>Ga0078894_10000027_pt1 | contig 83576 bp, 60 predicted proteins | sample LauGreSu1BDMLBSD_2_FD_67506 | JGI IMG/M metagenome (GOLD analysis project Ga0078894, IMG submission 67506) | Freshwater lake microbial communities from Lake Michigan, USA - Su13.BD.MLB.SD (version 4) (version 4) | ecosystem: Environmental > Aquatic > Freshwater > Lake | place: Lake Michigan...
TGCGGCAGGGATGTTGTGGCGGATCCAGTCAGGCCCTGTTGTACGTCCGTATCGGAGAAGCGGGAGGACTTTTCCGGGGGGTTGGCTTTGCGGAACGGGTCGGCTGGAGTTTTTCCGCCGGGCAATGGACGCGGGGTCACCGCGGTGAAGGGGATGGGCCGTTCGTTTGGATCGGGATTGTTTTCGACGACGGGTTTTTGGGTGCGTACGAAGGTGTTTTCGGGGTTGCGGGTGGAGTTTCGCGGGCGAGTGCGGTCGAGGAAGCCACGGAGCTCGTCGAGAGTGGCGGTGTTTTCGGTGAGCGCATCGCGGAGTGATCCGGCGACGGAGTCGGCGATCAGTTCGCCGGAGCCATTGGCGAGAATGGCGCGGGCCAGTTCCGGGCGATCCTGCCAGCGGTCTGCGGGCCAGCCGCGGATATCGGAGTAGGTGAGTCCGAGGGACTGCTGGGGTGTTCTGGGCAGGACCTTGAAGCCGGAGTCCGTCCGCAGGATGTGAAACTGCAGAGAGAAGAACATGGTCGACGCACCGAGTGTGGCGCCGATCAGAAAGGATCTGGTTCTGCTCACGGGAGTTTCCTGATCTCTCGGGGAGGCAGTCTGTGGAAGGATCTGCCTGTTGCGGGGGACGCGACGTGGCAGATGCGAGACAAACCTACCACGCGTTTGGGCTGCGACTTTGGGCGAAGTCCGAGGGGGCAGTGGAAAACGGGGAAAAAGAAATTCGGTTGCCCGCTTGTTCTTTGCAGCCGTCATATCTGTCAGTTCTGGAACCTGTTTGCTGACCGCTGCGGTTGCGGAGGGGTGAGGCGTACTGCGTTGAGTGTGCGGGATGTGCTGTGGTTGGATTTGCGGGTGCCGGGCTCTATGCTGACGCAGTGAAGTTGTCGGGTGCTGCTGATTTCGGGGTTTTGGTGAGTCGGGTGTGCGGGGGAGTCTGTATGGCTGGCGGGCAGGCGGATGTCAGTGGGCAGTCTCGTGGTGCATGGTGGGCGTGGTGGATCAGCGTGCTGCTGCTGCTGGCAACGATGCTGAACTACATGGACCGGCAGGCATTGTCGGTGATGTCGAAGAGGATTACCGGGGAGCTGCAGATTACGAATGAGCAGTATGGAGATCTGGAGTTTGGCTTTGGTGTGGCCTTTGCGGCTGGATCGCTGGTGTTTGGAGCGATAGCGGATCGCTGGAGTGTGCGGTGGTTGTATCCGGGAGTGTTGCTGGCGTGGTCAGCGATGGGAGTGCTGACAGCGTGGTGCAGCAGTTTTGAGTCGCTGCTGCTGTGTCGCATGCTGCTGGGTTTCTTTGAGTCGGGGCATTGGCCGTGTGCGCTGCGGACGACGAAGACGATTCAGACGGGCAGTCAGCGGCTGATGGGGAACAGTATTCTGCAGAGCGGTGGCGCATTGGGAGCGATAGTGACTCCGCTGCTGGTACTGGCGATGGTGGGCAGGAGTGAAGTTTATGGGGCGTGGCGTTTTCCGTTTCAGGTGATTGGCAGTCTGGGTGTGGTGTGGGCGGTGATCTGGCTGTGTTCGGTGCGGCGGGAGGATCTGCCGTCGGCGAGTGTGGCTGGGCCTGGGTCCGAGGAGTCGGGAGGGCACTGGCTGCAGGAGTGTCTGTCCAGTCGGAAGTTCTGGGCGCTGGTACCGGTGGTGATGGTGCTGAACATTACGTGGCAGCTGATTCGCGCGTGGCTGCCGAAGTTTCTGCAGGAGGGTCGTGGGGCGACGGAGTCAGCGGCTTTGTACTTCAATTCGCTGTATTTTGTGGCTGCGGATGTGGGTTGTCTGGCGGCAGGTGCGGGGGCGTTGTATCTGTCGGGTCGCGGCTTATCGACTCATCGTGCGCGGTTGTGTGTGTTTGGGGTGTGTGCGATCCTGACGGCGCTGGCGGTGGTGGCGGCAGTGCTGCCGCTGGGCTGGGGTCTGTACGCCGTGCTGTTGCTGGTGGCGGCCGGCTCACTGGGGCTGTTTCCCTGTTATTATTCGATGTCGCAGGATCTGAGCAGTCGCAACATGGGGAAGGCGGCGGGAGTGCTGAGTGCGGTGGGCTGGCTGACGGCATCACCGTTGCAGAAGTTGTTTGGGCTGGTGGTGGATCGGACGGGTCGATTTGACGAGGGTCTGGCGCTGGTGGGACTGGCTCCGCTGGTGGGTTTTGTGTGTCTGCTGGTGATCTGGCGGGAACCGGAGCCGTGGGTCGGCCGGGGCTCCGGAAAGTGACACCCCGTCGGCGGTCGGCACTTCGTAATTGCGTTGCCGGGCGGTATACTGCGGGGCTGTGCCGGTTGTCTGTTGTGTGTATTGCAGTGCCGGCGGGTATTGGGGGCGTCAGTACGGGGCGGGTTGATGAACAGCAAACGAGCGATGGCCCAGCTGCTGAAGCATCTGACGGGTCTGGGAGTGACGCATCTGCCGAAGGTGGAGTTGCAGGTGCGGCGTGGTGTGGCTGAGGTTTCGCGTGCGGCGGTATCGGCGGCTGAGGTTCCGGCGGCAACGGGAACTCGACGTCCGGTGAAGCCGGTTGCGGGTACCGGAGCGACTGCAGTGGTGCCGCCGCTGCGACGAATTCCGGGTCTGGAGGGTGTAGAGGGCGCGGGTGGGGTGCGTCGTCCGGAGGCGTTGCCTGAGATTCAGCGGTTGCTGTCTGGTCCGCTGGAGACGGCGGGTCAGCGTCAGGACGCAGCCTGTGCGGTGGCGCAGCTGGTGGCTGGTTGTCGTCGCTGTACGGAGCTGGCGGACCGCAGGACTCAGACAGTATTTGGTGTGGGCAGTCTGACGGCGGAGATCATGTTCATCGGGGAAGCTCCGGGGCAGGATGAGGACGAGCAGGGTGTGCCGTTTGTGGGGGCGGCGGGCCAACTGCTGGACAAGATCATCGGGGCCTGTCGTCTGCGACGTGAGGATCTGTATATCTGCAATGTGCTCCGCTGTCGTCCTCCGGGCAATCGCACTCCGACGCCGCAGGAAGCGGCGAACTGCCGGGAATTTCTGGATGCGCAGATTCAGATTGTCCGACCGAAATACATTGTGTGCTGGGGTGCGGTAGCGGCGCAGAACCTGCTGGGAGTCACGACTCCGATTTCGAAGCTGCGCGGTCGTCTGTTTGAGTATCAGGGGGCTGTGGTGCTGGCGACCTATCATCCGTCCTACCTGCTGCGGACTCCGGCGGCCAAGAAGGATGTCTGGGAAGACATGAAGCTGTTGATGCGGCAGCGGGGAGTGGAGCTGGTGTGAGCAGCAGTGCTGTGCGAGCGTACTGCGGCGGTGGTGTGCCGGGTTGGTGTGGGGGGGTGGAGATATGGACAAGGCAGGGCGGCGAGACCAGAAACGCGACGGGGCAGTGACAGCGTCGGGTGAGCAGCGGCTGTTGTCTCTGGATGCGCTGCGTGGCTTTGACATGTTCTGGATCATGGGTGGCGATACACTGGCCAATGCCGTGCTGGCTGTTTTTCCCCAGCCGTGGGCGGTGCGACTGCGGGAGCAGTTTGAGCATGTGGAGTGGGCTGGTTTCCGGTTTTACGATCTGATTTTCCCGTTGTTTCTGTTTCTGGTGGGTTGTGTGATTCCGTATTCGCTGGGGAAGTATCAGTCTCAGCCGAGTGCGGCGGTGTGGCGAATTCTGCGGCGGGTTTCGCTGCTGCTGCTGCTGGGTCTGATAGCGAACGGTCTGTTGCGTCTGCAACCGGGCAGTCTGCGTTACTGTGGAGTGTTGCAGCGGATTGGCATCTGTTACGGGCTGGCGGCGTTGTTATTTCTGAAGTTTCGGATGCGTGGTCTGATGCTGATCACGCTGGCGATTCTGCTGGGATACTGGGCGGTGCTGGCTCTGGTGCCGGCTCCGGGTGGTATGCGTGGTGATTATACGAAGGCTGGAAACCTTGCCGGCTGGCTGGATCGGCGGCTGTTGCCCGGGCAGATACCGGCGCAGTGGTACGGATTTGGCGACAACGAGGGGTTGCTGTCAACGATTCCGGCGGTGTCGACGGTATTACTGGGGGTGTTGTCGGGCTTGTGGCTGAAGAGTGGCTGGTCGGGGCTGGTGAAGGCGGGTGGTCTGGCGGTTGCGGGCGTGTTGCTGGTGTCCGGCGGTTATGAGTGGTCGCGGTGGTTCCCGATCATCAAGAACATCTGGACCAGTTCATTTGTGCTGGTGGCGGGTGGTTTCAGTCTGTTGCTGCTGAGTGTGTTTTATCTGTTGATTGATGTGGTGGGACTGCGTCGTCCGGCATTTTTCTGGTCGGTGATTGGTATGAATGCGATTGCCATTTACATGGTGCCGCGGTTTGTGGACTTTGATCGGATGGCAGTTTTCTTTCTGGGTGGTACAGCGCGTCTGGCGGGTGTTCAGTGGGGTGCGGTGGTGCTGGCGACAGGTGCATTGGCTGGGCAGTGGTTGTTTCTGTACTGGCTGTACAGGACTCGGACATTTCTGCGTCTGTGAGTCGGGCGTGAGCAGTTGCTGTCGGGTCAGCTGGATTGCAGCAGTCTGGCGGCCAGCCTGAGGGCTCCTGTGGCAGCATTCCGGACAACGGAAACGTCGGGGCTGTAGTGGAAGTCGTTGCTGAGGTGTCTGACGATGGCCTGGAGCAGAGCGGGCTGTTGAATCAGGACGGCTCCGGTGGCGGCCAGTGGCAGCTGTCGGGGCAGTTGCAGTCGATCGGCAACTGTGCGGACCATCAGTGCGAGTTCGTGTCCGGCGGTGGAGACGATGGCAGCGGCGACGGTGTCGTTGGCGTGTGCGAGTGTGAAGGCGAGTGGTGCGAGTTCAGCGATGAGTGCGCGGGGAATTTCGGCGGAGTAAATGCGGGCGACGAGTTCCGGTGCGGTGCTGATCCGGAGATGTTCGCAGACGGCTGGAGAGAGCGAGGTTTGCGGTCCGCGTCCGTCGGCGGCGAAGACGACGGCTTTGAGGACGGCGGAGCCGATGGCCCACGCACTGCCTTCATCTCCCATCAGCCAGCCCCAACCGCCGGCGCGGGCGGAGTCACCGCTGGAATTGCAGCCCCAGGCGAGTGAGCCGGTACCGGCGATGAGTGCGACACCAATCCCGGTTCCGGAGCCGGCGGACAGCAGAGGTACGGCGTCATTGACGACGCGGACTTTGTGAGCGAGTCGGGATTCTTCGGCCCATTGCAGGATGACACTGCGATCGGAGTCGCGATCGGCTCCGGCGAGTCCGAGGCAGGCAGCGGCGGCGGTGCAGCGGGGAATGCCGGCGATTTCGAAGGCGGAATGGACGGCCTGATCGAGATTCTGCATGGCCAGCAGCGGACCGACAGCGCGCTGGTTGGAGGGTCCGGCGGAGCCGGTGGCGAGGATCTGATCGGGGTCGTCAGCGGTGCTGAGCAGCGCCAGTGTCTTTGTGCCGCCACCGTCGATGCCCAGCAGGAGTGAGTTGTGTTGGAGCATGCGGGGGTGTTCACATTCCGGTGCGGGTTTTGAGCAGGACGTCGATGTGTGTGTGACCGAGAAGCTGTGATTCAGCGAGCAGCAGCCAGCGATACAGGCGCCCATTGATGCTGCCAGCGCGAACCGGAACCTGCAGAGTGATGGCGAGGGGCAGGTCGACGCCGAACCAGTAAAGTTGTGTGAGTCCGACGTCCTGCTGATCGAGCAGTTGGTTGGTTTTCAGCAGACTGATGAACCACGCCTGAAAGTCTTCGTTGTGCAGGTGAATGGCAGATTCGATGAGCTGGAGTGTGGCATCATTGCGGTTCTGTTTCAGTCGGCGAGCGTTCGCCAGCGAGCTGGTGGCTGCCGCGGGCAGGCCATTGCAGATTTCTGCGAGAGCCTGAATCTGCCAGCAGTCGGCGACGTCGGGCCAACTGGCAGTGGCCTGCTGTGCAGCGAGCAGTGCCAGTTGGTGTGATCGGGTGTCCTGAGCGCGGACCAGCAGTTTGGGGGTGTCAGCTAAAAACGATTGCAGGGAGGAGTTGGCAGGCGGTGACATAACAAGTCCTAGTGCAAATTTCAGTGTGTCAGAATCGGTCTGCTGCAGCAGTTTGTCTGCTGCCTGTTGTGCCTCCTCGAGACGATCAAGTTGCTGCAGTGCAAGGCATTTGTTGAACTGAGCGGTGGCATCGCAGTCCGCTGGGTTATTCAGTGTCTGCAGCAGTTGCAGGGCCTGAGCAGGTTGATTCTGCCGCCGCAGCAGTGAGGCCTGGATGGCAGTGACGCCGGCGGAAGGCGAACCGAACCGTTGTTGCCAGTCAAGTGCGAGGCTGGCAGCATCGAGGCAACCCAGTTCCAGAGCGTCACAGCAGAGACTGGTCAGCAGCGAAGCGAAGTGCCGCTTCGGGGTGGGTGAGCGGTGAGCCAGGTCGAGGAGGGAATTGCACAGGGCGGTGGTGACGTGGCGATGCAGTGGCGTGGTGGATGACGAGAAAGTGAGTGTGCGGGCCGACAGTGCCCTGTCCCGAAGTCCGGCTTGTGGGTTGCGCTGGGCAGGTTCCGGTGCTGGCAGCAGGCCTGGGACCGGCAGTCCCAGTGAGTCGAACTGCGTCATCAGAGCCTGCAGGTTGATGCTGTAGAGGCGGTTGGATGTCTGGCCGACGGAGTGAATAAACAACCGGCGATCGTTGTCGGTGAAATGCGGGGTACCGCGATTATCGGCTTCAATGGGCAGCCTGAGCAGGGTGGTTCCGGTGGACGTCTGAATCAGCCGGATGAACTGTTCACTGACAAAGCGGATGGCCAGAAGTTCTCCGGAGTCGGAGAAATTGAAATAGGCCGGCCCGTGTGGCAACGGACGGGTAATACTGCGGTTGCTGATGTCGTAAAGAAAGCGGGTGGCACTGGAGGCGGAGGTAGCCTGTGGGTCAGAGGAAACCAGCAGAAAGCGTTCATCCGGTGAAAACATCGCATTGCTCCTGCTGAGGAAGGTTGCGACGATCTGTTCCGACTCACAGTCGTAGAGGACTGAATCGGATTTGCGCCGGCAGAAGACCAGTCGTCCCGTGCGGCTGGCGGCTGTCAAATCTGTGAAGTTGCGGGGCAGGCTGCGGAGAGCGAGTGGGTCATCGGTTGGGCTGTACAGAATTCGTCCGGCGGTGCTGACGGAGAAGATGCGTGAACCATCCGAGGTAAGTGCCACCGTGCCCTGCGACAGGGGCAACCTGATGCGGGACTTTGTGTTCAGCAGCAGATCACCCTGTTGTGTGAAGTGCGGTTGAATGTTCCAGAGTTTTCGGGAGTAAGCATCCAGTGAGGTGATTCTGTCTGTGTTCCACGCCACGTGGGAGCGGTACGGCAGGCTGGAATTTCGTCTGTCAGGCAGCGGGGCAGTCAGGGTGGTTCCAGTGTGCAGATTCAGAACCTGTCCTGGAACTCCCAGTGTATTGGCAACAATCAGCGGCAGATTTTTTACGGGAGCCAGCTGGGGGGTATCGGCGATGCTGTGATCCGGATCAAAGTACTGGAACAGCTGGGGGTCATGCAGTGTCGCCCTGTAGATCCTGTCTGCGTAGTAGAGTGTGGCCAGCTCGTCACCGTCATTGTTCCACTGGTGTGATTTGCCGTCCGGCAGATATGGCCATGGGCAGGTCAGGGTGTATTGATCTTCGATTCGGATGGCGATCAGTTGTGTCTGGGTCCCTGTGGTGGACCAGCTTGCGACAGCCAGCCAGCGGCCGTCAGGTGAGAAGCGGCAGTGAGTCAGGCCAACACCCTTGAGGATGGTTTTGTGTGGCTGCATGGATGGCCAGTGCCGCAGTTCGACTTCCAGCAGTTCATCATGCAGTGCCAGCAGGTGACCCTGGGGGTGCCAGTCGAAGCCTGACACACCATTTCGGGAAATGTGTCCGACAAGCTGTCCGGAATCGAGATTAAGGAATTGAATTTCGTGAAACCAATTACTGCAGACAGCGACAATCGGCTGTTGGGGGTGCGGCCGCAACTGGATGGCCGTGGCCGGACCGGTACAGGGGTAGGACTGCAGCAGGCGGCCGGTGCTGAGTTCGATGCGGTGGATTGATCCAGCGTGGTCGGCGGTGACAAGCTGCGATTGGTTGGGCAGGAGCGTGATGGCCCGGGCCTGCAGTCCGGGAATGGTCCAGCGCAGTGTGGGCTGGAGTTGTGTGAGATCCCAGCAGGCGAGTTGCTGCGTGGGAGTGGTCTGACTGGGTGGATTGGCAGGGTTGGCGGGGTTGGTGTCGGGTGCGAGGCTGCTGACCAGCAGGCAGCAGCCGTCGGCGGAGATTGCGAAATCGAGGAAATTTCCGCCGAGAGTGATCTGTGCCTGCAGTGCAGCGGTGTTGCCGTCCCGCACTTCGAGAATGTTGTCATCGGCCTGAACGACAAGGCGGGTTCGGTCGCGGGCAACGACAAAGGCTTTGAGCGAGGGATTGTCGATCTGTGGCAGGGGTTCGGAAAGCACCATTTCGGGGGTGCCAAGGACTGTGGAAATGGTGTCTCTAATCCGGGTTTTGGATGTTGTTGGATCGGGCGTCTGGTCGGCCAGCCGGATGGCGTTTTTGATTTTTTCCAGGGCGTGGGTGCGTTGTCCGGGAAGTTGTGATTTGGCAAGATCGATGGCTTCTGAGAGCAGTCTGCCGATTTCACTTTCCAGTCCGATGACGCGCAGGTATTCGCTGTAGATTGCGATAGTGCTGGTGGCGATCAGCAGTACGGCGGCGAGTGTCGTGACGGCGGAAACCAGTCTGTGTCGACCGATCAGTCGCCACAGTTGTTCGGGTGCGGACATCGGTCGTGCGAGGATGGGTTTTCCGTCGAGGAATCTTTGCAGGTCATCAGCCAGTGCCTTTGCGGATTCGTAGCGATCTTCAGGCTGAACGGCCATGGCCTTATGGGTGATCACGAGGAGATCGCGGGGTATGGCAGGATCGTGTGTGCGGAGGTGCGGGCAACTGCCGGAGCGAATCCGCTGCTGCAGTCTGAGTGAGCTGTCATCCTGAAACGCGGGCGTGAGTGCCAGCATTTCGTACAGTGTGACGCCAAGTGAATAGACATCGGAGAGTGTTGTGGCGCGGCCGTCGCACTGTTCCGGTGCCATGTAACGCAGAGTACCGGGAGCCTGTCCGGCTGCGGTATGCAGAGTTTTCCGGGGGCGTTTGGCGAGGCCGAAGTCCGTGAGCCAGATTTTCTGTTGTTCGTCGATGAGGAAGTTGGAGGGTTTGAGGTCGCGGTGCAGGACGTTGTTCTGGTGAGCAAAGTGCACGGTGGTGGCGGCCTGCCGCATCCATTCGGCGATTTTTCTGAAACTGCGTTCCGGGATACTGCTGCAACTGAGCAGTCGGCGGGGCGGGTCGCTGGCGGGCTGTGAAGGGGCGGATGCCGGTGCAGCGGTTGCGGGTTGTGTACCGTCGCGCTGTTGTTTCCAGGCTTCGATCACCAGCGAGAGCGGGCAGCCGTCGATGAACTGCATGATGTAATAGGGATGGGCAGCGTCGGGGAACACATTGTGAACGGGTACGATGTGTTCGTGTGACAGCATTGAGGCGATGCGTGCTTCTTCGAGAAAGCGTTCGCGGGACTGTTCCCAGTCAAAGTTCTGTTGCTGCAGAACTTTGATGGCGACGGTTCGTTCAAGGCTGAGCTGGGTGGCTTTCCAGACGGCTCCCATGCCACCGACGCCAATGAACTCGGGGTTCTGCAGGTCGGGATTGTTGAGCTGAATTTCATCGATGAGCAGCTGCAGGCGGCGGCTGTTGCTGCCGACCTGTTCGAGCATCTGCAGACATTTGATTCGTGATTTGAGCTGGTTTGCGATTTTAGGGTACCGCTCAGTGTACTCAGAGATTTGCGGTTGTTCACCCCTGCGCAGCCTCTGCACGAATTCCTCGGTGATCTGGTCAATGAGCAGGTCGCTGGATGAGGATGAGGAGGTTGCAGACATGATGGCGGACCTTCAGCAGGGACTAGTACACATGGTGCACATACCCCTGCAGCCTACGCTGTGTGCTGGGAAATACAAGGTTCAGCTCAGTGTGCTCTGGTGGCCGTTCGCAACAGGATCCGGGGATTTTCCGATTTTTCCGGCGCGGTGTGTTCTGCTGCGGGATTTTTGGCGCTTGCGGGATTGTGAATTCCGCGGTCTGCTGCGAGGATGCGAGGCAGCAGCAGCTTTGACGCGACAGATTCAAAGTTCAGTCGGGGTGACCAGTGCCGAATATCACAGCGGGCGAGGAAGGCGACGATGAAAGTCAGTGGTTTGAGTCTGCTCTGCGGGGTGACAATGAGGCCTTCGCGCGCCTGGTGCAGATGTATCGTCCGCAGTTGAAGGATTATCTGCGCAGCAGAATCTGTGGTTTTCTGCTGCCGCGGATTGACAGTTCGGACGTGATCCAGGAAGTGGCTATGCAGGGGATGGGGTCGGCCGCGGACTATCTGCGGACGCTGAGTCCGCTGCGGTGTCTGCAGTTACTGGTCGGTCATCGTCTGTATGAGATCTGTCGATACCATCTGGACAGAGAGAAGCGCGATCCTCGGCGTGAGAGGTCTCTGGACAAAGGGGATTCATCGACGCTGGCACTGGCAGAGCTGCTGTCGGATTCCATTCTGTCCCCGGCTCAGAGTCTGCTGCAGGCCGAAAAAATCCTGATGGTGCATCAGGCGCTGGAGTCGATGGAGGAGGAGAAAAGGCAGATTCTGCTGGCGGTGCACTACGAATCATTATCCCACATCCGAATTGCTGAGCGACTGGGTATCAGTGAAGAGGCGTCTCGCAAACGTTACCGTCGGGCTTTGGGAAAATTCGGTGAGATCATTCAGCAACTGGGTTATGATTTTCGGAATGACGAATTTCAGAATTAGTGCTGGTGGGTTCGGAGCAGTGTGTGGTGGCAGAAGAACCGGTAGTGCGGATGGGTGAAACGCAGGCGGGAGTGACTCGTCCCAGCGTGTCACCGATTTATCAGACGACGGCCTTTGATGTGCCGGATCTGGATGTGCTGCAGCAGTTGTATGCGGGTCATGTGACCGGCGATATTTATACTCGGGACAGCAATCCCGGAATGCGTGCACTGGCGCAGTCGATTGCGGCGCTGGAGGGAACCGAGGCTGGGGCGGTTTTTGCGTCCGGCATGGGAGCCCTGGGCAGTATCTTTCTGACGCTGCTGTCGGCAGGCGATCATGTGCTGACGGCTCAGTCGCTTTACGGGAAGACGCTGCAGCTGGCATCCCGGATGCAGCGATTCGAAGTGTCTGTTTCGGCCTTTGATGTCTGCAGTCCGCAGCAGTTGCGGGCACAACTGCGGCCCAATACCAGATTCGTCCTCGTGGAGACGGTTGCGAATCCATTGCTGGAGGTCGCTGACATTTCAGCACTGGCGGCCGCAGCCGGTGCGGTGCCGCTGATTGTGGACTCCACCTTTACCACTCCTGAGCTGATCCGTCCGTGCAGTCTGGGTGCTGCGGCTGTGATTCACAGTGCGTCGAAGTATCTGAATGGTCACGGCGATGTGATGCTGGGGGTGGCTGCGGGCAGTCAGCAGCTGATGAGCAGGCTGAATGAGACGGCCAGTATTTTCGGTCAGAACGCCAATCCTTTCGAATGCTGGCTGACGCAGCGGGGCCTGCGGACGCTGCCGTTGCGGATGCAGCAGCTGTGTGGCACGGCCTGTGGCCTGGCACGGTATCTCAGTTCGCATCCGGCGGTGCAGAGGGTTTATCATCCGTCGCTGCCGCAGCATCCTTCGCATGCGCTGGCTTCCCGCCTTTATCCGCGGGGCACGGGTGGTATTATCGCCGTTGAGCTGCGGACGAACGGCAGGGACGGACTGGAGCTGGTGAACCGATTCATGCAGGCCGTGCCGCAACTGCCATTTTCACCGACCCTCGCAGATGCTCGTACCACACTGTCGCATCCGGCACTGACGTCCCACCGATTTCTGACGGCGGAAGCGCGGTCTGAGGCCGGGATCAGTGATTCGCTGCTGAGGATTTCGGTGGGGCTGGAACCCCTGGAATTGCTGCAGCAGGAATTTGACTGCGGACTGAATTCACTGCTGTCCTGATGCGTCAGTTGCCGGCAGCAGTCGCTGCAGCAACTGGTCATAGCTGTCAATGCATACATCCCAGCTGCATTGCCGGCGAATCTGCTGGCGGGCCTCATGTGCCATGCGAGCGGCTTTGTGGGGCTGTGTGATCTGCATCAGCAGACCGGTTGCGAGGCGTTCGGCGTTGCCGGGCTCAAACAGTCGACCGGTCAGCTGATCGTCGACCAGATCGAGGCAGCCGTCCACTGCTGAAGCGATGACGGGAGTACCGGCGGCCTGAGCTTCCAGAATCACGTTTGGCAGACCTTCCCAGCGGGAGGCCAGTACGAGGACGTCTGCCATGCGGATCAGGCTGGCAGCATCGGAGCGCCAGCCGGTGAATTTTACAACGTCTTCGAGTTCGTACATCCGGACGCGGTGTTCAAGCAGACTGCGGAGCGGACCTTCGCCGACGAACAACAGTTGAATCTGGCGAGGCAGCACGGACTGCTGAGCCTGCAGGATGCGAAAGGCCTGCAGCAGGGTTTCCGGATCCTTCTGCGGTTCCAGCCGCCCGACACTGATGATGATGAAGCTGCTGTCATCGCCGCCAAACTGGCGGCGGCTGGCTGGCGGCAGCTGCGACAGCAGCTCCCAGTCCACGCCGTTGCGTATGATTGAGATCTGCGAGTTCGGCAGTCCGCTGATGCGGCGATGGGCCGTGGCCACGTGCTCGCTGACCGCCACGCAGTGGGTTGTCCAGTGGGCCGTCAGCCGCTCGGTCAGCATGACGAACAGGCGGCGGTCCGCCACTCGGATTCCGGAAACCTGCACAGCAACGCCGGCCAGCCGACAGGCGATCCGGCTGGCCACATTGGCCTGATGCAGAAACGAAAGCACGATGTCCGGACGCTGTTTCCGCAGGCTGGTGGCGAGGCGAAATGGTGCGCGTACGTCTGCGAATCCACGGCAGTTCAGGTATTCCACAGGAATCTCGCGATCCTGCAGCTCCTGACCCAGCGGCCCCGGGCCACGCAGACAGATGACTCGCACGCTCCAGCCGGAGAAGGCCAGCCCGTGGGCCAGACGGACGAATGCCTTTTCGGCACCGCCGATGTCCAGTTCGGTGATGACCATGCAGAGTGCGGGGTTGCGAGAGTTCTTTTGAGGCACGTGGTGGTGGGCCGACTGCTGACAGGCGAAAAAAATCCGGGAAGGACTGCGATCTGAGCGCTGCGGGGCTATGATATCGTCACCGATGCCCACTGTCAGCACCGCGCACATGCAAGCCAAACCTCTGCAGCTTTTCCCGTATGGCAACTCCTGATCCGGACCTGTTATCCACGTGGCAGTTCGAACTGCCGGAGCATCTGATCGCCAGCCGTCCTGCGGCCTCACGAGACGATTCTCGTCTGATGATTCTGAATCGCAGACGGGGAACCATCGAGCACGCATGGATTCGCGAGCTGCCGGACAGGCTGAATTCGGAAGATCTGCTGGTCTTCAATAATACACAGGTAATTCCGGCCCGACTGTTTGGCTATCGCGAGCAGACCGGGGGGCGGTGGGAAGGCCTGTATGTGGAGTCTGACGGCGGCGGCAACTGGATACTGCTCTGCGAAACTCGCGGAAAACTGCAGCCCGGTGAGCGAATTCAGGTGGTACCGGCAGACTGCTGGCTGCGGGACGATCTGGGTCCACAATCGGCCGGCAGTTTTTCTCGGCTGACCCTGACGCTGGTCAGTCGTCTGGCAGATGGCGGCTGGCTTGCAAGGCCGAACGATTCGCGACCTGCAGTGCAGTTGCTGGAAGAAAATGGTTCACTGCCTTTGCCGCCATACATGGGTCGGAAAATAGCGGATGAAGGGGATCGCGAGCGTTATCAGACCACCTATGCCAGTCAGCCGGGGGCGGTTGCTGCGCCAACGGCCGGACTGCACTTCACACCTCAACTGCTGCAGAGATGCAGTGAACGGGGAGTGCAGCGAACTGAACTGACGCTGCATGTTGGTCCCGGCACATTTCGTCCGGTGACTGCTGAGCGGCTGTCTGAGCACGTCATGCACGAGGAGTGGTGTCGTCTGCCTGCAGCGGCTGCAACTGCCATCGGCAGCAAATCAGCCGCGGGGCGACTGGTGGCCGTGGGCACCACTTCGGTCCGCACACTGGAGGCAGCAGCGGCAGCCACCGGTGTACAGTTTCCGACCGCGTGGGAAGGGCGTACCGCTCTGTTCATTCGGCCGGGGTATGAATTCCGTGCCGTGCAGGGACTGCTGACAAACTTTCACCTGCCCGGTTCGACACTGCTGGCTCTGGTGGCAGCATTTGCCGGTTTTGATCTGGTGATGGATGGATATCTGCGGGCAATAGAGAAACAGTATCGATTTTACAGCTACGGAGATGCGATGCTGATCCTGTGAGGCTCTGATCGTCGGCTGATTGAGAGAAACGGGAATGAACAGGTTGCGACGGGTTACGGTCTGGGTGATTTGCGGAATGCTGGTTGCCGGCAATTCGCTGCTTGCGGCTGAGCAGAATCAGAAACGAGCAGCCGGGCAGATCCGGGATATCGCACTGCAGGGCGGTGGCAGGCTGCAGGGGGTGGTGATCAATCGTCAGGCTGTTCCACTGCCTGGTCGGCGAATTCCACTGTATTTCGGGGTGACACGAGTGGCGGAAGTGGTGACTGACGCCGCGGGCCGTTTCGAAGTGCAGGGGCTTAGAAACGGGCTGCACGGAATCGGGCCGGAAAATCTGGAAACGTCCGTCCGGTTCTGGGATCAGCAGCGGGCTCCGAAAACGGCAGCCCGGCAGCTGGTGCTGGTGCTGGATGAGGTGACAGTTCGGGGTCAGCCGCTGGACGATGGTTGTGGCGAGGTTTGTGCCGAGGGCTGTGGTGAAGGTTGTGGTGAAGGTTGTGGTGAAGGCGGTGTGACGGGCTCAGCCACCGGGCGGCGCAATCTGGCCGTGGCGGCACTGCTGCTGGCGGCAGGCGGTACAGCCGCTGTGATCGCTGTTTCGCAGGACGACGATGCTGCCCCGGCCAGCCCATGAGCAGAGTTCAGGCTGTGTTTGCTGAGGCCAGAGGATTTTTCGATAGCGCCGGTGAATCCATCGGCGTTTTTTTTCGCGCTTCGAGAAAATCCCGCACAATCGATACAACCTTACTCAACGGTAAAGCCTGAGTAATCCGATAAACAGGATTAACTGTTGTTGTCGTTGCAGGCTGACATCAGCGACCGTCGGCGATCGGGCGCGGCTCTGCGGAATTTCCGCCGGGCAGTTGGCACTGCGATGAAGGCAGCATGATACGGGAAGCCTGCCCACTAAAAGGAATACGACGGTGAAGCGTCAGGGCATTGTTGCAGCGGGGGCAATCGGAGTCGCGACCTCTATCTGTGTGCTGTTCAGTCAGCACATGCGACTGGGGGCGTCCGAAGAAGGTCAGCGTTCCTTCCGGGAGGCTGTGCGGAAGAGCCCGACGCCGGAGACGGTGGAGCAGGAGGACGGTGTCCGCCTGAACTACTTTGATTCGAGCTGGGAGAAGGTGCTGCAGAACCTTGCGGAGAGCCAGCAACTCACTCTGGTGATGAAGCGAGTTCCGCCGGGGCGTTTTGCCCGTCGCGATAAAGCTCGTTACGATCTGAATTCGGCGATACGCATTCTGAATGCGGAACTTGAGCCGCAGGGTTTTCGGCTGCTGCATCAGAATGGTTTTCTGATTGTGCTGGATCTGGACGAGGCTCGTACAGAGTATGCGCGGCCGCGGCTGACGGAAGAATCGTCCCGTCGTCGCGCTGCAGCTCCGGCATCTGATGAGGCAGTGCAATCAGGCGACGAGCGATCGGCGTCCGGGGCGGCAGCACCGCAGCGTCGCAGCTCCGCGCCCGGTCCGGCAGCGAAAAGTGGACGTGTACAGCCTGCGGGTGGCCGGCAGTCGGCGGCAGCGGGCAGTCGCATTCGTCCGGTTTCCGGTACGACTCAGGGACTGCTGCAGGAAGCTGCCGCTGCCAGCATGGAGCAGGAAACTCTGGCTCTGAAGGAAAGCAATGCTGCGGATGTTGCGCGGACATTGTTTGTGGTCTTCCGTGATCGGGCTGAACTGGAAAAGCCAGGCCTGAATGGTCTGCCGGGCTTCGTGGTTCGCAGTAATCCGGCAGACGGCAGTGCTGCCGAACCCGCAGTGATGTTTCGCGTAGGCATCAACCAGTACGAAAACTCGCTGATCGTGGAAGCTCCGGCACAGCGTCTGTCCCACCTGCGGAAGCTGGTGACGGACCTTGATCGTCCGGCGGATCCGACGGGTGAGTCCGCCGTGAAGGTGGTACCGAACGAAAATATTCCGACGAAGACGACCGAGCAGCTGAGTCAGCAGATTCATCAGCTTGTGTCGCTGGCTGACGAGCAGCGGCAGGAAGCTCCGGCGGATGAGCCGCGTTCCCGCACTCTGGCCGGCGATGGTGATGAGGGTCCGGCCATCAACCTGCGTGGCGATGTGACGATCCAGGCTCTGGAAGACCTCAAGCTGCTGCTGTTGAAGGGCAATGCGGCGGACGTGGAGCGAGTGGAAAAGATCATTCAGCAACTGGAGAAGGTGAGTGTGGGTTCACTGCCCAGCGTTCACCTGCTGACACTGGAGAACGTGGATTCGGAAGCTCTGGCCACGCTGATGACGGATGTCTATGAGCAGTTGGCCGAGCTGCGTCAGCGGACGACCGGCAACAATCAGAAAACCGCTTCCTTCCTGCCCGTCGTGCAGCCCAACGCCCTGCTGATTATTTCCTCGGAAGTGGAACGTGAATCGATACTTGAGCTGGCAGTCAGTCTGGACAAGCCACTGATGCCGGATCTGGAGTTCGAGGTGTTTCCGCTGAAGAGCGCTATTGCCTCACAGGTGGTGACTTCGCTGGGCACGTTTTACGCAGACCGCCCGGGTCTGGGCACTTCCCTGCGGACTTTTGCCGATGTCCGCACGAACTCGGTGGTGGTGCAGGCTCGGCCCAATGAGCTGGCGGAAGTGCGTCGGCTGATTGAACGCATTGACCGTGATGAGCCATCTTCGGCATCCCGCATGAAGGTCATTCAGCTGAAGAACGCGGTGGCTGAAGAACTGAGTACGACCATCAATCAGGCCCTGCAGGCAGTGATTTCGCCACCCCAGCAGAATGCAACTCAGGGTGGAGCCGGTTTTGGGAATACTCAGGGATCCCAGGAGCTGCGTGACAACAAGTCCGTAGCCGTGGAATTTCTGTCATCAGCGGGTGGTGTTGAGGAGCTGATTCGATCGGGTATTCTGGCGGACGTGCGAGTCAGCTTTGACGCTCGTTCGAACAGTCTGATTCTCACTGCTCCGGAAGCCAGCATGGGTCTGCTGGAGGCGCTGGTGCGTGAGCTGGATCAGGCTCCTGGAGCGGTCTCTGAGATCAAGGTTTTTACGCTGCAGAATGCAGATGCTCAGCAGTCTGTAGACCTGCTGACCACCCTGTTCGAAAGCAGCAACACAGAGGATGCACTGGGAATTCAGCTGGCCGGCACCGAGGGTTCCTCGAGCAGTCTGATCCCGCTGCGATTTTCGGCCGACATCCGCACCAATACAGTGCTGGCGATCGGCAGTGCGGAATCGCTGAGCGTGGTGGAAGCGGTGCTGCTGAGACTGGATTCAGACGACACTCGCCAGCGAACCACCACTGTGATCCCGCTGCGGAATGCACCGGCGGATCTGGTTTCTCAGTCGCTGCTGGATTTCCTTGAACAGCAGCAGGCCCTGCAGACCAGCTCGGAAGACCTGATCAGCAATATCGAACGCATCCGCCAGGAAGTGCTCGTGGCGCCGGATATCAACAGCAACTCGCTGATCGTCAGTGCGTCTCCGCAGTACTTCAATCAGGTGATCCAGATCATCGACCAGCTGGATGCTCAGCCGCCGGAAGTGGTGATTCAGGCGCTGCTTGTGGAAGTCAGCCTGGATGCGACGGATGAGTTTGGGATTGAACTGGGCTTTCAGGATCCGCTGCTGTACCGCCGCAGCCTGACTGCCACCACGTCCACCAGCGGCAACCCCGGTCTGAACTTCAACCAGACCAGCGTGGCCCTCGGAAATAACTCGGCCAGCAATACGTCCGGCAATGTGGGAACTCAGGGACTGGCCAACTTTTCTCTGGGTCGACAGAACAGCGACCTCGGATTCGGCGGGTTCGTGTTTTCGGCTCAGTCGGATGCTGTGAGTGTTCTGTTGCGAGCGCTGGCATCCCGCCGTACGGTGCAGGTGCTGAGTCGCCCGCAGGTCCGCACCACTCATAACAACGAAGCCTTCGTCACCGTTGGCCAGCTGGTACCGGTGGTCAATGGTGTCACCCAGAACGGTCTGGGCACTGCCAACCCGAACCTGCAGCAGCAGCAGGTGGGGATTACTCTGCGAGTTACTCCGCGAATCACTCCGGATGGCGTGATTGCCATGAGTGTATTCGCCGACAAGAGTTCGCTGGCCGGGCAGGGTGTGCCGATCTTTACCAGTGCGGCCACCGGTACGATCGAGTCTCCGATCATCAATCAGTCACAGGCCGTGACGACTGTCAACGTTCCCAACGGACAGACGATTGTGATCGGCGGAATGATCACGAAGAAGGACGAGACTCTGGAACGCAAGGTGCCGTGGCTGGGTGACCTGCCGATTGTGGGCCGTGCCTTTCGCTACGATGGTACGACCTCGGCCCGTACGGAACTGCTGATCTTCCTGACGCCGCGAATCGTGCTCAGCGACCTGGATTCGGAACTGGTGAAACAGGTTGAGTCTGAGCGGATGCACTTCATTGAGTCGGATGCGGAAGCCATTCATGGTCCACTGTACAGTGTCCCGGGTGCTGCCGGGGCCGCTGATGGTGAGATTCGCGAAGGCGATGTGCTGACTCCGGAGAGTCCGGTGGAACAGCTGCTGGAGCCTGGTAAAACACAGGTCCCACCCGTGCCGCAGCCCGATCCGGGACCGCGCCCCCGGACTCCCTGAGCAGCCCGTTGACCACAGTGGAAGATGATCATGACTGACAGTGCGGAACTTACTCAGTGGCGACCACAACCGGCGGCAGGACTGCGGAATGCGGTGCAGTTCCTGCTGCTGGCGGTTGTGGTGTCGGCCGTCGGTTGTTCGCCCAGCGGGTCGTTCTTCAAAAGTTCTGCGACCCTGTTTCGGGATCCGGGACGGCTGATCGGACGTCCGGCCTATGAACGCAATGTGGTCAAGGTCGTGGCACTCTGGGAAGCAGCTCACGGCAAGGGGATGGACGGTAAAAACTGTCGCGGATTTGCCGGCCAGGTCCTGTTCTTCGGGCCGAAGGTTGAGACGGGTGTGCAGGTGCACGGGACGGTGCGTATCACGCTGTACGACGAATATGATCCGGAGGCCGAAGAGGAGCCTGAACCACTGCATCAGTTCGAATTCACTCCCGAGGCCTGGGATGTGCATCGGGGTGAGGGGACACTGGGGCATTCCTACAGCGTGTTTGTGCCCTATGTGAATAAGCACCGCAATCAGGTCAATTGTGCCCTGCGAGTTGATCTGGTGCAGGATGATGGCCACGTGGTGTCTTCGCGCGAGACCGAGATTCTGCTGCCCGGTCGTGACACAAAGAATGCCGCTGCAGCGCGGACACGGGGCTTTATTCAGGAGCGTCGCATTCCGGATGTTGACGCCATGAAAGCTCAGGGGACATTGGCCGACGAAACTGGTGCAGAGACTCCCCTGCCGACTGCCCGCGGACAACTGAAGTCGGTTTCAATTCCGCTGCCACGACGCTGAATTTGTGTCGCTGGACCATACCCGGCAGCCCCCCCCTGAAAACTGCTCTTTCCCCGATCGCCCCGGCCGGATTATGCTGTCGCCCGCGCTGCGGCAGAATCTGCCGGTCGGAACCTGAATCCGACGGATTCTGCCGGAGTGGCATACGGGTTGCTTCACAGGGGATTGATCGCGAGTCAAGGCTCGACAGCTCGCTGAAATGCTCGAAAAAACGGATGTTTTGCGAGTTCAGCGACTGGCGTTTGTAAGTCTTACAGCCTGCTCAGTTCGGTCCTTGTAACAATTGCAACCGAAAACTCTGGCATGGAAGCCGCCTATGAAAACGTTGCTGCTGCTGTTGCTGGTCCTGATTCCGGCGGCGTCTCTCGCTGACGAACCGGTACCGCCTGTCCAGTTGCTGGATTTCACTGCCAGCTACTGCAAGCCCTGTCAGCAGATGCTGCCCATCCTGAAACGCATGGAAAACGACGGTTTTCCCATTCGGCAGGTGGATATTTCGGAGCAGCCGGAAGTGTCTCGGCAATATCGAGTGGAGGCTGTGCCGACCCTGATTCTGCTGGTCAACGGCAGGGAAACCGAGCGATTTGTGGGACTGACGGAAGAAGCTGTGCTGCGGCGAGTGATGAACGCGGCGGCTCAAAAGCTGGCGCAGCAGCAGCAGCCGGCACAGAATGCGCCTGCCGAGCCCGCTGACAAATCGGAAGAGCCGTCCGGCGGAAAATCGCTGGGTGATATCTTTGGCAAGATGTTTCCGCGCTGGGGGCGAGCAGAGCGTGATCCGATCATTCGCGGTCAGTCGCCGGAAATCGGTGCGGCTCTGACTGGTCTGGAACAGGCAGAAGCGGCTACGGTGCGAGTCACAGTGGAGGGCAGCACGGAGGACGAGGGAGCGAAGGTGCGTGAAACCGGCACCGGGACCATTATTCACAGCACTGCGACGGAATCCGTGATCCTGACATGCTCGCACTTCTTCCAGGGGCTGAATATCAAAAGCACGCGGACTTACGTGGAAGTGTTCGCTGAGGGTCAGGTGCTGCGACTGCCGGCTGAGGTGGTGCTGGGAAACCATCGCCTCGATCTCGCGATCCTGCGGATTAAGACGCAGCGAATTCTGCCAGCCGTTGATCTCGCGGCCAGGCCTGACGAACTGACCAGCGGGCAGGAACTGGTCAGTTATGGTTGTGACGAGGGTGCAACGCCAACGCCTCTGAAAGTGACCCTCGTGGACAGGGATCGCTATGAAGGCCCGGGCAACCTGATCTGTTCGAAAGCACCTGCCAGTGGTCGCTCCGGCGGCGGACTTTATGATGCAGTCGGTAATCTTGTGGGGGTCTGCAGTTGTGCCAATCGGAATCATGCCGAAGGTCTGTACATGTCCCGCGGGGCGCTGGATGAGTTGCTGGCCAGCGACCGTCTGAAGTGGCTGCAGGATCTGCTGGCTCAGCAGCAGCAGCAGGTGAAGATCGTCAAGGCTGAGCCAAAGGCGGAAGCTGGTGATGAGTTTCGTGAGTTGCTGGAAGAGCCGTTTCAGGAAGAGCCGGAACAGGAGTCCGCGGAGCTGGACGGTGCATTGGCAGACTTCATGCAGGACTCCGATTTCCCGGCGACGGTTCAGAGTGGTGATTCGGCTGTGGCCCCTGAGCCGGTTCCGACAGTGGCTGCCGCCGCTGCGGGTCCGGAGGTGACTGTGATCATAGACGATCGCCTGCCTGGAGCGCAGAAGAAGGTGATTGTGATTCCGCGGGCTTCGCCGTGGCTGATGGAAATGCTGACCGGTGACAAGTCGGAACCCGCCCCTGAGACTCCGCCGCCAGCCGTGCGACGAACGGCGGCAAAAAAAGCTGCTGAGACGGTTCCCACCGCCGAAGCTCGGTATTCGCGATAATCGAGGGATGAATCGACCGAACCTGAGCGGCAGTTCGAGTGTCTTCCATGTCGGCAGTCCCTGTAATCCGCAGAATCGGAAAATCCGCAGTTTCAGTCGTGGGTCGTCCGATTGATCGCGGTTTTTCGGAACTGGTTCCCCGGAAAAGTCTGTACTTGTTTCCGTGTGAAATCCGAGTATACTGGGCCTGACGATGTCGGTTGGAGAGATGGCAGAGTGGCCGAATGCGCATCATTGCTAATGATGTGACTCCAGAAATGGGGTCCGAGGGTTCGAATCCCTCTCTCTCCGTTTTTATCGCTGTTACCAGACTTGTGGCCCGCACCTCCGTGCGGGCTTTTTCGTTGTCCGACAGCTGAAACGATGGCCCAGTCTGAATCCGGGTTGCCCGATTTCCAGCCTTTTTCTGCCCGCCTGCAGTCGCGACTTGAAAGTCTGGCGAACCGGCAGCAGTTGCGAACCCGTGCGGTGTTGCAGCGTACATCGGCTGTACACTGCCATGACGGCCGCCAGTCGCTGATCAGCTTTGCCACCAACGACTATCTCGGTCTGTCCTGTGAGCCGCGGGTCTGTCAGGCTTTTGCCGAAGTGGCACTGCAGCAGGCGGGATCCGGAGCCAGCCCGCTGGTCGCAGGTCGCAGCCTGTGGCATGAGCGGCTGGAAACGCGTCTGGCAGAGCTGGAGGGCTGTGCAGCCGTGGTGTTGTTTGCATCGGGCTATGCTGCGAATCTGGGGACGCTGATGGCATTGGCTGGCAGCCATGACGCGGTGTTCTGCGACCGCGAAAACCATGCCAGTCTGGTCGATGGCTGCCGTGCTGCAGATGCTCGTTTTCTGGTGTATGACCGTCAGCAGCCCGAGCGTCTGCAGCGCAGCCTGGCGCGCAGAAGACGCGATTTCGACCAGGTTTTTCTGGTGACGGATTCCGTCTTCAGCATGGATGGATCGCTGGCGGATCTGCCGCTGCTGGCCGAGTTGGCGCGAACGTGGCAGGCGGTGCTGGTGGTGGATGAGGCGCACGCCACGGGTGTGTTTGGAGCCCAGGGCCACGGGGTTTGTGAGCTGCAGGGGGTGCGGCAGGATGTGGCGGTGTGTCTGGGAACGCTGAGCAAGGCAGTGGGGTGTCTGGGCGGATTTGCGGCTGGCAGTCAGCAGTTGTCGGACTGGCTCTGGAATTCAGCTCGCAGTCAGTTCTTTTCGACAGCTCTGCCGCCGGCCGTCTGTGCTGCGGCATTGGCGGCACTGGAGATCCTGCAGAGTGATACTGCGCGGCGACAGCGACTGCAGCAGCGGGCCAGTCAGATGCGGAGACTGCTGCAGGAGGGTGGGCTGGTACTGGCGGGTTACCGCGGGACGGCAGCCGCTGAGGCACGCCTGAATCCGGCGGGCAGTCCGATTGTGGGTGTGCTGCTGGGCGACGAGCAGTCAGCCATAGAAGCTGCGGCACGGCTGCGGGATGCCGGTTTTCTGATTCCGGCGATTCGCCCGCCCACGGTTGCTGACGGCACGTCACGGCTCAGGCTGTCTGTCTGCAGCGAACACACTGAGCAGCAGATTGCAGACGCAGCCGCAGCCGTGCTGAAGGCCTGCGGTCGATAGGCCGCACGCCGTCATCACTCAATCACAAAGCTCTGGCCATACCGCGGGATCACGGGCAGTTCGTCCGAGCAGTCTGCGGCGATATCGGCGAGGGCCTCGGCAGCTTCAGGTTCTCCGTGAACGATATAGGTTTCGCCGGTTCCGCCGCGTCGCTGCAGCTCGCCGAACCACCAGCGAAAGTCGTCGGCATCGGCATGTGCCGACAGTCCATTGACCACCTCCACGCGAGCCCGCAGGGGAATCCGCCGGCCGAAGATACTGACTTCCGGGCGACGTTCCACCAGTCGGCGTCCCAGTGTGTGCTCGGCCTGAAAACCGATGATCATCACGGTGTTCCGTTCGTCACCGACGGCGTGTTTCAGGTGATGCACGATCCGCCCGTTCTCGCACATTCCCCCGGCTGCAATGATCACCAGCGGGCCCGGGGTGCGATTCAGCGCCATGCTTTCGTCCTGGGTTCTGACATAGGTGAGCCCGGGGAAGCTGAACACATCGTCGTCCTGCCGCAGCGAGTTTTGTACATCGCTGTCCATGTCGTCAGTGTGCTGCCGATGAACGTCCGTCAGACGAGTGGCCAGAGGGCTGTCGATGAATACCGGCACGCGACACAGCTGATTGCGATTCCGAAGTTCATTCAGCAGATAAGCCAGCATCTGGGTGCGACCGAGACTGAATGCGGGAATGATGACCCGCCCACCCAGCTCTGAGGCGCGGCAGATGATCCGCTGCAGTTCGGCACTGACATTTGATGTGTCGGGGTGCTGACGATTGGCATAGGTGGATTCGCAGATCAGCACATCACAGCGTTCAATGGTTTCCGGATCCATCAGCACCGGCTGGTGCCGACGGCCCAGATCGCCGGTGAAGACGACGCGACGAATCTGGCCCTGATCCTGCAGTTCCAGCTCGCTGATGGCAGCTCCGAGAATGTGACCGGCATGCAGAAAACGCAGTCGGACACCGGGAACAATGTCCTGCCACTCGTGCATGGGCTGCGGTTCGAACAGTTTGGCGACGTGTCGCGCGTCGTCTTCGGTGTACAGCGGTCCCGGGACGTGGTCGCGGCTGCGATACCGCTTGCGTTGTTCGTAGGCGGCATCTTCCTCCTGAATTCGCGCACTGTCGCGAAGCATGATGGCGGCAATGTCAGCGGTGGGGGCAGTGCAGCCGATCGGTCCCCGGAAGCCGGCTTTCCAGAGCCCCGGCAGGTTTCCGCAGTGGTCAATGTGGGCGTGGGACAGGACCACGGCATCCAGTTTGCGGGGCAGGCAGCGGAATTGTTCGTTGCGGGGTCGGCATTCGTCATCGCGTCCCTGAAACAGGCCGCAATCGAGCAGGATGCGGGCTTCGGAGGTTTCCAGCAGATGCTGGCTTCCCGTAACCTCCCCTGCGGCTCCCCAAAATGTCAACTTCATGATCCGCAATTCCTTAATTCAGGATGTTTGCTGATTTGGCCCGTGTTTGGGGCTTTCTGGAGTGTGTACTTTTGATCAGTTTTCGGTTTCACTCGGTTTTTTTGCAACATTTCGGCGAACATTCGCACGGGGTTGCGCGTTAAGGGGGGCGAATTTGGTTTGGTGCTGTGAGTGTCAATGCAGTCGCTATTCTCGAATGCAGCGGTGTTTTCGCTGCGGCAGCAGGCAAAAAAAGGGGATTTTTTGGCAAAATCGCGGTGGATTTTGGCGAAGAATTGTTCAACGGCGGCTGTTTTAATGGGTAAGCTGGTAAGAAGTGCGTTGTCGCGGTGGTTCAGGAATTGAAGTCACGTGCAGTGCGTGGAGCTGGTATGAATCGGCGATCGGTAAATTCCGCAGTGTGGTTTTCATTTGTGGTGCTGCCTGCGGTTGCGCTGCTTTCGCTGCATGGCGAACTGGTGGCTGACGAGTTGGCGGCTGACAAGGTGGTGGCGGGCAAGGCGGCGGATGAGTCCGGGGTGGCGGGTGCGGAGGTTTCGCTGGGTGAGTTTATTGATCAGCAGATTCGGCAGGGCTGGACGGACAACGAGATCGAGGCATCACCGTTGGCCTCTGATGAGGAGTGGGTTCGGCGGGTGTATCTGGATCTGGTCGGGCGCATACCGACTCTGACTGAAGCGCGGCAGTTTCTGGCCGACAAGAATCCTCGTAAGCGTGCCATGCTGGTGGATGTTCTGCTGGAAAACGAGGACTATGTTCGGAATTTCACAACCATCTGGGCGAACAATTCGATCGGTCGGGGTGCACCGCAGCGTGTCAGTCGGTCGGGTATGGAAAAGTTCTATCGTGAGGCGTTTGCGAAGAATCGTCCGTGGAATGAGATTGTGGTCGATATTCTGACGGCATCCGGTCATTACGAAGAGAACGGTGCTGTCAACTACATTCTGGCTCAGATGCAGATGCCGGACGATGCAGTGCAGCTGACAGCCATGACGACTCGGCTGTTTCTTGGCCTGCAGGTCCAGTGTACTCAGTGTCACAACCATCCGTTCAACAAGTGGCAGCAGGATCAGTTCTGGGAGTTCAACAGTTTCTTTCGGCAGGTTGACAAGCGTGATCACCGCAAGCTGGATCCGAAGACGGGTCGGCAGGTCGATGATTACTCGGAGGTTGTGTGGAAGGAATTCACTGGTCCGGTGTATTACGAAAAGCGCAGTGGGATGATGCAGGTGGCTTTCCCGCGTTTTCAGGGTCGTGAGGTGGATCCGGGTGTTGGTGTGGACCGGCGTGCTGAGCTGGCGAAGTTGATTACGGAGCCTGCTGGCGACGAGCCAGCACAGCTGGCACAGGCCATGGTGAATCGCACGTGGAGTCATTTCTTCGGCTACGGGTTTACTCGCCCGGTCGACGACATGGGTCCGCACAATCCGCCCAGTCATCCTGAGCTGCTGAAGCGGTTGTCGCAGGAGTTTGTGGCGGCCAACTATGATGTGAAGCAGTTGATTCGCTGGATTGTCTCCACTGAAGCCTACCAGCTCAGCAGTCAGTACGGTGAAAAGAACCGGATTGATGATCCGGCGGCTGGAGAGATGCCGTTGTTCAGTCACATGTATCTGAAGTCGATGCAGGCCGAGCAGCTGTATGATTCGCTGATTGTGGCCAGCAATGCTCATCAGTCGGGCAATGGCAGCTGGAGTGCTCAGGAGGAGCAGCGACGTCGCTGGATGCAGCAGTTTGTGGTGGCGTTTGACAACGACGAGAACGACGAGTCGACCACTTTCAACGGCACGATTCCTCAGGCGCTGATGATGATGAACAGTGAGTTGATCGATAAGGCTTGCAGCGTTGAGCGTGGCAGTTTTCTGTTTGAGCAGATGAGCAGTCCTGGTGCAGAGACTCAGAAGATCAACGACCTGTATCTTGCCGCTCTGACTCGCAAGCCGACTCGAGCTGAAATGACGAAAATGCAAAAGGCTCTGGCTCGTTATGGAGCTGCGAAGCTGAATGGATATCAGGACATGTTCTGGGCACTGCTGAATTCCAACGAGTTCATCTTTATTCACTGAGCATTGGTCTGTCGCGGATTTGTCGAAATTCAAGGTGTTTCTTTTACCTTTCCGGGATTAGCAAGAGGTGTTTGAATGTCACTCTGGAACAACTACGGAATGAATCGTCGCCATTTCATGCAGCACATGGCGACGGCAGCCGCAACGATCCCGGCCATGAATTTTCTGTCGCATGTGCAGGCCAACGCTGACGTACTGAAAAGCAGTCAGAAGTCCTGTATTCTGATGTGGATGGGCGGTGGTCCTCCGACGATCGACATCTGGGACCTGAAGCCGGGTTCGAAGAACGGCGGCGAGTTTCAGCCGATTGACACAGCGGCACCGGGCGTGCAGATTTCCGAGCACATGCCGGAGACGGCGAAGGTGTTCGGCGACCTGTCCCTGGTTCGCTCCATGAGTACTCGGGAAGCCGACCACGGTCGTGGCCGTTATTACATGCAGACTTCCTACGTGCCCAATCCGACGGTGGTGCATCCGACATTTGGTTCTGTGGTCAGCTACGAGATTGGCCGCAACCGCAAGGCTCTGGAGATCCCGGCATTCGTGTCTGTGGACGGTGGTGCCGGCCAGGCTGGCTTCCTCGGTATGACTCATGCTCCGTTCGTCGTTGACAACACGGGTCGGATTCGGAACGAGCCATCAGAGGAGAGCCGTCAGCGTCTGGGTGCTCGCCTGACGATGCTGGACGAGATCGAAGCGGGATTCATGAATTCCCGTCGCGGCGAGCTCCCGAAGGCTCATCAGGACGTTTACCGGAATGCCGTGAACCTGATGACATCCCGTCAGATGGCGGCCTTTGACGTGGCAAAATCTGATCCGATGCTGGGCCTGGAAGCCGAGTCCGATGTGACTCGTGATGCCTATGGACGCAACGGTTTTGGCCAGGGCCTGCTGATGGCTCGTCGCCTTGTGCAGGTGGGTGTACCGTTTGTGGAAGTGAACATGGGTGGCTGGGACCTGCATGCTGGCGTCTTCGATACTCTGAAGAACCAGCGTCTGCCGCAGCTTGATAAGGGTATCGCAGCGATCACGGCCGACCTGAAGGCTCGTGGAATGCTGGACAACACGGTTTTGGTGTGGATGGGTGAATTCGGACGTACTCCGCGGATCAATCAGGACGTCGGTCGTGACCACTGGGCGGCATCATGGAGTGTGATGCTGGGTGGTGGTGGTCTGAAGAATGGTCAGGCGGTTGGTGCAACTGACAAGGACGGTGTGCAGATTGCGGACGGCAGCAAGGCGTATCTGCCGGGCGACATCTGGGCAACTGTGGCGCATGCGATGGGAATTCCGATTAACACGGTGCACACATCGAAGCGCGGTCGTCCGATGAAACTGGCCAATGGTGGGACACCGATTCAGGAACTGATTGGCTGAGGTGTTTGTCAGACAGCGTCGGCATGACGGCTGGCGAATTTTGAAGGAATTCGGGCATGCCCGGTCTCGCTTGAGACCGGGCATTTGTCTGGAATCAGCGAGCGGTGAATGACTGGCGCATCAGCTGACGGCAGCGAATCGTCCGGGGCGGGAGCAGGCGGACCCAACGAAGAGTTCGTGCGTCTGTTTACCACGGTGCAGCGCCCGCTTTACATGACGATTCTGCCGATGGTGCATTCGCCAGCGGATGCTGAAGAGGTGTTGCAGGAAGCGAATGTCGTGATTCTGAGCAAGTGGGCTCAGTTTCGTTCCGGCACAAACTTTCTTGCCTGGGCTCGCGCTATTGCTCGTCTGGAAGTGCTGCGATTTCGCCGACGCAGTTTCCATCGAGTGCAGTTGCTGGATGACGATGTGATGGAGTTGATTGCAGAGAAGCTGGAAGCGGAGCAACTGGATCTGGATGAGCACCGCGAGGCTCTGGTGCATTGTGTGGGTCGACTGCGTCAGGCGGATCAGGATCTGATTCGTCGGAGGTATGCGGCGGGGTCCAGTGGCGACCGTGTGGCGGGTGATCTGGGTCGTCCAGCAAATTCCGTGTATCAGTCTCTGGGTCGAATTCGGCGGATGCTTGTGGAGTGTGTGCGGCGGCGACTGGCGGGTGGGGGTGCGACATGATAACGCAGAGTGCCGAGCCGGTCGGTCAGTCACCGGAATCCGATGAGCTGCTGCGGCTGGCGAATCTGTGGTGTGAAGGTGATCTGGGGGACGAGCAGTTTCAGCGACTGCAGCAACTGCTGCGTGGTGACGGTGCGCTGTTGTCCCTGTTTGTGCGATTTATGCAGGTGCATGCCTGCCTGGCGTGGGACGCTGGTCGCATTCTGGTGGATCCGAATCACAGACTGGGTCTGGAAGCTGCTGCGGTGGCCTGTGTGTCAGACCCGGAGCTGCTGTTTGCCGAGCCGGAGCCTGTTCGGCTGTCGGCCGGGCGTCGCTGGCTGATGGCGGCAGGGGCGGTGTGTTGTTTGTTGCTGGCGGGGGTGTTTGGCTGGCTGGCGGGGCGTCAGCATGATGTGGCTGCGGTGCTTGTGCAGACAGCTCCGGTGGCGGTTCCGTCTCAGCAGGCGACACCATCCGACGTTGTTGTCTCGCAGGCGGCTGATACTTTGCCTGTTCCGGAGCGAGCGCCGTTGCAGCTGCATGGCCTGAGTGCGGGTGAGGCGTCAGGCGTTGCGAACGATTCAGAGAAAGTCGCCACTCAGGTTGCTCCGGTGCAGTCAACTGAGCCTTCGGATCTGTTGTCGGATACTGCTGTCATCGCAGAAATTGACCGATTGCTGGAACGCGGCTGGTCAGAGAACGGTGTGCAACCGTCGGTGTCTGCGAATGATTATGAGTGGGTGCGGCGAACACATCTGGTGCTGACCGGGCGAATTTCGACGGAGTCGGAAGCGGATGATTTTGTGAAGTCGCAGGATTCGCGGAAGCGTCAGCAGTTGATCAGTCAGTTGGTTGCGGATGGGTCAACGGCAGAGAATCTGGCTGAGCTGTGGACCAATCTGCTGATTGGTCGCAGCAATGCTCGTAAAGTGGATCAGGATTCTCTGTGGAGTTTTCTGCGGGAGCAGTTTGCAGGCAATCGGCCGTGGATGGAGACGGTGGGCCGTTTGATCGCGGCGGAGGGTCGCAGTGATCGTCAGGGTGAGACCAATTTTCTGCTGGCGCATCTGAACGATCAGGCGACTCCGGCAACCGCCGTAACGGCTCGGCTGTTTCTGGGGCGTCAGGTGCATTGTACTCAGTGCCACGATCATCCTTTTGCGCGAGAGCGACGGCAGGACGAGTTCTGGTCGCTGAATGCGTTCTTCAAGCAGGCTGTGCGTGAGCGTGTGGAAAGTCCCGATTCTCTGCCGGGTTCTGCGGTCTGGTCGCTGCGGGATGATGGTCGCGAGGGAATGACGTTTTACGAAAACCTGCGTGGTCAGCAGAAGGCCGTGTTGCCGGAGTTTGATGGTCGTGTGGCGGAGTCTGCGGGTTCCCGTCGTGCGGCACTGGCGCGGTTGCTGGCGGAAGACGACCAGCTGCAGGTCGCGCGCGCGATGGTGAACCGGGTATGGGCGATGTTTTTCGGGTATGGGTTTACAAATCCGATTGACGATATTGGTCCGCACAATCCGGCCAGTCATCCGGAGCTGTTTGATTACCTGACGAGATCATTTGCGGAATCCGGTTACGACATGCGGCGGCTGATGAGCTGGGTCGCGATGTCGCGGGCATTCGGGTTATCCAGTGAGCAGGCGGAGTCGCTGGTGGCAGTGGATGATCCACAGGAAGGTGGCATGCCTTTGTTTTCTCGCATCTATCCGCGTCCGATGGGTCCTGAGCAGGTGTATGATTCGCTGCGGACTGCGATTGTGTCGTTGTCCGGGCGTGGTGAGGCGGGTGCAGAGGGTGGGGGTATTCGGCATCGTCGTGAGTGGGTGGAGCAGTTTGTGCGAGCGTGGGGTACGGACGACAATGAAGAGTCGCTGGTCTTTGGCAGCGATATCTCGCAGGCGCTGCTGATGATGAACGGCCGGGATCTGGAACAGTCCATTCCGCAGGCGGCGGCCACCGCTGTGAATGGGGGTCAGGGTGATGGTCCAGCAGTTGCTGCTTCGCTGCGGCATCTGGCTCTGGGAACTCTGAACCGTGAGCCGACGGAGCAGGAGGAGCGGGTATTCCGCAATCGCTACCGAACACTGGCTCGGACAATGACGGCTCAGGATGCCATGAAGACAGCGGCTGAGGACATGTTGTGGGCCTATCTGAACAGCAGCGAGTTTGTGTCGGTGCACTGACGCGGTCAGTTGATGGGTGCGGGCTGTCTGGTCAGAGAGAAGCGGGCGTGTTCCAGGAAGCAGCGGATGGCTTCGAGGGCCGTTTGATCGGACATCAGAAAACTGTGCAGTCTGGGGATCCTCAGAAAGTCTGCGGCACCCTGCAGACGGGTGCTGGCAACTGTGACAGTGCCGTCGTCATCACCGGGCAGCAGTTGATTGTAGCCTTCGTCATCGCCACGTCCTCCGGCGATGACACCGAACGGAAACGCCGGCGTGGGCAGACTGGCCAGTGCACTGCCGGTGCCACCCGCCAGCTCCTGTCCGGCCGGACCCCAGATGGCTCGAAACAGAAAGAACTTCTTCAGCATCCCGGCCAGTTCGGCTCCATGATTGGGGGTACCCATCATGATCAGGCGGTGGCAGCGGGAATCGGGCAGATCCTGCAGCATGCGGCGTACAACCAGGCCCCCCATGCTGTGCACGACAAAGCTGATGCGTTCGGCGGATTTCAGAGACTGGATCAACTGTCGCAGGTAATCGGCGCAGTCCGCCAGTGAGACTCGGGTGCTGGGGTAGTCGAAGGGCACGCAGAAGACGGGCAGATCAGCCAGGCTGCGAGCGACGGCATTGAGGGATTTGGACGATCGTCCGATGCCGTGAATCAGAATTACGGCATGTCCCGTGTCTGGTGGCAACTGGCGAGTGCGAACGAGGGCTTCCAGAGCGGTTTGGCATTCGGCTTCGGTACCGGAGGCGTATCGTCGGTCTGTGGCATCCAGCAGTCGAAAATGACGGGTGAACACATTTCGCTGAATACGAAAGCCTGCTCGAAAGGCGACATCGCCCCAGAATTGACGCCCACCGAGGGTTGGCAGGCCGGGTTGCGGCGCGGTGTCTGCGGGTTCTTCAGGGTCCGGCATGGCGGGGTCGTCTGCAGGAGTTTTGGAGAGGACTTCGTCTGCCGCCTGACAGGCCTGTGATCGCTCGCCCAGCCCCACGGCCGCAGCGGTCAGTCCGGCAAGCAGGGTGCGACGGTTTATGGTCATCAGGGCTGTCCAGGCAGCAGAGACATGATCTTTCAGGAGAACAACAGTTCGAGGTCTTCGACGGAGAGGTCTTTCAGGACGTTGCTGCTGTCATCGCCGGCGAGGATGGCATCGGCCAGCTCGCGTTTCTGCTTCTGCAGCTCGGCAATCTTCTCTTCCACGGTGTCGCGGCAGATCAGGCGGTAGGCGAATACGGTGCGAGTCTGCCCCACACGGTGAGCGCGGTCAATTGCCTGAGCTTCCACGGCCGGATTCCACCACGGATCCAGCAGGAAGACGTAGTCTGCGGCAGTCAGGTTCAGACCGAGACCCCCGGCCTTGAGACTGATCAGGAATACCGGACATGCCGGGTCGTCCTGGAAATGCTCGACACGTGCCTTGCGGTCACGAGTCTTGCCATCGAGGTATTCGTAGACAATTCCCTGTCGATCCAGATGTTCGCGCAGAATGCTGAGCATACTGGTGAACTGAGAGAATACGAGAGCCTTGTGGCCTTCGGAAATCAGTTCCTGCAGATGCGGCACCAGCACGTCCAGCTTCGCATATGGTTCGGATTCGTCGCCGCGTTTGAGCAGGGCAGGGTGGCAGGCCGCCTGTCGCAGTCGCAGCAGAGCTTCCAGCACGTGCATTCGCGTTTTGGCGATACCCTGTTCCTGCACCAGCCCCAGCAGTGAATCGCGATAATGCAGACGCAGCTCGTCGTACAGACGGCGCTGTTCCGGTTCCATATCGCAGACGATGGTCTCTTCCAGCCGATCCGGCAGTTCGGCCGCCACCTGCTTTTTGGTGCGTCGCAGAATGAAAGGCCGCAGCCCCTTGGCAACCATCTCACGCGATTCGCGACTGTCCGGGTCGGCGATGTGAGTCCTGAAGGCAGTACTGCGGCCCAGCATACCGGGATTCAGAAATTCAAAGATCGACCACAGGTCTCCGGCGTTGTTTTCAATCGGAGTACCGCTGAGCGCCAGTCGGAAGTTGGCCTTCAGCAATCGGGAAGCACGGGCGATCTGGGAGGACGGATTCTTGATCGTCTGGGCTTCGTCAAGCACGACATAATCGAAATCGATGTCCTTCAGCACCGCGATATCCCGTCGCACCGTGCCGTAGGTGGTCAGGATCAGGTGGTGACGACTGAAGTCTGCCCGCGAAGTCGCACGCTCCAGACCCGTATACTCCATCACCCGCAGCCCCGGAGCAAACCGACCGCACTCACTGGACCAGTTGAACATCAGCGATCGCGGCACCACCACCAGTGATGGTGGCGGTGATTTCACGTCTTCCAGGCGTCGCAGCAGCATTGCGAGGAACTGCACGGTTTTGCCGAGACCCATGTCATCCGCAAGGCAGCCACCAAAGTTGAAGTCACCCAGAAACTTAAGCCACGACAGGCCTTCGCGCTGATAGCCGCGAAGCTGTCCGACGAAGGTCGACGGTACTTCGACCTGCTCAAGACCACTGAAGTTGCGGAACCGTTCCCGCATCCGCTCAAACCCGGCATCAATTTCCACGGATTCCTGAGATGCCAGCAGGGCATCCAGCAGGGCAGCCTGCGAAGTGGAAAATCGCAGACCATCCTCGGTGGTGGTGCCGAGACCCGAAATCATGCCGATCTGTTCCAGCCACTCCTCGGGCAGTATCCCCAGCGAACCGTCGTCAAGACGTACGGTCGAGTCGCCACGTTCAAGAGCCCGCAGCAGTTCGGGGAAGGACACTGAACGTCCTTCGAAGTCCACTTCCGTGTGCACATCGAACCAGTCTGTGTCCGAGCTGACTCGGAAACGCAGTCCACCCGCCTGACGCACTTTGCTGCCGTCAGCGAAAACGTTCCAGCCGCCTTCCACCAGTTCGCGCACCGCTCGCCCCAGATCCCGGCGGGCGATCTCGACGTTGACGGTCTGTTTCAGATCGCCCATGCGACGACGGAAACCCGTCTGCCGCAGTCGTTCCCAGCAATGGCCCTCAAAACTGCGATCCCGAATGATGCAGCGATTGTTCTCACGCTGCACGACGGCCCAGCGTGCACTGCTGCCTGAGACCGGCAGTCCCAGATACTCGAAAATCACTTCCGCATTCAGTGAATCGTTGCGCCAGCGAGTCATCGGAGGGGCAGAAATGCGGAGCATCGGCTGCGGCTGCACACGCACCTCCTCAAGCTGCAGCTCCTTTGGCAGATCCAGACGTGGCAGCGAAGGAATGTCCAGCAGCCGATCCACAAAATCATGCTGATCCGACAGCGGTATGTGCAGCGGACCCGCCGCCGTTAATCCCCGCATCCACTCCGGTGCACCAAAATCTCGCAGCAGCGAAATACTTTCGCTGGTCACCACAAAGCCACCGGGAATCACCAGCGGCACTTCGGAAAGTTCCAGAGTCTCGTCGTTCCGCACCAGCAGCCCGCTGACCTTCCAGCCTTCAGCTTCCGTGTCACGCCGCACACGAATGGTCAGCTCCCACGGCTCACCCTCGTCCCACGACAAATGCTGCTGACCAGCCTCGTCACTGCCCAGGATCCGCAGCCGACTGCTGCGACACATGTCCGGAAGAATCAGCTGACCCAATTCGTACGGCACCTGAAATCGGTGCGCTGAAGTACGCAGCTCGGCCTGCTGAGTCGACCAGTTGGTGCGCTCCGGGATCGCCCCCGCCAGATACGACAGGAAAGTCCGGTCATCCTCGTGCTCAATCTGATCCAGTTCGCCCGGACGAACCTTCAGTGGTTTGATCTTGCCCCACTGGCCACCCGCACGTCGCTGCCGCTGCGAAGCCTGAATGACCAGCTTGCCCGATTCACGGCTGGCCTCAATGTCCACTTCGTAAAAAATCTGCCGCTCTTCCGGATCACTGCCACCGCGGGCTTCCGGAGAACCGTTCATCTCACCGGACAGCTCGGCCAGACGTGCTTCCCACGGACGAGTCGGACGGACGGGGGCCGCAGGTCGCACCTTCGCACGACCACGAGGCATCCGGGATTCACCGTCAGGGTCCGGACCACCGGAATCCAGATCGTCCGCTGTCAGCGGTTGCGTCAGAGTGGGCGCAGCAAATGGCAGCAGTCGACCGGGACGAATCGCCGGATTTACGAAACCGCGCTGATCAGCAGCCAGAATCGTGCCCCACAAATGCTTGCACGATTTGCTCTTCGTGAACTGCTCGCAGGTGCAGAACAAACTGATGTCCTCGGGCTGGTAACGCAGCTGAGTCTGATACTCAGCGCCGTCCACAACCACACCGAACACGTTTTCTGATGTCACGCGAATCAGCGAAACACGCTCTGCTTCGATGTAAGCCGCACCGCGATGACGCAGGTCCGCCCGAAATCGCGACTGCAATAGCTCCGCCAGTGTCATAGGTCAGCAAATATCTGTATCAGTGGGAACACAATCACGGATTCATAACGAAACGATGACTGCACCCCTGGAATTCTGTGGAGGCTGCTGAAAACAAACCTACACCCGCCCTGTCAGCAACGCCTGTCGATTACGCAATCAGAACACACGCTGCTGACACCCGTTGTCCGCTGCTGCTGCTGCCACTCAGGGCCGGACCAGTGACGTCCTGTCCCACCGGCTGAATGACCGCAAAACAGCGGACCGCGAAGCCTAATCAATCAGGGGCTCGCTGACCAGAACAGCTCGCCGGATTCGCAAACTCAGCCACAGGTCCGCGCATAAAAAACCGGATCGAAGAGAAAAGAGCAGCCTCCGTGCCAAAATGCCATCCGTGAATGACCGTTTTGGCCGCCGCCAGTTCCTGTTGAGTGAGCCAGCTGCGGAAAATCAAGGTTTCCCCGAGCTTCGTCGCCCTTTTCTGCTTCGATCCGTTCTGCGTCCAGGTGAAAACGGGTCCCCTGCCAATTCACTGCGTCAGCTGCTTAAACAAATCCCCAAACTCCGGCATCTCGTCTCGCTGCATCGCATGCCACGCGTCAGGTTGCCAGATCTCAACACAAATCACCGCACCCACCACCACCAGATCCTGTCCCGCCACACAGCCCAAAAACCCCCGAAAACTCTCGGGAATCAACAGCCGCGAACGATTCGCCAGACGCACCGTCTGGTGACGCGTCGACAACAAACGACCAAGCCGCTGAACATCGCCCCAGCGTTGCTCCATCCGGCCCGCCTCGATCTTCTGCTTCAATAACGCGATCCCGCTGTCCAGACGCTGCTGCCACGCCGCCGGACGCCACAAACTGACACAACCCGCTCGCTCCTTCGCCAGAATCACGTCGCCACTGTCGTCCGTAATCAACTCCGCCAGCTCCACCGGCAACATCAGACGAAAACGATCGTCGATCGTTCGCGAATGCTCGCCCGTGATAAACATGGCTGGTGTTCCGAAAAAGGACTGGGCATCAGGCCGAGTTTGTTTGGTTGAAAACCAAACCCCTGAACCGACTTTTGTCCCTGGCGTCAGGAACCCCCGGACTGGCTTTGGCCCAGCCTAACGGGCAGAAAACCCACTTTCAACAGTATTTCAAAGATCATTTTGGGTTTGTTTCCCACAATGACCTCAACAATACGCAGTCCGCAAGTCGCGGGCAAGGGTCTGCCAGTCCGCTCTGCTCAGATTTTTCCGATTGTGCGGAAAAATGCGGCGGATACGCCCACGTCAGGGCTTTTCGGCAATGACAACGGCACCCGGGGCCAGAAAAATCCCCAAGGTGTGCCAGAGTGCGGTACCCAGTCCAAAGCTGAGTTTTACCGGAAGACTGGTTTTTTCGCTGTGCACCGCACCTCGCGGCGAAGCACTCACAATCCGAAATCCCGTGCTCTCCAGCAGCCCCAGCAGACTGCCCAGCGGCATCGAAAAGCGATGATCATTGACCGCTCGTCGCAGCAGTTTCTGGCCGGCAGCCGGAGTCACCTGCTGCAGCAGAGCCCCGAGGGTGGCCAGCCAGGACTTGTCCACAACTCGCATCACCAGCAGCCCGCCGGGTTTCAGACGATCATAGATCTGTCGCAGCTCAGCCGGCTGGTCAGGCCAGTAAATGTTGGCGTCCAGCACCGTGATCACGTCCAGCGGCTCATTGGTCAGACTGAAGTCCGCAGCGTGGCTACACACCTGGGCCTGCAAGCCCAGTTGTTGCACATGCCTGACGGCGGCGGGCACGATGTCATAGCCCAGCACGCGGAATCCAGCCGCCGCGGCCGCCTTCAGAAATCCGCCATAAGCACAGCCCACGTCCAGCAGCGTGCAACCCGTTGGACTGACGAGCTGACAGATACTGCGGAGAATGGATTGATACATCAAATCCTTGAATTCGTTGAGCTGGGCACCCTGTTCGGTGTCACCCCAGGTCATTTGCTGCGTGTGCTCGACCTCGGAATCCAGCGCATATTCCCGGTCCATGAAGTACGAGTGGCAGTTGCTGCAATGCAGCCAGTTGGTCTCACCACGCGCATTCACGAACTGCCATGCATGCGCAGCAGTTCCCGTTGGCACGCCGCAGGCCGGACAGCAGGCCGTGCGGCAGGCGGAGGAGCGTGGAATTTCCAGAGCGACTGGTGAGAGAGACCTGGCGGCCGACATCTCGCTGGATCCTGTCATTTCACAGCGGAAAAATCCTGGTGGCAGCGTTGCGCTGCCGCAGAACCTGAGCGATCCTGTGATCACTCAGGCGGGCGACAGTATCGGGCAGATTTCGTAAAGGTGTCAATACGGGTGTGTCCGGCAGCCGAAACCGGGCTCGAGGCGGCATGGAATTCGGAAGATTCCGCGTTTTACAGCGGCATTTTCTGCCGAAGCGACAGTTTTTGACGGCTCAGCAATGGTCTGCAGACGGATCGACAGGGGACGGCGGAATGCAGGCGCTGCCCCTGACAGGTTGAATCTGCAGTCTCGCTGGCCTACTCTGTGCCTTCACGGAACCACCGCAGACTTCCTTCCCGGACTGTGTCTCATTCGGAACACGTCATGATTCTCAGCGGCAGCGAAATCAGGGCTCGACTTGGTACCGACATCAAAATCGAGCCATACAACGAGGATCAACTGAATCCGAACAGCTACAATCTGCGGCTGCACAACGAGCTGCTGGTGTACGAAGAGATTGTACTGGACATGCGTCGTCCCAATCGTTTTCGGCGTCTGGTGATTCCCGCAGAAGGGCTGGTGCTGCAGCCGGGGCAGATGTATCTGGGTCGCACCATTGAGTACACCGAAACGCGCAACCTGGTGCCGATGCTTGAGGGCCGCTCCTCGATCGGACGCCTTGGAATGTTTGTGCACGTGACCGCCGGGTTCGGTGACGTTGGGTTCTGCGGTTACTGGACGCTGGAGATGATTGCGATCCAGCCGATTCGAATATATCCGGGCGTGCAGGTGTGTCAGATCTTCTATCACACGGTGGAAGGTGACATCACTGAATATCACGGTGGCAAGTACCAGAAGAATTCGGATATTCAGCCCAGCTTCCTGTTCAAGGAACTGGCACAGCGAGAAGACCGGCAGATGAAGCTGGGCTTTGAGGAGCAAGCGTCCGGGGGTTGACCCCGGAACACCTCGGCCCTGCCTCTGCATCCATGGCGAGAAAAGCATCCCGGCATGCAGAACAGAACTGTGGGGCCAGCCGGTGCTGGGTTATTGGGGAGTGAATTCGATGCGGCTGAACGGCGTAGTCCACGTGTGTCTTGCGTTGTGCAGTTGGTGTATGCTGTCGGATCATGGCTTCGGTCAAACTGACAGGCAGCCAAACATCATCGTGATTCTGGTGGATGATCTGGGTTATGGTGACATTGGCCCCTATGGCGCGACGCTGCAGAAGACTCCGGCCCTCGACCGGATGGCGTCGGAAGGTCTGCGACTGACATCCTTTTACTCGGCGCCGGTTTGTTCAGTTGCCAGAGCGCAGTTGTTGACGGGCTGCTATGGAGTGCGGGTGTCGGTGCCGGGGGTGTATTTTCCGGGCGGTGGTCAGGGCTTGAATCCGGCGGAAAAGACGGTGGCCGAGTATCTGCGGGAACGGGGTTATCGGACCGCCTGTTTCGGCAAATGGCATCTGGGTGACCAGCCCGAGTTTCTGCCATTGCAGCAGGGCTTTGATCGGTATCTGGGTATACCCTATTCAAATGACATGCAGCGTCGGGCGAAGGGTGGTGCTGAGCCGGTGGTGCCACTGCTGCGGGACAATGCGGTGGACCGATTGCTGCGGGACGCGGACCAGAGTGATATCACGCGGTTGTACACGGAAGAGGCATTGCGGTTTATCCGCGAGGCTGGCGATCAGCCATTTTTTCTGTATCTGCCGCACACGGCCGTGCATACTCCGATCTGGCCTGGATCGGCCTTTCGCGGTCGCTCGGGCAACGGTCGTTTTGGTGACTGGGTGGAGGAGGTGGACTGGAGTGTGGGGCAGATCCTGGACGAGTTGCGTCAGCGACACCTGGACCGCAGGACTCTGGTGCTGTTTACCAGTGACAATGGCCCGTGGCTGATTCGTGGTGCGGATGGTGGCAGTGCAGGACCGTTGCGTGGTGGCAAGGGCAGTACGTGGGAGGGTGGTGTGCGTGTGCCGACGGTGGCGTGGTGGCCTGGTCGAATTCCGGCGGGTGGCAGCACTGACCGGATCGCCGGGACGATTGATGTGCTGCCGACGTGTGTGGAGCTGGCGGGCGGTGTGGTGGAGGCGGAGCGAACGGTGGATGGTCGCAGTCTGACGCCACTGCTGTTTGCGGAAGCGGCCACTGCGGAGGTCTCGGGGCGGCAGGAGCACTATTACTTCTCCGGGTACAATCTGCAGGCGGTGCGTCGTGGTCCGTGGAAACTGGCGGTGGCCGTGCAGCCGCAGACGAGCGGGGCGGTGGTGGATGATCCGCACGTGGTACCTCGGTTGTACAATCTGGCTACGGATGTGGGTGAGCAGCAGAATGTGGCTGGTGAGCATCCGGAGCTGGTGCGTGAGCTGCAGGCTCTGGCGCAGGCGCAGGTGGCTGCGATTGGTGGTGAGACGGCAACTGAGCGGCGTCCGGCTGGTGTCGTGGCGCAGCCGCGGACGTTGTATGAGATGGAGGCTGAAGCGGGGAAACAAAAACAGAAGCAGTCTGCGGTGGGACCATTCCGGGCTCTGGAACTGACCAATCCGCCACTCGGTGAAACTCGCAGTGGCCGTAACGCGCCGCAGATTGCTGGTCGGGCGTTTCGGGTGCGGGTGGAGTTTGTGCGGGAGTCGGAAGGTGGCGTGCTGGCGGCCCAGGGTGGCACCGCAGTGGGCTGGTCACTGTGGTTGTCGGAGGGTCGTCCGGTGTTTTCAGTGCGACAGGGTGAGCAGTTGTTTGAGGTGCGTGGTGAGCGGGTTGAGTCGGGACGATCGGTGCAGTTGGTGGCCGAGCTGCAGCGGGACGGGAAGTTGCGGTTGTCGGTTGATGGTGGTGTGTGGCAGGAAGCTGTGGGGGCGGGACTGCTGTTGCGTCAGCCGCAGGAAGATTTCTGTGTGGGCGTGGACATTGGCCAGCCGGTCGTATCAGTTGCAGGTGGTCAGTATCGAGGCCGGGTGGTGCAGGTGCAGGTGACATCACCCTGAGCTGTCATTGCGGGGTGTGTTGCGCAGGGTGTGGTCCGCAGTTTTTGGCCACGGAAGTACCATGAGGGAGCGGGTTTGTCACTGTTGGTGCTGTTGAGGCGGTCAGCTACCGGCGGCCTGCAGCACCGATTCTTCCACATAAATCGGCAGGATCGGTGCATGATGCACCGCGATCGCCAGTCCGTCACTGGGACGACAGTCAATCGGTATCACTTCTTCGCCCACGCGAATCTTCAACGTGGCGTAGTAGGTGTGATCCTTCAGTGATGAAATCATCAGCTCTTCAAAATGTCCCTGCAATGCTTCCACAATGTTGCAGATCAGTTGATGTGTCAGGGGCCGAAACGGCGGACTGTCCAGCAGGCGACGATTGATTGCAGCCGCTTCGGTTTGACCAATCACAATCTGCAGCGAACGAGTTCCTCCTGCTTCGGTCAGGTGAACCCAATGCTGATCGTTCAGATCGCAGTCAACGATGCGGGAAAGTTCCATGCGGACAGACACAAAAGGGCTCCGGATTTTTTCAGTGGTCAGTGGTCAGTGGTCAGTGGTCAGTGGTCAGTGGTCAGTGGTCAGTGGTCAGTGGTCAGTGGTCAGTGGTCAGTGGTCAGTGGTCAGTAGGTGTGGAGTGCATTGATACGTGGCAGATGGGTGATGTTCGGTGGGGGGTGGGGGGTGCGGGGCTGTGAGCATTGATGTGAACCCGGTGGGGGAGAGCAGACAAGTCTGTTACCGGAGACAGCACCAGCGATCACAGCCACTGGTGGACATTCCCCGTTTCGGCCCACCAGCCCACCTGTTCACTGGCTGACTGCCCCACCTGTTCACTTCAGCCGACGGACTTTGAGGTTGCGGAAGTGGACTTTGCTGTCGGGGTCGTGAGCCTGCAGGGCGAAGGTCCCGTCACCAAGGCGACGTTCGAATTCGGCCGAGAAGGCGGGTTTGCCTTCCGGTTCGGTGTAGTCGACGGTGATTTTGTCATTGATTTTGATCACGATATGCCGACCTTCCACCCGAATGCTGGTTTTGTACCATTCGTTGTCCTTCAGCCCTGGATTCGGCACATCGACAACTCCGTACAGGCTGCCGGATTTTTTCGGATCGGACTGTGTGACGTTGACCTGGCATTCGAGGCCGTAGCGTGGCCAGCCGGTTTCCTGGTAGCGAGTATGGAAGTAGATGCCGGCGTTGCTGCCGGGGGTGGTCATCACTTCGCATTCGAATTCGAAGTTTTTGAAGGTATCTTTTTCTGCTGAGTAGAACAGGTGGCTGCGGGGTCCGTGGCAGACCAGATTTCCGTCGACCACTTTCCATGAATCCCGGTTTTCGCTGGCTTTCCAGCCATCCAGTGATTTTCCGTCGAACATGGTTTTCCATTCGCCGTCTTTGTCAGAGGCGAATGTGTTTGTGGTCAGAGTCAGCAGGGCGGTGGTCAGCAGCAGCACAGTACGCAGCATGGCGGGTCTCCGATGGCAGGGAAGTACAGACTCAGGTGAACAGCCTACCGTATCCGGCCTGCGGATGCCAGATGCCGCGGATTTTGCCTCTTAATTCCCCGGTTATTGCCCATAGTCGTTCTGCGTGGTATGTTGTGGTGGTGCCGGGGCGGTTGTCCGGGTCGTGTAAAACCAACAGAAAAGGGCGTGGCGATGCTGAATCTGACCGGCAACGGGACTGCTCAGACGTGTGACGGTACGACTCGTCGGGACTTCATGCAGGTGGGGACTCTGGGTGTCGGGGGTCTGTCGCTGGCGAATTACCTGCAGGCTGAAGAGCAGGGCCGAGTGGCCAGTGGTCATGACCAGCGTTCGTGCATCATGATCTTCAACCTGGGGGCTCCCAGTCAACTGGACACATTTGACATGAAGCCTGAGGCACCGCTGGAAGTGCGGGGGCCTTTCAAGCCGATTTCGACCAGTGGTGGCTACCATCTGTCAGAGATTCTGCCGCGTCACTCGCAGATTGCCAGGCACCTGTCACTGGTTCGCAGCTGTCATCATACGGGTGCGGCGGTGCATGATGCGGGCTGGCAGATGATGCAGACGGGGCGTCAGTTTCAGGGTGGCGTGAATACTCCGCATGCCGGTTCCGTGGTCAGTTATCTGCGTGGCCGTCGTTCCGACCTGCCTCCGTTTGTGGTGCTGCCGGAAACCATGGGCCGTGGCGGTGGCAATCTTCCCAACGGTCAGGCGGGTGGATTTCTGGGTAAGGCGAATGACCCGTTCGCGCTGATGGCGGATCCATCGAAGCCGGATTTCAAAGTGCCCGACCTGTTGCCTCCATCGACACTGCCGGAAGTGCGTCTGGATCGTCGTCGTCGGCTGCGGGATCTGGTGGATTCGGCGGTGCAGGATTTCGAAGCAACCGAAAACGCAGAGATGATGGGGCGGAACTTTGAGGCGGCGTGGCGGCTGATGTCCAGCCCGGCCGCGCGGAATGCCTTTGATCTGCAGCAGGAACCTCAGAGTGTTCGTGAGCGTTATGGTCTGAACCGTTTTGGTCAGTGCTGTCTGTTGTCACGTCGGCTGGTGGAAGCGGGCGTGCGTTTTGTGACGATCAACACCTTTCTGACGGTGTTTGATGAGCTGACGTGGGACATACACGGTTCGAAGCCATTTACTTCGATTGAGGGCATGCGTGACATTGTGGCCCCGCTGTACGACCAGGGCTATTCCGCGCTGATTGAGGATTTGCATCAGCGGGGACTGCTTGGCAATACGCTCGTCTGCAATCTGGCCGAATTCGGCAGGACTCCGAAGGTCAATCCGGCGGGTGGTCGTGACCACTGGCCGCAGTGTTTCACGGTGGGATTTGCCGGCGGTGGTGTACAAGGCGGTCAGGTGGTGGGGGCCAGTGATCCGATCGGTGGTGTTCCGGCGGACCGACCGGTGCAGCCGGGAGACGTGATTGCCACGATTTTTCATAGTCTGGGGCTGAAGCTGGACTCGCACCTGCCTGGTCCGGCTGGTCGTCCGTTTCCGCTGGTGGATTTTGGATATCGCGAGATCCACGAGCTGTTTGTGTGATTGTGTGGCTGGTTATTTGAACTGGAAGATGTCTGCTGTGGGCAGTTCTTCCAGGGATTTCAGGCCGAACACGCTGAGGAATTTCGGGGTGGTGCGGTAGGCGATATCCGAGCGTTTGGCTCCGGTGCGTTCGATCGCCACCAGCTGCAGTCTCAGCAGTTGTCTCAGGGCTGTCTGTGCCGTGGGTTTCCGCACCTGCTGCAGGTCTTCGGTGCTGGCCGGCTGATTCCAGGCGATGAAAGCCAGCATTTCGAGGGTTTCCGGAGCCAGTTTGACATCGCGTGGACCGGTGCCGAAGGTGCGGGTGCTGACATCAGCAAATTCTTCGCGTAAGTCGAGGCGGTATCCGCCTTCGTACATGCGGATTTCGTAGGGGCGATTTTCGCGGGACCACGTCTGATTGAGCGAGTCGATGATGGACACGGCGACTCGACTGTCAACGTCCTGCCCGATCATGGAAGCCAGTCTGCGGGCGGTGAGTGCGACTTCGCCACCGACGAACAGAGCGGCTTCAATGACTTCCCTCGGAGTGACTCGCCGCACACCTTCCACCAGCATCGTCTGTGACTGCTGTTCGGTGGCGGCCTGAGTCTGCAGGTCTTCGGCCAGCTGTGCTCCGATGGACAACCCGGGGGCTCCGTGCGATTCATCGCCGGTGGCCGGTTCGGCGAAGTCGACGAGTGCGGAGCCGATCTGCTGTTCAGCGGCATCGAGTGCTTCGAGAGCCTGGCGATAGGCCAGTTCGATGTCGCTGAAGTCGAAATCCTGTTCGCCATCACCGTCATCCGGCAGAAGATCTGCCGGATCGTCCGGGTTGTGATCCGAGAGCGGCATGGCGACGGGTCCGGAAGTCTCTGGGGATTACTCGGCTTCAAGGTTTTCTTTGGAGAAGGCTGCCATCTCCTTGCCGATGAATCGCAGGATGCCGGTGTCGAGTCTGACGGAGGTCAGCAGGTGACCGGCTTCTGCTTTAACATCAACAACGATGGAATCATTGCCTTTTTCGAAGGCTTCCAGCCCGCGTGCGCGACTGCGTTCGGCAGCTTTCCATGCGGAGAGTGCTTCACGTTCCTTCGGTGGTGTCTGTTTGCTGTAGAAGTCGTTCATCTGACGGGCCCATGGCAGCATTGTGATTTCGAGGTGCACGGCAGCGGGGGTGGCTGCTGGCGGGGCCAGTGTGGCGAGGGACTTTTTCAGCGACTCGAGAGCATTGTCACCGGAGGACAGCCAGACGTAGTCACTGCCGACAGCGACGAAGGTGTCGCGGCGGACTCCGAACAGTCGATCAAAGACGTCCAGCAGACCTTCACCCAACTGGACTCGATGAATCGCATAATCACCCACTTTGTCGACGTTGAGTTCGACCTGTGTGCCGGGGTGCATGTCCTTCATGCGTGGCAGGATGTCGGTCAGTGAAGCGGCATTGGCGGCGTTGTAGGCACCAATGCTGGTGAAGCCTCCCTTGCCGTCGGGAACGGATTCAACGAAGACGTTCATCCAGCCGGATTCGATGCCGGAACGCAGATGCGTGATGATGTCGGTGACGACTTTGTCGATGGCTTCCTTTTCGGAGGCTGGTCGCTGACTGACATTTTTCAGCTTGGCGGAGATTTCGTCGCGGACGAGGTTGAGGAAGGAGACCATACCGGCTTTGCGCATGTCGTCAACCGGGTGATTGATGCGCAGTGACAGGGCCGAACCGGGAAGTCGGGTGATGCCGGCGAAGGCATCGGGGCGTGAGTTGAACTGCTGCAGTGCGGTGGCCAGTCCGGTACCGGGAATGGCGACAAGGTCACCCTCAACGCTCAGACTGGGGGCTCCTGCGGTGGCATGATCCATCTGCATGGAGATTTTCAGATCCTCTGATTCGGCAGCGGCTCGTTCCACCTCATCCAGCATCAGGTTGCTGGACAGTTTTCGCATTTCGAAGCGGGTTGCAGTTTCGTCGGGGCGTTTCTTCAGGGCATCCATGGTGGACCTGCGATTGCCGGCGAAAATGGTGCGACGGTGCTTTTGTCCGGCTTCTGTGGCATCCGGATTTGTCAGTTGCATGACAGCGGCGGTGCCACCGGCGAAATCGCCGGTTTTGGCAGCGAGTGTCAGTTCCTTCAGCGGTGGCAGGCTGCTGCGCCTGGAGGACATGGAAAGCACGAGGTATTCAACATCTGAGAGGACTCGCATCCAGCCCACATCTTCGACGGCTTCGGTTCCGGGAGTGGATTCCTGTTCGGAATCGAGGGTCATATTGAACTGGTAGAGCGAGGTGTCTTTGGCGTCGCGTTTCAGTTCGTAGCCCAGTCCTTCGACGTTGTCGCGGAAGGTCTGGAAGCCACCATCGAGCGGCAGTGCGGCGAGGTATCCGGAGGGTGTCATGCCGGCGAGCAGCTGCACCTGGAATGGTCGGCTACTGTCGATTCCGGCCACAAATGTATCAATGAAATCCTCGATATTTGACCACTGTTTCTGTTCTGCGGGTGTTCCCAGGTCCAGCAGGGACTTGAGATCTTTCTTGAGCACCTCGAAACCGGGGTGCTGGATGGTAATCCGGGAGTCCTGAGGGGTTTGGGCGCTGGAATGGCTGGTGCAGAGGAACAGCAGGGCGAGTGTGGAAGTGAGGCGGGTGATGAGTTTCATCATGGTTCACCGAAATCTGTTGTGGGGATGCCGGACAAATTCCGGCTGCTGACTCGGTATTCTATTACAGGATTTCAAATCGGGTAAAGACTGGTTAGTGCGGGCGGATCGGCTTGAGATTGCGTGAGTGAATGGGTAGGAAGGGGGGTGGGGTGAATTCCGGGCGGCCGCAGCGGCTGTTCGGCAGTATTGTCCTGTTCAGAGACAGCCGAAAGACGCGGAAACTGCATGGCTCGTGATTTTCTGAAGGGTGCCCGGGATTTCTACGACGTGATTGTGATTGGCAGCGGGCTGGCCGGTCTGACGTCTGCCAATATTCTGGCGCGGCAGGGGTACAGTGTGCTGCTGCTGGAGCACCATTATCAGTTGGGGGGCATGGCGACGTGGTTCAAGCGATCGCGGGGCCATATTTTTGACATTTCCCTGCACGGATTTCCGTATGGGATGATCAAAAGCTGCCGCAAGTACTGGTCGCAGGACATTGCCGATTCGATTGTGCAGTTGAAGGGAATTCGTTTCGAAAATCCTCAGTTTTCGATTCGGACGACCTTCAATCGGGAGGATTTTACGCGGTTGCTGATTGAGCGATTCGGGATTCTGCCTGAGACGGTACAGCAGTTTTTCGATACGGCTCGCGGGATGAACTTTTACGACGAGCAGTCGCGTACGACGCGGCAGTTGTTTGAACAGTTTTTTCCGGGTCGGGATGACGTGGTGCGGATGCTGATGGAACCGATCACGTACGCCAACGGATCGACTCTGGAGGATCCGGCGATCACCTACGGAATTGTGTTCTCCAATTTCATGCAGAAGGGCGTGTACACGTTTCAGGGCGGTACGGACTCCCTCGTGACTCGCATGCGGGACGAGCTGCTGAAGAACGGAGTGGATCTGCGAGTTCGCTGTCTGGTGGAGCGGATCGAGGTCAGTCCGGATCGGCGGGTGCAGGCGGTGCAGGTGAATGGACGGCGGATCGGCTGTCGGGCGGTGGTTTCGAATGCCAGTATTCGCAGTACGATTCTGGAGCTGGCAGGAGAGCAGCATTTTGATCGGCAGTTTGTGGATTCAGCGCGGGCGGTGCGGCTGAACAACAGCTCGTGTCAGGTCTACATGGCGCTGCGTCGTGGCGAGGGTTTTGATCCGGGTTGCGGTGATCTGCTGTTTCATTCCGAGCATCGTGGTTTTGACATCAACGCGATGCTCAGCCGTGACGTCAGCAGTCGTACGTTCAGCTTCTACTACCCGGAGACTCGCCCTGGCAGCGATCGCTGGCTGATCGTCAGTTCCACGAATGCGCGTTACGAGGACTGGGCGTGTTTGTCTGAAGAGGAGTATGAGCAGGCGAAGCGGGACCTGATTGAGACGACGCTGGACTGTCTGCAGCAGTATGTACCGAACGTGCGGCAGGTGCTGGATCATGTGGAGGCGGCGACACCGCTGACGTTCCAGCGGTATACTCGTCATCCCGCCGGGGCATCGTTCGGGACGAAGTTTGAAGGTTTGCAGGTCAGTCGTGATCTGCCGCAGCAGGTGCATGGGCTGTATCATGCCGGCAGTGTGGGGATCATCATGTCAGGCTGGCTGGGGGCCGTGAATTACGGCGTGATAGTCAGCAATGATGTGGACAAGCTGCTGGGCGGGCCGCAGCAGGCCACAGTGTCGGGCTGAGTCTTTCTCAGTACAGGACGCGACGCTGAAAGAACAGGATCATTTCCTGTGAATTCTGCGGGTTGGGGACAGCACTGACCAGTTGCCAGCCGCGCGCTCCAACGTCGTGCACAACATTACTGCCGCGAAAATCACCGTCCTTGTCGGTTTCCAGATAGTAGGTCATGTATTCCATGCGGGGCGTGACGAGGGCATCGAACAGCAGCCGGGTGAAGATTTCTGCTGTCCAGATGGTCAGAATCAGTAAAAACAGCTGCTTCCACGACATGGCGGGGTCCTTTGCGGGGGTTGGTAGCTGCATGAGTCTGGTCCGGGGTACCGGGGTGCAGGGACGAATTTCCGCTGCCGGGGGCGGATTGTGGCGAAAAGCGGAGTCCGAGTTAAGGCGAGTTGTCCGAAGTCCCGCAGCCTGCGACATGTGATGTGCGGAAAAATCTTCATTCCGAGCGTTGCCGAAAGGCATCATGCGGGTCGAATTCTGGTGCCTCGAATCAACAATCTCCGAAACGCAACGGCAGACCGAAATTCTTTGTGGTGAAGGTATGCAGCTGATCTTTTCAACTGAATTCCGGCGGGTAGTTTTGGGCAGCAGACAGGACTGCATTCGGTGGATGCAGTGCACTTCCCGGCCCAGGAAATTCAGGAGTCAGGCTCATGAGCACACGAAACAAGCAGCGGCTGAGCTGCCGGGTGGACGGTCGGACGGCGGTTGTGCAGCTGGACGACATGGAGATCTGGGACGGGGCGGATCTGGCGCTGCTGCGTGACGTGCTCAACCGACTGATTCAGCAGGACGGTTTTCGTTCGCTGGGTGTGGATCTGACGACGGTGAAGTACATTCCGAGCGGTTTTTTCGGGATGTTGTTTGAGTGGTATGAGTCGGGACTGGAGATTGCTCTGTTTCGGCCGCAGGCGAATGTCCGGCAGATGCTGTGGTTCCGGATGTTCTTTGCAGAGGCTGATGCGGATCGATTTGTGCTGACGGATGCGGATATCCGCAATAATACTCCCAGTGAGCAGATTGAGTATCATCGGCGTGCATTTATGACGGCGTATGAGTCCGGCGAGCTGCTGGGGGACATTGAACTGGATGCGGATATCGACCTGGATGCAGATGCAGATGCGGATGCGGAGTATGCTGTGAACGGCTGAGCCCAGGCAGCGGTCGTGTTGCGAATCAGAGACAGTGGCAAGCGGGCCATGCGAAGCGGCGAGATGCTGTTTTGCGTGGCCTGTTTTGGTTTTGGGGTGGAGTCAGATGGTGTTTTGGGGAACGTTGCGGAATCTGGTTTGGAAGTGGTTGGAAAAGTTGACGTTCTGTGATGAACAGCGAATAATCCGCACTGAGCAGTGAATCTGGCGGGATTTTTCCACGGGCACGCGATGTTTTCCCGACTGTTTCGGGGTGACTGCGATTCCCGCGAACCTGATTTTTTTGCCAGCGTGCAGGATTGATTTTTGGAATTCGCCGGTATGCTGTTCAGCGTGAAGTGAGGGCGGTCGAATTCGCCGTAAGTTGAAGCTGCCAGTGGTTGAACCTCTGGTGGCGGGGTTGTGATCAGATATGCGTGTGTCTCACACGGAGGCACGGACACTCGTCTAGGAATATTGAGGTCGCAGGGCCTCATGGTTTTTCATATTTCAGTGATCATCGTGTTCACCGGTGTTCTGTCGGGTGCTCTGCGGTGATCGTGTTGTCAGGCTGGGTTTGCGGATCCGGCTGTTGGCGGTGATTGAAATCTGGAAGGCCACGCTGCATTTAAGGGGAATTGTGTGTATCGTCTGAATACCGGATTGAAGGCGATCATTGACCGGGGCAGGGATCGTGGTTTCGTGACCGTCCAGCAGGCCCATGGGTGGCTCCCCGATGAAGGGGGCGATCCGGCAATGGTTGACAGCCTGATCATTGCACTGGACGAAGCAGGTCTGGACTTCATTGAAGATCCGGACATCAGGCTCGAGCCTGAGCCAGTGGAAGAAGAGGTGAAGCAGGCTCAGGCCGAGCGTACCGCCAGAGCACTGCTGGGTCCTGAAACTTCTGCGTTGTCCTCGCGTGACCCCATCCGCATGTATCTCAGCCAGATGGGCAACATTCCGCTGCTGACGCGGGACCGTGAGATTTTTCTTGCGAAGCAGATCGAGGTAACTCGCAAGCGTATGCGTCGGCACGTGCTGGAATCCGATTTTGCTCTGAACATCGCCGTTGAAACGATCGAGAAAGTTCGTCGGGGCGAGCTGCCTTTTGAGCGAACCCTGCGAACGTCGGAAACTGAGGAAGTCCGCAAGGAGCAGATTGAGGGTCGCATGGAGGCCAACCTCAGGACGCTCAGGCACCTGATGGAAGTCAACAAGAACCAGTTCCTGCACTGGCGAACTCTGCCCGAAGGCTCCCGCGAACGTGCTTCTCTGGGTGAGCAGATCCTGGTCCGTCGTCGCAAGATGTGCACACTCTGCGAAGAACTCAGCGTCAGGACTCACCGCCTGCAGCCGGTGATGAAGCGCATGCTGCAGATCGGAGAGCGTATCGAGCAGTTGCAGGATGAGATCGCCTGCCTGCGGGGCATGCGAACGGCCGACACGGAACGTGAGGCGCTGGAACGGGAACTGGAAGAATACGTCCAGATGCTCCTCGAGACGCCGGACCAGTTTCTGCGACGCTGTCGGGAAATTCGACGTCGTATGCAGGGCTGGACGGATGCCAAGCAGAAGCTGTCTGGCGGCAATCTGCGACTGGTGGTTTCGATTGCCAAGAAGTATCGCAATCGTGGGCTCAGCTTCCTGGACCTCATTCAGGAAGGCAATGCCGGTCTGATGCGTGGTGTGGAGAAGTACGAGTACCGTCGGGGTTACAAGTTTTCGACGTATGCCACGTGGTGGATTCGTCAGGCAATTACCCGGGCCGTTGCTGATCACGCTCGCACCATCCGCATTCCGGTGCACATGTTCCAGAGCATCTCGATGCTGAAAGCCAAGGCGGAAGAAATTCGCCAGGCCACCGGCCGCGAGCCCAGCAATGAAGAGCTGGCCGAAGCGGTGGGTATGAGCATTGAGGAAACTGAGCGGATCATGAAGACCTGGAAGCATCCCATCAGTCTGGATACTCCGGTCGGTGAAAGTGAAGACAGCAGCTTCGGCGAGTTTCTGGAAGACAACCATGAAAGCAGTCCGGCTGAATCTGCTGCCAAGCAGATGCTGCGGGACAAGATTGATCATGTGCTGAAAAGTCTGACTTACCGTGAGCGTGAAATCATCAAGCTGCGGTATGGTCTGGGCGACGGCTACAGTTACACGCTGGAAGAAACCGGACGCATCTTCAAAGTGACTCGCGAACGTATCCGTCAAATTGAAAGCAAGGCCCTGAAGAAGCTCCAGCATCACACTCGAGCAATTCACCTGAAGGGCTTCGTGGATGTTGATGATACGGCCCAGTTGCCAGTGATTGAAGAAGAGCCTGTGGACGTGGAAGACGCCAGCCTGCTGTGACAGCTTCGGTGCGTCAGCAGAATATCAGGGCGACCGGGTGAATCCCGGTCGCCTTTTTTATTTCAGCAGCCGCATTCACTGGCGCGGCTGCAGCTCAGTCGCCGTCAATGCTCGCGGGTAAATCCGCAGATCCCTCAATCTTCCATTCAGACTCCCATTCATTCCTGCGCCGATTCGCAGTGGTGCGGTGGAATGCAGATCGATGGGCCTGCCTCCGGGAATGTCGGCTTTCGCCACCTGTTTCCCATCGATGTACAGCAGCAGTTGCTTTCCGGTTCGCACGGCAGCAATGTCGTGCCAGCCATCCGGGAAGGCTGCGTGGTGCTGCACGGAGGCACCAGCCTGGACGGACCAGATGTGGCCGGAGGGCAGGGTGCTGCAATACAGGCGACCATGCAGCTCAGCCAGCGTCCATGCGCGGCGGTACTTGACATCCGGAGTCCGATCCAGCTGCGTCAGTTTCTGCCACTTCGCAGTTCCCTCGTACTGGTACATCTCGGCCAGCGGCAGTGTGCCGGCCAGCAGTCTGCCGTTGTGCACCAGCATGCCCATGACTTCCAGCTCTTCCCCCAGTCGTCCGCAGTCCACCCACTGCTGCGGCCCTGCATATCGATAGACTCGGCCACTGGGCCACGTGCCGACGTGCAGTTGTCCGTCGTATTGTGCGAACGAGTAGGTCTGAGTGTTGTCACCCAGTCTGCCGAGGTCGGTCCAGCTGGTACCATCCCAGCGATAGACATATCCACCGTCATAACTGCCAGCGTAGAGAGCTCCTTCCCAGACGGTCATGGCCTCCACGCGGCGGTCTGCTGAGGTGCCTGGGTCCGGGGCGGTGGCCTGGGGAACCGGTAATGCGGTCCAGCTGCCGTTTTCCTCCAGTCGGAAGAAGCCAGCGGGTTTGTAGAGTGAGGAAGCGTGCAGTCGTCCCTGAAACACGGCCAGACCGCCAATCGCTTCGACTCCGGGAAGTTGCCCGCAGTCTTCCCAGCGATCATCGGCAATTCGCCGGAAGACTCGACCACCAGGGCTGGTGTTGGGTGATTCGGGCAGGCTGGATCCGGCGACGCGATACTTTCCGGTGCCGACGTAAAGCTGACCTGCGAGTTCTGCCATGGCAGTCACGCTGTTTGACTGATCGGGTGCTCCGCAGTCGATCCACTGACCGTTGGCATCAAGCCTGTAGACGCGTCCGGATTGACCGGCGTCGGGTTCGCAGGTTCCGACAAACAGTGTGTTGTTATGTACCGCCATGGCGAATCCCAGCAGGGCGTTGCCGGGTCTGCCATGATCAGTCCACGGGGAAAGCTGGTTGTCGTCGATACCGAAGTGCAGTTGCCGCAGAGATGCCTGACTGGAGGTGACTCCGGAAGCCGTCTTCAGCGTGAGATGAAAGCCGCGGCGAGTGGCGGGATCGTACTGGCTGACGATATCGCCACTGGGGCCGTCATTTGGCGGGCAGTGAACTTTTGCGGTAATTGTGAAATCTGCGGTGCCGGGATCTGGTGCGTGGCTGGCGGGGATTTCGATCCATGATCCACTTTCGGGGAAGTCGGCCGCGTCGGTCACAGTTGCTTTTCCCCGCAGAGTGACCGGGGCCGCTGGCTGCAGGGTGTTTGCCGGGGAATCGCGGAGTGGCCAGTAGGCGGAGGAGGGTGCGCTGTCAGACTGCGCCAGTGCGGTGGTGGGCAAGAGCAGCAGGGCTGCGGTGAGGGTGCGAAGCAGCATGCAGAACACTCCGGCAGGTCAGTGGAGGTGGTGCGGATCACGGTCGTGGGAAAGCTGATACGGCTGCGGTTTTAACAGAGGGACCATAGAATTCCCAGGTACTGTCGATGGTACGCCACAGTTGTGGGGGAGCGGGGAGCAGGTTGTGGAGTGACATTTTGGCTGACAGGTGTGCCCGCTTCGCCGGGGTATCGGTCTGCAGGGGTTTACAGGGGTGTGTTGGGGAGTTTTTGTCGAGCGCGCACGGCTTCGATGACAGCGCTGTTGTCGCTGGTTCCGAACCCGAGGGTTTCTGCCTGTTCCAGCAACTGCTGGTGAGCATTAGTCAGGGCCAGCGACAGTCCGGAGGCAGCAGCGGTGTCCACGATCAGGCCTACGTCCTTGAGGTGCTGTGACAGACGAGCCTGAACTGAGTAGTCAGCGGCGATCATTTTTGAGCCTTTGGTGTCCATCTGGCGGGAGTAGGCAGCGCTGCCGCGGAGGACTTCCAGTGCGGCTGAGGTGGAGATGCCCTGGGACGCGGCGTAAACGAGGCCTTCGGCGAGGGCCGCGCGATTGAGTCCCAGTACGAGGTTGGTTACCAGTTTCATGCGGGCGGCGCTGCCGGATTTGCCAACATGGAATACACTGCTGCCAAGGACCGGCCAGAGGCTGCCGCATTGCTGAAAACAGGCCTGTTCGCCAGCCACAATCACGCAGGCTTCGCCGCGACGGGTCTGTTCGCTGGAACCTGAGATGGGTGCATCCAGCAGCGAGGCTCCGGACTGCTGCAGGCGGGCCGCCAGCTGTTCACTGAATTCAGGACTGCCGGTAGTGGTGTCGATCAGGATCTGTCCGGGACGCAGAGCGGGCAGAAATTGGCTCAGCACGTCCTCGACCACTTCGCTGGAGTACAGGCTGATGATGACGCGGCGGCAATCGGCAATGGGATTACTGCTGGGGAGGGCACCGCGTTCGACCAGGGGCCCGATTTTTTCGGGCGAACGGTTCCAGATATGCGGCCTCCAGCCGAACTGCAGCAGGCGTTCAGTGATGGCTGTTCCCATCAGTCCAAGACCGATGACGCCGATATCGGGATCGTTGTCGGGATGCACCGGAAGATCTCCTGAAAGTCTGGGTGGCGGCCTGTGGGTCTGCAGCATAGCAGTTTGGAATCATTGGTGAGAACTGTCTGAGCGGAGTTGTTGCGTTGCGAATGTGCTGGCTGGTGCAATTCGGGTGAGCGTTCCGTGTGTCCCTGACGTGTCGATTCTGACGACTGTCTGCAGAACTGGCAGGCTGGGGAGTGGATTCGGCAGATTCCACCGGAATCATCTTGCTTTTGCGGAAATCGCTGATCGATATCGAAGGGGCTGTGGGTGAATTCAGGATGAATTTTCCCAGCGGTCTCAGGCCTGTCGCAGACGGGTTTGAGGTAGCAGGAGGTACGGCAGACAGGCGGACGGATTCGCGCCGAAAACAACAGATCTCCAGAGGGAGTATCCCTGGATGGCGCGCGGAAGTATTTCAGTGCTGGGATCGGCAGCTTTGCTGTCCATTGGTCTGGCCATCGGGAGTCAATTTAGCGTGCTGCCGCTGACGCAGCCACTGAACGCTGTGCCTCGGGAGGGTGATCGGGGTCCGACGGCACCATCCATCGCGATGGCGCTGATGCAGAGTGGTGAACACATCTCAAAGGTCTCTGACCAGGTGCTGCCTTCGGTCGCCCATATTCAGGCGATTCGTTCTGAGAATGAGCGGAAGGTCGAGGAGACCGGTTCCGGTGTGCTGATGCGATCGGCCGGTGTCCGTGGTCTGTTTGTTGTGACCAATCAGCACGTGGTGCGGGGTGCGGAGCTGCCCTCCGTCGATGTGATCCTGGCTGATGGAACGCGTGTGAATCCTCTGAGGTCCTATCGTGACTCGGAAAGCGATCTGGCGATTCTGCAGATTCCGGATGGTGGCCAGCCTTCGGCCGTCTGGGGTGACAGTGAGTCAGTGAAGATCGGTCATTTTGTACTGGCCGTAGGCAGTCCGTTCGGACTGAGTCAGTCGGTGACACTGGGCATTGTGAGTGCCAAGGGGCGACGTGATCTGTCGCTCACCAGTGATCAGTCGGTGACCAATCAGGACTTCATCCAGACGGATGCGGCCATCAATCCGGGGAACAGTGGCGGTCCGCTGATTGATATGTACGGCACAGTTGTGGGGATCAACACGGCGATTGCTTCGAACGGTGGTGGGAATGAGGGGATCGGGTTCAGTATTCCGAGCAACATGGTGAGGCGGGTATTTGAGCAGCTGGTATCGCACGGACGTGTGCGTCGAGCGTATCTGGGAGTGGAACTGGATAACGATTTCAACGAGACGACGGCGAAGCGTCTGGGGCTCGGCAGGGCTCGCGGTGCCCGTATCATGCGAGTGTACAATCAGAAGAACAGTCCGGCGGTGCGAGCCGGATTGAAGCCGGACGATGTGATTCTGAAATTCAACGGCGTGGAAGTGCTGGACGAGAATCACCTGATCAACCTCGTGAGTCTGTCGGACATCGGAGTTCAGGTGGATCTGGAGGTTTTCCGTGGTCGACAGATGGCGATGCTGGCGGTGACGCTGATGGATCGCGAGGAGTATCGCACGGCCGAGGACCCGAGGAACACGTTCAACACCCGCTGAATGTGGCTGGGCAGGAGCTCTGCTGCGGCAGCCTCCCGCTGCTCCGAAAACGGCCCGGGTTCGCGGCAGGCGATTTGCAATCTGTCCGCCGACCCGGATAATGGGGCTGTGCCGGAACCTGTCCGGCCGGCTGAGCTCGGGTAATTCCTGTGAAAGAATGCTGATGTCCGAAGAGAACCGGACGGCGTCCGGCGATATGGCTGCCGGGAATGGTGCTGGTCGTCGTGCCCTGCTGCCCATGGATCCGCAGCTGAAGGATATTCAGCCGGGCGGAGGGGTGATTATTCATCTGGAGCAGCGCTGGGGCGCGGTGCGGCGGGTTCTGCTGAAGACATTCTGTCGTGGATATGTGCGGCGGATGGCGGCCTGTCGCCGGGGTGACTTCAATCCCTGTCCGCACGAGGTGCTGGATCCGCGAGACCTGAAGTTTCATCGCAATCAGGGTGGCTGGTACTGGGACGCGGCTGATGATCCATTTGTCTGGCGGGATCAGCTGCCGTTTGCCCGGGTTGGTCTGGCTGAACTGCTGGTGATGACGCTGACGGCCGCGCTGTTGTGCGTGGCGGCTTTTTTTCTGGCGCAGCGATTTGCTGGCTGGCAGCAGTTGCTGCTCTGGCTGGTGTCTGCGGCAGCCGCTGTGGTGGGACTGCTGATTGCCTGGTTTTTTCGCAATCCGCGTCGACAGATTCCGTCTCAGCCAGGACTGGTGGTGTCTCCTGCAGACGGCAAGGTCGTGGATATCGAGCAGTTGCCGCACGACGAGTACATTGGTGGCCCGGCGGTAAAGATTGGCATCTTCCTGTCGATCTTCAACGTACACATCAATCGTGCGCCGGTGGCTGGTCGAGTGATCGGTCTGAGGTATCGACCGGGTAAGTATCTGAATGCTCTGCGTCCGGAATCTGCTCGGGAGAACGAGCAACTGGCGGTATTGCTGGAGGAAAATCATGCACCGTATCGAGGCATGATTGTGCGTCAGATCACGGGTGCGATTGCGCGGCGGATTGTCTGCTGGCTGAAGCCGGGTGATGCGCTGCAGCGGGGTGAGCAGTTTGGGATGATCAAGCTGGGGTCGCGGACGGAGCTGGTGATGCCTCAGGAGGCCGGGTTGCAGATTCAGGTGCGTCCGGGTGATAAGGTGCAGGCGGGAAGTTCCATACTGGCACGTTACCAGGAAGCATCAAAATGAAATCTGCAGGCGTTGAGACAGGGGGCGTGGCGGATGTGGTGGAAACACCCATCCGCAGGACTCGACGGCAGAAGGTTTTTGCAGTTCTGCCCACGCTGCTGACGCTGTGCAATGCTGCCTGTGGCTTTGGAGCAATTACGATTACGGCGAAGGTGGGTCCAGAGCATTTTGGCGGCAGCGAGCTGTTTACGGCGTCGCAGCTGATTTTTCTGGCGATGCTGTTTGACATGCTGGACGGCAGCGCGGCTCGACTGACGAATCAGACCTCTGACTTCGGGGCTCAACTGGACAGTCTCTGCGACGCGATCAGTTTCGGCGTCGCACCGGCGTTCATTTTTCTGCAGCTGGCTCATCCGGCACATCATCTGATGGACACAATAGCAATCGCTCCGTTCCATTTTCATCCACGAATTCTGTGGGCGATAGCCGTGCTGTTCATGGTCTGCGCAATTCTGCGGCTGGCGCGTTTCAACGTGGAAACGGACGAGGAGGATTCGCACGAGTTTTTCAGTGGCCTGCCATCACCCGCCGCTGGTGGCGTGGTGGCATCGCTGCCGATCGGGATGAATGAGCTGAAGGGGCAGTTGGGACCGGGTGGCAATCTGCACGGTCTGGCAGCTTTCGAACAGTACATCTGGTCGGCGCTGGTCGTCATCGTTCCGCTGGTGACGCTTTCCGCTGCCGTTCTGATGGTGTCTCGCCTGAAGTACGCACACGTTTTCAATCAACTGGTGCGTGGCCGCAGGGGGCGACTGCAGATCCTGCAGATTGTGTTCAGCCTCGTACTGGTGTTTATCGTGCGTGAGCTGGCTCTGCCGGTGCTGTTCGGGTATTTCGCGTTCTCTGCTCCTGTGAGGTCGCTGTGGCAGCGACTGCGACGGCAGCCTGCTGCAGTTCGGGAGCAGTTGTAGCGTGAGCCTGTCGATGGCGGCAGTGGCCGCACTTGAGTGCGGTGCGACCGTGCGATCGGGGCGGGTATGAGACCCTATCTGCTGATGCTGGCCGGGGCCTTTGCCTTTTCGCTGATGGGCATCCTGACTCATGCGGCCGGTCGGGTGTTTGACTGGCAGCTCATCGCCCTGGCGCGTTCCGGTACGGCGCTGGTGATAGCGCTGTCACTGGCCGCCGCCGCTCGCTCAGAACTGGTCTTCCTCCGGCCTCGGACACTGTGGATCCGCAGCATTGCGGGCAGTCTGAGCGTCCTGTGCAACTTCTTTGCACTGGCTCATCTGAACGTTGCCGACGCATTGGCACTGACCAATATGTTCCCCGTCTGGATCGCTGTGCTGTCGTGGCCTGTGCTGGGCAGGGCTCCCGGACGTGACGTGTGGATCAGTGTGTTCTGTGCGATGGTGGGTGTGGGGTTGATGCTGAAGCCGACGGGTGAGGGTGGTCTGGGGACTCTGCTGGCTGCCACGGGTTCAGTGACCAGTGCCGTGGCACTGATGGGGTTACATCGGCTGAAACACATTGATGCGAATGCTGTTGTGGTGCACTTTTCGGCCGTGTCGGTAGTGATTCTGCTGGGGGTACTGCTGGTGCAGCCGGGGGCGCGACCATTTTCGGTGGTGCTGTCCGGTCTGCAGAGTGATGGCTGGCTGTTGCTGGGTGTGGGGTTGGGGGCGACAGTCGGTCAATTGATGCTGACACGGGCCTTTGCCGCCGGGGCTCCGGCACGTGTCAGTGTCGTGGCATTATCGCAGGTGGCGTTCGCAATGGTGATCGAATCGATTCTGTGGCAGCGAACGTACGAGCTGACGACGCTGACCGGAATTGCGATGGTGCTGGGGCCAACCGTCTGGATGCTGCTGCGACGCCCGCTGCGGGCCGAACCTGAGAACGGTGGGTGACGTGCCGATCGAGGGGCTTTTGAAGCTCACGGCCGATCTCCCCGCGGTAATCATCGGCTGTGAACCGGAACTGCTGACTGTGACCGTGGCACAAGGTCAATTTCATCGCCGATTTTCAGATCCAGTGCCGGCCCATCCAGTTGCAGTGTGAAGTAACCGCCGACGTGGTCGGAAATGACGGCGCCTGCGGGGCGAGCGACGTGCCACTGACGGTCGACGGTTGCAGCGGCTGCCGTAAAACTGGCAGCCACGCACAGGTCCAGCGTGGGCCGAGCAATGACCAGTGCGGGAATGGCTGAGGGACTGACGGAACTGAGTTCGTGTGGTCTGTGCATGTTGTTGTCAGCAGGCCACGGATTGCAGACGGCAGCTCCGTGAAAATCCGACAGCAAACTCAATGGCAGGTTTCCCAGCACAATACGGCTGTCATGGTCGGCGCCGTCATTTTCGGTGGCGGGCTGCTGTTGCAGCAGCATCTGCAGCGTGTGCCGACACATGGACAGTCCGGACTGCAGGGAGCGGCGCTGCACTTCGGGTTCATGGACGCCGTGACAGGGATGCCTGAGAAACAGGCCGCGCAGCTGGAGTTCGGGCAATCTGTGGACTGCGGATGCGAGGTTGGAGGCATCCGGTCCTGGGGTGACGCCCGACAGTTGTCGGCCCATGCTCAATTCGACCAGAACGGGAATCCGCTGACAGGCGGTCCGAGCGGCGGCAGCAACCAGTTCCACATGGCGAAAATGTCCCACGACAACAGAGCAGCAATGTGCAGCAGCAAGAGTTGCAAGTCGGGGTATGTCGAGGGGGCGAACAATCGGGCACAACAGCAGCAGTCGGCAGTCCGCTGCATGATTCAGCGGCAGCTTTTCGGCCGTGGTCAGGTCATCACAGGCGACTTCCGGGTTGTGGTGGGGCAAGTGTGTGCGCAACTGCTGCAGAATCTGTGCGAGTTGTGATGCGGGGCAGGGCACATGAATCTGCGGGCACCAGTGCGTCGTTGGTGACAACGTTCTGAGTGTGGTGCTGAAGTCGGCTGCGGGGAATTCCGGCTGAGGGTTCACGGAGCAGACTCCAGTTGCTTCTGCAGGGCATTGGCTCGCTGCAGACGTGCGGGAGTACCCCAGTTCGGATGCAGAACGCTGACGACCTGCAGCATGCGGAGCGCTTCTTTGCGGCTTCCATCGACGGTCGCTGCTTCGGCCAGTCGCAGTGAAGCTTCCAGCCAGAGGTCGTCACCGGATTTGCTTTGATTGCGTATTTTCTGCCAGAAGCTGATCAGTCCCCTGTCGCCAGCCTTGCGGTCGGTTTGTGGCGGTACCGCAGCGGCGATGGCCGCCAGCCGCACAAGTTGCTGCGGCGTCAGCGAATGCTGCTGCAGTTCGGTCAGGTGTCTGATCAGTGTTTCTGTGCTGCCGGAGGTTCTGGTCAGACGTGCTTCCTCGCTGAGCCACTGCAACTGCTGATCGAGTGAATCGGTGGGCTGCCGTATTGACTGGTGCAGCTTTGAAAGCCGTGCGGCCAGTTGCGGTGTGCCGGGTATTCCGGAGTTGTTTGTATGTGGCAGCAGCAGTCGGATGGCGAGTGTGCGGAGTTCGGGGGAACTGTCGGTGAGTGACTGCAGCAAAGGTGTGGTGATGGTATCGGGTTCCAGCAATCTGCAGGCGGCCAGCAGTCTGGTGCAGCGGGCAGAGGTCAGGCAGCGCTGCAGCAGATCAGGAAAGTCATCCGGCAGTCCGGGTGCGCTGTGGTTCTCAGCAGCGGCGGTGGCGCTCAGTGGCAGTGCAAGTGCTGTATCGGCAGCGCGTGCAAGTTGTTGCCAGTCGACGGCGGTAGTGTCTGTTGTCGGCTGCCAGAGGACAGCGGCGACCTGCTGCAGAGAGTGGGCGGTGAAGGTCGGGTGATCGGTGGTTGGGGCGCTCCGGGCGTATTCGCGGAGTGTGTTCAGCAGTTGCTGCTGATGCGTGCTGGTGTCGCTGTCGGGTGAGGCAGCGGGGCTGCTGGCATGTGTGATAAGCAGGTCGGCCAGCAGGCACAGCAGCGTGGCCTGATCGAGCTGCGTTGAAGTCGTTTCTGTGGTGTTCTGCAGCAGCAGAACGACGTCGTCAGCGGCCCGCAGCGGGGCTTCGGAACGCAGGTAGCGGATGCGATACAGTCGAGCGTCGAGAGCGGTTTTCTGTTCGGAGTAGTTTTTCAGATGCAGTTCGACCGCATCGCGGTAGGCAGTTTGTCGGGCTTGTTTTTCGGGATCAGGAGCGAAGGTCCACAACTGTCCAAGGCAGTACAGTCTGAGCAGGTCAGCGCTGGCTGCCCGTTCGATATTCTGCTGCTGCAGAAATGCACTGGCAGCCTGTTCCAGCTCTGTGAGTGCTGCGTTCCAGTCCGCCAGTCGCAGTGAGAGCTCACCGGCCTGCATCAGGGAATAGGCGCGGACAGACTGTTGTTCGGAGTTGGCGGCCAGTTGTCGCAGTTCGCTGCGTGCGGTCTGAAAATCAGCGGCGGCGATATGTTCGCTGATCTGTTCCAGAGTGGAGGCGGCTTTGGGCCCGACCTGCAGTGACAGTTCAAAACGCTGCTGCAGTCGCTGTGTGGTCTCCAGCAGGACACCGGAGGTCTGAGTCTGCAGCCTGAGGCCGAGCTGCTGGAATTCTGTGGCGGTTGACAGCAGGGACTGTTGTCGCTGCGGTGAAGAGTTCTGCAGTTCCAGCAGCAGTTCGTGCAGTCGCAGCAATGCATGCAGACGCAGCAGTTGGATCTGAGAATTCTGTCGCTGGGCTTCATCGTTGATTTCCAGCGAGGCCTGCAGTGCTTCGGAGGGTTTGTTCTGCAGCAGCAGTGAACGCAGCTGCAGTGTTGTGGCTGCAGTCTGATCGGCATGGCTGCGAATATCCGGCTGCAATCGGCGGAGCTGCAGTTGACAGGCGGGGAAATCGCGACGATCAAGGAGTGATTCGGCCAGCAGCAGTCGGGCCGCAAAACGATCGGCGTCACCGCTGCTGCGAACCAGCAGTTCTGTTTGTTCGTCCAGTTGCGTCAGCAGAGCAGGAATTTCAGGGGCCGTTGCTGTGCGGGAACGAGTGTGCAGACAGTGTGCGATGGCGAACCTCAGACGCAGTCGGCAGGAGCGAACGAGGGTGGGGTCAAGGTCGGCGCGGAGCACGTCGAGATGTTTCAGCAGCGCTTCGGCGAGGTCAGCGCCCTGCTGACAGGCTGCGAGTGTGAACTGTCGACGACGAGCCTGCAGGTTCAGTGGAGTCAGTGGCGGGTGGGCGGAGTCAAGGGTGAGCAGTTCGGGCAGGCATTCGAGGCGTGCGGCGCTTGCCAGCACCTCCACCTGCCGCACCCGCAGCAGGACCTCGGTGACTGCACCGGGCAATCGCTCGGTGACGAATTCCGTGATATCTGTGGCCGCCCTGGTCACCAGTTCGGGCCGTTGTTTTGCCGACAGGAAAGGCAGTTTTTGTTCGCACCCGTCGGTGATCAGCAGTTGCCAGAGGGCCTGCTGGTTGCGGCTGGTGGAAGTCGCCTGCTGTCTGCGGCAGTGCTGTTCGGCCAGATCAAACAGCAGGCGTTCGTGCAGGGCGGTGACGAAAGTCTGCTGACCGTCGGGCAGCAGGGCCTCGTCCGACGGCACAGCATTTTCCGTGGCCGCGGCGACCAGCAGCAATGCGATGATGAGCAGGGCGGAATTCATGGTGCGCGATTGTAATCGAGGCATGCGGGAAATACCCAGTCAGGAGTCAGCCCCGCAACGGTGTTTGTGACATTCTGCCTTGCGAAACGCGACTATGAAGTCCGCAGACTGCAGTGAAAGTCAGGGTGTCCGAAACCCGTGAGACGGTCAGTTGACTTGTATTTGTGGATTTGTGTGGGCGATGATGTGTCGGGATCTGCAAGTGCCTGAGTGACTGCGGCGAGGGGAGGTGAGAGATGGCAGGCGGTAAGCGGTTGCGTGTTGTCTGTAGCGGGTTGCTGAATCTGCTGGCGATACTGCCGGTGGAGTTGTCGACCGGTTATTGTCGGGGCGAGGACTGGAGTGCATTTCGCGGCGCGGACGGACAGGGGCATGCGGGGCAGGTTCAACTGCCGCTGCAGTGGGGAGAAACTGAGAATATCGCCTGGAAGACGGAGTTGCCGGGGCCGGGCGCGTCCAGTCCGGTAGTTTATGGCAGGCATATCTACGTCACGTGCTACTCGGGCTTTTTCGTACCGGGTCAGCCCGGGGGGACTCAGGCGGACCTCCGGCGTCATCTGATCTGCGTGGAGCGGATCAGCGGGAAGGTGCTGTGGCAGCGTGAACTGGAAGCGAAACTGCCGGAGGAGGAGCGAATTCGGGATCATGGCTTCGCCGCCAGCACTCCGGCCTGCGACTCGGCCGGTGTCGTGGTGTTTTTCGGCAAGACGGGTGTGATTGCCTTTGATCACGAGGGGCACGAAAAATGGCGCGCTGATGTCGGCTCGAAAACTCATGGCTGGGGATCAAGTGCGTCACCGGTACTGCATGGGAAGCTGGTACTGGTCAATGCCAGTGTGGAGAGTGAGACGCTGCGAGCGCTGGATCGACAAACGGGGCGCGAGGTCTGGAAGGTGGACGGGATCAAAGAGTCCTGGAATACACCGGTGATCGCCAGAAGTGGAAACGGACGTTTGGAGTTGCTGCTGGCAATGCAGGGCAGCCTGCGTTCGTATAATCCGGAGACAGGCGAACAGTACTGGACGTGCCGGACCGACATTACGTGGTACATGGTGCCCAGTGTGGTGTGCAATGGTGGTACTGTGTACTGTCTTGGTGGTCGATCGGGGGTTGCAGGTCTGGCTGTGCAGATGGGTGGCAGCGGGGACGTGACCGATAGTCTGCGGAAGTGGACCAGCATGAAGGGGTCCAACGTGACCTCGCCGGTGTTTCATGACGGCCACCTGTATTTCATGAATGACAACCGAGAAATTGCGTACTGTCTGTCGGCGGAAACGGGTGAGGTGGTGTACGAGCAGCGGGTGAATCGTGCGGGTCAGGTTTACGCATCGGCGTTACTGGCTGGAGGGCGGATTTATTATCTGACGCGAGAGGGTCGCACGATTGTGGTACCGGCCGCTCCGAAATTTGAGGAGCTGGGGCGGAACGACCTGCGTGACGGTGGGCAGTTCAACGGCAGTTTTGCGGTCGATGGGCAGCATTTGCTGGTGCGGTCGGACCGTTATTTGTACGCAATTGGTGGGAAATGAGCGGTTGGTGGGTGCTGGCAGGCTGTCGGGCCGGGGTTTTCGGGCGGAACGGGTGTTGGAATCTGTGATCGCCATCGTCTTTCTGGCAGTAGTTGAGCGTACGAAGGCGTCCGGGTGGCGTTTTCTGACGTCTGGAAGGACTGCATGACCAGTTCGGAATCCGCAGCGGCAGGTGTGCCGGCACGGAACGAAGAGATTGCCTGCTTTTATCGCGAAAATTCGCGTGAACTGTGGGCAATTTTTTACTCCATGTGCAGCGACCCTGAACGCGCCCATGATGCGGTGCAGGAGGCCTTTGTGCGCCTGCACGATCATCAGGGTGAACCGGTGCGGGATCTGCGGGCGTGGTTGCTGCGGGTGGGGCAGAACTGGCTGCGGGATGTGGCTCGGCGTAAAAGCAGTGGCTGCAGTCTGTTGCCCGGACTGGATGACTTCACCGGCGGCGCAGTGGATCCGCGACAGACGGCCGAACTTCACGAGCGTCAGCAGCAGATCCGGTCTGCTCTGGCAGAGCTGAACGAGGACGACCGCCGGGTGCTGGTGATGAAGTATTCGATGGACTGGTCAGCGGTGCAGATGGCAGCAGTGATGAACTGCTCGGCCGCGGCGATTGACATGCGATTGTCGCGGGCCAGACGACGGCTGGCCGAGATACTGGTTGAACAGGGGTATCAGCATGAATAGTTCTGACAACCGCAGTCTTCAGGCGCAGAGCCAGCTGTCGGACCAGCAGATGGATCTGCTGCTGCGTGATTTTTTCGCGAGCGAAGTTCCTCGTGCTTTGCCGGAGTCCGGGTTTTCTGCGCCCAGCGTGCGGCGTGTACTGACCACTATTGCTCCGGCCGTTTCCTCACCGGCAGCCTCGCTGCGATCTGTGCGCCTGGCAGCGGCACTGGCCATTGCTGCTTTGGCCCTGTGTGCTCTGCTGCTGAATCAGGACGCTGAGCGAGTGGCGACAATGGCAGCCAAAGCGAAGACTGCGGGGCCGGAGGACACGATGCTGGTGTCCCCGCAGGGTGACACGGGTAGCCGGCAGGTTCCGGTGGGAGCGGATGGTCTGCTGCTGCAGGAGACCGATCAGATCCAGTTGGCACCGCCCCGGTAGTCCGGACTGTCGCAAATCGACTTGTGGATATCGGCTGAACGTCTGGTCAGGACGCTATGGCCTGATGGATGCTGATCACCGGTGAGCAAAGACTGAACGGGCCTCTGTTTTACCCGATTGCCGGTCCGGCTGGCTGCACGAAGCTGTCGCGAGCTCTGAGAAAGGCCTGCAGCAGCACGGCAGGCGCTGGCGGGCTGGCGATGGTGAAGGACAGCAGGTCAGAGGTGACGGTGAGTACTGCGGAGGCGGCAGTCAGCTGCAGCGAGCACCACGTGGCCTGTCGGTCGTAGTCCAGCACAATTCCTGCGGGTTGCAGATCCTCGAGGCGATCGATGAGTGCTGCGATGTCGATGGACGCTGGCGGAGAAAACTCCACCGTGTCAAAGTAGCCCTGGAACAGGCTGGCGATTTCGGGTGAGTTGAGACGCGCGGCGGATTGCAGATCGGCCAGTTGCCAGCGCCAGACAACTTCGGAGGGGTTGTCGGGTGCGAGTGCTGCGCAGATCCGGTATTCGAACCACGGTGTGGTGATTGCTGCGATCCCTGCTTCGGGTTCAGTGATGACGAGGTCCGTCCGGCGGCATTTCAACTGTCGGCGAAAGTCACTGAAGCGATGTTCGAGGTGTTCTGCAAGGTCTTCGCCCGCGATACGCGCGATGAACGCCGCCGTGTGATCATTGTATTCGGTGGGCAATTGATGCGATTTGCGAAACCCCTTCAGATCGCGAACGCGTGAGCGTCGTGTTCTGACAAGCAGGACAGCAGGCAGTGCGGTGTCGGGGGAGATGGGCATAGCGGGAACGTGAGTCTGAAGTCTGCGACGTGGGCTGAGTTCGGAGGAATCTGAGCGGGGAATTGCACCCGGCGGTAAATCTTAGAGAATAGTACTGCGGGATTGCACTGAAGCGGGCCATTGCCTGCGACTGAAATGCGGGATTGCAGGTTGCCTGTCCCGGGGAGCGTGTGATGGGGTGGACGGTTGCAGACAGGGTTCGGGCGGTACAGCATCTCAGGCGTCAGGACCACGTGCTGCGGGGTGTTATTGAGCAGGCCGGTCCGTTGCTGCTGAAGTCCACGGGCAAGGGGTATGCGGTGCTGGTGCAGTCGATCATTTCCCAGCAGATTTCCACGGCTGCGGCAGCGACGATTGGCCAGCGACTGCGGCACCTGGCAGCGGGGAGCGAATTGACTGCGGAGGTAGTGGCCGAGTTATCGGACGAGCAACTGAAGGCTGCCGGCATTTCACCTCAGAAACTGTCCTATCTCCGCGATCTCACTCGCTGCACACTTGAAGGAGTCATCAGTTTTCGACGGATCTCGCGAGCATCCGATGAGGCCGCGATTGAGGAATTGATTCAGGTGCGTGGCATTGGGCGCTGGACAGCTCAGATGTACCTGATTTTTTCCCTTGGGCGTCCCGACGTGTTTGCTCCGGATGACCTCGGACTGCGGAATGCCATGCAGCGGCTGTACGGTCTGGAAGAAAAGCTCGGGCGACCGGAGCTGGAGCGGCTGGCAGAACGCTGGCGACCGTGGCGAAGTGCCGCAAGCTGGTATTTGTGGCGTTCACTGGAGTTGTCTGGTTTCTGAAGATGCAGCTTTTGCTGCGACTGCATCGGCTTGTGTCCCTCAGCGGGATTTTCTGTCACCCCTGAAAATCCGCGTTCGTCGCACGGTGCAGAACACGCCGTGACACCGTTTTCGCCCAGTCGTTTACGTCTCTGTGGTGCGGAATTCGGGCAGTGGGTATTCCGGCAGAGGTACGGTCTGCGCGTTATCTGCAAGTTCCTGCAGTCGTTTCCAGCCGCGGGTGATCAGCATGGTGCGCTGCTGCACGTATTGCGGATCCAGTTCCCGGCGATCAAAGAAGCCGGGTGCGAGCACGGCAGGAAAATCCGGATCGTCAATGAACTGAGCATTAATGGGATTGCAGCGCAGGTGGCGCTCGGGGGCGGCCAGCAGTTGCCGCGATGGCAGCTCGCCGATGACGAATCTCAGATACAGATCGCTGTCACGAATGGACTCCACTTCATCGCCACAGACATCGCACAGATATCCCTGTTCGCAACGGGCCATGGTGCAGAACGTCCTCGGTTGAATCGTGCGATCAGCACGAGCGGGCTGTCAAAGAAACAGCCGCTCGCGAAAGTGCGGCGGCTGTCGGATTACAGGGCAGGCTTCAGAGTTCAGCGCAGTGAAGCCGGGTAGCGACGTGACAGGACACTGCCACCACGACCGCTCAGACTGGCACTGCGAATCGGCACCGCTCCCTGGAATGCATTCGGTCGGATGAACCCGCCTGCATTTTGTGGAATTTCATGGTCGCCATAGATATCGCCCATGACCGGTACAGGCTGGGGCATCTGAGCCATCCGGGGCTGGGCATACTGTGGCTGTGGATATTGCGCATACTGCGGCTGAGGGTGCTGCACATACTGCGGGTGCGGGTATTGGGCATACGCGGTGGCCCAGGGGTTATTCACGGCGGGAGTCTGGAAGCGGGCGGTGGCAGCGGCCGTCCACGTGGGAGTCTGTTGCCAGTGCTGCTGTGGAGACCAGACGCGCCCGGGATGCCACGTATTGGCAGCGACGGGAGCGGCGTAGCCGGAATTCCACTGCTGTGGTACTCCGTACGGCGACATCATCGTGACGGGTGGTGCGGGTTGTGTATAGGATCCGGGTGATCCGCCGGCACAGCCACAGTCACTGGAGGGTGCGGCTTCCTGCATGACTGGGGCGGCGCAACCCGGGGCTTCGGCGGAAACCGATCCGCAGGTGTCACAGCACTCGCCGCCAAAGACCGTCCCGGCCATCATGGGACCGGCCTGCATCCATGGCTGCGGCTGGTAAAACTGTGGCTGCTGATAATACTGCGGCTGTGGCTGCGGCATCATAGCCAGCGGGGGCATGCTGCCGCAGGGGTCGCAGCAGGGATCCCAGGTGGGAGCATAGAGTGGTTGCGGAGCAACCGGGGCGACAGGGGCCGGGTAATTGCCCTGCAGCTGTGGCTGCCATGCCAGAGCAGGCTGAGCCTGACCGTAACCGTGGTGCAGGTTGCGGTACCAGTTTCCGGGGTAATGTCCCAGCGTACCGTTCTGATTTCGCATGTAACCATAGCCCAGCCAGTCATCAATGACTTTCCAGCTGGCGTAGGGTTCATTCTGCCAGGCATTACCATAGGCTCCGGCATATCCAGGGTTGATATGCTGGCAGCCGAACAGCCAGTACAGCGGGCACAGCAGACCGCAGGCGGTGGCGGCCTGGGACGAGGCGATGAAGATCAGAACAGCCAGCAGTGTAATTCTGCGTCCGGAGCTCATTGGTTGAATTCCTTGAGCCAGCAAATGTAACTGAGAAACGAAAGCCGGCGGAATGTGGCGACGGGGAATGCTGCCAGCGACTTCCGCAGATGAGGGTGGAACAATAGGACCGAGTCTTTCGCGGGAAAATTGGAAATTGACTCAAGTTCCGGCAGCCGCCGGATTTTGGCGAAGACGAGTTCTGTGAATCGGCCGGATTCGCCGTTCAGCGCAGCAGAACGGCAACTAAGGTCAGCAGCAGCACTACCACAACTGCGACGACAATCGGCAGTTTTGGCAGGCGTCCGGCAGATCCTGCCGGAGTCTGCCGTGGTGTGGCTGCGTCCGGTTCAGTGGCGTCATCAAACAGGCTGTGAAGGATGGAGTTTCTGCGTCCGGTCGAGTCATCCCGCTGGTCGTTGATGGGCATCTCGCCGCCTTCGAGAAGAAGTTCGCCCATGCGTCCCTGCAGTTCACGGGCAGTCAGCGGGGTGGATTGATCAGTGCCAATCAATCGTTCCAGCAGGCGTGCGAGGCGGGGCCGGGCGCTGGCAGTGCCAGCCGCCGCGGCGGTTTTTCGAGTCTGTTTGTCGTGGGACAATTCCAGCAGCCGTCTGAGCAGCAGTGCAAGGTCGCGAAGATCTGTCAGAACCTGTTCCTGTGAAGCAAACGCGCTGACGCTGATCAGAGCAGGCCCTGTAGCCGGCTGCATCTGCGATGCTTTGGCTGCGGCTGCCGCCGCCAGCCAGCGGTGCATCCCCAGCGAGGTAATTGTGGGTTGCAGGCCTTCAGACAGCAGCACGGTGTCGGCCGACAGTGCTCCGTGTGCCAGTCCGAGATTGTGCATCTGCTGCAACGCCGAACTGAGCTGCCAGCCAATGTCGATGATTTCATCGGTCGAAAGCTGAGTTTCGGAGGCCATTACGGTGGCCAGTGATGGAGCCTCGGGCGGTTCCATCCAGCACAGCAGCTCGCCATCCGATTCCGCGAATCCGAGGAACCGCTGGATGCAGGCATGACGCAACTGCAGCAGTGTGTCGCGATCTGTCTTCAGCGCCGCACGAAACTGGGGCAGTTGTGACAGCTCCTGCGAAAAGATCAACAGGTGCACCGTCCGTCCGGTCGGGCGGTGCACGGCGAGCATCAGTCGCCAGCCATCTGCCTGCTGCAGAGTCTGTTGCAGATCGAATTCGCCTGTCTGCGTCGGAGACATGGCATCAGGAGAAGTCGGACGGATTTCCGAACAGCCCGCCACCCTTGCCAGTGATACCGGTACCACCGCGGAGGTTTGTGTTGCGCGGTTTGCGAGGCTCTTCAGGGGTGGCCGGAGTCTGGTCTTCAGCCTTTTCAGGCTTTGCCGATTCCGGTCGTTTCTCAAGTGCCTTCAGTGACAGCGATACTCGCTTACGCTTCGTGTCGACTTCGACGACCTGGAACTCACGAGTCTCACCAACCTTCAGAATCTCGCCAACGCTGCCAACGCGACGCCAGGCGAGTTCGCTGATGTGCACCATGCCCTCAAGTCCGGCCTCCAGCTCGATAAATGCCCCGAATTCCGCCAGTCGACTGACGGTGCCAGTGACATTGCGTCCCTGAGCATATCGCTCAGAGGCACTGGCCCACGGGTTCTGCGCCAACTGCTTCATACCCAGGCTGATGCGTTTCTTCTCGGGATCCAGCTTCAGAATCCGCACGTCGATCTGCTGACCTTCTGACAGCACATCCTTCGGATGATTGATGCGGGACCAGCTGATTTCACCGATATGCAGGAAACCATCAACAGACCCGATGTTCACAAAGGCACCGTAGTCCTTGATGGTCTTGACGATACCCTGATAGTCCTGACCGGCCTCGACCTTTGACCAGAAATCAGTCTCACCCTCGGCTCGCTCAGCCTGCAGCAAGGCACGTCGGCTGACAACCAGATTGCGTTTCTTCGGGTTGACTTCGGTGATCTGCACCGACATCTTCTGGCCGACGTACTGTTCCAGATTTCCGGCAAAGCCCAGTTCGACCTGGCTGGCCGGCATAAAAGCTCGCAGATTGCTGACAGTGACCTGCAGTCCGCCCTTGTTGACGGCGGTGACAAGGCAGTCAACAACCTGGCCGGCTGCAAGTGATTCCCAGTTGCCACCAGCACGGTGCCGGGCACGGGGAATGCGACCCTTGATCAGACCGTCAGCCCCGGCAGAATCAATGATCACATCCAACTGATCACCGACTGAAGGCTGTTTGCCTTCAGGGAACTGAGTCATCTGCAGAACGATGTTGTGCAGCAGTCCGGCTTCAAGAAAGACTTCGCCCCCGTGAATGGCCTGCACGACACCCTTGACCTTGCTGCCAATGGCGATCTCTTTGCCGGCCGCAGCATCTTCAGGTTCTGCTTCAGCTGTGACGGCTGCGGGCACCGCAATGTCACCGGACATGGCGGCTGCAATCTGCGCTTCCAGATCCGCTTCCAGTTCGTCTTCCTTCGGAATCTCAACAGGACCACTGCGACGGGTTGTCGGAGCAGCAGCGGTTTCTTCAGGCTGCGGCAACGCATCGGTGGCGGCCGTCATCTTTTCGCGAATCCGTGCTCCCACGGAGTCCGCTTCGGCGACCGGTGACGCCACAGACTGGGCCTCGGCGTCCACCTGCGGAACAGACTGCGGTGCAGATTCTGTATGCGAATCGGCTGGTGTAGCCGCCGCCTGCGATGATGTGGTGTCTGAAGATGCGGCGGAAACCGTCGTCTCGGAAGAATCAGGTTGCACTGGGTCCGTTGTCATCGTGTTTTGTCCTGTCAGAACAGTTCCGGCCGGCGAGCACAGAAAACGTCATGCTGAACCATCAGTACAGAAGACCAGAGCACCATAAGTGCACAATCTGCTGCAAGCTGGCCAGAGACAAACCAGTTCAGAATCCTGTCTGACTTCAGGAGTGAACCGGGAAAATTGCCGCTGTTGCTGAAGAAAAAGTACAGTTCTCCAGAACGAGCATACCGAAATTCAGGGCGGTTCGCCAACCAATCCGGGCCCTGGTGGTAACTTCCTGTGTGGAATTTCGGGGAATTTGTCGGAACCGTCGAAGTGGTGAATCACATGGCTGATCAGCCCGGAATACATCTGCAGCAGTCTGTTGCTGCCCGGCCGAGGCCATTGTGCTATGCTGTCGTCCTCGTCAGGAATTTGCGAATTTCCCCAATAAATTGACGGATTTGCGAACTTCCGGACAGGGATGTGTGGTTTGTAACTGTGTGTGTGCGGCAGACGGTTGCGGTTCCAGGAGCTACGGTCATGCGTTTTCGCTGTGTTAATTTGGTTCTGCTGATTGTGCTGACAGTGGGCCCTGTGCTCGCTGCGCCGTTGCCTGCCGCTGAACAGCCAGTGGATTCCAAAACGGCCCGGCTGCTGAAACCCGCAGAGCACGGTGTGGGGCAGTTCATCGAGGATCTGGAATTTCAGGACCTGCAGGGAAGAATGCTGCGGCTGTCCGACTTCCGCCAGGCAAAGGCACTGGTCATTGCCATGACCAGTACATCCTGTCCGCTCAGTCGCAGGTACCTGCCGACGCTTACAGCAATCGCTCAGCAGTACAGCCAGCGTTCCGTGCAGTTCGTGCTCGTGAACAGCATCCGAACGGATGATCGACAGGCGATGCAGACGGCGGCTGCCAGTCTGCCGGCCGGTGTCCCGTATGCCGTGGATGCCGACGAATCACTGTTGCGGCGACTGCAGGTGGTGTCCACAACAGATGTACTGATCCTCGATCCGGCACGCACCGTGCTGTACCACGGGGCTGTGGATGATCAGTACGGAGTGGGTTATGCCCTTGATCAGCCGAGACGGCGCTTTCTGGCAGATGCTCTGGATGCCGTGCTGGCGGGGCAGACGCCGGCCACAGCCGCCACAACGGCGCCGGGCTGTGTGCTGGAGGCTGATGCTGCAGTCACTGCACCTGCTGCCGTGACCTGGCACAATCGCATCTCACGCATCCTGCAGCAGCGGTGCATGGAATGTCATCGCAGTGGTGGCGTCGCACCGTTTGCTCTGCAGACAGCAGCCGAAGTGGCAGCACACGGCGGCATGATCAAACAGGTGGTTGCGGATCGCACCATGCCTCCATGGTTCGCCGCCAATGCACCACAGCATACGCTCTGGGCCAACGATCGATCACTGACGGAAGCTGAGCGTCGGGATTTGCTGGCATGGCTGGACGGCGGTCGTCCGGAAGGCAATCCTGAAGATGCTCCGCAGACAAAGGTGTGGCCCGCAGAGTGGTCGCAGGGACAACCGGATGAGATTGTGCAGCTGCCGCAGCCCATTCAGGTGAAGGCAACCGGCAAAATGGCCTATCAGTATGTGAATGTGACGTGGAATGGGCAGCAGGACCGCTGGGTACGCGGATATGAGATTCAGCCGACGGACCGCAGTGTGGTGCATCATGTGATCGTCAACGTGCTGGAACCCGGCCAGCAGGGCAATCGTCGCGAGGAAGGTGTGGGCGGCTACTGGGCCGCCTACGTCCCGGGGAATTCCGGCCAGATGTATCCGGCCGGGTTTGCCCGCAGATTGCCGGCCGGGGCCACCTTTCGCTTCCAGATCCACTATACTCCGAATGGCACGGCCACTTCCGATCAGTTGCGAGTGGGATTGTACTTCGCCGACAGTGAGCCGAAGTATGAAGTCAGTACGATTCCCCTGGCAAGGGTCAATCTGTCAATTCCCCCGCATGCAGCCAATCACGTCGAAACTCTGACACGTCCGGTGCCCATGGATATCCCGGTCCTTGCCTACATGGCGCATATGCACGTTCGCGGCAAGGCGTTTCGTTTTGAACTGCAGGATCCCGACGGAGTCCGCAGTACGCTGCTGGACCTGCCGAAGTATGACTTCAACTGGCAGCTGCGGTATGACCTGCAGGAACCACAGGTACTGAAACAGGGCAGCAAAGTCATCCTCACCGCTGTTTACGACAACAGTGCGGACAACCCGGCCAATCCGGATCCGTCCCGCACCGTGCGGTGGGGTGATCAGACAGATGAAGAAATGATGATCGGTTATGTGGAAACATATGCGGCACCCGGCGAACGGCGCGGTCGCAGCGTCGGGCGGGCGACCGCTGCTGCCACCAGCAGTGCTCAGGTACTGTTCTCGCTGCTGGATCGGGACAGCAGCGGACTGCTGGATATGGCCGAACTGGAGCGGGTCGGGGAACGATTCCCCGGGCTCAAAGCGGAAAACGGTCTGCTGGAACGAGTCTTCAGGGAAGCGGATGGAAACAGCGACGGGAAGCTGTCGCTGCCCGAATTCGAGGCTGCTCGTGATCAGATTCGTCGTCGTTGAACAGATACAGACTGGAATGCAGGTGCGCTCATGAAACCAGGCTGGCAGGTCCTCTGTGTTCTGCTGTCGTGCTGTCGACTGGCAGTTTGTCAGGAGCCGTTGGATTCGCCGCCGGCGGCCACGACGTCGACCACGGCGGTACGCCCGACCGAGGGCAGGTCACGGGTCTGGCAGGTGGATGGCGTCGAACGTCAGGGATTGGTGTATGCCCCCGAAATTGCGAAATCAGAACCTGCTCCGCTGGTGTTCTGTTTTCACGGACATGGCGGAAACAGCGCCCAGGCCGCGCGATCATTCCGCATGCACGCAGAGTGGCCGCAGGCTATCGTGGTGTATCTGCAGGGCCTGAAGACCCCTGGACAACTCACGGATCCGGAAGGAAAAAAGTCCGGTTGGCAGAAATCTGCCGGTGATCAGCAGGATCGGGATCTGAAATTCTTCGATGCCGTGCTGCAATCGCTGCAGGCAGACTATCGAGTGGATGATCGTCGCATCTATGCCATGGGGCATTCCAACGGCGGTGGTTTTACCTATCTGCTGTGGTCGGAACGAAGTGCCGTCTTTGCAGCCATGGCTCCATCCGGTTCCGCAGCGCTGCGACTGCCTCAGCCACTGCCACCGAAGCCTGTCCTGCACATCGCCGGACGCAATGATCCGCTGGTCAGGTTTGCGTGGCAGCAGGTGATGATTGAGCGACTGAAGACCGCACAGAAATGCGGTGCCGCACGTCCGTGGCAGGGAGGCGTGACGGAGTATCCGGCAGCGAACGGAGCCTCCGTATTTACTCTGCTCACAGACGAGGGACACAGGTTTCCAGCCAAAGCGCCGCCACTGATTGCCGAGTTCTTCCGGAAGCATGCCCGACCGGAAACGGCTGACAGGGACAGCAGTCCGTCCGGAAACTGATTCGTTACGGTCACCGGTGCCCGTTCCGCCGGTCAGTGTTACGCACCCCCGAATTCGTCTTCGTAGTCAGCAATCGCTGCTCGTACCACCTTCTCAGCATGGGCTCGATCGTAAATGTGGTCGATCTGCACCTGCTGCGTAGTGTCTCCGGGCATGACCTTGTAAGTGGTGAAGTAATGCCGCAGTCGCTGCACGAGTGCCTGTGGCAGTTCATCAAGGTCTTCGACGTGGGACCAGATGTTGTCCTGAGCCAGGACACCGATGATCTTGTCATCGGCTTCACCACCATCCAGCATCGGCAGTCCGCCGATCACACGGACGTTGACGATCACTTCAGACTTGGTGATGGGGCGTTCGCTGAGCACGCAGATGTCCAGCGGGTCACCATCGCCGCGACGCGCCTTGGGCATCAGCTCGGCCACCCGCTGACCACAGAATGTGCGAGGGATGAAACCGTACAGAGCGGGTGGCTGCGAGGACGTACGCTGCGGTCGGTCCACTCGCAGATATCCGGTCACCTTGTCCACCTCGTATTTCACGAGGTCGAAAGGTGAGATCTCGATGAAGGCATGCACCAGGCTGGGCGGATTCGGTCCGACTTCCAGACCATGCCACGGGTGCGGTCGCCAGCGGAAGAAGGGCTTGGGAAATGCCATGCGAGGAATCCGGAAAAGGCTGAAAGTCAATTCGATCTGACGTCACTCTAGGTTACAGCCGGTCAGGGCTGCCACTGCAACAACCGCGCGAGCGGGAAAAATTCCCGCAGTCCGCCCGGTATTCCGGAACACGGCTCTGGCGGAATCAGCAGTCAAAATACAGGGCAAACTCGTAAGGATGCGGACGCTGCAGAATGGCATTCACATCCGCTTCGCGCTTGTGCCGAATCCAGCGCTCGATGACATCAGGGGTAAAGACGTCGTTGCGAGTCAGAAAGTCATGGTTGTTTTCCAGTGCCGTCAGTGCGGCATCCAGTGACGATGGCGTGCATTCCAGACCAGCCCGTTCTTCCGGTCGCAGGTCATACAGGTCCTTGTCCTGCGGCATGCCGGGTGAGAGCCGGTTGAGAATGCCGTCCAGCATTGCCATCAGGACGGCTGAGGCACTGAGGTACGGGTTGCAGGCTCCGTCCGGACAGCGGAATTCCAGTGAACGGCGCGATTCCTGACCGGAATTGGCAGGAATGCGGATGGCGGCCGAACGATTGCGATAGCTGTAGGAGAGGTTGACAGGAGCATCAAAGCCGGGTGTCAGGCGACGATAACTGTTGGTGGTCGGACAGCAGAAAGCCAGCAGTGCCGGAGCATGCTTCAGAATCCCGCCGATGGCGTACATGGCCGTTTCACTGAGACCTCCGTAACCACTGCCGGAAAACAGGCACTGATCGCCCTGGAACAGCGATAGTCCCAGATGCATCCCCGAACCGTTGTCATTCCAGATCGGCTTCGGCATGAAGGTGGCAGTTCGACCGTGCCGATGAGCCGTATTGCGGACGATGTATTTCAGCCGCTGAGTGCTGTCGCAGATGCGGACCAGGGAATCGGCCTGCAGAGCAATCTCGCACTGACCACCCGAGGCCACTTCGTGATGCTGACGCTCGGTGCGAATCCCGCTGTCCTCCAGCTGCATCAGAATTTCCGTGCGCAGTTCCTGAAATCCGTCCTGCGGAGACAATGCCAGATAACCCTCGCGATGACGAATGGCCGAGCCACCTCCACGCACCGACTGGCCCCGATTCCACTGACCCTCGTCACTGTCAAGGTAATAAAACCCGTGCTGTTCACGCTGATCGAAACGCACACTGTCGAAGACAAAAAACTCGGATTCCACCGCCAGCTGCATACGATCGGCAATCCCGGTGGACTGCAGGTAGGCCTCGGCTTTGCGAGCAATATTGCGGGGATCACGCGGATACGTCTGGTGCGTCACCGGGTCCCGGACGTTGCACAGCAGCGCCACCGTGGACTTCATGAACGGATCCACAAAACAGGTCTGCGATTCCGGCACAACCTGCATGTCACTTTCATGAATGGCCTGCCAGCCGGGCATGGAAGAACCATCGAAGGAGAAGCCGTGTTCAAAGCTTTCTTCGGTCAACTGACGCACGGGGATCGTGAAATGCCGCATCGAACCGCAGAAGTCGGTGAAACGCAGATCGATCGCCTGAATCTCACGCTGGCGACAAAGCGCCAGTACCTCGCGCGGCGACATATTGCTTTGTGACATGTTTCCAAAACCCCCGTTATCCACGAATCTGTGCCCTGTCAGCACCAATTCTCAGCCAGCCGTACCGCCGAATGCAAACCGCAGACCACTTTCCGACACACTTTCCCCAAAAACTGTTCATTTGGACAGTTTCTGGTGAAGGGAGTGCGTTAAAACCGGGAGAACTGCATTTTCGGGCTGCTGAAAACTCGGAAATGGAATGTGAATGGTGGGAAGTATGGAGGAATTACAACCTGAAGTTGTCCGCTGGAGTCCCCGGATGCCTGTTTTTTGGGAATTGACTGTTGAAAAAAGAGTCAGTGGTTGAACAGGAATTCGCGGCTGCTCAGGATGGCCCAGAGGACATCTTCCAGAGTTGTACGGCGCTCTTCCGGGGTTGTGGCTTTCTGCAGTTCAGCCAGCAGGCCGGCCTGTTCGGCGGGTGAGGGCTGTCGTGCAAGGCATGTCAGATAGACTTCCTGCAGAATCTGGTCGTCGGGCATTCCAGAGGCCAGCCATTTGGCCAGTCGGTTATCCGGCGCTGCCAGTTTTCCGTTGAGAGTGTCGCCGTTGGACAGGTGCAGTGCCTGCACCATGCTGGGTTCATCTGAGCGTTCGCATTCGCAGGTGATGCGTCGCTGATTGCGTCCGAAGGTCTGCAGGAACCAGGACTGTACGGCCGAATCCTGCAACTGGATCGCGCGCGTTCCGCGAGGGTAGGCATCGGTGGGTTTGATGTCGCTGCCGGAGTAGACGATATTCTTGAATTCGGTGGGGACATCGGTGATCTGTGAGACGGCGTCCAGCATGACTTCGGCCAGCATGCGGCGAGGGAAGGAGCGTGAGTACTGCCGCTGGTCGCCCGCATTTTCCGGCAGCGGTTCGCTGCTGCGCTGCCAGGTTTCAGACTGCAGGATGGTTCGCATAAGTGCCTTGAGACTGTACTGGTGCTGCACCAGATGTTCCGCGGCAGCCGCCAGCAGTCGTTCATTGCTGGCAGGGTTGGAAGCCCGCATATCGTCGACCTGCTCCACCAACCCGACTCCGAAATAATTCTTCCACACACGATTGGTGATGGAGCGGGCGAACAGTTTGTTTCGGGGACTGACCAGCCAGTCAGCAAGGTATTCGCGGCGGTCACCGGGCGTATCGAAGTCGATGGGAGTGGCATCGAGTGGCGCGGGGGGCTGAGGTTTGCCGGTGCGCGGCTGAACCAGCTCTCCCGACGAGGCAGTGACAAGGGTGCGTTTTCCATCTCCATTGCGGGCGTCGCCACCCCAGCCCTTTGCCCGCACTCGTGAAAACAGATTGGCGAAGGCGTAGTACTGGTCGTTGGTCCATTTTTCAAGCGGGTGGTTGTGGCAGCGAGCACAGCCGATGGACAGTCCAAGGAAGGCCTGGCTGACGTTTTCGGCCATGTCTTCGGGGGCCTGATGCCGTGCGAAGAAGTTGGTAGCGCCGTTGTCGATGCTGGAACCTTTGGCCGTGACCAGCTCGCGGACGAAGCGGTCCCATGGTGCGTCAGTCGCGACCTGCTGGCGGATCCAGCGATACCAGGCAGCGATGGCATCCGGCCGCAGCTCATTGCCGTTCAGCAGCAGCAGGTCAGACCAGCGATAGGTCCAGTAGTCAATGAATTCCGGGCGTGCCAGCAGACTTTCAATCAGGCGATCCCGTTTGTCCGGAGCGGTTTCCGCAAGGAACGTGCGGACTTCATCAGCCGTGGGCAGGGTGCCGATGGTGTCAAGATACGCGCGGCGGATGAAGACTTCGTCTGAGCATCGAGGGGAGGGTTTCAGCTGCAGTTGCTGCAGTTGGTCAAGGACAATCTCATCAATGAAGTTGCGGCGTGGAGCTGCGGCATAGACATCAGCCGGAATGGAATTCGGCCACGGCACGGTGATGCCGGCGATGACGATCTGACTGGAGAACCACGCCGTGACAGCACCTTCGCCCGAGCCCGTGATACTGATGCTGCCGTGTTCATCGACGGAGGCCACAGCTTCGGCTGAGGCTGTGAATTTGGCAAGATGTGTGACGTCTTCCGAGCGACCGCTGGAGTAGTGAGCGCGGACCAGCAGTGGCTGCGTGGTACCCACGGCTGCCAGCACGCGATCGGGAATCACTTCCAGTCGTTCCAGGCGGGCGTCAGTTTCGGCTGGCCCGGGAGCTCCGGCCGCAATCCACTCAGACACAATGCGATAGCCAATGGAATCCGGATTCAGCCTCAGACCACCTTTGTGGGGAACGGCCATGGTGGGCTTGGTGAGCAGCAGGCTGGTGGTGGGATCCGCCAGTTCGACTCGCCGCCCCAATTGCTGCTGAACGGTTGTAAAGAAGTCGCGTTCGGGATCATAACCGCGGAGTGACAAACGGAAGCCGCCTTTGCCGGCAAGGGCTCCGTGACAGGCACCGGAACTGCAGCCCTGGCGAGCCAGTACCGGTTCCACATGATTGCGGAAGGACCATGCGGTGGGTTGTTCCATCGCGGCAACCGTCACCTGCTGAACCACATCGCCCGCAGAATGATCCTTCAGGCGAACTGTGGTTGAGCCGTTGCTGACAGGGAACAGTCGGCGTCCCTCGACACGCACAATTTGTGGGTTGTCGCTGACCAGCTCCGCAGCCATGTCAGGACCGACGGCGACACTGTTACGGAAACGTTCGACAAGCACAAGTGACGAGTCTGCCGGGCCGTGCAGCCGCAGCTCTGCCGGCAGGATGCGCAGGGTTTCACCGGAATCGGCGAAGGCGACAGAGGTCAGCAGCAGCAGAGTCAGGCAGACGGGCAGGCAGCGGAACGGCATGGGGAGTCTCCCCGGGATGTCAGGAAATGGCGGTGGAGTGCAGACTCGGCATCATCAGCAACGCATCCGGTGAATGCAACTGTACTGCTGTCAATCCAGACCTTTTCAGGCAGTGAGTGAGTTGTTGGTTGGCAGTAGAACACACACACAAAACTCCCTTCTCGCACCCTGCGACTCCCCCCGCGGCTGGCCTCGGCCTGTCACAGCGACAAGTCAGTTTCGTGTTTTTCCCATGTTTCGTGGTTCAGCCGCTCCCGGTCAGTCGCTCCCGATCGCAGTGGCTGCCAGTGCTCAGGAACAGTCACGCTTGACTGGTTTCTGCAGTCTGCCTGAACCCTACAGGGCTGCCGGGGTGGTGTCGGATTGGGAAATCCGAGCAAATCGGGGGTTGTGGAATGCGGAACAGCTGGCGAGAATTGCGGAATATGAGGCTGTGGTCAGTGATCAGTGCTCAGTGTTCAGTCGCTGGCTTGCTGGCTGAAGGCTGCCGACTGACAGCTTTGTGTTTCCAGTGCGTCTTGCCGATTACGCAATCCGTGAATCGGGTGTTTTTCTGGTGTGCGGGGTTTTCAGCAGGAGTGAACGGTGCCGCTGACAAATACAGATCGCAGGCTGCTTGACGAGCTGCTGGCGGGTCACGCCGGCAGTTGGCGGCAGTTCGTGGACCGGTTTACAGGGCTGATCCTGCAGGTCATTCGCCAGACAGCTCAGGCCCACAGTCTCAAGCTGTCGGCCGACGACAGTGAGGACCTGTGTGCCGAGACCTTCGCTGAGCTGCTGGTGCGGGACAAAGCGGCGCTGCGGACATTTCGTGGACGCTGTTCGCTGGCAACGTGGCTCGCCGTGATTACTCGCCGCATCGTCGTGCGTAAGCTGAACGAACATCGTTTTCGGCAGGCCCTCGGGCATGTACAGGCTCATCAGGCGGCAGTGGACTATGCCTCGTCTGAGTTCGGGGCGGGGCAGCGAACAGAGCAGAAGGAGCAGGTCGAGCATCTGCTGTCAGTGTTGCCTCATGAAGCGGCTGCGCTGCTGCAGGCGGTGTATCTGGAGGGCTGCAGCTATGCCGAGGCTGCTTTGCGGCTGGGGCGTCCGGAGAATTCCATCGGTCCGTTGCTGTCGCGTTTTCGAGCACTGGCAGCTGCCGTTGTCAGGCCGTAGACGACACCTGCGATAAAACATGATCGAGGTCTTCGAATCCAGCGCGTTACAAGTGCATCAGCACAGACGGCATCCCAGCCTGAGGTATTTGAGTAATGTGTTTTCCCTCGGGTGGGCCATCACCTGTCTGTGAATGTCGAGATTAACGGGCATCGGTTTCGGGCGGTGTTGCAGCGAACTGTCCGCTGCTTTGTTCGACCAGTGTGCCGTTGCTGTCCACGTTCAGAAACATCACATCAAAGCCGGCTTGTTTTGCCAGCCGCAGACCTTTTTCGGCACCGAGGACCATCATGGCGGTCGCCAGGCCGTCGGCGGTCATGCAGGACGCGTGAGTAACCGAGACGCTGGCGGGTGGATCAGCCACCGGACGTCCGGTGCGAGGATCGAGGACGTGCGAGTATCGCTGGTTTTCGATGACGAAGAAATTGCGGTAGTCGCCGGACGTAGCGATGGACTTCTCGGTGAGTTCCAGAATCTTGTGCAGGTTGCCGAGCGGTGATTCGACGCCCAGTCGCCAGGGTTCACCGGAACGCTTCGCAGCACCCGCGCGGTTTTCTCCGCCGACATCCACAACGTGAGCTTTCAGGCTCTGTTCTCGCAGCAGCTCTGAGATCCGATCGGCCGCATAACCGGGTGCGAGGGCATTCAGGCTGATCTGAATTCCTGGACGAGTGCGACGGATAGCGGGCGGATTACTGCGAACTTCAATAAACTGAGTTCCCAGCAGTTTCAGCGCAGCAACGATTTCCGCATCGGCGGGAATGCGTTTTTTACGACTGCGGCCGAATCCCCACGCTTCGATCAGCGGTGCCAGTGTGATTTCCAGAGCCCCCGAAGTCAGAGTATGCAGGCGGCGGGCTTCACTGGTGACGACCGCGAAGTCCCGACTGACCGGGAACCATTCAGTACTTTCGACGGCCTGATTGAATCGCGAGATTTCGGAGTTGGGGTCCCACGTGGACATCTGGCGATTCAGATCGGCAAATACGGCTTCAATCTGCTGCTGCAATGGTGCGGCCGCAGGGGGTGCCGCGGAATCAATGACGATGGAGTAGTATGACCCCATGGTCTTTCCCGCAATCCTCAGGGGTTCCTGACCGATTGCGGGATGCAGCAGCAGGCTGGTGATGACTGCAGTCAGGGGAACCAGTAGCAAGGCGCGCGAACCGTGGCACATGGGAGGGTCATCCGAGCAATTGAAAGCGACTTTGTTGAGGCTTGGGACGAACTGCAGTCGTCGGGTTCGGCAGATCTGCCATTCACAAAGCTGTCGGTCGAAGTTGATCAGGGGAACTTAAAACACTGGTGGCCCCTGTTCGGCTGACATGGTTGTGCAGGATTCAGGATTGTAGTTCAGATATCTGCGTATCCGAGGAGTTCGGGGATCGTTCTCGCAACTTTGCCATCTTCGAGCAGGAGAGCAGCAAACTGTTGTCGCCGAGATTCGCAGCTGGAGCGATTGTTGATTCCGGACAGGCGCACGGTCGCCGTCACGACCTGCTGGACGGAAGATTCGCGGATGTGATGTCGGCGCAGTTGTGGGGTCTGCGCTGCCTCGGGTGGCGTCACCGGACTCGCTCGGCCGCAGGGCGGTCTTTAGGGGTATCCGGGGGGCATCCGGGGGACACAGCAGTTTTTTTGGGGGGGCGGGGGACACAGGGCAGGGCATCCGGGGGACACAGCAGTTTGGGCATTCTGTTGCTCTTTCAGAGTTTGGTGTTGTCACTGAGTAGCCTTTCAGTGGTCCGTGGGATGGAGTCAGGCGTTAAAACCTCGGCTGGCCAGCGTCAGCGTGACGGTTCGCGGTGCTTAGGTGGGGACATGCTTAGGTGGGGACATACCACCATGAGTTGCGCAGAGGCATTGGTAGACACGCCGTGACGCGTGAGTACGCGGCGATTGGCGACGGGTGGCGACGGGGACACATCAGTTTCTGCCACGTTTTTCAGAAGGTGCTGCCGTGTTTCCAGCAGCCGCCTCTGGTGTTTGCTGGCATGCTCGTGTGTCCCCAAAACTGCCCCCAAAACTGCCCTAGACATCAAACGTATCGGTGACAATTGGGTGGCTGTTGTCTGGCGTGGTCGAATCATGATTACGCCGGAAAATGGTTACGATTCAGATGAAATCTGGAATTCAATGTCCGACCCTCCGCACCGACGAGCAGTTCGGCGTAAGCGAACACCGTTGCATTTCGTTTCTTGCGAGGCAGCACTGCCGTGGGTGTACGTATTGGTTGACCTATTGCGTAAACGGCTACTTTGAAATACAACCGGTGAAACTCGTGATGCCACCCATAGAGCGTTGGATGGCAGTGGTGGGCGGTGCGGCTTCTGTCCTTCAGGATTCCACGGGTCGCCAGTCAGTGAATACAGTCCCTGACCGGGAGTAGCCATGAAGTTTCGAAGGTCTTTGCCTCGTGGCCTCGTTACTCTGCTGCTGCTGCTTTTCGCCGGCTGTCACTCGCTTCCACAACGGCCACACAGTTCATGGCAGGCAGACTTTGATCGAACCGATTCAATTGTTGTACGCAAAAAGGAGGAACCAGCGATTCGCTGGACGGACCCCGCAACTATTCATCGACTTCGAGAAATCTACAGCAACGCGAACTGGAAGCCATATTCAACGACCGTTCCCGCAGACATCAATCAACGAACTATTACGCTTTACTACGGTGACCAGCAGTTACGCCAGTTTTCGTTTTGTCTTGGTGACTTTTGCGAATCTGGTTCCTACACCGAAATTCGCACAACGGAATTGAGTCCAGAGGAACTCAGTTGGCTGGAGTCGTTGTTTGAACCCCAGAACGATCGCTAACGGCCTGCAGAGTCAATCGAAGAACGAAGACTTCAGCCGGGGTTTATCGTGGAATCT
>Ga0078894_10000028_pt1 | contig 82654 bp, 87 predicted proteins | sample LauGreSu1BDMLBSD_2_FD_67506 | JGI IMG/M metagenome (GOLD analysis project Ga0078894, IMG submission 67506) | Freshwater lake microbial communities from Lake Michigan, USA - Su13.BD.MLB.SD (version 4) (version 4) | ecosystem: Environmental > Aquatic > Freshwater > Lake | place: Lake Michigan...
AAGCCAATTGGTTTCTGTAGCTTTTTATATTGCTTACACCGTAGGATCAATTATTTATATGTTAATTTCACTTGCAATTGGTAAAGATTTAGTAAATAAAATCGGCTATAAAAATGGATTGGCTTTAGGATTGATAATTTCTGCATTAGGAACTTTATTGTTTTATCCAGCGGCAAATTTGCATTCGTTTCCTTTAATGCTCTCTGGTTTGTTTATTGTAGCATTAGGATTTTCATTACAGCAAACAGTCGCTAATCCTCTGGCAATTGCTTTAGGTCCAATATCTACTGGTGCACAAAGATTAACTTTAGCTGGTGGAATTAATAATTTTGGTACAACTATTGGGCCGCTAATAGTAAGTTTTGCAATTTTTGGAGCAACTACTAGTTCCGATACAGAAATGAGTATTGAAAGCGTAAAGATTCCATACCTTGTATTAGGAGTAGCCTTTTTATTAGTTGCCATTTTACTTAAAATGTCTTCTCTTCCTGAACATCCAGATACAATAGAAGAAACAGTATCTGAAGGCAGCAGTTTAAAAAGTTCGGCATTGCAATACCCGCAATTAATTTTAGGGATGATTGCAATTTTCATCTATGTAGGAGTTGAGGTTTCTACTGCTAGTAATTTACCTGCTTATATGGAAAAAAATTTAGGGTTATTGACTCAAAACATTGCACCATATATTTCTTTGTATTGGGCTAGTTTAATGATTGGTCGTTGGACGGGAGCTGTAGAAGCATTTACAGATAAAATGGATTTACAAAAAATATTACGTTTTGTAGCTCCATATCTTGCTTTTGGAGTTTTCTTAGTGGTTAATGCCATTGCAAAACACGATTTAACACCGTTTTATGTATATGCATTAATTATTTTGGTGCTCATTGCTGCTGATATAGCTAGTAAAGGAAATCCAGCAAGAATGTTATTGATTTTTTCATTACTAGGAATTATAGCATTACTAGTTGGTATGACAACTAATGGGATGATTTCGGTTTATGCGTTTATTAGCGTTGGATTGTTTTGTAGTACTTTATGGCCATGTATATTTACCTTGGCAGTAAGCGGTTTAGGAAAACACACCAGTCAAGGAAGTAGCTTCTTAATCATGATGATTATGGGTGGTGGAATTGTAAGCTGGCTACAAGGTACCGTTGCTGATTCAATCGGAATTCAAAACAGTTATATTGTTGGAGTTCTATGTTTTGCTTATTTGGCTTTTTATGGATGGAAAGTAGTTTCGATATTAAAATCTCAAGGCATTGATTTTGATAAAAAAATTAGTGGGGGACACTAAATTGCAACAAGCATAAATATTAAAAAAAACTCCGAATTAATTTGGAGTTTTTTTTATGATTGAAATAAATCTAAAGGTTAAAAATTCCTCCAAAAGAAATAATTCTTTGTAAAAACATAAAATGCTGACTTGCCGAATCGTTTGTTAAGGCAGTTGTTTGAATGTCATTCATATTTATGTAACCTCCTTTAAGTTCACCTTGAATAAAATAGTGTTTGAAAAAAGTTAGATTTAAACCTACTTTGGCTGAAACTCCATATCCAGAAAAATGAAAATCATCGTGTCTTTCTTTACCTAATACTTTAGCATTAGTTTTTGGATATAACACACCACCACCAAAACCTTCGGTTAGGTTTATTTGAATTTTATCGGTATTGCTAATACCAAATAATTTAGAAAAATCGTCCACACGAGAAATTTCTGAGTTAATATAGTTTAATCCATCGGTATGTTCAAAAGTTAAAAAAGTCTCATCAGATAAATCTAACAGTCCATTATTTACTTGATTTCCTATATAGATTGATGGATAAGATCCATTAATTTTTACGGATTGATTTTGAACCATTACATATTTCATATGATCTAAACCTAAAGAAATATTATAATGATCAGTAATAAAATAACCCAATCTAAAATTTGTTTGTGGGATAGTCATCATCGTTGGATTGATATAATTAATATGCCAACCTACAGGTCTGTCTAAAGCTTCAACATCATTTAAAGTAAAGTCATAATCATCTCCTTTAAAATGAATATCTGATTTAGAAAAGCTATCTCTATTTCCTCCCCAATAAATATAAAATTTGCCTTTATTGTGAGCAGTATATTTTATTGATTTAAGTGGGTCTTGAGCAAATGTATATTGAGCAATGGTTCCTAAAACAATAATAATCAGTATTTTAAAATTTAGCATTATTTTATAAATTTAAAACTGATTAACGGTTTTTCTTATTGCTACTAATTTTGTCATTAAATCTTCAAAATAATCTAAATGTAACATATTTGCTCCATCGCTTTTTGCATTCGCTGGATCAAAATGGGTTTCAATAAAAATCCCATCCACTCCAACAGCTATTCCTGCTTTGGCAACGGTTTCAATCATGTCTGGTCTTCCGCCAGTTACACCTACGGTTTGGTTAGGTTGTTGTAACGAATGTGTCACATCTAAAACCGTTGTTGCGTAGTGTTGCATTGTAGGAATTCCTCTATAATCAACAATCATATCTTGGTATCCAAACATGGTTCCTCTATCGGTTACCATTACATTTTCATTGTGGCAATCCAATACTTTTTGTACCGCATGTTTCATACTCTCAGGACTCATAAATTGTCCTTTTTTCAAATTTACCGTTTTTCCAGTATTTGCAGCAGCAACAACCAAATCGGTTTGGCGAACTAAAAAAGCAGGTATTTGAAGTACATCAACATATTCGGCTGCCATAGCAGCATCTTCATTGGTGTGAATATCTGTAACGGTTGGAACATTAAAAGTTTCGGAAATTTTTCTAAGTATTTTTAAAGCTTTTTCATCTCCAATTCCCGAAAAACTGTCAATTCTAGAACGATTTGCTTTTTTGAAAGATCCTTTAAATACATAAGGGATTTCTAGTTTATCGGTAATGGTAATTAATTTATCTGCAATACGCAATGCCATTTCTTCACCTTCAATCGCGCAAGGTCCTGCCAATAGAAAGAAGTTTCCACTATCAGTATATTTAATTTTTGGGATATTAATTAAATTCATATGCTTAAATATTTTTACAAATGTACTAAGAAAAAACCTTCTAATGCACTATTAGAAGGTTTCGTATAAAATAATTATTATGGGTTGTATTTTTTTATTTGTAATCCTTTAGGACATAAAACTTTTCCTTTTTCGTAGATATTTAAATAGAGAAGCAATTTAGTTTCACTACCTTCAATGCTAACTTCATAAATTTCTAGAGTACCAGCACCCATAACACTTCTTTTGGTAGGGTAAGGACAACAATTTTCTACTTTAACGTAATATATTTTTTCTCCTTTTGGACCTTCCAATCCGTTAAAGAAAAACTCAATATTTTTTGGCGAATTCTTTTCATTTTCAAATCCTAAATTAATAGGATAATCTTTATCATATCCGTAATTACTGTCTTTTGCATATTCTGCAATAATAAACTGCCCATTTTTTACTGTTGGTTTTATGGCCGAATTATCAATGTTTTTAATTGTAGATTTAATTGCTCCACAAGAGGATAATATTGTAATTAGGGTTATAATTAGTAAGGTTTTATATGTTTTCATTTTATGAAGTAAATTTATTTAATTTAAATATCAAAATAAATATCAAAAATCAAACCACTTCCTCTATTTTTGTGAAAAATAAAATTTATGAATATACTAACTTCAACTTGGCATTGGTCTGTATCTGGATTTATAATTGGGGTAGTCATGTTGTGTTTAACCTATTTTGGAAAAACCTTTGGTATGTCTACTAATCTGAGAAGTTTATGCTCTATTGCTGGATTAGGAAAAAAGGTTCCATTTTTTAATTGGGATTGGAAATCACAAAGATGGAATTTAGTTGTTGTATTGGGAGCAATGTTAGGCGGTTTTTTTGCCACACATTTTTTATCGGATCCTTCCAATGTTTCAATTAATCCGGCAACTATTTTGAAATTAAATAAATTGGGAATAGATGCTCCAAACGGAAAATTATTACCCGAAGCTCTTTTTGGATCTGATGTTTTTCAATCACCAAAGAAACTATTTTTATTGATTTTTGGTGGATTTCTTATCGGTTTTGGTTCTCGTTATGCAGGAGGTTGTACCTCGGGTCATGCCATTTCTGGGTTAAGTAATTTTCAATTACCCTCATTGAAGGCGGTGATAGGATTTTTCGTTGGAGGTTTAATTATGGTAAATTTTATTTTTCCATTAATTTTTTAAATTAAAATGAAATTAATTAAATATTTAGTAGTTGGGTTTGTATTTGGAGTAGTATTAACTAAAACAGAAGCCGTTTCATGGTACCGTATTTTTGAGATGTTTCAGTTTGAATCATTTCATATGTATGGCATAATCATGACGGCAATCACAACGGGTGTTATTGGAATTCAAATTATAAAACGATTTCATATCAAAGACATTAAAGGATTGCCAATTGAGATTTTAGATAAAGAACGAGGTACCTTTAGATATTGGATTGGAGGGTTGATTTTTGGATTGGGTTGGGCTTTAGTTGGCAGTTGTCCCGGTCCTATTTATATATTAATTGGCTCCGGATTTATAACTGTTGGATTTGTACTTTTTGGTGCTTTATTCGGAACTTTTATCTATGGTTTTTTCAAAGATAAATTACCTCATTAAAATTGTTTTATAAAAAATTACTCAATTACTGCGCTCAAGCCAGCATCTAATAATCGTAAACATTGGGGTTTGAGTTCTTCTAAAGAACCTGTTTTAACAGCGCATTTACCTGTGTAATGAACAATAATAGCACATTGTTCGGCTTGTTCTGAAGTATGTTTGCAAATTCGAACTAAGCAGTTTATTACATGATCAAAAGTGTTTACATCATCATTATAAAGCACAATTTCATGATTTTTTTCTACCTGCTCTTCAACTAATACTTCTTCTTGAACTTTTTCAATAGTACTCATATACTCTATTAATTGTGCAATGCTAATTTACATATTTTAAAGAAACCCAATTGTTTCGTTCCAATTTTTTGACGTAAGTCAACCCTTTTTCTGTACAAGCGACATCAATAAAAGGAATGTCTTCGTTATAAAATCCGCTTAATAAAAGTATTCCACCTTTATTTAAACAGTTTACATAAGCTTGCATGTCATTTAGTAGAATATTTCGATTGATATTTGCAATAATTAAATCGTAGTTTTTACCTTTTAACAAACTTGCCTCTCCTTCATACACACTTATTTCTTTACAGTTATTACGTTGTGCATTTTCAATGGAATTTAAATAACACCAATTATCAATGTCAATCGCATCTATTGGTTTGGCCCCTTTCATTTCTGCAAGAATTGCAAGAATTGCGGTTCCGCATCCCATATCTAAAGTTTTCAATCCGGTTACATCGGTTTCCAATAAGTGTTGAATCATCATGTGAGTAGTTTCATGATGTCCAGTTCCAAAACTCATTTTTGGTTCGATTACAATATCAAATTCAGCATTAGTTTTTGGATGAAATGGCGCGCGAACATGACATTTCCCATCAACATCTATTGGCTCAAAATTCTTTTCCCATTCTTCATTCCAATTCACCTGATCAATTTCTTCAACTTTGTAGGAAACGGTAAATTCTGGAGAAGATAAAATATAGATATCTTCTAATACATCATCTGTACAAAGTTCTTTTTGTATATACGCTACAATACCTGTTTCGGTTTCTATAAAGCTTTCAAATGGTTTTTCACCTAATTCTGCAATTAGAATTTCAGAACCTAATTCTTTTGGTTCAATTGTAAAATGGTATCCTAGATATATATTTGACATGATTATTTTTAATTTTATTTGAAGCTAATTATTTATACTTAGGATCGCAAAGCATTACAATTCGGTGAAAGATATCGTGAAGGTCTTGAAAGGCACGCATAATTTCTGTATTAGGAGCTTTGTTTTGAACTAAATCATTAACTAGTTTAGTTTGCTTCTTTAGTAAAGTTAATGTGATTTCTGTCTTTTGGTTTTTATATTCTTGTGGAATAGTAGCTACATCTAAAGCTTCAGCTTTTGAATTTAATTCTTTTGAAAATTCTTTTATTGGACCAAAATTTCCTTCTTCAGTTGGATGGAAGGTTTTTGATAATAGTTCGTGGTATTCTGATAAAGGAACCCATTTAATTATACTTTGAGCATTTATAGTTTGGCTTCCAAAAAAAATAACAATTATAAGAAGTAGTTTTTTCATTTGAATTAAATTGTTTGGCAATAGTACTATTATTTTGATTAAAATTGAAGCTTCAAAATTGAATTTAACATTTAGTTAAAGTAATATCTTCTGATTGAAATCATTACTAATATTAAGATGTTATAACCAATGAAAAAGGGAACAATTATTTCTATCCAGCCAATTGTTAGCATAAATCCAATAAGAAATAATTGAAAACCTAGGCCAAACAAAGATACAAATGTCATAAACCAATTTGAAAAAATAGCGGCTTTATATGCTTCGGGGTCTAAAGCATGGATTATTTTGTCAAATATACCATAGACCAAAGTATAAATGAAAAATAAAATAGTAACGGATTTTTGACTTTCTCCGGCTAAAGCTTTTGGGGTTTTATATTCAAATATTTTACTTGTAGTATCTCCACCAGCAGTCTTGTTTCTTAAAATTACATAGTAATAATTATATAAAGTCCCTTGCAATTGAATACTGATGAAACCTAATAAGGTTAGCCAAATTGTTGTTTTTGAAATGAAACAAATTGCCATAAAAAGTAGAAAGTTGATAATTATGTCAACAACACTATCAAGATACCTTCCAAAGTAGGAAGGAGTATTTTTTAAACGGGCTAATTCACCATCTGCTGCATCAATTCCAGATTTTAGTAATATAAAGAAAAAGGCTAAATAGAAATGGTTAGTTAGTAAAAAATAAATAGCCGTTAATCCAGAAATTCCAAATAGAAGAGTTACGTGAATAGGGGTAAAGTAGGTATCTTTTAATTTATTTGTGAGAAATCTTCCAAAAGGTCGTCCATAATCGGATAAGTCAATAAATTTATTCTCGGCTGCAAGTTTAGACATTTAGTTTTGGTAAGAAGGAATGTGACAATATAGTCGGGGAAATTTGTTTTTAGGATTGTTTTTTTGCTTCTAAAAGCATATAAAATTGAATTCCAAATAGAATTGTTGCCAAAACTACATGAATCGTTTGTGTTCCAAAAGGAAAATGCAAATAATACATTAATATTCCGGATACTATTTCTAATCCTATTATTCCTAAAACCCAATTAATTTTATTAAAATTAAAGTTTAATTTTTTATTCCTTGTGAATAAAAACAAATTGGTAAGTAACACTACGATTGAAAAAGTACGATGAAAATAAAAAGAAAAAGAGGGATTTTGTAGCCAAAGAATTTCTGGGGCCCCCGCTTCCGCAAGGGTATCAACATGTTCTCTTACACTTGTGCCTAAAATTATTTGAATTAAAGTTAAGATTAAGGAAAGAAATAGTACTTTCTTAAAGGTAGGGTCTTTTAATATGGCTGATTTATTATTTTTAGTTGTGTAAATTAAATACAGTTGAAAAGAAATTATTAATAATGCAGCCAGCATGTGTGTCGTAATCTTAATTGGACTTAATACAGAATCAACTACCGTTTTTCCTAACCAAGCTTGAAATCCCATTAATACACAAATGAAAAACGAGAGAAATAGATACATTTTCTTTTTCTTCCAATAACTAAATGAAATGATTAAGGTTATAAAACAGGCTATTCCTGCAAGAGCTCCCAACAATCGATTGATGTATTCAATCCAAGTGTGTAATGGATTAAATATCGCGTATTCGTGTTTGGTATATTCCTCCCAGTTTGATTTTTCAAAAGTATTTTTTGCCACAAAATCATTTTTAGCTACTAAAAGTTTTTCGTCTTTGATAATGACTTGACCTTTATCATATTCTTTTCCTGGTGTGAAAAGTAGTTCTTTTAATTCTGTTGGTGGAATGTAATATCCAAAACATTTTGGCCAATCGGGGCATCCCATTCCTGATCCAGTTAGTCTTACAAAAGCGCCTGCAAAAATTACTAGATAAACTAGTATCAAAGAGATTTTGGCTGATTTTTGAAAATATTTTTTCATAAAAATTTATTTTAATTATCGGCTTTTTGTAAACCTAATTTTTGGGCTCTGTTTAAAACAAATTCATAAGCAGCATCGTATTCATTAGGAATTTTTCCATCTAAAATAGCTTCTTTAACCGCTTCTTTTAACATGCCTATTTCTCGTGAAGGTTTTAAATTAAAAAGCTGCATGATTTCTTCACCAGAAATGGGTGGTTGAAATTGTCTAACATGATCTTTTTCTTCTACTTCAATTATTTTTTTGCGAACAATATCAAAATTATTGTGGTATTTCTTAAACTTAACTGCGTTTTTGGTTGTAATATCAGCCTCACAAAGCGTCATCAAATCATCCACATCATCTCCAGCATCAAAAACCAATCTTCGCACTGCCGAGTCGGTTACGGTGTCTTGAGCTAATACAATTGGCCTTGAACTCATTATGACCATTTTTTGAACAAATTTTAATTTATTGTTCAAGGGCATGTGTAGTCTTTCAAAGATTTTCTTTACCATTTTACCACCCAAAAATTCATGTCCGTGAAAAGTCCAGCCTTGTTTTTGGTTGAATTTTTTGGTTGGTGCTTTCCCTATATCATGTAGTAAAGCAGCCCACCTAAGCCAAACATCTTCTGTATTTGGGCAAATATTATCCACTACTTCTAAGGTGTGGTAAAAATTATTTTTATGGGTATGACCTTCCACTTCTTCCACATTATTTAATGCGGTTAACTCGGGTAAAATTAAGTCTAACAATCCCGTTTTATACAAATGTAAAAAGCCAATGGATGGTTTTTCGGTAGACAGAATTTTGTTTAATTCATCTACAATTCGTTCCTCAGAAATGATATTCAAGCGCTCTTTATTTCGTTCAATTGCAATCAATGATTCCGATTCAATATCAAATTTTAATTGAGTAGCAAATCGAATGGCGCGCATCATCCGCAAGGGATCATCAGAATAAGTAATATCAGGGTTTAAAGGTGTTTTAATGCGCTTGTTTTGTAAATCTTCCAATCCGTTGAAGGGATCAATTAAAGCGCCATAATTATTTTTATTTAACGAAATAGCCAAGGCATTTATTGTGAAATCTCTTCTGTTTTGATCATCTTCCAATGTCCCGTTTTCAACAATAGGGTTTCTGCTTTCTTGAAGATAACTTTCTTTACGGGCACCCACAAACTCAATATCAAGGTCTTTGTAACGCAACATGGCTGTTCCGTAATTCTTAAAGACTTGTACTTTGGGTTTATTCGGAATTAACTCCGATACTTTTAAGGCTAAATCAATTCCCGATCCAAGCGCCACCACATCGATATCTTTTTTGAAATCCCTTCCTAAAATAAAATCACGCACATAACCACCAATCACATAACTTTCTAGATTAAGTTCCTGGCTGGCTTGTTCAATTATTTTAAAAATTGGGTTATTTAGCGCTTTGGTGTAATTCATTTTATTTTCTAATAACCTTAACTTGATTATCTAAAGAAAGTTTAATTATAGTAGATGGATTTTTACATACTTTATCTCTGTGCAAATTTACTACATAGTCTACACCTTTTATAATTTCGGGGCTAATTTCTTTAAAAGTTTTTGGAGTTGGCATTCCAGAAATATTTGCCGATGTTGAAACCAATGGTTTTTTCATTCGTTCTAATAATTTGAAACAAAAAGGCTCTTTGATAATTCGAACCCCGAGTGTTTTATCGGCAGCAATTAAATTTTCTGAAATATTTCTAGGATTATCCAATATCAACGTAGTTGGTTTTTCAGATAATTCCCATAAATCCCATGCTAAATCTGGAATAGCCGAAAATATATTGTACATCATTTTATCGCCATTCATCAATACAATCATGCTCTTTGAATCTTCTCTTTGTTTTAGAGCATAAATTTTTGCAATTGCCTCCGGATTTGTGGCATCACAACCAATTCCCCAAACGGTATCTGTTGGGTAAAGAATAATTCCGCCATTTTTTATTACTTCAAAGGCATTGTGTACTTCCGTATTGACGTCCATAATAATTTATTAAATTAAATTGCAAAGATATTTTTTTAATTCAGTTAATGATTAATCAACAATAATTAATGTTTTTTTTAAATATATTTGTAAACATCTATCAAAAATGAATGAATATGTTTTTTAAAAGAATGAAAAAGAAGTTAAATGAAAATTTAGCTTACAATAGAGAATTAGACTGGGCAAATGTTTATCACGACAGCATAAGAGGTAAAGAGCATTTATTAAATTTACCCTTAAATATTGGTCGTTGGGCTGGAAGTTATTCATTCTTTTATGTTTTAAATAGAATATTAAATGAGTATAAACCTGCTTCCATATTAGAACTTGGTTTAGGAGAATCCACCAAATTCATTGCAACTTATGGCCAGCATTACATAAAATTGAAAAATCATACTGTAGTTGAACATGATCAGGAATGGATATCAATTTTTCAGCAAAATTTTCAAATAAGTTCATTTACAAAAATTCTTCAATTTGATTTGGAGGAAAAACAAATAAATAATTATCAAAGCACTTCCTATTCGGGTTTAGAAAAAGAAATAACCGAGAAGTTTGATTTATATATCATAGATGGTCCATTTGGTAGTGATCGTTTTTCTAGACATAATATTGTTGATTTAGTAATGAATTTTAGTGCCGAAGACGAGTTTATCATTCTAATGGATGATTGTGATAGAAAAGGAGAAATGGATACGGTAAATGATATAATTAAGCTTCTAAATTATAAAAATATTAAATTCCATACCCGAAAATATATTGGACTAAAAGGTCAATTTTTAATTGTTACCGAAAAGTATAAATTTACAACTAGCTTTTAATGGAACAAATCAATGCTCCAATAGTATTATTTGCATATAACAGACCAATTCATACTCAAAAAGTATTGGATTCATTGGCATTATGCGAAGAATCTATTCAAAGTGACATATATATTTACTGTGATGGAGCAAAAGATAATGTTGATGAAATGGGTTTAAAGAACATTCATCAAGTGAGACAAATTGTTAATTCTGAAAATAGATTTAAAAAAGTTGTTGTAACAGAACAGTCTAAAAACAAAGGTTTAGCCAATTCAATTATTGATGGTGTTACTGAGGTTGTAAATAAATATGGTAAAATTATTGTTATAGAAGACGACTTAATAGTGTCTAAGGGTTTTTTAAATTACATGAATCAAGCATTGCTAATGTATGAAAACGAGCCCAAAGTTGGTTGTATTCATGCTTGGAATTATTTTTTCACGAATATAGAAGATTGTGAAAGTACTTTTTTTCTTAAAGGTGCTGATTGTTGGGGATGGGCTACCTGGAAATCTAGTTGGGAGTTATTTAACCCCGATGCACGCTTTCTTTTAAATCAAATTGTTTCAAATAAGCAGGAGTTTGAATTTAATAGAAAAAACACCCATAAATTCACTCAAATGCTACAAGATCAAATAGAAGGAAAAGTAAACTCTTGGGCTATTCGTTGGCATGCTTCACTTTTTTGTAATGATAAATATTGCCTTCATCCTACAAAATCTCTGGTAAATAATATTGGTTTCGATGATTTAGCAACGCATACAATTAATCTTGAAATAGATCAAAATCCAATTGATGAAATTAAACTTACCAAAATCAAAATTGAAGAATCAACTTGGTTTTTTAAAAAATATATAGAACAACACACAAAAAAGTCTTTATGGAAAAAAATTATTTTAAAAATATTAAAATAAAGCTTAAAAGTATTTTTAAAAAGAAGAGAAAAAAAGGAATGTGGCAAGGTGATTTCCAATCTTGGAATGAAGCACAGAGTAAGACAACTGGTTATGATTCTGAAATTATTCTTGAAAAATGTAAAAATGCCTTATTGAAAGTTAAAAGTGGTGAGGCTGTATATGAAAGAGATAGTGTTTTATTTGATTCCATTCAATACAGTTGGGCTTTACTTTGTTGTCTACAAAAAGTTGCAATTGAAAATAAAAATAATTTAAATATTATTGATTTTGGTGGAAGTTTAGGTAGTACTTACTACCAAAATATAAAAATGCTACAAAATCTTAATAGTATTAAATGGTGCATCATTGAACAATCTCATTTTGTTTCATGCGGAAAAGAATATTTTGAAGATGATCAATTATTTTTTCATGAAAATTTCTCTCAAGCTCTTGATAATTTTACTCCCAATGTAGTGTTGTTAAGCAGTGTACTTCAATATTTAGAAGATCCTAAATATTGGGTAAAATATGTTTCCGAACTAAAAATTCCCTACATCATTATTGATAGAACGGCCATTGCTAATTTTTCAAGGGATATTATCACTGTTCAAAATGTAAAAGAAGATATATATCAAGCATCCTACCCGTGTTGGTTTTTTAATGAAAACAAACTTTTAAAGTTATTTGAAAACTATGAGGTAATTTTTGATTTCGATAGTTTTTGTGATTTTCCATTAAAAATTAATGATGATACAGAGGTTTTTTGGAAAGGTTATTTACTTAAATTGAAATCGTAATGCTTTTTTTAACTACCTTTTTTGATAAAAATTATCTTTCTCGCGGATTGGTATTGTACCATTCGCTTAAAGAATACACCTCCGATTTTGATTTGTATATTCTTTGTTTGGATGATTTTACAAGAGTCTATTTTGAGGAAAATAAAAAAGATTTTCCTGAAGTTAGAACTTTGCAATTAGCAGACATTGAAGAAAACGATGCTGATTTAGCTGCTGCAAAATCCAATAGAAGCAAAATTGAGTATTATTTTACTTTGAGTCCGTGCTTGCCATTGTATTTGTTAAAAAAATACAATCTTCCACACATCTGTTCGTTAGATGCAGATATTTTATTTTTAAATTCACCAAAACCACTTTTTGAGCAATTAAATGATTTTTCAATTGTAATCACACCGCATAAATTTTCCAAAGAAATACTTCATTTAAGTGAATTTGGTTTGTATAATGTGAGTTTTCAGATATTTAAAAATAATGAAACAGGATTGGCTTGTTTACACAAATGGAAAGAAGAATGCATTGAATACTGTGGTGATCAATACGATAAAGTAAATGACCGCTTTGCAGATCAAAAATATCTTGACAAATGGTTAACTTTGTATTCAAATGAAGTTTTTGTTTTGAATGATAAGATTAGCGGAATAGCTCCTTGGAATTTGAATAATTACACAATTGAAAAAGTGGGGAACAAGTATTTTTCTGATGGAGAACAAATGATTTTTTATCATTTTCACCACTTTAAAATATTTAATTCGAGTTGGGCTTCAAATGGTTTTATCGAATATAAAGCAAAGCACCAAAAAGGAATTGATGCATTGTATTTAGATTATTGGAACGCTATTGATTCTTATAATAATCAATTTGCAATTGTAAAAGAAGATTCAACTCGATATAAAACATCCAATAGGTTGTTGCCTAAATTGCTGAAAGAAAAAGTTGTTTACAAACGAAAAAATAATGCATTAGAACATAAGAGTTTCACTTATATTCCTAAATTTATTCGAAAATTAATAATAAAAATAGATGCCTAAATTAATTCATATTAAGTCATTTCATGAGTCTCGAGGATCGCTTACGGTTCTTGAAAAAAACATCCCTTTTGATATTAAAAGGGTTTTTTACATTTATAATGTAGACGATTCTGTTCGAGGAAAACATAGGCATCACAAGACCATTCAAGCTGCAATTTGCATTCATGGATCTTGCAAAATAGCAAATGATGATGGTACAAATTTGGAAGAATTCACCTTAGACCATCCTGAAAAATGTTTGTTTCTGTATCCAGAAGATTATCATTCTATGCATAGTTTTTCAAAAGATGCTGTTCTATTGGTTTTAGCATCTGAGTATTACGATCCTAACGATTATATCTATGAGCCATACAGATAATATGATTCCCTACGAAAATCTAAATATTCTAAACAAAGAATTTGAAATCGAATTTCAAGAAAAATTCAAACAATTCTTGGATAAAGGTTGGTATATATTAGGAAATGAAGTAAAGGCATTTGAAGAAAGTTATGCGCAATATTGTGGAACTACCTATTGTATTGGAGTTGCCAACGGATTGGATGCTTTAATATTAGGTCTTCAGGTTTTTGATTTTCCAAAAAAATCAGAAATAATTGTGCCGTCTAATACTTATATTGCCACAATACTTGCTATTATTAATGCCGGTCATATTCCGGTTTTAGTGGAGCCAGACCCTGTCACTTATAATATCAATCCGGATGCAATAGAAGCTAAAATCACTACCAAAACCAAAGCGATAATGATTGTGCATTTATATGGTCAAATTTGCCAAATGGATAAAATAATGGCGCTTTCATCGAAATATAATTTGGAGGTAATTGAAGATTGTGCTCAGTCACACGGAGCTAACTTTAATGGTAAACGTGCAGGAAGTTATGGAAAGATTGGTGCGCATAGCTTTTATCCAACTAAGAATTTGGGTGCTTTAGGTGATGCAGGAGCCATTACAACTTCTGATTTTGATTTGTATGAAAAGCTAAAGGCTTTGAGAAATTACGGTTCTGAAAAAAAATATTATAATAAATACATTGGATTGAATTCAAGGTTGGATGAATTACAAGCGGCTTTTTTGAATGTTAAATTACCGCATTTGGATAAAATTACCAATCACAAAATAAAGCTTGCCGGATTGTATGATCAAGGAATTACGAATCGTGTTATTAAGCCAATTTTTACAACTGATTATTCTCATGTGTACCACATTTACAACATTAGAACAGACAAACGAGATGAATTGAAGACGTATTTATTAGAGCACGGAATCAATACCGAAGTACACTATCCGGTTTCACCCAACAAACAAGAAGGGTACCAAGATTTTTTTGCGGATACTGAGTTTAAAATTAGTGAAGAAATTCATAATACAACCCTTAGTTTGCCAATTTCGTATGCTACTAAAGAAGAAGAAGTACATCGAGTAATTGAAAAAGTAAATAGTTTTTTTGAGTAATTGGAATAAATAATTAATAATTAAAAGCTATTGTTAGCTTTATTAAATCTGTTTGATGGCAAAAATTTCAATAATAACAATAAATTATAACGATAAAATTGGATTAAATAAAACCATTGTTAGCGTTGTAAATCAAACCTATAAAGATTTTGAGTTTCTCGTTATTGATGGCGGAAGTACAGATGGGAGTAAAGAATTGATAGAACAACATTCAAGTCAAATAAATTATTGGATTTCTGAAAAAGACAACGGCGTTTACAATGCCCAAAATAAAGGCATAAAAGCGGCCACAGGGGAGTTTGTTATTTTTATGAATTCTGGAGATACCTTTGTTGATTACAATATTCTATCGAATGTTTCAGATGATTTAACTAGCGAGTTTGACATTTATTATGGAGATAATTATAAGGTTAAGGCTGATGGTTCCAAACGATTAAAAACCTATCCAGAAAAGCTATCTTTTTCATTTTTTTATGGAAGTTGTATCAACCATCAATCTACATTTATTAGAAGAGAATTATTTGAAACCTATTTCTATTATAGTGAAAATTTAAAAATTGTAGCCGATTGGGAGTTTTTTATTTATACCATTTGCAAAGAAAACCGTCCGTACAAATATCTTTCAAAGACTATTGCTAACTATGATTTTACCGGTATTTCGTCTTTAGATAAATATAAAAATAAAGTAAACGAAGAGCGTTTGAGTGTTATGCAAAAATATTTCCCTGCCTTTGTTGAAGATTATGATCAAGTATCGCAATTGAATTCGAAGCGAGTGCAACAGGTTTTACATATTCAAAACCATCCTATTGCTTGGAAGGTATTGAAAGTATTCATAAGCATTATTTTAGTATTTATTCCAAAAATAAAAAAATGAAAAAAATACATGTAGGTTTTTTATTGTCTTATGATTATGAGTTGCTAAAGTTGTCTTTGCCACCTGTATATCAAGCTGCAGATCGAATTTTTTTAGCTCACGATAAAGATTTTAGAACCTGGAATGGCAAACAATTTAGTGTTGATCCAGAATTCTTTTCATGGTTAAAAGAATTTGATGTTGATCATAAAATTGAAATCTACACGGATGATTTTTATTTACCGGAATTATCTACTATTGAAAACGATACCCGTGAAAGGACGATGTTATCTGAAAAAATGGGAGTTGGAAATTGGTTAATTCAAGTGGATAGCGATGAGTATTTTATCGATTTTGAAAAATTTGTAAAAGACTTACGAAAGTTTGATCATTATCTTGATAATGCTAAGAAAAACAAAATCCAAATCGCTGCTTTTTGGTTGATTATTTATAAATATACTAATGATGGTATTTTGTATGTTGACGAGCCTTTAAAAGCAATTTTTGCCACTAATTATCCAAATTATAAATACGCAAGAAGAACCAATGAAAGAGTGATTTATACTAATAATTTAATTTTGCATGAATCGGTTTCAAGATCGGAGGCCGACTTACGTTTTAAATTAGAAAACTGGGGGCATAACAAAGATGTAAATAAGGATTTTTTAAATAAATGGATTGCTGTTGATGAGACCAATTACATGAATTTTGAAAATTTCTATTACATCGAACCAGAGCGTTGGAAGAAGTTGGAGTATTTTCCAACCAAGAATATTTCAGAAATAAAAAATTATGCTCAAAATAAAAAATCATTGCACTTAGGTAAATCAAAATTGTTCTTTAGGAATTTTGGTCAATGGTTTAAATTTTTATTTAAAAAATAAGCAGTATGCAAACAATAAAGAAGTTTTTTAACCTACCCTTCTTTACCAAGAAAAAGTACATAATTAGTATTTGGTTTATTATTGCTATTGGATCTTCAATAAAGCAATATTTAACCAGAAACCCGGATAATTATAATAATTACTCGATTTATAAGAATGTTTTTTTTCATACAATACATAAATTGTCTTTGTATACAACCTATCCAAATGAGTATTTCGATCACAATCATTACGGACCAATTTTTAGTATTATCATTGCACCCTTTGCAATTTTTCCAGATTGGCTGGGGATGACTTTATGGAGCGCGTTTAATGCAGCTGTGATTTTATATGCCATCAATAAATTACCCTTAAAATACGAACAAATCAATCTCATTCTTTGGATTGGAGCCCATGAATTTCTTACAACCATATTGAGTTTTCAGTTCAATCCAATCATGACTGCAATCATTATTTTATCTTATGTATTTATTAAAGATAAAAAAGATTTTTGGGCGGCCATGCTGATAATGCTGGGTACCTTTGTTAAATTATACGGAATTGTAGGCTTGGCGTTCTTCTTCTTTTCTAAAGATAAAATAAAATTTATTGGGTCATTAGTCTTTTGGGCAATTTTGTTTTTTGTGTTGCCAATGTTGCTCTCTTCGCCAGAATATATTTTACATACCTATGTAGAATGGTATGAGCGATTGGTTGTAAAAAATAGCGAAAATGCGTCTCTAATTTCTATGCAGGATATTTCCTTTATGGGAATGTTTAGAAGAATTTTACACAATCCGGAGTTGCCAAATCTTCCTTTCTTGTTATTCGGATTAATATTATTTGCGTTGCCTTATTTGAAAATTAGTTCTTATAAAAAAGAAAAATTTCAATTATTGTTATTGTGCTCCGTATTGATTTTTACTGTAATATTTAGTTCAGGATCGGAATCGCCAACCTATATCATTGCCTTTTTGGGAGTTGCAATTTGGTTTGTTATACAGGATAGACCAAGGTCGAATCGTGTTTTAATTTTATTTATATTTGCACTCATATTAACAAGTTTTTCGCCTTCAGATATAATACCAAAGTTTCTAAGAGAAAATTATATAATTCCATATGCATTGAAAGCCTTACCATGTGTATTGATTTGGTTTAGTATAGTTTATGAAATGATTTTTTTCAAGCAATCTGAAGAAGAATTAAAAATAGTCCAACAATAGATGAGAAAGAAGATAGCAATAGTAATTCCTTCCTATAATGAAGAAGGAAATATTGAAATTATGGCAAATTCTATTAAGGATACAATGCAGGTATTGCCTTATGATTACGAGGTTATTTTTGTAGATGATGGGAGCAGTGATGCTACTTTGGAAAAACTTAAAGCGCTTTCAACTTCCTATTCTAATTTATTTTTTGTAGAACTTTCAAGAAACTTCGGACACCAAAACGCACTTAAAGCAGGTGTAGATATTGCAAAAGCTAATGCGGTAATTACTATGGATGGCGATATGCAACATCCACCAGAATTAATTCCTGAATTATTAAAAAAATGGGAGGAAGGCTATGATGTTGTTTACACAAGAAGAGAAGATGACAAAAGTAATTCCTATTTTAAGAGAAAAACATCCAAAGGCTTCTACAGTGTAATGAATTATTTATCTGAAGTAAACTTTGAGCCAGGCACAGCCGATTTTAGATTAATGGATGAAAAAGTTGTGGCTGTTTTTACCGATTTTACAGAAAATGAACTTTTTATCCGAGGTTTAGTAAGTTGGTTAGGGTTTAAACAATTTGCTATAGATTATGCACCTGCCGAACGATTTTCAGGAAAAAGTAAATATACAATGAAGAAAATGATGCGATTTGCCATACAAGGAATCACTTCATTTAGTACCCGGCCTTTACATATAGCAATTTTTTTGGGTATTGGATTGTCCTTTTTTGCATTTGTATTTTACATAGGTTATGTTCTTTATAGTATTTATTTCGGACATGTAATTTCGGGTTGGGCTTCAGTAATTAGTACGATTGTATTTTTTGGCGGCCTTAATTTAATTGTATTAGGAATAATTGGAATGTATATTGGTAAGCTGTTTATTCAATCAAAACAACGCCCAAATTATTTAATACGAAGCACCAATTATAAATGATAGTATTAAGTTTTGATATTGAAGAGTTTGACATGCCCTTTGAATATGAAAGAGAAATTGACTTTAACGATCAAATTTCAATTTCAATTCAGGGTACAAATTCTATATTAGACTTATTAAAAAAGCACCAAGTTAAAGCCACTTTTTTTTCTACAGCAACTTTTGCAATTAATGCTCCAAAAGTTATGGAAAGAATTGTAAATGAAGGACATGAAGTTGCTTCTCATAGTTATTTCCATAGTGATTTTAAAGTCGAACACTTGTTAGAATCCAAATTAAAATTGGAAGAAGTAACAGGTCAAAAAATAATTGGGTATCGCATGCCAAGAATGTATCCGGTTGATGAAAAAGAAATTTATAAAGCAGGATATATTTATAATTCCTCTATCAATCCCACTTTTTTACCAGGTAGATATAACAATCTTGACAAACCTCGAACGTATTACATGCAAGAAGGTGTGATTCAAATTCCCGCTTCTGTTAGTCCTGTTGTTCGATTTCCTTTATTTTGGTTGTCATTTCATAATTTGCCTTTGTTTTTATACAAATGGTTGTCCAAAATCACACTAAAGAAGGATAAATACTTAAATATTTATTTTCATCCTTGGGAATTTACAGATATTACAGATAAAAATAGATTCAATTTTCCTGGATATGTTTCCAAAAATTCTGGTGAAAAAATGATTCAACGAATGGATAATTTTATTAATTCGATGAAGTCTCAAAACTATGTTTTTGGTACTTTTTCAGATTTATTAAAAACTATTAATCGTAACGATTAATACTATATTAGTTTTAATATGCAAATAAACAGCGCCTTACAAAGCATTCTCGATAATTTTGATAATTCAGGAAAACTATTCATTGCGGGTAGTAGAAATATAATTAAATTATTTGATTATGAAGGAGCTGTAATTAATGTAAAGGCATTTAAAGTCCCTAATTGGTTTAATAAAATCATTTACAACTATTTTAGAGAATCTAAAGCTAAAAGATCCTATACCTATGCGACTTTGTTGTTAGAGAGAGGAATTGGAACTCCAAAACCCATTGCTTATTACGAAGAAAAATCAATATTCGGTTTTAAAAAAAGTTATTATGTAAGTCAGCATTTAGAATTTGATTTAATGTTTAGAGATTTGGTTGAAAACAACAACTACCCTGATCGTGAGCTGATCTTAAAACAATTCATGTCATTTTGTTATAAATTACATCAAAACGGAATTGAATTTTTAGATCATTCACCTGGAAATACTTTGATTAAAAAAGTAAAAGATAATGAATATTCTTTTTATTTAGTTGATTTAAACAGAATGATATTCCATAAAGAAATGACTTTTGAGCAGCGAATGAAAAACCTATCGCGATTGACTCCATATCAAGATATGATTCAAATTATGAGTAAAGAATATTCCAAATTATCTAATGAAGAGGAGAGCTTGGTTTTTGATACGTTGTGGAAATATACCTCTGAGTTTCAGTACAAATTTTACAGAAAAAAAAGAATTAAAAATAAACTAAGATTGTTTAGCTAGTTTATTTTGTCTTGCTAATTTTTATAAATTCTGCATATCGAGCATGGATGCTTAATGCATTTAGGTAGCAAATAATTATTCCTTTTTTACCATCAAATATACCTAATCTTACAAGGTAACTGTGTAAGAACTTATAAATTGGTTTTAAATAATAAAGTAACAAGCTAGGTTTTGATCCTTTCATCAAAAGTTCCTTCGCCTTAAGTTCACCATAATAAACCATTTTTTGCTTGTAGGAATTATAATCGGTATACGAATGGTGAATCAATTTATGTTTTAGTTTTCCAACTGTTCCATTGATTATTAATTTCTCATGAACCAATTTGGTACTAACGTATTCGGCTTTATCTTTAAGAAATAATCGTATGTTTTTATCGGTTTGCCATCCGCTAAAACGAAGGTGTCTCCCTTGAAACATGAATTTTCTATAAAAATAAAAAGCAGAATGAGTAGTCTCGCTATTTACAGTTTCTAAAATTTCACTTTTTAATTTATTTGAAACGCGCTCATCGGCATCAATAAATAGTATCCAATTATAATTGGCATGTTCTAATGCTATGTTTCTTTGAGAAGTGTAATTTTCAAATTTATTCTGAACTAACTTTACGTTTGGATACTTATTAATTAATTCAACAGTTTTATCAGTGCTGTAGGAGTCCACAATAATTAATTCGTCTACAAAATCTAAATTATTAATAACTTCTTCAATGTTTCTCTCTTCATTAAAAGTTATTATTAATCCAGTGATTTTGTTTTTTTGAGATTGACTCATCAAATTTGAAAATTGTATTAAGAATGCAAAAATATAAATAATACTAACCATTTCGTTTACTTTTTCTTTTTTTTTTAAAATATTTTATTATAGTTTATATTTGTAAAAAAATAGCTGCAAATGAACATCAGTGCTTTGGTTATTACTTACAATGAAGAAAAAAATATCGGTAAATGCATCGATGCACTTTTTGAAGTTTGTGATGAAGTGATTATAGTAGATTCAAATAGTAAGGATGAAACGGTTGCAATTGCTAAAGAAAAAGGAGCCACAGTAATCATTCAACCTTTTTTAGGAGACGGACCACAACGAATTCATGGTGTTCCTTTTTGTAAAAACGATTGGATTTTGAATTTGGATGCCGATGAGTATTTAGATACCGATTCCATTGAGTTTATAAAAAAGGCTTCTTTTTTTGACGCCCCATACGATGCCTATAGTTTTCGAGTAAAGAATTTTCTACAAGATAAAGTAATAGATTTTGCAGGATGGTACCCTGATTATAAAATTCGTTTTTTTAACAAAAAAACAGCTACACCTTCGGAAGATAAGGTCCATCAAAAAATTATTGCAACAAACTTAAAAAAGTTAAAAACCCATATTTTACATTACGGCAGCCATTCTTTTTTTCAAATTATAGCAAAGAAAAATCAATATGCACAATGGAATGCCGAACAATTGTATGATGCCGGAAAAAGAGTAAACAGTTTCAAACCCATATTGAATGGATTGGTTTCATTTATTCGTTGTTATTTCTTTAAAAAAGGGATAATCAATGGAATTGACGGATTAACAATTTCATTAACCCAAGGCTATTTTTCGTATATAAAATATGCCAATCTATATCAAATTCAAAAAGAGAGAAAAAATCTAAAGTAACGATTTATATAGTTCTTGCCAGTTTTTTGCGATAGTTGAATCATTGAATTTTTGCACAAATTCAAATCCCTTTTCTTGCATTTCTATACGTTTTGAAGTATTGTCCCAAACTAGGTCGATTGCGGTTCTTAATTCGTCACTACTTTCTGGATTTATATACAAAGAATGACTTCCTCCTGCTTCAGAAAAGCAACTGCCTGTTGAAGTGATTACGGGAGTTTTTGAGTAAAGCGCTTCAATAATTGGAATTCCGAATCCTTCAAAAATTGATGGATAAACAAATAAAGTTGCTTTTTGATAAATAATGGCTAATTCTTCGAGTGATAAATCCTTTAAAAAAATCACTTGTTTTTCTAAATTATTTGCAACTATATAATCCCAAATCTCATCGAAATAAGCTGTTTTTTTTCCAATTACAACCAGTTTTTTAGTAGTGTTTGTTATTGATTTTAAAATTACAAGAAGATTTTTTCTTTTTTCAATGGTTCCAACATTCAAAATGTATTCTTCAGGTAGGTTGTGTTTTTTTATTGTATTTTCAATTTGATTTTCAGAATATTCTTGTTTGAAAACAGCATGACAACCTTGGTAGATTACTTTAATTTTATTTTCATTTATCCCTAAAAAAGAAACAATGTCCTTTTTGGTTTGCTCACTTATTGCTACAACTACATCCGATTTTTTGGCAGCATATTTAAATTTAAAGAAGTGAATTTTTCGATCAAAAAAAGAATATAAATTTGGATATCTCACAAATATTAAATCATGAATGGTAACCACCTTTTTAATATTTTTAGGTAAACCTAAAGGTATTTCACCCGACAAACCATGAAATAATTCTACTTTGTTTTTTTTAATATTTTTTGATAAAAAGTATAATCGCCAAAGTGAATTTAATTTTTTTGTAAAAGAGGAAGTAGGTAAGACCTCAGTAACAGAATTATTGTAGTTTTCTAAGTTGTATTTACTGCTTTTTCTTGGATTGTAAAGTAAGTAGTCATTTTTAGGAAAGTTGTCAGACAGCACTTTTACTAGGCTTCTAGAATAATTTCCTAGTCCAGTATTGTTATGAAAGAACCGCTTGCCATCGAATCCTATGCGCATTATGATCTAATATTATATTTAATAAACTTAATTAATTTATCTTTAAATAAGTGGGGCTTGAATTTTAAATAGGATTGTGAAGTTTCTTCCCCATTAAAAGTAATCTTCTTAATTATTTCATAGTCATTTATGTGGACTGAAATATTTGTTGTGTCATTTTCAAACATATTCCAATCTTCTTTAGGAACTGTAGGGGAAAACAGGGTAAAAGTTGGAACCGAAAGCGCTTTTGCCATATTCGTAGCACCACCTTCGTTGCCTATTAACGCATCACAAAGTTTTGTAACTACTAGGAACTCCCTTAAATTTTCTTTATAGTAATCTATGAATATACTTTTCTTAGTATTTTCATTACAGTTGTTATAAATCTCTAAAGCAATTTCTTTTTGAAAAGGAAGGTAGTTAAATAGAATTTGAACTTCTTTATGGTTGCAAATTTCATTTAATACTTCAGCTAAATAATCGGTTTTGTAGGTTTTTAAAGCATTACTTCCCACAGCACTTATCATTATTATGGGCTTTGAAGGATTGATGTTGGAACGAATCAAATCTGCTTTTGCAGCTTCCAGTTCCTCATTTGTAATAATAATTTTGGGAGCAATTTCTTTAAATCGAATTTCTAAAGGTTCAAGCAATTGCATTCGATGTTCTATTGCTCTTGTGGCTGAAGAAAATGATTTTTCAGTTCTATAAATAGTATCCGTATATAATAATTTAGCGTAATTTTTATAGAAAGTAATTGTTTTTTTAGCTCCTGAAAACCAGCCAATAAGAATGCTATTTGGTTTACCATAGGCATCAATTACAACATCGTATTTTTCTTTTCGTATAGAAAATAAGAACTTTATAAATTCAAATTTACTTTTACGGGCTTTATTGTCCAATAAGACGATTTTGTCAATAAACGGATTATTTTTTACAACATCTACCGCATTTTCATAGATAAGATAATGCAACTCAGATTCAGGGAATTTTTCTTTTAATGCCTCAAAGATTATCGTACTAGTTAGTACATCACCAATTCTTTTTTTTTGTATTACAAGTACTTTCATAGTTTGCAATTAAACAGCTACATCATATTCTCTCAAAGCATCATTTAGAGAAGTCTTTAAATCGGTTGATGGTTTGCGTTGACCAATGATTAATGCGCAAGGTACTTGAAACTCTCCTGCCTCAAATTTTTTAGTATAACTACCAGGGATAACAACCGAGCGCGACGGAACATATCCTTTATATTCTTTCGGTTCGCTTCCGGTAACATCTATAATTTTAGTAGAAGAAGTCAGACATACATTAGCGCCAAGAACGGCTTCTTTTTCTATACGAACTCCCTCAACAACAATACATCGTGATCCAATAAAAGCTCCGTCTTCAATGATTACTGGGGCTGCTTGTAATGGCTCAAGAACACCACCAATTCCAACTCCACCGGATAGGTGTACGTTTTTACCTATTTGCGCACAGCTTCCTACGGTTGCCCAGGTGTCAACCATGGTTCCTTCATCTACATAAGCACCAATATTTACATAACTTGGCATTAAGATTACTCCTTTAGAAATGTATGCGCCATAACGAGCTACAGCAGGAGGAACAACACGAATACCTTTTTCGGCATAGCCTGTTTTTAATAACATTTTATCGTGGTATTCAAAGATACCTACCTCATGCGTTTCCATTTTTTGAATCGGGAAATACATTACCACCGCTTTTTTTACCCATTCGTTAACTTGCCACCCGTTATTGGTTGGTTCCGCAACGCGTAAACTTCCGTTATCTATGGCTTGAATGACTTCTTTTATAGCATTTATAGTCGTTTCTTCTTTAAGTAATTCTCGGTTTTCCCAAGCTTTTTCTATGGTAGGTTGTAAATGAATCATCGTTAATATTTTTCACAAAGATAAAAACAAGTTCTGTTATTTCTTACCTTTACAAAAAAATAATATGTCTAGAATTTTAGCAATAGATTACGGAATAAAAAGAACCGGAATTGCAGTTACCGATGAAATGCAAATCATTGCTTCGGGGCTAACAACAATTCCTTCAGAGACTGCTATTGCTTTTTTAAAAGACTATTTCGCCAATGAAAAGGTGGGTAAGGTTTTAATTGGTGAACCCAAACAAATGAATGGTTTGCCTTCTGAAAGCACCGGAATAATTGAAAAATTTGTAACTAAATTTAAACAAGAATTTCCAGAGATGCCTTTAGAGCGTTCCGATGAGCGTTTTACTTCCAAAATGGCATTTCAAACTATGATTGATAGTGGTTTGAAAAAGAAACAACGTCAAAACAAAGCTTTAGTCGATGAAATTGCTGCTACTATCATGTTGCAAGATTATCTTTTGAAACAGTAAATAAATACATCCGTTTATGTTACTTTTGTACTTCCTTTTTATAAATTAATTTAACAAATAATATAAAATGATTCTACCAATATATGGTTATGGAGAACCAGTTTTAAGAAAAGTTGGAGAAGATATTTCGGCCGATTATCCCAATTTAAAGGAAATCATCCAAAATATGTATGAAACAATGTATAATGCCTATGGTGTAGGATTGGCAGCTCCTCAAGTGGGAATGGCTATTCGATTATTTGTAATTGACACGGAGCCTTTTTGCGACAGCGAAAACATCACAAATGAAGAACAAGAAAAACTGCGACTTTTTAAGCAAACTTTTATTAATGCAAAAATTTTAAAAGAAGAAGGCGAAGAATGGAGTTTTAATGAAGGTTGTTTGAGTATTCCAGATGTTCGTGAAGATGTATACCGAAAAGAGCAAATTACCATTGAATATTTTGATGAAAATTTCAATAAAAAAACGGAAGTTTATGATGGTTTAATTGCCCGAGTAATTCAGCATGAATACGATCATATTGAAGGAATTCTTTTTACAGATAAAATCGCGATGTTAAAGAAAACCTTAATCAAAAAGAAATTACAAAACATTATGGATGGTAAGGCTCGACCTGATTATCGAATGAAATTTTGCAATAAAAAAGGAAGATAATTTTTTTAAAATTTTGTGATTCTATTTCAATTGTAATTGAACTTTTATAATATATTTGCCACCTATTAAATAATTTTTAGAAAATGAATGTTGATAAAATATTAGCCATTTCGGGGAAACCTGGATTATTTGAATTAAAAATACAAACTCGTTCTGGATTTGTTGCAGAATCGATGATTGATGGAAAAAGAATTACTGTAGGCATGCGAAGTAATGTGAGTTTGCTTTCAGAAATTTCTATGTATACGCACACTCAAGAAAAACCATTAGTTGAGATTTTAAGAGCTATCGCTGTTAAAGAAAACGAAGGACCTGCTATTTCTCATAAAGAAGACAATGCAAAATTGTTAGAATATTTCAAACAAATAGTTCCAGATTATGATGAAGACCGTGTATATCCTTCGGATATTAAAAAGGTTTTAAACTGGTATAATATGTTGCAAGCAAAAGGTTTGGTTTCGAAAGAAGAGCCTAATATTGACCCGAGCGATAGTGAACTGGCGAAGCAAAATGCAGAATCAGTTAAAGAACAAGTGGTGAAAGAAGTTGCAAAAGCCAAAGATGAAAAAACTGAAGCTAAAGCAAAAAAGAAACCTGCAAAGAAAGATTAATTTCAATACCCAAATAATATTTAATCCTGTTAAGATATTTCTTAACAGGATTTCTTATTTTTACACAAATCCAATCAAATGAATACAAGACAAACCCAACTCAATTCCTTTTCAAGATTACTCGATATCATGGATGATTTACGAGAAAAATGCCCTTGGGATAAAAAGCAAACGCTTGAAAGTTTGAGGCATTTAACGATTGAAGAAACTTACGAATTGGGCGATGCAATATTAAATAATGATTTGCAGGAAGTTAAAAAAGAACTGGGTGATTTACTGTTGCATATTGTTTTTTATGCTAAAATAGGTAGTGAAACTAATGATTTTGATATTGCTGATGTTTGTAATGAAATAAGTGAAAAATTAATTTTCAGACATCCGCATATATATGGTGATCTGGAGGTTGCAGATGAGGAAGAAGTCAAACGAAATTGGGAAAAATTAAAGCTCAAAGAAGGAAAGAAATCGGTTTTAGAAGGAGTGCCAAAAGGATTACCAGCTTTAGTTAAAGCCAGTAGAATTCAAGATAAAGTAAAAGGAGTAGGATTTGATTGGGAAGAGCCACATCAAGTGTGGGATAAAGTTCAAGAAGAGCTTCAAGAATTGCATGAAGAGGTAGCCAAGGGAAATCACGATGCAATGGAATCTGAATTTGGAGATGTTTTATTTTCATTAATAAATTATGCTCGATTTTTAAAAATAAATCCCGAAGACGCTTTGGAACGGACTAATAAAAAGTTCATCAAGCGCTTTCAATATCTTGAAAATAAAGCTGGTGAAATGGGAAAATCGTTATCAGATATGACTCTTGCTGAAATGGATGTTTTTTGGGAAGAAGCAAAAAAAATATAGTTTAGGTAAAATTTAAATCAAATAATTTGGAAACAAAACACGAGTTAAAACGTTCTTTAGGCCTTGTAGATGCTACAAGCTTGGTGGCTGGATCCATGATTGGATCGGGTATATTTTTAGTAACAGCCGCTATGGCTCGTGATGTGGGTTCTGCAGCTTGGATCTTAATAATATGGTTGGTAACCGGATTACTAACCATGTCGGCTGCTTTAAGCTATGGAGAGCTAGCGGGAATGATGCCTAATGCGGGTGGGCAATATGTGTACATTCAAAGAGCCTACGGAAAACTAATTTCTTTCCTTTATGGATGGACGGTTTTTACTGTAATACAAACCGGGGTAATCGCTGCTGTTGCGGTAGCTTTTGCTAATTATACGGCTGTGTTTTTTCCTTCTTTAGAAAATGAAATATTTAAAATTGGGGACGGCTTTATTTTTACCAACAAACAAGTTTTGGCAATGTTCAGCATTGGGTTACTGACTTACATTAACACAAAAGGGGTTAAAAACGGAAAAATAATTCAGTTGGTTTTTACTTCGGCCAAATTAATTGCGCTATTTGCTCTAATTATCTTCGGATTATATGTTGGATTTCATACCGATACTTTTGCGACGAATTTCACAAACATGTGGGATGCCAGTAAAACAGTTTTAAATGATAATGGTACATTAACCATAACCAAACTTTCCGGTGTTGCTTTACTTGGCGCGATGGGGGCAACCATCATAAACTCATTATTTTCTAGTGATGCATGGAATAATGTAACTTTTATTGCTGGTGAAATTAAAGATCCAAAAAAGAATATACCGAGAAGTTTATTTTTAGGAACCCTAATTGTTACTGTAATTTATATTTTGGCCAATGTGGCTTATTTAGCATTATTACCTCTTCATGGAACACCAGATGGATCTATTATGCAACACGGAATTATGTTTGCAAGTCAAGATCGAGTAGGAGCGGCAGCTGCGAGTATAATCATGGGAAATATTGGCGTTTTTGTAATGGCTGGATTAATCATGGTTTCTACATTTGGTTGCAATAGCGGACTAATTTTATCAGGTGGTAGATTATTTTATGCCATGGCCAAAGATGCTTTATTCTTTAAACAAGCTGGCGAATTAAATGAACATGATGTTCCTGCAAAGGCATTGTGGTTTCAATGTGCTTGGGCTTGTATTTTATGTGTGTCAGGGAGATATAGCGATTTGCTTACCTATTCTACTTTTGCTTCGTTATTATTTTATATACTCACCATTGGTGGTTTATTTATTCTTCGAAAAAAAGAACCTAATACTGATAGACCCTATAAAGCATTTGGATATCCGGTAATTCCTATTTTGTACATTGTAATTACAGCGGCAATATGTTTTACACTTTTGATTTACGATACGAGAAATACTGGACTTGGATTATTTATAGTAGCCATAGGAATTCCAGTTTACTATATGTTTCTAAATAAAAAATAATTTACATATGATGTTACCTTATTATGCTGTTATTTTTACTTCAAAAAGAACAATAATTAATGAAGATTATAATGAAATGTCTTCAAAAATGGTTGAGTTGGCTAAATTACAAGATGGATTTTTGGGGTTAGAATCTGCAAGAAATGAAATTGGAATTACAGTTTCATATTGGAAAAATCTTGAGTCAATAAAAAAGTGGAAAGATAATTTAGACCATATTGATGCTCAAAAATCGGGAATTTCTATGTGGTATGAAAATTATACTGTTCGAATAGCTTTGGTCGAAAAAGAATATAGTTTTGAAAAAAAATAAATACCCGTGAATTACCTTTCTGTAGAAAATATATCCAAGTCATTTGGCGAACGAACTTTGTTCAAAGACATTTCATTTGGCATCAACAAAGACCAAAAAATTGCATTTATAGCCAAAAACGGATCGGGTAAAACCAGTATCATGCGAATCATAAACGGAGAGGATGAACCCGATACCGGTCAAGTGGTAATTCGTAAAGAAATAAAAATGGCATTTTTATCTCAGGTGCCCCAATTACAAGATGAATTAACGGTTGAAGAAAGCATTTTTGCGAGTGACAATGAGATTCTTCATGTTATAGAACGCTACGAAAAAGCACTTCAAAACCCTCAAGATACCGAAACATACGAAAAAGCATTTGACGATATGGATCGTTTTAATGCCTGGGATTTTGAAACCCAATTCAAGCAAATCTTATTCAAATTGAAATTGGAAGATTTCAAATTGAAGGTAAAAAACATGTCGGGTGGACAAAAGAAGCGCCTTTCATTGGCCATAATATTAATCAACCGCCCCGATTTGTTGATTTTGGATGAGCCCACCAATCACCTTGATTTAGAGATGATTGAATGGTTGGAAAGTTATTTTGCCAAAGAAAACATTACTTTATTTATGGTGACGCACGACCGTTTCTTTTTGGAACGCGTGTGTAATGAAATCATCGAATTAGAAAACGGAAAATTATACAGTTACAAAGGCAATTATTCCTATTATTTAGAAAAGAAAGAAGAACGAATTGCTTCTGAAAATGCGAGTATCGACAAGGCTCAGAACCTTTTTGTAAAAGAATTAGCCTGGATGCGCAGACAGCCAAAAGCAAGAACTACAAAATCAAAATCACGCCAAGACGATTTCTACAAAATTAAAGCAGTAGCCGAAAGCAGAAGGAAAGAAAATGTAGTGGAATTAGAAATTAATATGGAGCGCCTTGGAAGCAAAATCATTGAGCTGCATAAAATTTCTAAAAAATTTGGTGATAAAAAAATATTAGAAAATTTCAGTTTTGATTTTCAGCGTGGTGCTCGAATTGGAATTATTGGTAAAAACGGAACCGGAAAATCAACATTCCTAAATTTACTCACGCAAACCATTCCAACCGATTCAGGTAAGGTAATTACCGGAGATACCATTAAAATTGGGTATTACACGCAAAGCGGAATCAATCCAAAGCCAGGCCAGCGCGTGATTGATATCATTAAAGAATACGGAGAATATATTCCGTTGATGAAAGGGAAATTAATTTCGGCTTCTCAATTGTTGGAACGCTTTTTATTTGATAGCAAAAAACAATACGATTATGTGGAGAAATTAAGTGGGGGAGAGCTAAAGCGTTTGTATTTGTGTACTGTTTTAATTCAGAATCCGAATTTCTTAATTCTAGATGAACCAACCAATGATTTGGATATTGTAACTTTAAACGTATTAGAAAGCTTCTTGTTGGATTATCCTGGTTGCTTGCTTGTAGTTTCGCACGACAGGTATTTTATGGATAAAATTGTGGATGATTTATTTGTTTTTAGAGGTGACGGAATCGTAGAAAATTTCCCTGGGAATTACTCCGATTTTAGAGCCTATGAAGATTCTGCTGAGCCAGCAAGTAAAGACGATACCAAGGAAAAGACCAATTGGAAAACCAAAACGATTTCATCGGGATTGGATTTTAATGAGCAAAAAGAGTTCAATAAAATTGAAAAAGAAATAAAAGATCTTGAATATCAAAAGAAACAAATTGAGCAATTATTTTCCGATGGAAAAGTAGTCGATTCCGATATTGAAACCAAAGCAAACGAATTACAAAAAGTAATTGAAACGCTTGAAAATAAAGAGGAACGCTGGTTTGAATTGAGTTCAAAAATGGAGTAATAATGAATTTACATTTAATAAAATCCTTTCTTAAATTCATTTACAACTCTAAAAATCAACACGGAGTACATTCTCCCTTTGTATTTAATTTGGTGACAAAATGCTTCTATGACAAAACCAATTACGAGGAATATTCAATTTTAAAATCAAATCTTAAGTTTTCAAATTACCCAATTTCTTCAAAACAAGTTAATCTGTTATTTCGTGTTGTTCACTATTTACAACCAAAATCCATTTTAGAAATAGGAAGTTCTTTAGAATCAGGTAGTTCAGTTTTTTCATTAGGATATAAATGTGCTACAATTTCATTACAAAACTCAAGTTCGGATTTACATGATCTTATTTATTTTGGAGACAACCCAACACAAAAAGCCACATTAACCTATTTTGAATTGTTGCTTCCAACAATAACCAATGATTCGGTTTGGATATTTGATGGTATTCATTGGTCTAAAGACATGGAAGAAGCTTGGGAAGTAATAAAAAAGAATCCCAAAGTTTCCGTAACAATTGATACCTTTCAATGGGGAATTGTTTTCTTTAGAAGCGAACAAATGAAAGAGCATTTTGTAATTCGGGTGTAAAATAATTCCTGTATTTTGTAACAAAAATCGAATTCCGATTACTTATCTTTACATTTTAAATTCAGTATTCGTTAATATTTATTCCAAAATCAAAATGGCAAATCCATTAATTCAAATCACCAATATTAAACGTGATTTCCAACTCGGAAACGAAACCATTAATGTACTTAAGGGTATTGATTTACAAATAAATAAAGGTGAATATGTAGCCTTAATGGGGCCTTCTGGTTCTGGTAAATCTACCTTGATGAACCTTTTAGGTTGCTTGGATACACCTACTTCGGGGACCTATATTCTTAACGGGAACGATGTTTCCCAAATGCATGACGACGATTTAGCCGAAATTCGAAACAAAGAAATTGGATTTGTTTTCCAAACCTTCAACTTATTACCAAGAACTACGGCGCTCGATAATGTTGCGCTTCCAATGATTTACGCTGGGTATTCTAAAACCGATAGAACGATTCGCGCCACCGAAGTGCTAAAACAAGTAGGGCTAGACGATCGTATGGATCACCAACCCAACCAACTTTCGGGTGGGCAACGCCAGCGTGTGGCTGTAGCTCGCGCTTTGGTTAACAAGCCTTCCATCATCCTTGCCGATGAACCAACAGGAAATTTAGACAGTAAAACTTCGGTAGAAATCATGAAGCTTTTTGGTGATATTCATGCCGCAGGGAATACCGTGATTTTGGTTACCCACGAAGAAGATATCGCAAAATATGCCCACAGAATCATTCGTTTGCGAGACGGAATGATAGAAAGCGATAATCAAAACGAAGGTCATTTGTAAGACCGAATCATCAGGCTTTATCGGTAAACCATTTTCCTGCCGCCGTTGCAATCTGCCATTGCGGGGAATTTTCTGATTAATTCAATTTGAGTTTTCGCAATGACAGGATTTTCACTCTTGCAGGGGTAGGCAGTAATCTACTTTTATTTTTGTTATCTTTTAAAAAACTCAGTACCTTAGCGCCTAACAATTTTAGCACTACAAAATGAAAATATACACAAAAACAGGCGATTCAGGAACCACTTCTTTATACGGAGGCACCCGTGTATCTAAGCACCACATTCGAATAGAAAGTTATGGCACCGTAGATGAATTAAATTCCCAAATTGGATTGCTTCGCGATCAAGATATGGACCCCTTATACAAAAAAGTATTGCTGGAGGTTCAAGACCGACTATTTACCGTTGGTGCTATTTTGGCAACGCCACCCGAAGATGAAAAACTAAAAAGCGGGGAACGCCGATTGAAAAATTTAGGAATAGTAGAATCAGATATTGAGTTTCTTGAAAAAGAAATAGATGCTATGGACGAAGCATTGCCCCCTATGACTCATTTTGTGCTTCCGGGCGGGCATACCACTGTGTCATATTGTCACATTGCACGTTGCGTTTGTCGTAGAGCTGAGCGCTTGGCAGTGTATCTTAATGACATCGAACCTACCGAAGAACTAGTTATTAAGTACCTAAACCGACTTTCTGACTATCTTTTTGTGTTGGCACGAAAATTGACTTTAGACTTAAACGCAGAAGAAATGCCTTGGATTCCTAGGAAATAATTTCTAATGCAAAGGTATCAGTATGTATTTTATAAATGCTTTTTACTGAATATGTAAGAAAAAAAACACGTTCTTAATTTTAATTTGAAAATAAATCATTTTTTACTTGACTTTTTCAGTTAAAAAATTATTTTTGCATAAATTATAAAATCGAAAGCAGATGTATTGGACATTAGAATTAGCATCTTATTTAAGTGATGCGCCGTGGCCAGCAACCAAAGATGAGCTTATAGACTACGCTATTAGAGCAGGTGCCCCCCTGGAAGTAGTAGAAAACCTACAATCAATTGAAGATGAAGGTGAGATATATGAATCAATGGAAGAAATTTGGCCAGATTATCCTACAGACGAAGATTATCTTTGGAATGAGGATGAATATTAAAAAAAATAATTAATACCACAGAAAAAAAGTCTCCTTTGGGGCTTTTTTTTTGTTCATAACAACTTTCCTTTTTTTGAAAAGAATTAAAAAGGAAAACCAAAATATAAATAACCAATTATGAGTTTCATAAACAGTATTCTTAAAGTATTTGTAGGGGATAAATCTGAAAAAGATGTAAAAGCTACACAACCTTATATTGCCAAAGTTAAAGCATTAGAGCCGGCACTTATGGCTTTATCTCACGATGAATTGCGTGCTAAAACGGCCGAGTTTAAAGAGAAGATTAAGCAAGCTCGTGCCAAACAAGATGCCGAAATTGAAGCTAAAAAACTTGAAGCTGAGAATACTTCCGATATTGACTTAAGAGAAGATATTTACAACGCAATTGATGCTTTAGAAAAAGAAGCATACGAAATCTCTGAAAAAGTATTGATTGAAATTCTTCCTGAAGCTTTTGCTGTTGTGAAAGAAACCGCAAGAAGGTTTAAAGAAAATGCTACAATTACTGTAACCGCAACTGAAAGAGACAGAGAATTATCTGCTACTAAACCGTATATTACTTTAGTTGGAGACCAAGCCAATTGGGCTAACCAATGGAATGCTGCCGGTAAGGAAATTACTTGGGACATGATTCACTACGATGTTCAATTAATAGGCGGAATTGTATTACATGAAGGTAAAATTGCAGAGATGCAAACAGGAGAAGGTAAAACCTTGGTAGCTACTTTACCATTGTATTTAAATGCCTTAACCGGAAATGGAGTACATCTTGTTACTGTGAATGATTACTTAGCTAAACGTGATAGCACCTGGAAAGCTCCTTTATTTGAATTCCACGGATTAATGGTAGATTGTATTGATAATCACTCTCCAAATACTGCCCAAAGAAGAAAAGCATACGAAGCCGATATTACTTATGGAACCAATAATGAATTTGGTTTTGATTACCTAAGAGATAATATGGCGCATTCGCCAGAAGATTTAGTACAAAGAAAACACAATTATGCCATTGTAGATGAGGTAGATTCGGTATTGATTGATGACGCGAGAACTCCGTTAATTATCTCGGGTCCGGTTCCTGATGGAGACCGTCATGAGTTTAACGAATTAAAACCAAAAGTTGAAAATCTTTACAATTTACAACGTCAGTTGGCCAACGGATTTTTAGCGGAAGCTAGAAAATTAATCAAAGAAGGGAATACCAAAGACGGAGGGTTTCAATTATTGAGAGCTTACCGTTCTTTGCCTAAAAATAAAGCACTTATTAAATTTTTAAGTGAAGAAGGAATTAAGCAAATATTGCAAAAAACCGAGAACGAATACATGAGCGACAACAATAGAAAGATGCCGCTTATAGATGAAGCTTTGTATTTTGTTATTGAAGAGAAAAACAATCAAGTTGAATTAACCGATAACGGAATTCAATTTTTGTCTAAAGATACCGATGAAGCCTTTTTTGTCCTTCCAGATATTGGAACCGAAATTGCAAACATCGAAAAACAAAATTTAGATAAAGATGCCGAACTAGAGGCTAAAGAAAGATTGTTTCAAGATTTCGGAATTAAATCGGAGCGCATCCATACCCTTACTCAATTATTAAAAGCCTACACACTTTTTGAAAAAGATGTAGAATACGTAATTGTAGATAACAAAATTATGATTGTTGATGAGCAAACGGGTCGTATTATGGATGGCCGTCGTTACTCAGATGGATTACACCAAGCGATTGAGGCTAAGGAGCAAGTAACTATCGAAGCAGCTACTCAAACTTTTGCAACAATTACCTTACAAAACTATTTCCGTATGTACAGCAAACTGGCAGGTATGACCGGAACGGCGGTAACAGAGGCGGGTGAGCTTTGGGAAATTTATAAATTAGACGTTGTTGAAATTCCAACAAATAGAGGGATTTCACGTCACGATAAAGAAGACTTAATTTACCGTTCGGTTCGTGAAAAATTCAATGCAGTTATTGAAGATGTTACCCAATTATCTGCTTCAGGTAGACCGGTTTTAATTGGAACAACTTCGGTTGAGATATCAGAATTATTAAGCAGAATGTTGAAAATGCGTGGCATCAATCACAATGTATTGAATGCTAAAATGCATAAAAAAGAAGCGGATATTGTTGCCGAAGCTGGAAAACCAGGAGTAGTAACAATTGCAACCAATATGGCAGGTCGTGGAACCGATATTAAGTTAACTCCCGAAGTGAAAGCGGCTGGAGGTTTAGCAATTATTGGTACCGAGCGTCACGATTCACGTCGTGTAGACCGTCAGTTGCGTGGTCGTGCAGGTCGTCAAGGAGATCCGGGAAGTTCACAGTTTTATGTGTCTTTAGAAGATAACTTGATGCGTCTTTTTGGTTCAGAAAGAGTTGCCAAAGTAATGGATAGAATGGGATTGAAAGAAGGGGAAGTGATTCAACATTCAATGATGACCAAATCTATTGAGCGAGCACAGAAAAAAGTAGAAGAAAATAACTTTGGTACTCGTAAGCGTTTATTGGAATATGATGACGTAATGAATGCCCAAAGAGAAGTAGTTTACAAACGTCGTCGTCATGCTTTACATGGTGAGCGTTTAAAACTGGATATCGCCAACATGATGTATGACACTTGTGAAGTTATTGTGGGTGATAACAAAGCGGTAAATGATTTTAAAAATTTCGAGTTTGAATTGATTCGTTATTTTGCAATTACTTCTCCATTTTCTTCAAGTGAGTTTGAGAAAATGTCGGAGATGGAATTGACCGGAAAATTATACAAAGCCGTAATGGAATTTTATACCGAAAAAACAGAGCGTACTGCTAGAGAAGCACTTCCTATCATTACCGATGTATATAAAAATCCGAATAATCAATACGAACGCATTGTAGTTCCGTTTACTGATGGAATCAAATCCTTAAATGTAGTTACCGATTTAAAGAAAGCTTACGAATCAGAAGGTGCTCAATTAGTTGCTGATTATGAGAAAAACATCACATTGGCAATTGTTGATGAGGCTTGGAAAAAACACTTACGCAAAATGGACGAATTGAAAACTTCGGTTCAACTTGCAGTTCACGAGCAAAAAGATCCGTTGTTGATTTACAAACTGGAAGCTTTCAATTTGTTTAGAAACATGTTGGACGGTGTGAATAAAGAAGTAATTTCGTTCTTATTTAAAGGAGATTTGCCTCAGCAAAACAATACCATTCAAGAAGCTAAAGAAGTAAAAAGAAAAGAAAAATATACCGAAACTAAAGATGAGGTATTGAATTCAGATGAATTGGCAGAACGCAACCGCGAAGCCGGACAAACGCAACAACGACAAGTTACTGAAACCATTGTTCGTGATCAGCCAAAGATCAACAGAAATGACAACGTAACAATTAAACATGTAATGAGTGGAAAAACAGAAACCATGAAGTACAAAAAAGCCGAAAGCCTGCTTGCAAGTGGCGAATGGGTTTTAGTTTAATATACAAATAATAAAAATCCCCAACTGAAAAGTTGGGGATTTTTTTAATTATTTAAGTTCTTAATTTGAACTAGTTTTTCTTTCCATGTCTGAAGTTCTTCTTTATGTCTTTCGATATTTTTTCGAACTTCGGTTACAATAGAATTTTCTTTCTTCGCATTCTTCGCATTTTGAAAAAACTGAATGTTATTTTCTAATTGGAAAATTTCATTTTGAACTTCATCAATTTTGCGCATAATAAAAACTCTTTCATTGTCAATTTTTCTGCTATCTTCAAGATTTCCAAGTTTGTTAGCAAAACGCAACATGTCGCTTTCTTTTTTGCTTGAGCTTAATTTTTCGAATAAAGCATCCAATATTTTATTGAATTTGCCTTCGATATGTCTGCGGTTAAAAGGAACTTTTCCAATTGATTTCCATGCCTCAATATGTGCTTTAATTGCATCAAGATCGGTTTTATGATTACCAATTAATTCAAAGGTGCGAAGACCTTCTAGGTATTCTTTTTTCTTTTCAAAAGCAGCAACTTCTTCAGCATTTTCTTCCGATTTGCTCTCTTTTAATCGTTCAAAATAGTGGTTGCAAGCAGCTTTGAATTCTTTCCATAATGCATCTGAAAATTTTCTTGGAACATGTCCAACTAATTTCCATTCCTCCTGAATTTGTTTCATCACCGGAGTTGTAGCTGCAAAATCATCACTTACTTTAAGTTCGTTTGCTTTATTAACTAAAGCTTGTTTTTTACTTAAATTATCGTTTTGATCTTTTTTAATTTCTTTATAGAATGAATTTTTAAGCAAGTTGAAGTTTCTAACTGCTGTTTTAAAAGCAGTCCAAGTTGCTTCGTTTACTTCTGAAGGAACTTTACCCGTAGCAAAAAACTCATTTCTTAGGGCCTCCACTTTATTTATTTGGTTTAACCAAGCTTGGTGGTTATCTACTTTTTCTTGAGCTAGCACTTCTAATTGTGCAATAAGACCTTTTTTCTTTTCTAAATTGTCGGTTTCTATCGCTTTGAAACTTTCATAGTAGGCCTCTCTTTTATCATGCATTTGTTTGGTTAAGTCGCTAAACTGTTTCCAAATTTCTTCTCTTTGCTCTCTTGAAACAGGGCCAATATCTTCTTTCCAAATACGGTGTAAATCTTGTAATTCACGGAATGATTTATTGATGTCTGCTTCGTTTACCAATTCGGCTACACGAGCTATAATTTTTTGTTTTTGTTCTAAATTGTTTTTGAACTCAATGTCCCTTGCTTCACGATCCAAATGAAGAAAATCGTAAAAATTTTCAATGTGAAAATGGAAATTATTCCAAACGTGATTGTATTTGTCTTTTGGAATTGGACCCGCATTTTTCCATCTTTCTCTAATGTCATTCAATTCTTTTAGAGAGTTTGAAATGTTTCCTCCTGGATTGTTTACCAGATTTTTCAATTCTTCAACCAATTGCATGCGGTTTTCTAAATTGGACTGCAAATTATTTTGCAACGATTTAAAATGTGCGTTTTTCTTATCTCTGTATTGATTGTATAAGGAATCAAATTTTGCCTTTAAAGGAAAATTATAATGGAAATCTTCTGTAGTTTCTGGATTTTCAGCATGAAATTCATCTTTTTTCACCTCAATGAAATGATGGTATTTCGATAAAAATGCTTTTTTTACTTCTTCAACATGTTCTCTAACCGACATTACTTTCTCTGCTGCAACAAGAACTTCTAATTCGTCAACCAATTTTTCCATTGGCATGGCTTCATAATCTTGCAACGGAATCTCGTGACGACCAATTAATGATTCGTCTTCACTTTCTTCTGCATTGGCATCAGCAATTGCATTCATAGCAACTTCACTTTCGTCTGTAGCTGCCTCAATTGGATTAGCCTCAGCTTCAACTTCAATAACTTCTTCAGTTGAAATCTCTGCAGCTGGTTCAGCCAAGTCTGCAATTTCTTCAGTAGTTTCTTCAGTTAAAGTAACGCTTTCAACTTCTTGACTTTCAGTTGAAATGGTTTCTTGTGTTTCTAAATTTTCATTTCCATCTACCGCGTTTTCGTTAACTGGTAGGTTATCATTCAATTCTTCTGACATTATTTTAATGTGTAAGGTTATACAATTTTCCTTTTTTGGAGGGCTAAAGATAATAAAGTATCCCTTAATTGCAAATAGTTATAGGTTGTTCTGTGTTTGAATTTGAAGAAAAGAAAAAATCAATTTTTATTTGTTCCAAATTTTCCAAGCTTTTTCAGCCTGAAAAACTAACATTTCTTTGCCGTTTTTAGTTACGGCTCCCTGCTTTTTTGCTTTCTTTAGAAATTGGGTTTCTTCAGGGTTGTATACTAAATCAAATGCAATGTGTTTTGGTGTAAAAAAGTTGTAAGGAATAGGAGGAAACTCCGAGCTATTCGGGCTTGTACCAACAGGTGTGCAGTTGATAATAATTTGATGATTATCAAAAGTAGTTGCATTAATTAATGAATAATCGATTGTGTTTTGGTTGGCTTCTCTTGAAACAAAGGAATAGTTTATTCCGAGTTGCTCTAATGCAAAAGCAACTGCTTTTGCTGCACCACCCGTTCCTAATATAAGTGCTTTATTATGATGCGGTTGTAAAAGTGGTTCTAAAGATTTTTTAAACCCATGCCAATCAGAATTATAGCCTTTTAAATTTCCTTTTTTGGTAAACCGAATCACATTAACAGCGCCAATTTTAAAGGCTTTATCAGAAATAGTGTCTAAATATGGAATTATGGCTTCTTTATAGGGTATTGTTACATTGAGGCCTTTTATGTTGGGGTTGTTTTTTAGAATGCTTGGAAATTCTTCTATATTTTGTAGATCGAAGTTTTCATAATCACAATCTTCATATAAATCCTGTGAGAATTTTTCTGTGAAGTATTTTTTTGAAAAAGAATAGGAAATGTTTTTTCCTATCAAGCCAAATATTTTATTGCTTTGTAGCATCTATTGTAATTGGAATTATAAAAGTGCATCGTACTTTTTTGCCATTTTGTTCACCTGGTCTCCATTTTGGCATTTTTTTTAAAACATCCATTGCAGCTTTATCTGTTCCATAACCAAGATTACGAATAATTTTAATATCGGTTATAGATCCGTCTCGTTCAACTACAAAAGTTGCAAATACCTTACCTTTTAATTCCGCTTCTTTCATTTCAGAAGAATATTGAAAATAATTTGAAAAGTAAATTGCTAATTTATCATTGCCTCCCGGAAATTCTGGTTTTACTTCAATGCCTGCAACATTATAAATAAGATTTTCATCTTGTTCATTAATTTCAGGACTTGGTTCAGCTACAACTGTTTCATAACCATTGGGATCTGATTTTATGTAGTTACTTCTTTCTTCGTAGGAGATTTCTTTTACCTCAATAGTTTCAGGAGCTTTTTTTGGATCGGATTTTGATTTTTTGGCTTGACCAAAAGAGCAAGTAAGTACTAATAAAGCAAATAGTATACTGCTTTGTTTCATTATTGTTGGTATTTGTTAATTACTGATTGAACTTTTTCCAAATTCCATATCGCAGGAAATAATTCATTCAACAAAGTATGGTTGTTGAAATTCAATCGTAATCCATTATTTAAATGAAAAGAGCCTTTTTCTGATTCGTTTTGAGTATAGTATAAACCGGCTAAGCGGTATTCTACTTCATATTCTTCAGGGAAATATTCAGATGCTTGTAAGAGTGTAACTATGGCGCTGTCAATTTCATTTAAATTTACCAAAACATCTACCCAAAACAACCAAGTATCAAGTTGATAATCACCAAGTTCAACTGCTTTTCGATAGCCATATTCTGCATCCTCAAATAAATTTAAAGCTTTGTTTATTGATGCAAATCGCTTCCAATAAGCTTGATTTTGATCGTCTATAGAAAGGGCTTTATTTACATGCTCTAATGCTTTTTCATATTTTTTTTGACGCACATAAAAATCGGTTATTGCAATCCAACCTTTATCTAACAATGGATCTTCATGAACGGTTTTATTGAAAAAAACTAAGGCTTCTTTGTTTTTACCTAATTTTTCATAACATTTTCCAATTCGTAACAAAGCATACGAGGTAGGATCGTCCAATTCTATTGTTTTTGCATAGCTTTCAATGGCATCTTCGTAGCGTTTTAAACGCTCTAGAGATTTTCCTTTCTCCATAAATGCACCAACAAAATTATCATCAATGAAAGTTGCATATTCAAATGAACGCACTGCGTTTTCGTAATCTTTTATTCCATAATACAAACGTCCTGTTTGATGCCATGCAATTTCAGAATACGGATTTTTGTCAATGTATTTTTTTAAATACTCTATTGCGGCTTGATTTTGATCTAAAAATTCAAAACAATAAACTACATTATAAATAGCAGATTGATCTTCAATATCTTCTTCTAAACATTTTATGAAATTAACTTTCGCCATTTCTAAATTGTCCATGAATAGGTATTCCATACCAATTAAATTATAGATGTCGCTATAATCTTCGGTAAATTGTAAAGCTTCCGACAGCAATTCTACTGCCTTTTCATGATCGTCTCTTTTCGAGTAGATATTTGCTTTCTGAATGTAAATTTCCTCGTTGGTAGGCTCCAAGAAGTAAAGGTCGTTTAGAAGTTTCTCTGCCAATTCTAACTTGTCTTCAAAAATGAGTATTTCAACCTGAACTAATTTTAAGCCATTGGATTTTGGATGTTGTTCTAAGCCAATTTTTAATGCCTTTTTAGCCAAATTGGTTTTGCCCATATCCAAATAATGTAGGATTATTTCTTCAAATTCTTCCGAATCAAAAAAAAGTACTTTGTTGGTTTTCAACATAGATTCAAACTTTGACAAGGACAAGTGATAGTTTTCTTCTTCGTGATCTAAATGCATAACAATTGATTTGAAATAAACTATTATAAAGATACCCAACTAGGATCAGAAATAGTTGCATATCTAATTTTGTTTTGAACAAATTAATTAACAGAAAATGTTGAAGCTAGAAGTTGGAAGTCAGAAGATGGGAGATTGAAGTTTATTAACCTTAAATTTTAATCTTTAACTATTTAAAACTTCATCTAAAACTTCAAGTAGTATTTTGCAGCCTTCTTTTATTTCTTCTTCAGAAATGGTAAGTGGAGGAGTGATTCGGATTGCTTTTCCTTCAAATAATAACCAAAATAAAATAAGTCCTTTTTCTTGGCAACGTAATATTACTCGGTCGGTTATTTCGGATTTAGCTGTCATCGCTGCAAGCATTAAGCCTTTACCTCTAACCTCTGTAATCAATGGATGTACGAGTAGTTTTCGGAATAATTTTTCTTTTTCTAGCGATTGTTTGGCGTAGTCTTTTTCGATTATTTCTTGAAGTGTTGCCAAGCAAGCAGCTGCAATAACGGGGTGACCTCCAAAGGTGGTAATGTGTCCTAATTTAGGATCGTGGCTCAATAAATCCATGTGTTTTTCATTGGCAATGAAGCCACCCACAGGCATTCCGCCGGCCATTCCCTTTCCAATTATAACTACATCTGGGATTACATTATAATTTTCGAAACCAAATAATTTTCCTGTTCTTCCAAATCCGGGTTGAATTTCGTCAACAATTAATAGTGCACCAACTTCTTCACATCTTTTTTTAACTTTTGCTAAAAAATCATTTTCAGGTTGGATAAATCCAGCGCCACCTTGAATACTTTCTAAAATGATACCGGCTGTTTTGGTTGTAATTTTTTGGATATCTTCTTCATTGTTGAAAGTAATAAAATCAACATCGGGAACTAGGGGTCTAAAAATTTGTTTGCGCTCTTCAAATCCCATGACACTCATTGATCCCATCGTATTGCCATGATAGGCATTGTGACAAGAAATTAATTGACTTCTACCTGTTACACGACGCACTAATTTTAGCGCTCCCTCACAAGCTTCGGTCCCTGAGTTTACCAAATAGACTTTGTTTAAATAAGCAGGTAAATTTTCAACTAATAATTTGCAATACTGCACCGCTGGGCTCTGAGAATACTCGCCATATACCATTACATGGGAATATTTATCGAGTTGGTCTTTGATGGCTTGATTTACTCGCGGATGTTGGTGTCCCAATGAGCAAGCGGATACACCTGCTACAAAATCTAAATACTTTTTGTTATTGGTATCAAAAATATAAGATCCTATTGCAAGCGAAACTTCCATACCTAAAGGGTAAGGAGAGGTTTGAGCTTGGTATTTAATAAAATCAGAATTCATTGAGATTTTTATCGCAGCAAAATTAGATCGCAAATTTAGGAAAATAGAGTCAACTCAAATGTTTATTAAGATTTTTTTATTAATAGATTAAAAAGCACTTCAAATTTTTATCTTTGTCACATATGACTTCCAATTTATTATTATATGAAAAAATTTCTGGTTCTCACATTGGTTTGCTTTTCGCTAAGCGCTAATTCCCAAATAAAGAAAACAAATTCTAAACCCCAAGCTAAAGTTATTGCCGCTAAAAAAAAGCAGGTAGTTTATCAAGTTTTTACTAGGTTATTCGGAAATAAAAATACAACCAATAAACCATGGGGAACCATTGATGAAAATGGTGTTGGAAAATTTAATGATTTTACGGACAAGGCCTTAACGGAAATAAAAAATCTTGGTGTAACTCATATTTGGTATACCGGAGTGCCGCATCATGCTTTAGTAAATGATTATACTAAATACGGAATTTCCAATGACGATCCCGAAGTGGTAAAAGGTCGTGCAGGGTCACCTTATGCAGTTAAAGATTACTATAATGTAAACCCGGATTTAGCAGTAGATCCTTCTAAAAGATTGGAAGAATTTGAGGCGCTTATCGCCCGAACGCATAAAAACGGATTGAAAGTAATTATTGACATTGTTCCCAATCATATTGCAAGAAAATATGTTGGATTAAATAATCCGAAAGGAGTTCGCGACTTTGGTGCCGATGATAATACTAAGGTTGAATACGATAAAAACAATAATTTTTATTACATACCGGGGCAACCATTTGAGGTACCTACTTCGGATAGCTATAAACCATTGGGCGGTGAATCAAATCCATTAATAGACGGAAAATTTGATGAAAATCCAGCAAAATGGACAGGTAATGGATCGCGTTTGGCTAAACCCGATATTAATGATTGGTATGAAACTGTAAAAGTCAACTATGGAGTTCGTCCTGATGGTTCTAAAGATTTTCCTGAATTACCAAAAGACTTTGACAAGAAATCAAATAAAGAACATTTTGAATTTTGGAAGAACAAAGAGGTGCCAAGTTCTTGGAAAAAATTCAGAGATATTACTTTATTTTGGACTTCAAAAGGGGTAGATGGTTTTCGTTATGACATGGCTGAAATGGTGCCGTATGAGTTTTGGAGTTATATGAATTCGGCTATCAAAATGAAAAATCCAGACACCTTTTTGATGGCGGAGGTTTATAATCCGAATGAATATAGAAACTATATTTATTTAGGTAAAATGGATTATCTGTATGATAAAGTGGCTACTTATGATAAATTAAAAGAAATTATTCAAGGAAGATCAAGCGCTGATGGGCTTACGGATATCCAAAAGAGTATGGCTAATATTGAACGTCACATGCTTCATTTCTTAGATAATCATGATGAGCAACGATTGGCTAGCCAAGAATTTGCAGGTAGTGGAGAAAATGGAAAACCACTAATGGTGTTTTCTGCAACTATTGGATCTGCTCCAACTATGGTTTATTTTGGACAAGAAGTAGGAGAGCCAGGGAATGAAAATGGCGGTTTTGGTACTCATTCTAGAACTTCTATTTTTGATTATGTTGGGGTGCCTAATCACCAAAGATGGATGAACGAAGGTAAATTTGACGGAGGTCAATTATCAGAAAAAGAATTAAGCCTTAGGGATTTTTATAAACGATTATTGAATTTTACGCTTAAAAGTGAGGCTTTAATGGGTCAATTTGAAGAAATTCAAACAATAAATAGAAAAGAAACTAACGATTTTGATGAAAATAAATATGCTTTTGTTCGTTGGTCTGCCAATGAAAAGCTTGTAATTGTTGTTAATTTTTCAAAAGAAAAAGAAGCCACAATCGACCTTAAAATCCCGGCCGATGTTATTGCAAAATGGCACTTAAAAGATGGAGTTTATACTGTTACAGATCAATTGTATGGTAGCTCCAATCAATTACAAGTGGTGAACGGCATGGGAACGATTCATGTTACTTTAGCTCCAAGTGAAAGTTACATTTACAAATTGTAATTCTTAAATTAGTTTCAATTCTACTTGTTTTATGCAACTATCAGTAATCATCCTTAATTATAATGTGCGCTATTTTTTAGAGCAGTGCGTTTTAAGTGTTCAAAAGTCACTTAAGGGGATTGATGGTGAAATTATTGTGATTGATAATAATTCTTCAGATGATAGTTGTGCCATGATGAAGCAACAATTTCCGGGGATTAAATTAATTAGCAATTCTAAAAATTTAGGTTTTCCAAAAGGGAATAACATTGGAGTTGAACAAGCAAAAGGGGAATACATTTGTATCTTAAATCCGGATACAATTGTTGCTGAAGATACATTTTCTAAGATATTAAATCCTTCAAATTGGAATTCAAATACCGGAATTATTGGCTGTAAATTAGTCGATGGTGCCGGAAACTTTTTACCAGAAAGCAAACGCGGAATTCCAACGCCTTGGGTTTCATTCACTAAGATTTTTGGATTGTATAAAATATCTAATTTATTTGGAAAGTACTACGCCCAACATTTGTCTGAAAATCAATCCGGAAAAGTTGAAATACTTGTAGGCGCTTTTATGGTGATGCGTAAGGATTTATATACTGAAATGGGTGGTTTTGATGAAAATTGCTTCATGTATTCCGATGATATCGATTTGAGTTATCAAGCTTTATTGAAAGGAAAATACAATTATTATTTTCATGACACAACTGTGATTCATTTTAAAGGAGAAAGCACTGTTAGGGATGGAACCTACATGAAACGTTTTCAAGAAGCAATGAATTTCTTTTACAGAAAACACTTTAAGGTGTCTTTTTTCTTTTCCATTTTTATGAATATCGGAATTGTTTTATTTTCAATAGTTAAGAGGTTTCAGGGTACAAAATTTGAAAAAATAAAGCCAGATGCTTATTGTTTGGTTTCCGATAGAGACAATAAGGAAGGGTTGCAACATCAGCTTGAAAGAAAATTTGGCACTAAGTTTAATGATGTTGTAGATGAGAGTGTCAAAACTGAATTTGTTATTGATTTATCTAGTGTTTCCTGTAAAAAAGCTATAGCGTTTATGGAAAATAATAAAGGAAAAAATCATACATTTAAATTAATTTCTTCCAATGCTCAATTTATTATTGGTAGTAATAATAGTAATGATCGTGGAGAAGTACTTATTTTAGAATAAAAAATATTAGGTAAAAATTATATAATTCTTGATTATACCTGAAAATAATCATTAATTTTGCAAACCAATTAACGATATATAACTTTAGTTTAAAGATATGGCAAAGTTCGAATTGAAATTACCCAAAATGGGAGAGAGTGTTGCAGAAGCAACCATTACCAACTGGTTAAAAAATGTAGGCGAAACTATTGCTGCTGATGAAGCGGTTTTAGAAATCGCTACCGACAAAGTTGATAGCGAAGTGCCTAGTGAAGTATCTGGAACTTTAGTTGAAATATTATTTCAAGTTAATGATGTTGTAAAAGTTGGTCAAACAATTGCAATCATTGAAACTGAAGGTGGAAGCGCAACTGTTTCAGCTCCTGTTGCAGCTGCAACTCCTGTAGCAGAACCAGAAGTTACGGCAGAAATAATCAAAGAAGTATCCAAACCAATTGAAGCTGCAAAAGAAGTTGATTTTTCAAATTCTGATAAATTCTTTTCACCATTGGTGAAAAATATCGCCAAAGAAGAAGGTGTTTCAATAGCGGAACTAGAAGGTATTTCGGGTTCTGGAAAAGAAGGACGAGTTACTAAAGAAGACATTTTAAAATATGTAGAAAGCAGAAAACCAGGAAATGCAACTCCTGCACCAAGCGCTCCAAGTCCAAAACCTGTAGCTCACGTAGCACAGCCTGTTTCTGTTAATGGTGGAGACGAAATTGTGGAAATGGATCGTATGCGAAAGCTGATTTCTGGATATATGGTTGCTTCAGTTCAAACTTCTGCTCACGTGCAATCGTTTATTGAAGTGGATGTTACCAATATTGTAAAATGGAGAGATAAAGTTAAAACGGCATTTGAAAAGAGAGAAGGAGAGAAGTTAACTTTTACTCCAATTTTCATGGAAGCGGTTGCTAAAGCTTTAAGAGATTTCCCTGGAATGAATATTTCAGTTGATGGAGATTATATTATCAAAAGAAAGAACATCAACTTAGGTATGGCTGCTGCTTTACCTAATGGAAACCTAATTGTTCCGGTTATTAAAAATGCAGATCAATTGAATTTGGTGGGTATGGCTAAAGCTGTAAATGATTTAGGGAATAGAGCTAAAGCAGGTAAATTAAAACCAGATGATACGCAAGGCGGAACCTATACGGTTACAAATGTGGGAACATTTGGATCAGTATTCGGAACCCCAATTATTAACCAACCACAGGTGGGAATATTAGCTTTAGGAGCGATTCGTAAAATTCCGGCGGTTATTGAAACACCAGAAGGAGATTTTATTGGAATTCGTCAAAAAATGTTTTTGTCACACAGCTACGACCACCGAGTAGTAGATGGCGCGCTAGGAGGAAGTTTTGTAAAACGTGTTGCAGAATACCTTGAGGCATTTGATGCAAACAGAGAATATTAAGAAGTTAAATTATTAGATTATATTAAAACCCTTTCAACAAGAAAGGGTTTTTTGTTTGTAAATAATACCTCAAAAAAGATTGCCAACAAACACAAAATTTTATATTTGCTTATAAATTATAACTAATGGAATTAAAATTAAACCGACCACTTTGTTTTTTTGATTTGGAGACTACAGGAATTGATGTTTCTAAAGATCGAATTGTAGAAATATCCATTTTTAAAGTATTTCCAAATGGAACTACAGAGAGCAAAACATGGTTGGTTAATCCAACTATTCCAATTCCGGCTCAGGCTTCTGCGGTGCATGGAATTACAAATGAAAAAGTAGCCAATGAGCCTACATTTAATGAATTGGCTTCTCAAGTGTACAACATGATTAAAGATTCTGATTTGGGAGGTTTTAATTCCGATCGATTTGATATTCCTTTATTGGCTGAAGAATTATTGCGCGCTGGAGTTGATTTTGATATGAAAAATAGGGTTTCTATTGATGTTCAAACAATCTTTCATAAAAAGGAAGAACGAACACTTAGTGCTGCATATAAATTTTATTGTAATGCCAGTCTTGAAAATGCACATTCTGCAGAAGCAGATACCATAGCAACTTATGAAGTGCTTAAAGCCCAATTGGATCGCTATGATGATTTGGAAAACGATGCCAAATGGCTTTCTGAATTTACGACTAGAAAAAAATCGGTAGATTTTGCAGGATTTATTGCTTTAAATAATGAAGGTAAAGAAATATTTACTTTCGGAAAAAATAAAGGGCAATTGGTAGAAGAAGTGTTAGAAAAAGAACCAGGATATTACGGATGGATTCAAGGAGCCGATTTTCCTTTGTATACCAAAAAGGTTTTAACCGGAATCAAACTTAGAAAATTAAATACGAAAGGCTAGTAATATAGAGTTATCCCCTTATGAAGATTATTTGCATCGGTAGAAATTATGTAAAACATATTGAAGAACTTGGAAACGATCGTCCAGACGAACCAGTTGTTTTTTTAAAACCAGATTCTTCTATTTTGTTAAAACAACATCCATTTGTAATCCCTGAGTTTACAGATGATGTGCATCATGAGGTTGAACTACTTGTGAAAATAAATAAAGTAGGGAAGTACATCGAGCCTAAATTTGCTTCCAATTATTATGATGAAATTGGATTAGGAATTGATTTTACGGCTAGAGATTTACAAGCAAAGTTAAAAGAAAAAGGGTTGCCTTGGGAAAAAGCTAAGTCGTTTGACGGGGCTGCAGTTATTGGTGATTTTTATCCTAAAAGCGATTATAAATCACTAGAAAACATTGAGTTCAAACTAGTAAAGAACGGTGAAATTGTTCAGCTGGGAACTACCAGTCATATGATTTGGAAAATTGATGAATTGATAGCTCATGTTTCACAATTTTTCACTTTGAAAAAAGGAGATATTATTTTTACTGGTACTCCAGAAGGAGTTGCTGCTGTGAGGCCCAATGATATTTTAGAAGGTTATTTAGAGAATAAGAAATCATTTAGAATTCAAGTAAAATAATGGCTATAAATTACAACCTTGCTAAAGTTTTTGCCTTGGCTGATGGCGATAAAGATTTTGTGCTGAAAATCGCTCGAATCTTTGTGGAAGAAGTACCTAAAGATATGAAAGAATTAGAACTTGCAATTAAGAATAAAGATCATGCACATGCTTTTTTATTTGCACATAAAATAAAACCTTCGTTAGAATTGTTTGGCATGTTAATCACCCATGATGATATTATATTGATAGAATCATGGGCGCAATTAAAAGGAAAAAGAAAAGAAATTGCTGCAACTTTTGATAGCATAAAATTGCAAATAAGAAAAGCAATTAAAGAAATAAAGAAAGATTATTCTATTTGATATAAATAAAAAATCCCCAAGGTGTTCTTGGGGATTTTTTTGGTCAAAAATTAATTTATTCAAATTTTACTTTTACCGTTTTGGTTTCACCATCTCTTATGAATTTTACTTCAAGTTCTTCACCTGGAGTAATTTTGGAGAGCGCTTCCATATAACTATAAACTTCTTTAATCTCAGAGTTCCCTATTTTTGTAATTACATCTCCTTCTTTTATTCCGGCAAGTTGCGCTGGTCTGTTGTCAGTCACTCCATCTACATGTAAACCATCTGGATGCTCGGTATAATCAGGCATAATTCCCATAGTTACTTTGTATTTAGGTCTTGTTTTCCCTGCATTATTTTTTGTTTTAATAAACGCAACCGACTCTAAATCGGCAACATCATTGGCGACTCTAAAAACATAGTCAATAATATTGGTTACACCGTTGTAATTTATTTTATCTTCATCATCACTCGGTTTGTGGTAGTCGGTATGAGTGCCTGTAAAGAAATTCAAAACGGAAATATCTTTTAAGTAAAAAGAAGTATGATCTGTAGGGCCAATACCACTTTCTTCTTGAGTTACGTTAAATCCTGCTGGCTTATTTTTTTCAATAATTGCTTTAAATTCGGCTGCGGTACCTACGCCACCTACAACTAGTTCTTTCTTGTCGTTTAATCTCCCAATCATATCCATATTTATCATGGCTACGACATTAGGATATTTTTCTTTAATTGTTTCAGCCATGTGTTTCGATCCAATTAAGCCATCTTCTTCTCCAGAAAACAAAGCAAAAATGAAATTTACTTTTTCAGTTGTTTTATTTTTACTGAACATTCTAGCTAATTCTAAAACACCAGAAACTCCCGAAGCATTATCATCAGCACCATTGTGTATTTCTCCTTTTGAATTAGTTTTGGTAGAATTATTGTGTTCGTTTAATCCTAAATGATCGTAATGCGCACCAATAACTATTGTTTTGTTCGCTTTGTTATTTAAATAGGTAATTACATTTCTTCCATTGTTTGCCACACTACTAGCATTAGTTGTATCGTGTGGATTTAAGCGGATGGTGTAATCAAATATCTGAATGTAATTTTTTTCATCATAGGGTTTTAATCCTAATGACTTGAATTGTGAAGTGATATAATCTGCTGCTTTTTGCTCACCAGCAGATCCAGTTAATCTTCCTTGTAATTCATCGGAAGCCAAATAAGAAATGTGTTTTTTTAATTGCTCTGGTTTTGCATTTTCGGTTTCATCAGAATCAACCCAGTCTGCGATGAATACATTGGTTTCTCTTGCTGCAGTTTGTTGTCTGTTGCTTGACCAAACTAATTTTTTTCCGTCTGGGGAAAACATTGGGAATGCATTAAATTCACTTTCCCATGTAATTTGTTTTAAGTTGGTTCCATCAATATCAATCATGTACAATTGAAAATCATATCCCCTTGTTGAATGATGGTTTGATGAAAAAATTATTTTTTTGTCAGAAGGATGAAAAAATGGAGCCCAGTTTGCTTTACCTAAATGTGTAATTTGTTTGATATCTGAACCATCAACATTACAAGTATAGATTTCCATTTCGGTTGGGGCAACAACATTATCATTTAGTAATGCTTTGTAATCTGCAATTTCTGCAGTCGTTTTCGGGCGAGAAGAACGAAAAACTAGCTTTTTACTATCGTGTGAAAAGAAACTTCCACCATCATAACCCAATCCGTTGGTAACTTGTTTTAAATTAGTTCCATCAATATCCATGGTCCATAACTCTAAATCTCCAGATCGAGTAGAGGTGAAGGCAATTTTTTTACCATCTGGTGAAACTACAGCTTCAGCATCGTAACCAGGTGAGTTAGTTAATTGTTTAACAATTTTACCATTTAAATCAGCCATGTAGATTTCAAATTCTGGATATACTGCCCAAAGATATTTTCCGTCACGAGGCTTCGGTGCAGGAGGACAGGCATCATTTGATGCAAAAGTTGATGCGTAAATAATATGTTTTCCATCTGGCATAAAATAAGAACAAGTAGTTCTTCCTTTTCCTGATGAAATTGGTTTTAATTTATCGGTTGTGTAGGGTGTGTTTTGTAAATCCAACATATAGATTTGGTCACAAGACATTCCCATTTTTGGATTGTTAATTTGCATGGTTAGCATGTTACCATTCGGACTAAAATAAGCCTCTGCATTATCTCCACCAAAAGTTAGTTTTTGAATGTTTTTTAGATTTTTCTCTTGACCAAATGAGATTAAGCTAATTGAAAGGGCAATAAATTGATAGAATAAAATTTTTTTTGAATTGGAATACATGGTAATAAGTTGTTTTGGTATGTAGTGTATTATTATTTTTCAATGGCATTTTCAAAATTTTCTTCTACTTTTTTCCAATTGATTAAGCGGAAGAAATTGTCGATATATTTTTTTCTATTATTTTGATAATTCAAATAATAAGCATGCTCCCATAAATCAATTCCTAGTATTGGCGTACCTGAAATTTCAGATCGAGGCATTAAAGGGTTGTCATGATTTTGAGTATTGGTTATTTGAAGTTTTCCAGAGGCATCCACCACAAGCCATGCCCAGCCCGAACCAAATTGTTTATTGGCTGCATCTTTAAATTGAGTTTTGAATTCATCAAAAGAACCAAAATCTCTAGTTATGGTACTTGCAAGAGTATCTGCTGGAGCAATACCTCCTTTTGGAGTTAGTATTTCAAAATACAAGCTGTGATTATAATAACCGCCTAGATTATTTCTTAATTCGGTGTTCGATAAATCTAATTTTTTAAAAAGATCATTAATTGGAGTATTTTCGGAATCGGTTCCCGAAAGCGCTTTGTTTAAATTATTTGTAAATGTAAAATACTGTTTAGAATAATGTATTTCCATGGTTTGAGCATCAATATTTGGCGCCAAGGCATCATATCTAAAGGGTAATTCAACCAATTCAAATGCTCCCGATTCTACTTTTACATCATCTGGAGACCCTAAAGTTAAATTTTCTTCTACTGATGGCAAAGGGACTTCTACCACCTCTGTATATTTTTTTCTTTTACAAGCTTCTGTTGAAAAAATCAATACAGCACAAAATAAAAGGAGAGTTATTTTTTTCATGTTTTTATTTTTTCTTCGCTATTGATAATATTGCTTCAATATATAATTCTTTGCATTCGTCTTCACTAAGATGGCTTATTTGCATCCAAGCATTCATTTTAAATGCATTTCTTAAATCATAGACTGGGTAAATTCGATTTGTAATTGTTCCGTGAGTGGACTGTTTGTATAAGGCATAAAGTCGCAATTGCACATCTTGAGGCAGTGACTCTTGAGACATTTCATTAGCTAATTCAACAGCTTCTTCAAATCTTGTTTCTAAGTCTTTTTCTGACATTTATTTGGTTGCAATTATGGTTTTGTTTCCAACTGCTTTTTGATTCAAACGAACATTTATATTTGTTTCTAAAGGAAAGTATAAATCCACTCTAGAGCCGAATTTAATGAAACCGGCATCTTCACCTTGACGAACGAATGTTCCTTCTTCAGCATAGTTTACAATTCTTTTTGCTAACGCTCCAGCTATTTGACGATAAAGGATTTCTCCAAATACTCTATTTTCAATAACTACGGTAGTTCTTTCGTTTTCAGTACTTGCTTTTGGATGCCAAGCTACTAAATATTTTCCTGGATGGTATTTGCTGTATCTTACTTTTCCTCCTATTGCATATCGGGTAACGTGCACATTAATTGGAGACATAAAAATAGAAACCTGAATACGTTTATCTTTAAAATATTCGGGTTCATAAACTTCTTCAATAACCACTACTTTACCATCCACAGGTGCATATACATGCTGATCGTTTGGAACTAGGGCACGATTCGGATTTCTAAAAAATTGAAGGATAATAATTAGTAATACCAACAAAAATAATTGCACCGGTTTTAATATCCACGGATTATCGGTAAGGTAAGGTGTTCCTAATAATAAAACGGTAAAAATGAATGTTGAAATAAGAATAATCTTGGCTCCCTCTTTATGAAACATAATATAAAATTTGATAAAACAAAAATACAAAAGGTGCTACAAATATAACACTATCTAAGCGATCTAAAATACCACCATGACCGGGCATTATTTTTCCGCTATCTTTTACTCCGGCAACACGCTTTAACTTGGATTCAATTAAGTCGCCTAATGTTCCAATAACAGAAGCAATTACAGCGATGGTGATCCATATTTTAATTGATTTTTCGCTAAATTCTGGGCTTGCCTGAATGTAATATTTCGAAATTAGAAAACCTCCCAAAATGCTAAATGCGATACCTCCTATAAATCCTTCAATGGTTTTTTTCGGGGAAATGCGCTCTAATAATTTATGTTTCCCAATTGATTTACCTATGATGTAGGCAAATGTATCGTTCGTCCAAATCAAAATAAACAAACCAATAATTATCTTTGGATTGTATTCTTTTATTCCAAATGATATTTTGGTAATGAATAAAAAGGGAAGAATAATATATCCTAAAAGGTAAATTAATTTGCTTGATTGAGAAATTTCTTGAATACGATCACTAAATAAAAAATGGATGCATTTAAGCGAGGTAATTATTGTGATGCCAAGAAGTATTTGGTATAAAAGTGTAATGTTTATATCTAACAGGTATTGTTTATCGGTTAAATTAAATAAAAAGCTTTGCACTTCTTTTTTATAAAAACAAATAAGAGTTACCCCTCCATATAACAGAAAAGCAAAAATGATAGAGATAATTTTTTTAAGATGAACTAAAGCACAATATTCGTATACGGCAATAAGTAGGAATATTCCGAATAGAATGAAAAAAGTTTCATTTGAATACAGGATTGAAGCAATAAGAAGTGTGATATAAACCACACCAGAAATCGCCCGCTTTAAAGTTTCATTCATGTTACAAATCTTCTAGTAACAATAAATAAAGATTTTTTGCAGAGCTGCCATAAGTTAAGAAATCTTCTTCTTGAACTTTTTCAAAATACTTGATTGCAGTAATATTGGTTGGGTAATCTTTATCGTATTTCTTTTTGATAGCACGCAGTCCGTCACTTTTTGTTTCTAGAATTTGACTAGTAGTTGCCAAAATTACAATATTGTCCGGAAGTTCGTTTGGTTTTTTATGTTTTATTTGATTAGAAGAAAATAAAACCGACCCTTCATCTGCTAACAAATTTTCGCAACTTGCAAAAAAGAATTTTGGTGCAGTAATGTTTTTATATTCTAATTTATTTTCTTCTAATAGAGAAAATAATTTTGTTTCATTACATAAAACTTCGCTTTCAAACCAATCGTTTTCTTCTAAAATATTTTCGAATTGTTCTTTAACTTCATTAAGATTTTCACAGTAGATAAATTTCCCACCATTTTTCTTAAAGTTAAAGGTGAATAAATCATCTACAGGCAGGTTGGAAGGTATTGGGCTATTGTACTCACTTTCTCCATCCCCTTGAGATGAGTCGTTGCCTCCGCCAAAAATTTTTCTAAAAAGACTCATAGTTTTAAATAAAATTCTTTATTTCTTGCTTGAAAACTTTCAAAGATAAAAAAATCTTAATTCAAAAACATTTTTTGAATTAAGATTTTTACAGATTTATTAAAAAAATATTTATTCTACAACTTCAGATGTGTTGTTTTCTTCTGAAATTTGATATGGTCTTTTACCAAATATAGCTTCTAAATCATCTTTAAAAATCACCTCTTTTTCAATTAGAATATCCGCGAGTTGTAATAATTTTTCTTTGTTTTCTTTCAAAATCATAATTGCTCTAGTATATTGACTTTCAATGAGTAAAGAAATTTCTTTGTCTATAGTAATTGCAGTTTCCTCTGAATAAGGCTTGTTAAAATTGTATTCACTTTGCCCCGATGAATCGTAATAGGTAACATTTCCTAATTTATCATTCAATCCATAAATGGTAACCATTGCGCGTGCTTGTTTAGTTACTTTTTCTAAGTCGGATAAAGCACCAGTAGATATTGTATCAAATATTACTTTTTCTGCAGCTCTACCTCCCATTGTTGCACACATTTCATCAAGCATTTGATCTGGTCGAACAATTAATCGTTCTTCAGGTAAATACCAAGCAGCGCCTAGACTTTGTCCTCTAGGAACTATAGTAACTTTAATTAGTGGTGCTGCATGTTCTAACATCCAACTTACCGTTGCGTGACCCGCCTCGTGAATTGCAATTGCTCTTTTTTCGGCAGGAGTAACAATTTTATTTTTCTTTTCTAATCCACCTACAATTCGGTCTACAGCATCTAAGAAATCTTGTTTGTCTACCGCAGTTTTGTTGTTTCTTGCTGCAATTAATGCCGCTTCATTACATACATTTGCAATGTCTGCTCCAGAGAAACCTGGGGTTTGTTTTGCTAAAAATTCAGTATCCAAACCTTCTACTTTTTTAAGTGGTGCTAAATGCACTTCAAAGATCTCTTTACGCTCTCTAATGTCTGGTAAATCAACATAAATTTGACGGTCAAAACGACCTGCACGCATTAATGCTTTATCCAAAACATCGGCTCTATTGGTAGCTGCCAATACAATTACATGGGTATTGGTTCCAAAACCATCCATTTCGGTAAGTAATTGATTTAATGTATTTTCTCTTTCGTCGTTACCTCCCGAAAAATTATTTTTTCCTCTAGCTCTACCTACGGCGTCAATTTCATCAATGAAAATAATTGCCGGTGATTTTTCTTTGGCTTGTTTGAATAAATCTCTAACTCTAGAAGCACCAACACCAACAAACATTTCAACAAAATCAGATCCAGAAAGCGAAAAGAAAGGAACTTTTGCTTCTCCGGCAACTGCTTTTGCCAATAAGGTTTTTCCTGTTCCAGGAGGACCTACTAGCAAAGCTCCTTTTGGAATTTTACCACCAAGTACGGTATATTTCTCTGGATTTTTTAAGAACTCAACTATTTCTTGAACTTCTTCTTTTGCACCTTCTAAACCGGCTACATCTTTAAATGTAGTTTTCACATCTTCTTTTTCGTCAAATAATTTAGCTCTTGATTTTCCGATATTGAAAATTTGACCCCCGCCTCCACCAGCACCACCTGACATTCTTCTCATAAAAAACAACCATACTCCAATTAAAAGTAACATAGGTAAAAATCCTACAATATATTCGGTCCAATCACTTTTAATTTTAAAATCATAATCCTTAAGCTTTTTGGCATTTTTTGCTTGTATTAATTTGTTTTCAAAATTTTGAGCGTCCGCAATTTCAAAAACATAATGTGGGCCTTTATTAACCCCACCAAAAACAGGATCTTTCGCAACTTTACTATTGGATTTATCTTTTAAAGCTTTAGAATTTAAATAGGCTTCTGCTTGTACTTTGTTAAAAACAATTACCTTTTCTATTTGACCACTATTTAATAACTCATCAAATTTTGATGAAGATATTTTGGTTGGATCTTGAAATCCGGTGCTATTAAAAATATCTAGAAGAACAAACAAAAAAATGATTGCTCCAGAAATCCACCACGGACTAAATTTTAAACCACTTGGTTTTTTATTGTCTGCCATTATATTTTTTTTGTTTAGTTTTTATTTGCAATTGAAGTAATTTTAGCATCTCCCCACAAACCTTCAATATTGTAATATTCTCGAATTTCTTTTTGAAAAACATGTACTACAATACTCACATAATCCATTAATACCCATTCTGCATTATCGGTACCTTCTACATGCCAAGGTTTATCTTTAATTTCTTTTGAAACAATTTTTTGTATTGAATTTACAATTGCATTTACTTGTGTATTTGAAGTCCCACTACATACAACAAAGTAATCGCATACCGCGTTGTCAATTTCTCTTAAATCAAGAATATCAATATCATTTCCTTTAACTTCTTCAATTCCTTTTAGAATGTTTGTTAATAAAACATCGGTGCTCACTGTTTTTTTTGCCATCTATTATTTTGTATGAAATGCAAATGTATCAAAAATTGTCCTTAATTTTGAAGCTTAACATAAGTTTAAGCGTCAATTTATTTAATATATTTTTCATGTCTGTAATCAAACTCAGTGCCATAGATTCTACAAACGACTATTTAAAGGAGCTTTCTCGAAATCAAATTGTAGAAAATTTTACCACAGTTGTTGCAAATAAGCAAACAAAGGGTAGGGGGCAGATGGGGTCTAACTGGGTATCTGAAGAAGGTAAGAATCTAATTACTAGTATTTTGATTAAAGATATTTTACAAGAGGTTGATGAAATTTTTCATCTTAATGTAGCCATTGCATTATCTATTTTTGAGGTATTAAAATCTAATAACTTGCCTAATTTAGCTATTAAATGGCCTAACGACATTATGTCAGAGCATAAAAAAATTGCTGGCATATTAATTGAAAACAGTATTAAATCGGATGGAAAAATAGAATCGATAGTTGGAATAGGTTTAAATGTAAACCAAAAAAGTTTTGAAAACTTGCCAAAAGCATCCTCAATGTCCTTGATAACCAATTCTGAATTTGATTTGGATGAAATTTTAAATCAACTTATCTTTCAAATTAAGAAAAATTGCATTTTTATACTTACCGAGCAAACCGATAGATTGTGGCAAGACTACCACAGCAATTTATATAAAATAAATCTGCCTTTGGCCTTTGAAGATGCCAATCAACATAAGTTTATGGGAATTATTCAAGGAGTTTCCACAAATGGATTGTTGGAAATAAAACTGGAAGACGATTCAATAAAAAGCTTCGGAATTAAAGAAGTTCAAATTTTATAGTAACCAATTACAATTTTTGCATATTATTTGCCAAAGTCTCCATGAATTTGGTAATAGGTCCTTTGATCATCATTGCCATCATGGGATTGAAATCTCCTTCAAAATCTAGTTGTACTTCGCTTGAATTTGGGGAAACTTCATTTATTGATGCATTTAAAGAAAAAGGTAATTTATCGCTTGCAGCAACCAATACAATTTTTGAATTTGGAGTCCCTTCTTTTAATCTCAATTTGATTTCAGGCATGCCAGATAACCCGAAATTAAAAATATCATCTCCTAAAACTTCAAATTTTGCAATATTATCCGGCATTAATTTTTCGTAATTTGTAACATCAGATAAAGCATTGAATAAATATTCAGATGATTTTTCTACAATAACTTTCGGACTTTCTAAATTCATTTTTATTGTTTTGCGAGGAACGAATCATTTTCTTCCTCTATTTATAAGTAATTATACTCCCCAAGTAGAAGGACTCATGCGCCATTCTTGAAGAGTAGTTTGTTCTTTTTCGGTAATATAATTTTTAGCAACAGCTAAATTTAACAAGTTGTTATAGTTGCTTAGCGTGTGCAATTCAACACCTGCATTTTTAAAATTTTCTTCAGCAACAGCAAAACCATAGGTAAAAATTGCAAGCATACCTTTCACATTTGCTCCTGCTTCAATTAATGCTTCTACTGCCATTAAACTACTATTTCCAGTTGAAATTAAATCTTCAACAACAACAACCGTTTGTCCTTTTTGTAAAAAACCCTCTACTTTATTTTGTCTTCCATGTTTTTTTGCCTCGGGTCTTACATATACAAATGGCAATCCTAGTTCTTCAGCAACAAGAATTCCAATTCCAATTGCACCTGTGGCAACCCCTGCAATAACATCTGGCTTACCATAAATTTCGGTAATTTGTTTGGCAAATTCATTTCTAATGAAATTTCTAATTACTGGAAATGAAAGAGTTAATCTATTGTCACAATAAATTGGAGAATTCCAACCAGAAGCCCACTTAAAAGGATTTGATGGATTCAATTTAATTGCATTTATTTGCAAAAGCAATTCGGCTGTTTTTTCGGCTGTTTTAATATCTCTAATCATACTGCAAATGTATAAAGTTTTTGTAAACGACAAACCACTTTTTTTAACAAATGAAGTTGAAAAAGAAACCGACTTTAAACTTTTTTTACTTGAAAGTGTTGATATAGAACAGCTTATAATTAAAATGTTTAACAATAAGATTAATAAAGCTTATTTGTATCATCCTGATGAAAAGGAAATATTAGATAAGGTTAAAGAAAAAATACCTGTTAAAAAAGCAGGAGGTGGATTGGTTTATAATAAAAAAGGGGAAGTTTTATTTATTTTTAGAAATGGTAAATGGGACTTACCTAAGGGTGGTTGTGATAAAGAAGAAGAAATTGAAGATTGTTCTATTCGTGAAGTGGAAGAAGAAACAGGTGTAACCAATTTGAAAATTTCAAAAAAATTACAAAAAACCTACCATGTGTTTAAAAGAAATGGAGTTTACAGATTAAAAGTCACTCACTGGTTTGAAATGACTACCACATTTGAGGGAACCCCAATTCCGCAAGAAAATGAAGGAATAGAAAAAGTAGCTTGGCTAAATAAAGCGCAAATAAAGGAAGCATTGAAAAATTCTTATGAGAACATCAAACTTTTATTTGAAAATTAGTTTTACTTATTAATTCGAACCGAATCAGGTACCAAAACGGTATAATCTCCGCCATTACGAATTACATCGCGCACAATGCTTGAGCTGATATACGATGTTTTTGCAGCCGTTAGTAAAAAGACGGTTTCAATTTTTGATAATTTTCTATTGGTGTGTGCGATTGCTTTTTCAAACTCAAAATCGGCTGGATTTCTTAAACCACGAAGTATGAATTGAGCATTTTCTTTGTGACATAAATCAATGGTTAACCCTTCGTAGGTAATCACTTTTACTTTTGGTTCGTCTTTAAAAGCTTCTTCAATAAAACGTTTACGATCTTCTATTGAAAACATGTATTTTTTATCGGCATTAATTCCGATAGCAACGATTACTTCATCAAATAATGAAATGCCTCTTTTTATTATATCAAAATGCCCCTTGGTAATTGGATCAAACGATCCAGGAAATATAGCTCTTTTCATTTTTTAGTTATCAGTTATCAGTTATCAGTTGTCGGTTATGATTTAATCTTAGAATATACACCTGACAACAATTATTACTTTTTCCAAATTGGTTTGCGCTGTAAAGCTAAATTAATTTCGTTTTCTAGCAAATTACTCATTTCCATTTTGGCATAGGCTGCTTGCTGAGGGAATATACTTTGTGGCGATAACCCCGGATTGGTATTGATTTCAATGAAATGCGGAACATCATTCATAATGATGAAATCGGTTCTTGAAAAACCCGTCATACCCAAAGATTCATATACTTTTTTGGCCGTTTCAATCACTCGATTTTCAACTTCTTGTGATATTCTAGCCGGAGTAATTTCTTCTGATTTTCCTAAGTATTTGGCCTCATAATCAAAGAAGGAGTTTTGCGAAAGTATTTCGGTGATTCCTAAAACTTTGGTTTCACCTTGGTATTTTAAAACTCCTACTGATACTTCGCGTCCATTTAAGTAGGATTCAATTAAAATGTCGTTGTCTTCTGCGAAAGCAAAATCAAGTGCTTTTTGAAAATCTTCAAGTGTGGTAACCATGGAAACTCCTAATGAGCTTCCGGATTGATTTGGTTTCACAAAAAAAGGAAGTCCTAATTCGGCAGCTACTTTAGTTCCATCTATTGTATCGCCTTTGGTTAAATAAATTGAATTGGCTTTAGGAATATTAAATTTTGATAAAACCGACAGTGTATCTCTTTTATTAAAGGTCAACGCCGATTGATAAAAATTACAGCCAGTATAAGGCAAATCAACCAATTCCCAATAAGCTTGCATGTGTCCGTCTTCTCCTGGTGTGCCGTGAATGGTATTGACTGCAACCTCAAATTTAATTTTTTGGTTGTCTTTCAAAATCGAAAAATCAGATTTGTCTATGGGAAACTTCACACCATCAATTAAACAATACCAATCGTTTAAAAGAATATGCACTTCAAAAGGGGTATATTTAGATTGATCTAAACTGGTCAAGATTAACTGTCCGCTTCGTAAGGATATTACCGATTCATCAGAATATCCTCCCATAACAACTGCTACGTTCATTGAGGAAATTTTTAATTACTATACAAAAATAGCACAATTGTTGGAACTAAAAATTATATATTTGCCTTAAATACATTTTTTATGAGTTTAAGAAAATATCTTTCCAGTAAAGTTTTTGTTGCCCAAATGTTATCAGCATTGATAGTAGTGGCAGTAATTGCTTTTTTGTTTTTTCATTGGATCACTTTTGTTACCAATCATGGCGATGAAATTACAGTGCCTAATTTGGCTCGATTAAACGAAGAGCAAGTAGATGAAAAATTAAGCGAACTCGATTTAGATTACGAAATTATTGATACAGTTGATTACAATCCGGGTTACCCAAAACTAACAGTAGTACAGCAGGAACCAACAGGTGGCTCAAAAGTAAAAGGCGGAAGAAAAATATATATTAAAATAAATGCAGCTACCTTTAAAATGGTTGCAGTTCCTGATTTAATTGAAAAAACGTACCGTCAAGCAGTTCCTACCTTAAAAGCAATTGGATTGCAAGAAGGTACCATAAAATACATTCCATATATTGGAAAAGATATGGTTTTAGAAATGTGGATGAACGGAAAAAAAATTAAACCTGGAACCCGTGTTTTAAAAGCTTCCAGAATTGATTTAGTTTTAGGAGATGGAAAGGTTGTCTTTGATGATACCGAGTTAGACTCTATTCCAGATACCGAAATGCAAACCGATACAATTCCAAATGAGCAATAATATTGATTTTCAAGAGCCTGAAGAAGAGCTTTTTGAACATTACCGATTTGATGTACCTAAAGGGCAGGCCTTATTGCGAATTGACAAATATTTAATGTTAATGGTGCCCAATGCTACTCGGAATAAGATTCAGAATGCAGCATCAAATGGCGATATTTATGTGAATGATGTGCCTGTTAAATCCAATTATAAGGTGAAGCCTTTGGATGTTATTCGAATATTATTAGCACATCCCCCTTTTGAGAATAGAGTAGACCCTGAAGACATTCCGTTGGATATTGTTTATGAAGACGATGCCTTGTTGTTGATTAATAAACCTCCAAATTTTGTGGTGCATCCAGGTCACGGTAATTACACTGGGACTTTGGTAAATGCTTTGGCTTTTCATTTCGAAAATTTACCTTTAAATAGTTCTGAAAGACCGGGTTTGGTTCACCGAATTGATAAAGATACCTCAGGTTTATTAGTCGTAGCCAAAACAGAAGCTGCCATGACACATTTAGCTAAGCAATTTGAAGATAAAACTTCAGAAAGAGAATACATTGCTTTGGTGTGGGGAAATGTGAAAGAAGATGAAGGAACCATTACCGGAAACATTGCGCGTCATTTGAAAGATCGAATGCAAATGGCTGTTTTTTCCGATCCAGAAATAGGAAAACATGCGGTTACACATTATAAAGTATTGGAGCGTTTTGGTTATGTTACGTTAATTTCCTGCAAATTGGAAACGGGAAGAACACATCAAATTCGCGTGCATTTAAAACACATCGGACATACTTTATTTAATGACGAGCGCTATGGAGGAAATTTGATTCTAAAAGGAACTACCTTTACTAAATACAAACAATTTATTGATAATTGTTTTAAGACACTACCAAGACAAGCGCTGCATGCTAAAACCTTGGGCTTTGTTCATCCTACTACTGGAAAATACATGCTGTTTAATACTGATATTCCTAAGGATATGGCCGATTGTATTGAAAAATGGAGAGTTTACTCGAAATCAATTGGTACCGAAGAAGAATAAAAAAAGAGCTTATTAAAGCTCTTTTTTTTTGTTAATTAATAAGTACCTTCTTTGTAAACGATTGATTATTGGAATTGAATTTTAGAAAGTAAAATCCGTTTGGAATATTTTCTAAAGTAAAGTGATTGTTATTAAATTTTGGATTCTTTATTTCCATTAATAATTGCCCATTAATATTTATTAGCTGTAAATCATCAATAGAAATCGTGCTATCAATATTAATTTTATGATCCTTTGAGGGGTTAGGATATATAGAAATTGCAGCATATTCAAAACTTTGATTATCAAGAAATATATTTGGCCAACGGTTTTGAGCTATTGGACCTCCCCAAATAACAGTTGCTAAATATGGATTATCAATAAATGGATTTCTATTTCCTTGACTATATGTATTGAGATCATTTCCTAAATAGGTATTGCGATTATCCTCATATTGAGAAACTGGATCTTCTGAATTCCATTGTAATAATATGTTTGGCATATTTATATCTGAAGACGCAGTTGTGCCAGAACAAACAAATGTTGGTAAACATTGTGCATCATATCTCAAGTACATATACATTAATATCCTTGCAACATCACCCTTCCATTCGTCTCCAGGATACCAAAATGAACCTACTATTCCTGAGTTGCCAGAACCATTTGCAAAAAGCCTATTTCCTCTTAAACTATTTCTTTGAACATCACAAGCACGAAGCATATGCGCATCAGCTCCTGGTCCAAGTTGACCTAAATCTGGATTGCCTAATGATTGAGCAAAAATATGTTCTCTATTCCAATCGCCATTATTTCCACTATTGTTGTCTTTTCCTCTTGTTCTGTCATTTGTAACATCAGTGTCAGTTCCATTTTCCCAACCATAAACAAGAAGTACATTACTAGAATTTGATGGATCTAAATCAACAATTTTAAGCGCACTCCAAACCTGAGAATAACTTAAAAGATTGGTATGAGTTGTTGTGATTTTTGTTGCAAGAGCTGATTTTAAGTTAGTTCCAGTTTGTGTCCAATTGAAACCATTGTAATAGGGTGAAGCTGGTGCTCCATCTTGCGCTAATCCAAGTGTTACTGAAATTAATAATAATAAAGAATAAATGTTTTTCATAAGGTTAGGATTTTCTTTCTAATAATGCCATGTAAAATCCATCAAATCCCGATTCGGACGCCAATATTTTACAATCCTTTTCTAATTTAAATTTCTTCCCAATTTCGGTTTTTAAAAACTTAGCAATTTGTTCTTGATTTTCGGAGGGTAAAATTGAGCAGGTGGCATACACCATTTTTCCACCTGGTTTTACAATTTTAGAATAACTTTCTAAAACTTCCGATTGCACTTTTCGAATATTGTCAATAAATTCAGGTTGTAATTTCCATTTGGCATCTGGATTTCTTTTCAAAACTCCCAAGCCACTACAAGGTGCATCAATCAATACTCGATCTGCTTTTTCGTGTAATTTCTTTATGACTTTGGTAGTGTCTATAATACGGTATTCAATATTAAAAGCACCATTTCTTTTCGCTCTTAATTTTAACTGCTTTAATTTACTTTCATATAAATCCATAGCAATTAACTGCCCTTTATTTTGCATTAATGAAGCCATGTGTAAAGTTTTTCCACCAGCACCAGCACACGAGTCAACAACGCGCATTCCTGGGGCTACTTCTAAAAATGCAGCTACCAATTGGGAAGAAGCATCTTGTACTTCAAATAAACCCTCTTTAAACGCATCGGTCATGAATACATTAGCACGTTCTTTGAGTACTAAAGCATCTGGTTGATTGGATAAAAAATCGGTTTCAATATTTAAGTCCATTAAAATGGCACGTAATTTATCTTTGGTGGTTTTTAATGTATTTACCCTCAAAATCACCTGTGCTTGTTTGTTTTGAGCAGCAATTTCTTTTGTCCAAAGTGCTTCGCCTAATTCTTTTACACCCAACTCATCCATCCAATCTGGAATCGACTCACGTATTTTTCTAGTTTTAGATAATTCGTCAAATCTGCCTTTGATTTTTCTCTCGGGTGTACCGTCTAATTGTCTCCAATCCGGAATAGGATATCCTCGCAAAACGGCCCAAACAGCAAACATTCTCCAAATGTCTTCTCTGTTGTAAGGTTCTTTTACCTCGGCAATTTCAGAGTACAAGCGTTTCCAGCGTACCACTTCATAAATGGTTTCGGCAACGAATTTTCTATCGGAACTTCCCCAACGCTTATCTTTTTTTAAAGCGCGTGCAACAGCTTTGTCAGCATATTCCCCTTCGTTAAAAATAGCATTTAAAGAATCGATAGTGGTGTAAACTAAATTCCGGTGTAATCTCATTTTGTAATTATTAAGCCTGTAAAGGTATTGCTTTTATATATAACAAAAAAGTATGCAGGACGCATACTTTTTTAATTATTTTATTTATAAATTAATGATGTTCTCCATGGGAATCAATTCTTTTCATATCTATAATTTCTGGTGGGTGAAGAACCATTGGGAATTGCTCAACTTTTACAGAACTACTATCTAAACCAAATCCTTTTTCTTCAGACAAACTAAATTTTTTCATAAAGAAATAAGCATTCATAATTATGTTTTCAAAGAAGGTTAAATCACTATCATTAGATAAGAATTTCTCAGAAAGGACAAATTTAAAGTCACCTAAAATATTGTTTTTGTTTAATGATTCATATCTACTAGTTATATCAACTTCACCTTTGTTTACCATGTCTTTCAATACTTCTTTAAACATTAAGTTGATTTTTGTAGGCTCCCTAAACCCTAAATAGAAATCAATTCGATATAAATCGTCTTTAATAATTTCGCTAACCTTGAATTCTTTTTTATAAGGCTCACTTAAAATATTAACATGGATAAACCAATATAAATCCGCTCTTTTTGGGCGTTTTTGAAGAATAGAATACATTACTTTTTCTTCAATTTCGTCTAAACGGTTTGAGTTGGTCATATACACCAAATGTGTGGCATATTTCGGAATAGAAAGATCTAAACTCAATTCGGCTAAAACTTTTTTATAAGAGTCAATTTTAACCATTTTAGTGTAGTTCTTGCTAATTTTTTTAGCTAAATACCAAATAGACATTACTCCTGTAAGAATAATTGCAATAAATAAGGTCACAAATCCACCATCCATGAATTTAGTAATATTTGCAGCCAAAAAGCTAAATTCAATAACTAAATAAAGTAAAATTAAAGGCGCGATAAAATACCATTTCACTCTTTTTAATATCAAATAAAAATTTAATAAAATGGTAGTCATTATCATACATAAAATAATAGCTAAACCATAGGCGTGCTCCATTTTACTTGATTCTTGAAAGTGCCATACAATTCCAACACAACCTAAAAATAATAACCAGTTAATTGACGGAATGTATAGTTGTCCCTTTACATCTGTTGGGAATTTAATTTTAACTTTTGGCCAAAAGTTCAATCGCATGGCTTCATTTATTAATGTAAATGATCCGCTAATTAAGGCTTGTGAAGCAATAACTGCCGCTAATGTAGCAACTACAATTCCGATTGGTTGAAACCAATCGGCCATTATTAAATAAAAAGGATTGGTATTGTTAGCGCTTAATTCGGATAGTTTTTTGCCAGAATGTAGTAACAAATAAGCACCTTGACCAAAATAATTTAAAACCAAAGTAGTTTTAACAAATGCCCAACTGATTCGTATGTTTTTTCTTCCGCAGTGACCCATATCTGAATATAAAGCTTCAGCACCAGTAGTACACAAAAATACAGCTCCAAGTATGAAAAAACCTTGTTCACTTACATCGCTAGTTAATAAGTTGTATGCGTAGTAAGGGTTTACAGCATTCAACACTTCTAGGTTAGAGCCCATTTGTATAATTCCTAATATAGCCAACATTGAGAACCAAATCAACATCATTGGAGCAAAGAATTTACCAACTAACTTTGTTCCGAATTGTTGTATGGTGAACAGTACAAATAATATCGAAATCACAATAGGTACTGTTGGAATGTCTGGTTTAAAAATTCGTAATCCTTCAACAGCGGAAGAAACCGAAATTGGAGGTGTAATAATACCATCAGCTAATAATGCACTACCTCCTATTATTGCCGGAACTATAAGCCATTGAATTTTAGTACGTTTTACTAACGCATATAAAGCAAAAATTCCACCTTCACCATGATTATCAGCGCTAAGAGTAATAATTACATATTTTAAGGTTGTTTGTAAAGTTAATGTCCAAAAGATACAAGATAAACCTCCTAAGATTAAGTCTTTTGATATTACACTATCTCCAATAATTGAATTCATTACATATAATGGAGAAGTACCAATATCTCCATAAATAATTCCTAACGTAATTAATAATCCAGCTGCTGAAAGCTTGCTGTGGAGGTGTTTATGACTATGCGAATTCATATTTAAAATTTATAAAAGTTTACAAATGTATTACTTTTTGATAATTCAATTTGATTTTGTTAAATAATTATTTTATTGGATTAATTAAATAAAAAAAGCACCGAAATATTTCGATGCTTTTTTTTAAAAAAGTTTTTGTGTTATCTTCTTCCTCCCGAGGTTACTCTAACACCTCCGGAATTTCTTGTGTTTGAATTTCCAGAGTAAATTTCTCTTGTAGAACCAGATCTTGTGTTGTTAGAATTATATACAGGAATATCACCTATAATTATTGGATCGGGTTGCGTAGTATTTGTATTTGAAATAGTTCTTGGTCTAGAATAAACACTTGATTTTGGATTGCTTCCATAAGTTACATCACGAACAGCTCTTGATCTATTTAATTCATATCGGTTTGAGTAACCTTGATTTCTAGATCCAAATGAACGATTTGGATAATTTCTTTCGTAATAGTTACCTCTTCGACTATAGTAATTACTATAAGCTAACTGGCATCTTCTATTACTAACATAATCATAACGATAATTAAAGTTAATATGCAAACCGATGTGATTTCTGTATTGAAATATAGGAAAAGGTCTCCATACATAATAATGACTCGGATAATAACCCCAATACCATGGAGAGATATAAGGACGGTAGTTTGAAATCCATATATAATTATAAATAATTGGAACAAAATTATATACAGGTTCATATATATAATTGTTTCCATACATATATACATCTCCAACTACTTGTATGTGTGTTCTATTATTGTTGTCTTTTTCTAATTCCACAGTTGCTACATCTTGAAATTGATCTTGTCCAAGTGTAGCTTGAATAATAATTATGTGAATATTTCCTTCAACAGTTTCAAATACTCTTAAATAATCTACCTGATTATCATCATTTAAATCTAAGTTAGAAATAGCAGCTTTAGGATTGTTTAATCGATATTCAAAATCTGCCAAATCTTTAGAATCCCCAAAAATTGAAGCTACTGCTCTTAAATCGAGATTGTCACTTATGTCTGAACTAGTGGCGCTAACAGTCGTTTTGTCTTGTGCAATTGCATTTGCAAATAACAAACATATAAAAGTCGAAAGTAAAAGTTTTGTTTTCATAGCTATTGTTTTAAGGTTACTAAATTATTTATAAATAACTAATATTCAATATCTGTGCCAAGATTGTTTTTATAAATCAATAACAGTTATTATTATTGTATTTTAGCAAGAAAATAAACATAAATTATGAAGAAAATCCTACTTTTAATATTGGTTTCAATTGAAATGATTTCTTGTAAAACAAATCAACCTACTTATACTTTGGTTAAAATAGATACTTTGTTTACTGATAAAATAAGTATTCGTCCAATTTCAATTTCAAAAGATAAAGTTTTTTATGCTGCCGATAAAAATAGAGTAGGAGTTATTGATTTGAATAATAATAGCAGAAATGAATATGCAATTGAAAAAGATAATTTGAAATTAGAATTTCGAAGTATAGCTCAAACTAGTTCTGCTGTTTTTGTTTCAAATGTTGGAAATCCGGCATTTATTTATAAATTTTCCAAAGATTTACAACAGAAGCAACTTGTATATGAAGAACACAATTCGAAAGTTTTTTATGATAGTATGCAATTTTGGAACGATCAAGAAGGTATTGCTGTAGGAGATCCTATAGAAAACTGCTTGTGCATGCTAATTACAAGAGATGGAGGTGCAAATTGGACAAAAGTAACTTGTGATAAACTACCACCTGTAGTTGATGGAGAGGCTGCATTTGCTGCAAGTAATACGAATATTGTGATATATGGAGATGCTACTTGGGTAGTTTCTGGTGGAAAAAAATCAAGGGTGTTCTTTTCTTCTGATAAAGGAAAAACTTGGAGTGTGTATTCTACTCCAATTATTCAAGGGGAAGCCATGACCGGAATCTTTACTGCAGATTTTTATAATGATAAAATTGGCTTTGTAGCCGGAGGAAATTATGAAAAGCTAAATCAAAATTTTGGCAATAAGGCATTAACTACCGATGGGGGAAAAACTTGGGAACTAGTTTCTGAAAATGAAGGTTTTGGATATGCTTCGTGCGTACAGTTTGTTCCAAACGGAAAAGGAATGCAATTGGTTTCTGTAGGGGCAAATGGTATTTATTATTCTAGTGACAAAGGAAATTCGTGGAAGCAACTAAGCTCTGATGGTTCTTTTTATACCCTTCGTTTCATTGATTCTTCGTCAGCCATTGCTGCAGGTAAAAATAAAATGGTACGATTATTATTTAAATAAAAAAAAGGTGATTTTTCATTGAAAAATCACCTTTGAATTAATATTGGCTTAAAGAATTACCTTCTGTTGTCTCTTTTATCACGGTATTGTTGTAATAATTTTCTATTAAATTCTTCTTCCGCTTTTTTAAGTTTTAAGATTTTAACTGATGGAATCACTCCTTTTAAGTTAGTTACAAATTTCTTTTTCAATTGATGCAACTCTTCTTCAGTGTTTTCCATTTGCGATAATAGGGAAGCAGCATCTTTTTCGGATAATTTATCTATAGAATTACCTTCGGTTCGGTCAAGAATACTTCTTAGTTTTTGTCTTTTTATTTCTTGTTGTTTTTCTTCAAAAACATTAAATATTGGCCAAAACCTTGCGGCTTCATCGGGTGATAAATTTAATTCAGTTGTGATAAAAGCAACTTTTAAAGCTTTTATTTGTTCTTTTTTTTCTTGAAAACGCTCTCTTAACGGACCTCTTTGTCCAAAAGTAATTGTTGAAATTAAAAAGAAGGAAATGATGATTAAGTTTTTCATGCTTATAAATATTAGTTGGTAATGTATTTTTCTAATTCCGTGTTTAAATATAATTCTTCTTCAAGATCAGCTTTTGATATTGAATTAGTTATTTTTAATTTATTGATATCTTCCTGTTCTAATAAATTTACAATTTCATCCTCAGAAATTGGACTTTGTTGAGTTAAGTAATTCTCTATTTCGGCAGCGCTTGGTTGTTCATGATTACCTTCTAATTGATATGCTAAAGGCAATGATAGCGTTACTACTAAAACGGCAGCTGCAGTATAGATCAACATTTTATTTCGAGCATAAAACGAAATGGTTTTTGTTTCTTTTTGTGGTAACTCTTTTAATATTTTTTCTGAGAAATCGTCAAAGTAACCTTCCGGAATTTGAAATCCAGTAGTTATTTTTTTGTTTGTCTCTAAATTAATTTCTTTCATATCCATTTGACATAGATTTTATTTTAAGGTTTAATTTGAATTTAAATATTCTTCAATTTTTTTTACTGCATGAAAGTAAGAAGCTTTTAAGGCTCCAACCGAAGTACCTAAGATTTCTGAAATTTCTTCATATTTTAATTCTTCAAAGTATTTCATTTTAAATACTAACTGTTGTTTTTCGGGTAATATTACAAGTGCTTTTTGAAGTTTTAATTGAATTTCATCTCCTTCGAAATAGACATCCGATTGTAAATTATCAACCAACTTCGATTGCAATTCAGTACTTGTTAATTTGCTTCGCTTTGCTTTATTATTAATAAATGTAATGGCTTCGTTGGTAGCAATGCGGTACAACCATGAAAACAATTTGCTGTCTCCTTTAAATTTAGTTATATTTTGAAAAACTTTAATAAATGTATTCTGCAGTACATCATGGGCATCATCATGATCAATAACAATGTTACGAATGATTTGGTACAAAGGTTTTTGATATTCGCGCAGCAATTTTTGAAACGCAGTATTTTGCGTTCTTGGATCAATTAATTCCTTTATGAAGTTTTTTTCTTCTTGCAATACCAAAATTTATTTATTTGAATAAAGATACTGCAAAAGGTTTAATTCGGTTGAACTAATTTTTTTCAACTGGAGTTACAGATTCTTTTGGAGGGGTGGCTGCTGTGGTTGTTTCTTCAGTTGCAGCTTCTTCTTTTACTTCGATAGCTTTAGGATAAACAGGGATGTATATTTCTGTTACCCATTTTGAAGGGTTAATTACATCTTTTCTGCCAACTTTATGCACTTCAATAATTTGTCCTGATCTATTGCGCTCTAAATGATTTTTAGCAACAAATTCAAGTGCTTTTTTCCATGCTTTTTGAGTATGAGAATAATCTCCAACTAAAGTGGTTTTTAAACAGGTATAACTTGCGGTCTTCCCCGATTGTATGTCGCTACCAGGCATGATGTTAATAGAATCTTTGACAGGCATGCATACCGAAAAGGCTATGTCGTTATTGGCTCGATCGTATTTGTGATATATAATAAATGGTTTTCCGTTGCTTCTCAGTTTGTTTTTATCAAAGAAATATTCCATTCTCGAAACAAGTATGCTGACATTTTTTTCAGTTTCTTTTTGCTTGCAGTGTAAATATTGCTTTAAATGAAATCCACCTGGAAGTGTTGTTATTCCATTCACTTTTATAGAGTAGGTGTTTATTTCGTAGTCTAAAGTTGAATTTAGATTCTCTAAACTCTTTTCATAAATATCGCTCACAACACTATTAATTCCTCCAGAAAAAAATGCGGTAACTTTATTTTTAAAATCAAGTTTTCCTTTGTTCCTCCAGGTTACTTTAGTTCCTCCAAGCGTGTCTTTAAAACTCCAATACATTTCGAACGGCGCTTCGTTATTTTTCATTTTTTGAAAAATACTTTCGTTTTCTTTTACAGTAATTGTTTTTATGGAACCTTCGCTAGAACTGTTAGTCCAAGAGCAAGAGCCACCTTTGCCTAAAGTAAGGCCAGGATAAGTAAATTGATACGATTTGTCATTTTTAATCCAAGAACAAAAAGTCTCCCAGTTTTTATAATCGTTAATGTAGTTAAATACGGTGGTCCTCGGGTTTTTTATTACTTTGCTTACAGTAACATCATAATCTCCTTTTTGAGTAGATACAAAAACACTTAATCCAATTAAAAAAAGGAATAATAGCAATGAAATGTATTTAAGGATTCTCATGGTATTTAATTTAAAGTAAATATAATAAACTTTAGTGTTTAAAGAAAATTTTTATTAGAAATAAAATCAAAATGAAGGCAAAAAAACCTAATAATATTTTATAATTTCCTTTGTAAAATTGATTGTGCAGTGATTTGTCTTTTTTATAGGCGATTACCATTGCAATAACAAAAGCAATAATAAATGCAACTGCAAAAAACAATTGACCAGTTGTGAACATACGCTGTAATTTTTTAACAAATTTAGGCAATAATAGTTCTTATTTGTAATTTGGCTTTCTAAATTTTTATAATAATTATCATGCAAAAACAGATAAATTCCGTTAAAGAGTTTCACACGAGTTTTCAATTAGGATACAGCGAACACATCATTGGTGACTTAGGCGAAAGCAAAAACCTACTTCGCTATAATTTGATGAAAGAAGAAAATGAAGAATATTTAGAGGCAGCGCAAAACAATGACATTGTTGAAATCGCAGATGCCCTTGGTGACATGTTATATATTTTATGCGGAACCATTATTGAGCATGGATTGCAACACAAAATTGAAGAAGTTTTTGATGAAATCCAACGCAGTAATATGAGTAAATTGGGAGAAGACGGGAAGCCTTTTTATCGTGAGGACGGAAAGGTGTTGAAAGGGCCGAATTATTTCAAGCCAAATATTGATTCAATAATAAAATAAATTAAAGCATCTTCTGCATAAAAACACTATGCAGCCAGCGGTTAAATTTATACCCCGATTCTTTTATGGTTCCTGCAATTTCAAAGCCAAATTTCTTGTGAAATTCTATACTGCTTTGATTTTCAGAGTCAATAACGCCAATCATGGTGTGTAGCTTTTGTGCTTTCGCCAAATGAATTAAGTTGTCTAAAATCAATTTTCCAATGCCTTTCCCTATCAGATTGGGATGGGCATAAACCGAATGTTCAACCGTAAATTTATAAGCTTCTCTAAATCGGAATTCACTATAATAACCAAAGCCCACAACGCTTTTGTTTGAAATAGCAACTAGTATTGGGAATCCTTTATCTAATTTGTCTTGAAAAATAGCAATTTGATTTTCTAAAGTCCGTGGTTCATAATCATACAAAGCGGTTGAGTTTAGAATATTATAGTTGATAATTTCTAAAATCTCAGCAGCATCTTTTGTTTGATAGGGTCTAATTTGGATTTCCATGTTTCAAAAATAGTGTTTTTTTATCTATTTAGAAATTATGGCAAACTAAAGATTTTTATCCCACTTACCTAACTTTCTTGGCGGTTTGAATGGAACTCAATAAATAACTTTGTACTTTTGTAATCATAAATTATAGTTTTACAATTAATTCAAGAGAACGAGTTTATTTAGTCCTCGAAACAACAATGATTTACCCAAAAATACCTTTAGCACAATCTATAATCGAAATTCTTCGTGCTAAAAACATATCCAATATTGTAATTTCTCCCGGTTCGAGAAATGCGCCTTTAATTATTGGTTTTGGGAACGATCCGTTTTTTACTTGTTATAGTATTGCCGATGAACGTTCGGCGGCTTTTTTTGCTTTGGGGATAGCTCAGCAAATAAAAGAACCTGTCGCTGTGGTTTGTACTTCTGGTTCGGCATTGTTGAATTATTATCCGGCATTTGCGGAAGCTTTTTACAGTCAAATTCCGCTGCTTGTTATTTCTGCCGATAGACCGCAAAGCAAAATAGATATTGGCGACGGCCAAACCATTCGACAAGAAAATGTTTTTGCAAATCATTCATTATTTAATGCTAATCTTAGTGAAGAAGCATCCGAAAATAATGATGATTTAATTCAAAAAGCGATTAATATGGCTTTCGCCAAAAGAGGTCCGGTTCATATTAATGTTCCTTTTGAAGAACCCTTGTATGAAACTACTTCGGAATTATTGGTTAAACCAAAAATAAATGCATTTGAATCTATTACATCTTCATCTGAAGATTTAGCTTCGTATGCTTCCCTATGGAATTCAAGCAAGAAGAAGTTGGTTTTAGTTGGGGTAAACGAGCCCAATGCCATAGAGCAGCGCTATTTAGACCTATTAGCTAATGATCCGTCGGTGGTGGTGCTTATTGAAACGACTTCTAATTTGCATCATCCTCGTTTTATAAACACTATCGATTCGATAATAACGCCATTTACCGAAAAGGATTTTTTAGAATTTCAACCTGAAATTTTAGTCACCTTCGGAGGGATGATCGTTTCAAAACGAATCAAAGCATTTCTGAGAAAATACCAGCCGCAAAATCATTGGCACATAGACGATTTAAGAGCATATGACACATTTGGGTGTTTGTCTAAGCATTTTGTAATGCAACCCAATAATTTCTTTCATTCGTTTTTTCAATTGACCCATGTGGTTGAAAGTACATACAGTCAATTAGCACAAGACATTAAAGCGTACAGACAAAAGAAAAGTGTTGAATATCTTGTTAAAATTCCGTTTTCCGACCTTAAAGTGTTTGAAAAGATAATTTCGGTTATACCTAATGATTATCAGTTACATATAAGTAATAGTTCTCCAATTCGTTACGCTCAATTATTTGACATTGAAAAAAGTATTGAAGTGTATAGTAATCGTGGAACTAGCGGAATTGACGGAAGCACTTCTACTGCTATTGGAGCGGCTGTTGGAAATAAAAAACCCTGCGTTTTCATTGCGGGCGATATTGGTTTTCTGTACGATAGTAATGCCCTTTGGAATAATTATATCCCAAATAATTTTAAAATCATCCTAATTAACAATGGAGGAGGAGGAATCTTCCGAATTTTACCAGGTCATAAAGAAACTCCGGTTTTTAATACTTTTTTTGAAACTTCTCATTGTTTAACCGCCGAGCATTTAGCAAAAATGTACGGCTTGAATTATCTTATAGCCAGCAATGAAGCTACCTTGGAGAAAAGTTTAAAGGATTTGTTCTTGCAAGATGATAAACCAACTTTACTGGAGGTTTTTACCCCAACTTTAGAAAACGATAAAATCCTTTTGGATTACTTTAAAGCGTTGGTGTAAAGTGATTTAACTTTTTGAAACACCTATTTTACATTACAATGTAATATCATAATTCTATTTGTACCTTTGTGAAAATTACAAGTATATTATGAAAATTGGTCAATTCAATACCCTTACGATTAGCAGACAAACCCAAGTTGGTTTATTTTTAACCAATGGCAAAGAAGATGTTTTGCTGCCAAATAAGTACGTTCCAAAGGTTTTTGAAATTGGGGAAGAGATGAGTGTGTTTGTATATTTAGATCATGAAGAACGCCCAGTGGCAACTACATTGGTTCCTTATGTGGTGTTGAATGAATTTGCTTTATTACGCGTAAATTATGTGAATCAGGTGGGTGCTTTTTTAGATTGGGGGATGGAAAAAGATATTCTGGTCCCATATAAAGAACAGGCACGTCCAATGGAGAAAGGGAAGCGCTATTTAGTTTACTTATATTTAGATGAAAAAACAAATCGCCTTGTGGCTTCTAGTAAAACTAACCAGTTTTTGGATAACGATAAAATTAATTTGGAGAAAAATGAGGAAGTAGATTTGATTATTTCTCATATTACCGAAATTGGAATTAATGTAATTATTAATCAAAAACACAAAGGATTGATTTATAAAGATGAGGTGTATGATGATGCCATTCGTACCGGTGATAAAATGAAAGGTTACATTAAAAATGTTCGTCCAGACGGAAAGATTGATGTATCATTACATAAACTTGGGTTTGAAAATATCGAACCAAACTCGGAAATTATTCTAAATGAATTGCGTGCAAGTAGAGGTTTTTTGCGCTTAAATGATAATTCCAATCCCGAAGATATTAAGACGGTTTTAAAAATGAGTAAGAAAACCTTCAAAAAAGCAATTGGGTTATTGTATAAACAAAAGCTTATTGAAATTAAGGAAGACGGAATTCATTTAATTCAATAAATCTATTTAAGTTTTACATTCCATTCTACATTTGGGTTGTATTGAAGTTGTCCGTTTTTAACTTCTAAGGGGCAATCAAAGTTATTGTTATACAGTCCTCCAGTACCCAATCCTTGAGGCGTTGAATTATTTTGTAAAAAGGTCCATTGTGCAATTGCATTTAAGCCAATATTGCTTTCTAGGGCAGAAGTAATCCACCAGCCAATTTGAAATTTTTCGGCTAATTCAATCCACTCTTTAGTACCTCTAAAACCACCTATAAAACTAGGTTTTAAAATGATGTATTGTGGCTTGATTTTTTGTAAAAGCGCTTCCTTTTCAGAATAATTGTAAACACCTATCAATTCTTCGTCTAAAGCTATAGAAATAGGGGTTTTAGCACACAATTCTGACATACTGTCATATTTTCGAACTCCAATAGGTTGTTCTATGCTATGTAATTTATAACCAGATAATTGATTTAATTTATTTAAAGCTTCAGATTCGGTAAAAGCACCGTTGGCATCTACTCGAATTTCAATTGATTTTTCATCGAAATTTGCTCTAATAAATTCTAATAATTCCAGTTCTTTTTTGAAATCGATAGCGCCAATTTTTAACTTAATGCAATGAAATCCTTGTGCCAGTTTTTCGTCAATTTGTTGTTTCATGAATGAGGGTTCGCCCATCCAAATTAATCCGTTTATGGATATTGTTTTTTTGCCTTCTGTGAATTCGGAAGGAAATAATAATAAAGGATTTTCCGAATCTAATGATTGAAAAGCCATTTCAATTCCAAATTGAATCGAAGGGAATTCTAATAATGATTCCCAAAGTGCGTCTTTTCCTAATTGAATGTTTTGGCAGGTCCATTGAAGTTTTTCTTCATAATCGGGGCGGTCGTCTGCACTCAATCCTCTCAAAATTCCGCATTCTCCTATACCTTGCTTTCCGTCATGTTCTAGAAGAATAAACCAAGTTTCTTTAGTATTTAAGATGCCTCTGGAGGTTCCTGAAGGGTTTTTGAAATTTAGAATGTATTTTTGGTAGCTTGCTTTCATTTATTTATAACGAAATACTTTCTCCAATTTCTAGCAGCATCAAGTCTTTCCCGGCGTCAAAAAATTTCTTTTTGGCTTCCTCATGATTGATTTCAATATAACCAAAAGTATCATAATGTACGCCAAGAACTTTGTCACAAGCAACAAAATCGGCTGCTATGATAGCGTCTTCAACGTCCATAGTAAAGTTATTCCCAATCGATAATATTGCCAAATCCAATTTAGTTCGCATTGGAATCAATTTCATATCCATGGTTAGAGCCGTATCCCCCGAAATATATATGTTTTTGTGTTCTCCCTCAATTACAAATCCTGCAGGATTACCTCCATAAGAGCCATCCGGAAATGAACTTGAGTGAATGGCGCTAACCATTTTTACTTTTCCAAATTCAAATTGCCAGCTACCACCATGATTCATAGGATGGTAGTTGATTCCTTTGTTTCCAAAATGAACGGCTACCTCATAGCTTGATACAATGGTTGCATTGGTTCGTTTTGCAATAACTTCTGCGTCCAAAATATGATCATTGTGTGCGTGGGTTAGCAAAATATAATCCGCTTCAATTGCATTCACATCGATATGACTTGCGGTAGGGTTTGCTGTAATAAATGGATCAACTAAAATGTGTTTGCCGCTTACTTCAATTCCAATGCAAGCGTGCCCGTAAAAGGTTATTTTCATGGCCAATTAGTATAATAAATAATGAAATCCGATATAAAATAAATCAGCGAAAGCGATAATAAAATCGAAAGAAAAAAGGTGCTTAAGGCTAGTTTTTTTAATTCTGGATCTAAAAGTTTGGGTTCTTTGTTTTTTGTAACTCTTTTCAGGTGAGCAATTATTGGAAAGTAGGCCAATAAAAAGAAATAAATATCAAAATTAAATGAATCCGGATTTTGATCTCTATAGCTAAAATCAAAAATAAATGCGAAAACTAGCATTAAAAACATAGCAGCAACAATCAAAAAGAAGTGGTATTTTTTTGCCCAAGCGCCTCCGTTTTGAACTACCAATGTGTTTTTATTTGATTTTCTATCTGATTCTTCATCGCGCATATTATTTAAGTTCAATACTCCAACACTTAAAAATCCAATTGCAGTTGCTGGCAAAAATAAAAGCCAATCAATTTCTTTTGAAAACATAAAGTTAACTCCAAAGGTGCTTACTATTCCAAAAAAAATAAAAACAAAAATATCGCCATATCCTCTATATCCATATGGGTTTTTTCCAACTGTATAGCGAATAGCAGAAGCAATAGCTAAAATTCCTAAAACAAAGAAAACCAAGGAATACATTAAATATTTTCCTTTAAAAGAAAAATAAATTAGCAGCATGGCAGAAACTAAGGTAAGAAAAGAGGTGATGAATATTGCAAATCGCATAGCTCCCGGTGTGATGTTTCCACTTTGAATGGATCGCATAGGGCCCACACGATCTTCATTATCGGTTCCTTTTACCCCGTCACCATAATCGTTGGCAAAATTGGAAAGAATCTGCAGTCCAAGAGTAGTTGATAGTGCAAAAATTACAATTTTCCAATTGAATATTCCTTGTGACATGGCGTAAAAACTTCCAACTAAGATTCCGGAAATCGATAGGGGCAGGGTGCGAACTCGAGCAGCTTCAATCCAGTGTTTCATTTGTTTTTTAGATTATTTGATTTTTTTATAATTAGATTTTGGAGCTTAATTAAATATTTTAGCATCTAAAATTCCATTAATCTTTCTTAAGGTAGCCATTTTTTATCAAAATTTGGTTTGCGCTTTTCTAAAAATGCATCACGACCTTCTTTAGCTTCATCGGTCATATATGCTAATCGTGTAGCCTCGCCAGCAAATACTTGTTGACCAACCATACCGTCATCGGTAAGGTTCATGGCGAATTTTAGCATCTTAATAGATGTTGGTGATTTGGCAAGAATCTCTTGTGCCCATTTATATGCTGTGTCTTCTAATTCATCGTGCGGAATTACCGCATTTACCATTCCCATATCCATAGCTTCTTGAGCCGAATAGTTTCTTCCTAAAAAGAATATTTCTCTTGCTTTTTTCTGTCCGACCATTTTAGCCAAATAAGCCGATCCATATCCACCGTCAAAGCTCGTTACATCGGCATCGGTTTGTTTGAAAATAGCATGTTCTTTACTGGCTAATGTTAAATCACATACCACATGCAAGCTATGTCCGCCTCCAACTGCCCATCCAGGGACTACACAAATCACCGCCTTGGGCATGAATCGAATTAATCGCTGAACATCTAAAATGTTCAATCGGTGGTAGCCATCTTTTCCTACATAACCTTGGTTTCCTCGCGCTTTTTGATCGCCACCGCTGCAAAATGAATACACTCCGTCTTTGCTAGAAGGTCCTTCGGCAGATAGTAAAACCACTCCAATAGAAGTATCTTCTTGGGCATCATGAAATGCTTGAAGAAGTTCGCTAGTGGTTTTTGGTCTAAAGGCATTGCGCACATCTGGTCGATTGAAGGCAATTCGGGCCACGCCCTTACATTTTTTATAGGTAATATCTTCAAACTCACCTGCAGTTACCCAATTAATTGTACTCATTTCAAACTATTTTTTATTAAAATTCGGTTGTGATAGTTAATTGTATTAATTTAGCGTAAAATTAAACGAATTTTTGTTTTTATCATTATAAGCTCATTTAAATTAATTATGACCCGATTTTTATCTACCAAAAACACTTTTACTGTTGTTGTCCTTTGGAGTTTAGTATTGTTCTTAATCTTGTCTCTTGTATTGAATTTTCAAAAAGGCTCATTTCCATTAATGCCGGTAATTATTGTTTCTTTGGTAATTGGTTTTGTTCTTTGGATTATTTTGGATACTCGATATGTGATAAAAAATAATTTTTTATTGTATCGCTCTGGCCCACTTAGAGGTAGAATCGATATCACAAAAATAAAATCAATAAAACGCCATTCAGGTTTGAATGTTCCAGTTATGTTTAAGCCGGCACTAGATACCAAAGGGTTTATTGTTACTTATAATTCTTATGATGATTTGTTTATTTCGCCGAAGTACAGCGATATTTTTATTTCTGAAATAAAAAAAATTAACCCGCAAATTGAAGTAATTTAATTTCAATTCTAATAACTTAATTCACTTGAAAGCAACCATAGTTACTATTGGCGATGAAATCCTTATAGGTCAAATTATTGATACTAATTCTGGATATATAGCTAAAGCATTAGATCGGATAGGGGTGCAAACGCACGAATTACTTTCGATAAGTGATAATAAGCAACATATTTTAGAGACTTTCGAAAAATTACAGAACAAAGTCGATTTTGTTATCATAACTGGTGGTTTAGGTCCTACTAAAGATGATATTACGAAACATACTTTTTGTGAATATTTCAATGATAGCTTAGTTATTAATTATGAAGTTCAGGCTCATGTTATTGAGTTGATTGAAACAGTGATGAAAAGACCTGCCTCTCAAATTAATAAAGATCAAGCGCTTGTTCCTTCTAATTGTCAGGTGTTATTTAATAAAGTAGGTACAGCACCTGGAATGTGGATGAAAAAAGAGAATACCGTTTATATTTCGTTACCCGGCGTTCCTTATGAAATGAAATACATTGTTGAAAACGAAATCATCCCAAAGATTGTTAAAGAATACGAGCGCCCATATATACTTCACAAAACAATCATGACCTATGGTCAAGGGGAGAGTTTGGTTGCCGAACGAATAGAAAATTGGGAGAATAATTTACCTGAATTCATCAAGTTGGCCTATTTGCCTTCACCAGGTAGAGTTCGATTAAGATTGACTGCTCGCGGAAAAGACAGAGGGTTATTAGAAGCTACAATTAACAATAAGGTTGAATCATTAGCTAAAATTATTGGAGATATTATTGTTGGTTTTGATGAAGATGAAACTATAGCGGTTGTTTTAGGAAGATTGTTAACACAAAATAAAAATACTCTAGCTGTAGCAGAAAGTTGTACCGGAGGTAAAATCGCTCAAGAACTGACTGCAGTGGCGGGGGCATCCAATTATTTTAGAGGTGGTGTAGTAAGTTATGCTACCGAAACCAAAGTTTCTATTTTGGGGGTATCGGAAGAAACGATTGCTCAACAATCTGTGGTGAGTGGGGAAGTGGCTAAAGAAATGGCGATTGGAGTTCAAAAAAGAATGAAATCCGATTATGCAATTTCAACAACAGGAAATGCAGGTCCTGATAAAGGAGATGCCGATGCAACTATTGGAACTGTTTTTATTGCTATTGCTACGCCTAGTGAGGTTTTTGTGGAGGAATTTAATTTTGGTCAACCACGTGAAAAAGTGATAGATAGAGCAGTAAATAAAGCTTTTGAACTTTTGCAAAAAGAAATTTTAAAAAATGTCTAATATTTTTTTGGCAATAAGGTTTCTTTTTTGTTTCTTTGCACCCTCGATTTCAATAACGATAAAAGATAAGTATAATGTCAAGAGTTTGTGACCTTACAGGTAAAAGAGCGATGGTAGGAAATAATGTTTCCCACGCAATGAATAAAACTAAGAGAAAATTTTCTGTTAACTTAGTTAAAAAACGTTTCTTTCTTGCTGAAGAA
>Ga0078894_10000031_pt1 | contig 80205 bp, 79 predicted proteins | sample LauGreSu1BDMLBSD_2_FD_67506 | JGI IMG/M metagenome (GOLD analysis project Ga0078894, IMG submission 67506) | Freshwater lake microbial communities from Lake Michigan, USA - Su13.BD.MLB.SD (version 4) (version 4) | ecosystem: Environmental > Aquatic > Freshwater > Lake | place: Lake Michigan...
TTTGCTAAACATGGCAAATCAGCAACCGATACCGGTTCTGCAGAAGGTCAGGTAGCTTTATTTACTGCCCGTATTGCTCACTTAACTGAGCACCTTAAAAAGAACAAGAAAGATTTTTCTACCCAATTATCACTACAAAAATTGGTAGGTAAGCGTAGAGCAATCTTAGCGTATTTGTACAAAAAAGATATCGCAAGATATCGTGCAATTATCAAAGCACTCGAGTTAAGAGATATCATCAAGTAAATCTTAACCCAAATTGAAAAGCCATCTCATTAGGGGATGGCTTTTTTGATTGAAACAATTAAAATCAATATATCCGGCACAAATAAAGAGGAAATTGTGCCACAATGAAAACAACATGAATCCAATTAAAAAAACCTTCGACATCGGCGATGGCCGTATGATCGAAATTGAAACTGGAAAGTTAGCCAAACAGGCAGACGGTTCCGTAGTCGTAAAAATGGGAGACACCATGCTTTTAGCAACGGTAGTAAGCTCCCCAACCGCTAAAGAAGGTGTAGACTTCTTACCATTATCTGTAGATTACCAAGAGAAATATGCCGCTACTGGCCGTATTCCTGGAGGTTTTTTACGTCGTGAAGCTCGTTTATCAGATTATGAAGTGTTAATTTCTCGTTTGGTTGACCGTGCTTTGCGCCCAATGTTCCCAGAAGATTATCACGCAGATACTCAAGTAATGATTTCTTTGATTTCTGCCGATAAAAATATCATGCCAGATGCTTTGGCTGGCTTAGCTGCTTCAGCAGCTTTGGCCGTTTCAGACATTCCGTTTAACGGACCAATTTCTGAAGTACGTGTCGCAAAAATTGATGGTAAATTGGTTATCAACCCATTAATGAGTGATTTAGAGCGTGCTAGCTTAGAATTTATCGTAGCCGGATCGTACAACGATATCGTGATGGTTGAAGGAGAATCAAAAGAAATCTCTGAAGCCGAAATGGTTGAAGCTATTGAATTTGCGCATAAAGCTATCCAAATTCAGGTTCAGGCTCAACGCGAACTGGCCGAAATGGTAGGTTCAACCACCAAACGTGAGTACTGCCATGAAAACAGCAACCCAGAACTCAGAGAAAAAGCATTTGCAGATACGTATGCACAAGTTTACGCTATCGCGAAATCTGGTTCTAGCAAACACGAGCGTTCAGCTAAATTTGCTGAGATTGAGGCTACATTCTTAGCTTCATTAGGTGAAGGAATTGACGACACTACCAAATTCTTAGCTAAAAAATATTTCCACGATGTACAATACGATGCTGTTCGTAACCTCATCTTAGACGAAGGAATTCGTTTAGATGGTCGCGATTCGCGTACCGTTCGTCCAATATGGAGCGAAGTAGGTTATCTGCCAGCTGCACACGGTTCGGCGGTATTTACCCGTGGTGAAACACAATCTTTAACTTCAGTAACCTTAGGTTCTAAGTCAGATGAGCAAATGATTGATGGTGCCTTTATCAATGGTTACCAGAAATTCTTGTTACACTACAATTTCCCAGGTTTCTCAACCGGTGAGGTTCGTCCTAACCGTGGTGCAGGCCGTCGTGAAATTGGTCACGGTAACTTGGCCATGCGTTCCTTAAAACAAGTATTGCCTGACGAAAATCCGTACACCATTCGTGTGGTTTCCGATATTTTAGAATCCAACGGATCATCCTCCATGGCTACCGTTTGTGCGGGTACTTTGGCACTAATGGATGCCGGAGTGCAAATTAAAGCACCGGTTTCTGGTATTGCTATGGGTTTAATTACCGACGAAAAAACCGGTAAATACGCCATTCTAAGTGATATTTTAGGTGATGAAGACCATTTAGGTGATATGGACTTTAAAGTTACCGGTACCGAAAATGGTATTGTGGCTTGCCAAATGGACTTAAAAATCAATGGTTTGCGTTGGGAGGTGTTAACTGCTGCTTTAGAACAAGCTAAAGAAGCCCGTTTACACATCTTAAACGAGATGAAGAAAACCATTACTACACCTCGTGAGGATTACAAACCACATGCACCACGCATTGTAACCCTGAAAATTGATAAAGAATTCATCGGAGCTGTAATTGGCCCAGGTGGTAAAATTATTCAGGAAATGCAACGTGAAACGGGTGCTACCATCTCTATTGAAGAGGTTGAAAATCAAGGTATCGTAGAAATTTTTGCCGATAATAAAGCTGCTATTGATGCTGCTGTTGGTCGAATCAAGGCCATTGCTGCTAAACCAGAAATTGGCGAGACCTACGAAGGTAAAGTGAAAACCATTATGCCTTTTGGTGCATTTGTGGAGATCATGCCTGGTAAAGATGGTTTATTGCACATTTCTGAAATAGATTGGAAACGTTACGAAACCATGGACGGCATTTTCAACGTTGGTGACATGGTTACCGTTAAACTATTAGATGTCGACAAACAAGGCAAATTAAAATTGTCTCGTAAGGCCCTAATCCCTCGTCCGCCAAAACCGGAAGAGCAAGAAGCGTAATGTTGATAAAAGCCCTCAATTTTGAGGGCTTTTTTTGTTTGATTAGCTATATTTGATTCATGAAACACCTCATCGCACCTTCACTGCTTTCTGCCGATTTTGCCAACCTGCAACGCGATGTAGAAATGCTAAACCTAAGCGAAGCCGATTGGTTCCATATTGACATCATGGATGGTGTTTTTGTCCCCAATATCTCTTTTGGATTTCCGGTTTTACAGGCCATTGCTAAGTATGCGCAAAAACCTTTAGACGTGCATTTGATGATCATTGATCCTGATCGTTATCTTGCTGATTTTAAAAAAGCTGGAGCCGCAGTAATTACCGTACACTACGAAGCTTGTACACATTTGCATCGAACCGTTCAGGCCATTAAAGATTTAGGTTGTAAAGCGGGCGTAGCGATTAACCCGCATACGCCTGTTTCTGTTTTAGAAGCTATTTTGCCTGATTTGGATTTGGTACTCATCATGTCGGTGAATCCGGGTTTTGGTGGACAAAAATTTATTGAAACCACCTATCAAAAAATCAAACAAGTAAAAGAATTAGCTAAAGCTGTTAATCCCAATTTACTTATCGAAGTAGATGGAGGTGTCGGGTTATCTAATATCAACAAACTGGTAGATGCAGGAGCCAATGTATTGGTCGCTGGAAATGCCGTTTTTGCTGCCGATAGTCCAGAAAAAATGATTAAATCTTTGAAAAACTGTTAACTATATGAAACATAATTTTGGTGCCGGACCATGTATTTTGCCGCAGGAAGTGTTTAAACAGGCTGCTCAGGCTGTGTTAGAATGGGATCATACCGGATTATCTATTTTAGAAATTTCTCACCGCACTCCTGAATTCGAGGAGGTTGTAGCTGAGACTGAACGTTTGGTAAGATCTTTATTAAATGTTCCTTCCGGATACTCTGTAATCTTTTTGCAGGGAGGTGCTAGTTTGCAATTCTCTATGGTACCTATGAATTTATTGGGTGATGGACAGAAGGCAGCGTATTTAGATACGGGTGTTTGGGCCAATAAAGCGCTAAAGGAAGCCAAGCTTTTTGGGGAAATAGACGTTGTGGCTTCGTCAAAAGATCAAAATTATACGTTCATACCTAAAGATTATGTTATTCCTAAGGATGCAGTGTATTTCCACTGTACTTCTAACAATACCATATATGGAACGGAGATGCATCAATTCCCTAAATCACCTGTTCCAATGGTTTGCGACATGTCTTCAGACATTTTCAGTCGCCAGGTAAACGTTGCCGATTTTGATTTGATTTATGCCGGTGCTCAAAAAAATATGGGTCCAGCAGGTGTTACTTTGGTGATAGTTAAAGATGAGATTTTGGGTAAAATTGACCGTAAAATCCCTTCGATGTTAGATTATAAGATTCATATTGAGGGTGAATCCATGTACAATACGCCACCGGTATTTTCCATTTATGTGTCAATGCTTAACTTAAAATGGCTGAAATCTAAAGGCGGAGTTCCGGTTATCGAGCAAGAAAATTTGGCTAAAGCTAGAGCTTTATATACCGAAATAGACCGTAATCCGCTATTTAAAGGCACTTGTGCTATTGAAGATCGTTCCAACATGAACATTTGTTTCGTCATGGAGAATCCAGAATTGGAGAAAGACTTTCTAAAATTTGCCGAAGATCGAGAAATTGTGGGTATCAAAGGGCATCGTAGTGTGGGTGGTTTCCGTGCTTCGATGTACAATGCCTTGCCTATTTCAAGTGTTCATGTATTGGTGGATGCCATGCAAGAATTTGCCGAAAAACACGCTTAAATTTTACCACACACATCTTTTATGATTAAAATACTTGCCAACGATGGTATCGATCCTATAGGTAAAACGTTATTAGAACAAGCCGGTATTCAGGTGGATTCCGAAACCATTCCTCAAGATAGGTTAGCTCAGGCTTTGCAACATTACGATGGCTTAACCGTTCGGAGTGCCACCAAGGTGCGTAAAGAACTGATAGATGCTTGTCCCAATTTAAAATTGATAGGCCGGGGTGGTGTAGGTATGGATAATATCGATGTAGACTATGCAAAAAGTAAAGGCATCGCGGTTGTCAATACACCGGCTTCATCATCTCTTTCGGTTGCTGAATTGGTGTTTGCCCATTTATTTACCGGTGTTCGATTTTTATACGATGCCAACCGCAAAATGCCGCTTGAGGGTGGAACAAGATTTAATGATCTGAAAAAAGCTTACGCCAAAGGCATTGAATTACGTGGTAAAACCATCGGAATTATAGGTTTCGGACGTATTGGTCGGGAAACGGCTAAAATGGCTTTAGGTTTAGGCATGGATGTGTTGGCTTACGATTTAAACGAAGTGCCCAAAACGCTTAGTTTGGAACTCAGTGGAAACATTACAGTTGATGTGCCTGTGAAAGGAGTGAGTCTGAACGAATTAATTAGTCAATCTGATTTTATCAGCTTGCATGTGCCTTTCGCCGATAAACCAGTTATAGCTCAGGTAGAATTTGATTTGATGAAGAATGGGGTAGGTTTAGTGAATTGTTCACGTGGGGGTACAGTAGACGAGCAAGCGCTGATCAAAGCATTAGATTCAGGTAAATTGGCTTTTGCCGGATTGGATGTGTTTGAAAATGAGCCCCAGCCTTTAGAGGCTTTGTTAAGTCATCCGAAAGTATCGCTAACACCGCATATTGGTGCTTCTACCAATGAAGCTCAAGAAAGAATTGGTAACGAATTAGCTAATTTGATTATCGATTACTTTAAAAAGTAGTCAATTTTTAACTGCTTATGCCTAAAATTAAAGCATTTAAAGGGATTCATCCCGATCAGGCTTATGCAGAGCAGGTGGTTTTGCAGGTAGAAAATTTGGATCTAGATACCGCAAAAAACATCCGAAATCAAAATCCTCTTTCTTACGTTCATATGCTGGTTCCTAAGCTGGAAAACCGTTTTTTAATGGGTTCAAAAACGGAATTGGCATTCAAAAAAATCAATGAGAATTTTGATGAATTTTTAGATAAGGGATTTTTTGTCAGAGATGAAAAACCCGCAATCTATATTTATAGAGTTGATCATCTTGGTTTTAGTCAAACCGGAATTTGGGCGGTCACGGCTATCGACGATTACCTCAATAATACCATTAAAAAACACGAGTTAACACGTGCCGAACGGGAGCGTGGTTTAATAGATTATGTGCAACAGACCGGTATTGATGCCAACCCGGTGCTCATTGCTTACGAAAGTAATGCCAATTTAGAGCAGATTATCGCGAAAGCTGTTTCTGAAAAACCAGTATTGGAAGTGAACCAATCTAATGCAGCACATTTTTTATGGAAAATTGACCAAGAGGATCAATTGAAGGCCATCACTGATGCTTTTGCACAAATGAAAAGCACCTATATTGCCGATGGGCATCACCGTGCGGCAGCAGCATCAACCTATGGTATCGAATGTAGAAAACTCAATTTGAAGCATCGGGGAGATGAGGAGTACAATTACTTCACCTCGGTTTATATGTCGACTGAGCAGCTTCGAATTTTTGAGTTCCATCGCTTGGTTAAAGACCTCAAGTGCTCAGTTTCCGCATTTATGGATCAGTTAAAAGAAGTATTTACTGTTGATCAGTTGGCAAATGTAAGGGAGTTTAAACCTAAAAAGCAGCACCAATTTGGCTTATACATTGCCGATAAATGGTATGCTCTAGACTTGAAAACAAAGATTAGTTCCGATAATCCTGTCCAGAGCTTGGATGTATCTATTTTACAAGATCTGGTATTGCATAAAATGTTGAAAATTCAGGATCCAAGGACAGATAAACGATTGAGCTTTGCCGGTGGATTAACGCCCTTAGATAGTTTAGTTAAGAAAGTAGATGATGGTGAGTTTGATGCTTTATTCACCTTGTTCCCTACAAGTATTCAGGAATTGATTCAGGTTGCTGATGCAGGTGAAGTGATGCCTCCAAAATCAACTTGGTTTGAACCTAAATTTTTGGCAGGGTTACTTATCCATAAGGTCAACTAAACTGCTTTTGTAATTTCTGAATTCCCCGAACTAACCAGATCGTACCAGCTAGTATGGCAAAAGAAACGATGGCAATGGAAAGGTAATCGTCGAAGAGTTGTTTGGTCTCCTGCTTAGCTACCAGCAAAGCAGTTAATCCTAGCACCGAAGCTATAAAGGGAAACAGTAATGCCTCAATCACTAAACTGTTAAATCGAACTTTTCTTCGATCTGATCCCGAAAACAATACATATTGTCTGAGTACGAGGAAAACAATACATATCCCAAGAAAAATACAAACGGTTAAGAATAAGGCAAAGGAACCTAGTCCGCTAAAAGAAATATCGCTCATCATCAGTGTTTTGATGATAAAACGCAGATTTAGCTTTCAAATTGTAATGAACTGAGGTATCGGTACAAACCTTCTTCGTTTTTAACTAGTTCTTCGTGGGTTCCACTTTCAACAACTTTACCTTTCTCCAATACTACGATTCGGTCTGCTTCACGTATGGTTGATAAACGATGGGCGATGATAATGGAAGTTCGGTTTTTCATCAACTCCTCCAAGGCTTCCTGAACCAGTCGTTCCGACTCTGAATCTAAGGAAGAGGTGGCCTCATCTAAAATTAAGATCGCTGGATCTTTCAGTAAGGCACGTGCTATGGCAATTCGCTGACGCTGACCACCGGAAAGTTTAACGCCACGTTCGCCAACCAGAGTTTCGTAGCCTTCCGGAAAACTGCTAATAAATTCATGGGCATTTGCACGTTTAGCTGCCTGAATAATTTCTTCTTGTGTGGCATTTAATCGCCCATAAGCAATATTTTCTAGGATTGATCCCCCAAATAACAATACATCTTGAGGTACAATGGCTACCTGATGACGGATATCTGTCAAGGAATACGTAGCCGAGGCATTGCCGTCAAAGCGAATGTCTCCACTTTGTGGATCGTAAAATCGCAAAATTAATGACGCAAGAGTTGATTTACCAGCACCGCTAGGCCCCACAATTGCCAACCGTTCTCCGGCTTTTGCTTCAAAGTTTACCTCTTGCAATACGGGCATATCTGGGCGTGAAGGGTAGTTGAAAGAAACTTGATGGAAAGAAAGATTGCCATAAATTTTATTTTGGACGGCATTTTCCCGCTCACTAATGGAGATAGCCTCGTTTTCCTCATGTAGAATTTCCAATACCCGTTCGCTGGCACCCACTGCTTTTTGAACATTGGCATACAATTCTGGGAAACTACCCATGGCTGCGCCCACAAAAATGGCGTATAGAATAAATGTCGTTAAACTACCTACAGAAAGTTCACCCTTAGCCACCAATACAGAACCATACCAAATGACCCCAACAATGGCGCCAAAAAGACAGAATATGATGAAAGAAGCAAATGCCCCACGATAGCTAGCGCCCTTTAAGGCAATGTTGACTACTTTCTTTAAATTCTTTTCGTACCGACCGGCTTCGTAAGCTTCGTTTACAAAAGCTTTTACGTTGGCTATGCCCTGTAACGTTTCTTGAACCACCGTATTAGATTCTGCCAGTTGGTCTTGTGCCTGACGAGATACCTTACGGATAAAGCGACCAAATATTACCGCAGAAATGACTAAAACGGGTAATATGGCGAGATTAAGTAGGGTGAGTTTATGGGAAACCACAAATAATAAGGTAACACCACCAAAAAGAAGTACGATTTGCCGAAACATTTCTGCCAGGGTGGTGGTTAACGTATCTTGAATTTGAGAGAGGTCGGCAGAAATTCGGCTATTTAATTCACCAACACGTCGGTTGGCAAAGAAATTCATCGGTAAGGTGATTAATCGGAAATACGTGTCTCTACGGATATCGGCAAGTGCTTTTTCGGCTACTTCAACAAAAAACCGTATTCTGAAAAAAGAAACAAAGGATTGTAAGAATAGAATGGTAAAACATATCCAACCAATCGTATTAATGTCAGCGGGAATAAAACTTAGTTTTTGTTTACCCTGGGCCGCATCAATCATGGCGCCTAACAGCGATGGAAATGCCAATCCGGTTAGACTGGAAAGGAATAAAAACAAAATCCCAAAAGCAAATTTCCAGCGATAGGGCTTCAGGTATTTTAGTAATTCCGAAATATTCCGAATACTTTCTTTATTGATTTTGGCTTTTGGTAATTCCTCTGCCTGTTGGTTACCACTATTGAGTGTGTTTCTTGCCATTAAAATTTATCTGAACTCAAAAATAACTTTTCTGAAGGCAAAATGAGGTAAGTAGGAGTGGTATGACCGAATTTTTACGTATAAAAATCGTTTTACTGCTTGATGAAATCCAAAACGGGTTTTATCGTGTTAACAGGATCTTCTTCCATTGGCGTATGTCCCAAAGACTCGAAAGTAACCAGTTTGTTGTTGGGTAAATCCCGATGAAAACGTTTGGCAACCGATATCGGAATCAGTAAATCTTTATTACCCCAAATAATTAAGGTTGGAATAGTAATGGTAGCGATGTTTTTATAATTCTCATCAAGACCGGTTTTTTTAAAAGTTGACATGCGATCGATGAAGGCAGCCCGGTTTCCTGGTCTTAAGGAAAGTTCAAAATAACGGTCGATCAATTCGGGTGTAACCTTTGATGGGTTACCGTACACATTTTGAATACTTTTTGCCAAAACAGCTTTAGGAGTAACGTATTTAAACAGATTTTTAATGACAGGAAAACTAGCCAGTTGAAATGCAATGGGTGTAGATTTGGGTTGCATAGGATAGCCAGCAGCATCTACCAAAATCATTTTCTGAACCAGATCAGGGTATTTTAACGCAACATTCCAGGCAATGTAACCACCTAAAGAATTACCGCCAAGAATACATTGTTTAATACCGATTTTGCTTAAAAAATCACGTATAAAATCGGTGTAAAAAGAAATAGAATAATCTCCTGTTGGGTTGGGGCCAGTAAGTCCGTATGCAGGTAAATCGAGTGTGATAACCCGGTGTGATTTTTGCAATTGTTTAACCCAGCCTTCCCAAGTATGTAAACTAGCGCCGGTACCGTGTAGCAGGACTAAAGGAATGCTGTCATTCGAATTGCCTTCATCTCGATAATGTACCTGCATATCGCTCAGTTCAATAAATCGAGACTCTTGATTGCTGTACTTCGCTTTAAGTGTAGCTAATGGAATATCGTTTTCCCAGAAAAATCCAATTAGGCACAACCCAATTGCAATAAGGGTCAGAAAAAGGTAGCTGAACAGTTTCATGAATTAGAAATGAGAAATTAAAGACCACGCTTCGGCCCGTTCGGCAAATAGAGGCTTTACCCTTGCCCAGGTTAGCTTAAACAATTCAGAATTTCGGTACCTGTCTAAATTGACCTCCGAATCCCATAAACTAATCGTAAAAAATTGATTTGGGTTAGCAAGGTCTTGATGGAGATTGAGTTCGAAACACCCTTCGCTTTGTGCGATATGCTGTTTCATTTCCTCAAATATTTCAAGAAACTGTTCAGCTTTCCCGGCCTCAAAGCTCATTTTTACGATTCGGGTAATCATTTTTTGAATTCAATACGGACAATATCGCCCAGGTGTAAACCTAAAAGTCCACTAGCATTCCCTTTATTTATAGCAATTTCCAAGTGATTACTGATGCCGAATAAACACAATTTTTCGCCTTCTGGCACTTCATTGTAATGCCAACTTAAGGATGAAATGGATTCGTTTCTGCGGAAGTAAAGACTGAATTTTCGGTTTTTTTGCTGTTTGGTAAATAAATCTTTCGTGATGTTGGTAATCACATTCTGGAAGGAATCGATATAAATTACGCTTCCGCGGATCACATCACCTTCAATCACCGGCTGCAATGTCATTCTTTTTTCCAGATGATCAATTGGAAGTCCGATCTCCGTTAGTTTACCACCTTTAGCCAAATGGCAGGCAGCTTTGGCTAAAATATCAGATAAGGGGAAATGTAAAAAATTCAAATCTTGCATAATGTTGATTTCGACAATTTCACTCGGTTCTTCATCAAATAACAGGGAGAAAATACCATTGTCTGATCCAACAAAATAATGTTTTTTATAGCGGAGCGCCAGATAGCGGCTTCGTTCGTGATAAACCGAATCGATACCAATAAAATGAACGGTGTTCTCTGGAAAATAGTGGAAAGCGTTTTTTAAAACGAAGGCTGCATGTGGAATATTGAATGCAGCGATATCGTGTGTAATATCCACTAAATTAACGCTTGGCAATAGTTTCAATAAGCTACCTTTCAAGGCGGCCTGGTAAAAATCTTTCGATCCCAGATCGGTAGTTAAGGTGATTATCGCCATTCAGAAAAATGAATATTTATTAGTATTCTTGTTTTGGTTATTATGCTTACAAATATTCAATTTTTATCGCATAAAAAAACTTAAATTTAATAGCGAAAACCATTTTATATTTTTCCTTTGAACGAACTTAGTATAACCCTTGATAATGTAAACCCCGTAACACTTTGGGGCTCAAACAACGAGTATTTTGAAATCGTAAAAAAACAGTTCCCGAAAATCAAATTAGTTGCTCGAGGAAATGAATTAAAAGTGTTGGGTGATGAAGCAGAACTTAAACACTTCCAGCAAAAATTTGATGAACTACTTGCTCACATCGACAAGTTCCAAAGTTTAAGCCTGAATGATTTAGAACACATTTTTGGAGCCAACGGCAAAGCAGAATCTGATAATCAGTCTGAAAAGATCAATGGTTCTGATCCGATTGTATTTGGCCCCAACGGAATAGTGGTTAAAGCCCGTACGGCCAATCAGCGCCGAATGGTGGATAGCATTCAAAAAAATGATGTTCTTTTTGCCATTGGGCCCGCTGGTACTGGAAAAACTTACACAGCGGTAGCATTGGCGGTACGAGCATTAAAAAACAAAGAAATTAAACGAATCATCTTAACCCGTCCGGCAGTAGAAGCGGGGGAGAATCTAGGATTTCTTCCCGGAGATTTAAAAGAAAAGATCGATCCGTATTTGCGCCCGCTTTACGATGCTTTGGACGATATGATTCCTGCTGAAAAGCTGAAATTGTATTTGGAGAATAGAACGATTGAAATTGCACCTTTGGCTTTCATGCGTGGCCGAACCTTAGACAATTGTTTTGTGATATTGGATGAAGCGCAAAACGCTACCGATATGCAATTGAAAATGTTTTTGACACGTATGGGACCTACCGCAAAATTTATTGTAACCGGCGACGTCACTCAAATTGATTTGCCGAAGATTCAGCAATCGGGTTTGCACACCGCACTACGTATACTTCCTGAAATTAAAGGAATTGATATCATTTACCTGAGTGGCGAAGATGTGGTACGACATAAATTGGTTAAACGAATTTTAGAAGCTTACGGAGATATACAGAAATAAAATGGCTGCATTTAAAGAAACTCATTTTCAATTACCTGGTCAGACTGCTTTTTATAAAGGTAAGGTAAGGGATGTGTACACCATCGGAAACGATTATTTGGTAATGGTAGTCAGCGATCGCATCTCGGCATTTGATGTGGTTTTGCCTGAGCCAATACCTTATAAGGGGCAAGTGCTTAACCAAATTGCGGCTAAATTTTTAAGTGCAACCCAAGATATTGTTCCCAATTGGGTCATAGATGTTCCAGATCCTTCTGTAACCATTGGTCGCATTTGCGAACCCTATAAAGTGGAAATGGTTATTAGAGGCTATTTAGCCGGACATGCCTGGAGAGAATACCAAGCGGGTAGGAGAACAGTTTGCGGAGTAAGCCTGCCCGATGGTTTGCAAGAAAATGATAAATTACCTGAGCCTATCATCACCCCAACAACCAAGGCTGCTGTAGGTCATGATGAAGATATCTCACGTGAAGAAATTTTAGCAAGAGGAATCGTTTCAGAAAGAGATTATCTTCAACTCGAAAAATACACCCGAGCACTTTATCAGCGGGGAACAGCAATGGCTGCTGAACGTGGATTGATTCTAGTTGATACCAAATACGAGTTTGGCAAAACCGCAGATGGAACCATTGTTTTAATCGACGAAATTCATACGCCAGATTCCTCTCGCTATTTTTATGCAGATGGTTATGCAGAACGCCAAGCTAAGCAAGAACCCCAACGGCAATTGTCTAAGGAGTTTGTACGTAAATGGTTAATCGAAAATGGTTTTCAGGGAAAAGAAGGGCAGCAAATTCCTTACATGAGTCCCGAATGGATTACCACCATTTCGGATAGATATATTGAATTGTATGAACAAATTACCGGAGATCAGTTTGTTAAGCATCAAGACGAGCAAATTTTAGACAGAATTTATAACAATATATTAAAAAGTTTAAACCAATTATCAAAAAAATAATTGCAAATAACATTTTTTTAACTACCTTAGAATAGCATGAAGTTCGCCATAGATAAACACGATAAATACATTGTTTTTCAATTAGATGAGCAAAAATTGAACAGTTTAATTGCGCCTAAATTGAAATCAGAATTGATCTTGATTAATACCGAAGGACAATGTAACATCATCATGGATTTGTCTGAAGTACAGTACATCGATTCTTCTGGCTTGGGGAGTTTGTTGGTTGGACATCGTCTTTGCAAGAACTCAGAAGGATTATTTATTCTGACCAATATGAACGAGAATATTACTCGTTTGATCCATATTTCGCAGCTCGAAGAGGTATTGAATATTGTACCTACGAACGATGAAGCTGTTGATCTCATTTTCATGGAGGAAATTGAGAAAGAATTAAAAAGAGAAACACGCTAATTAGCACACCAAACCTTCAATGAAATTTGAGCTAACCATTTTGGGAAGTAGTTCTGCTACGCCTATTTTTGAACGTAATCCTACTTCTCAACTCCTCAATATTAATGAAAAACACTATCTCATTGATTGTGGCGAAGGTACACAGCAACAGTTGATGCGTTTTGGGTTAAAGGCGCAACGTATTGATTACATTTTCATTAGCCATTTACACGGCGATCATTATTTAGGTTTAGTTGGTTTATTGTCTTCAATGCATTTAAACGGCAGGTCGAAACCAATTAAAGTGTTTGGCCCTCCTGAGCTAAAAGAAATTTTAGATATGCAGTTTAAATTCTCGATGACTGCTTTACGGTTTCCTTTGGAATTCTATCCGACGCAGGCTGTAAAATCTGAATTAATTTTTGAGAATACCGACGTTCAAGTGGAGACGATCATTCTCAACCATCGGATACCTTGCACCGGTTTTAAATTTACCTTGAAAAGAAGATTGCCAAAGATTAGAATGGATAAAGTTGCCGAGTTGGATATACCAGTTGAGCATCGGCAATTGATTAAAAAGGGTTTTCCATACACGGATAAGGATGGAAATATTCACCAGGCTGAAGAACTAACCAGTCCTGCCGATGAGCCTCGTTCTTACGCCTATTGCTCGGATACGTTTTGTGACTGGTCTTATATTGATCAAATTCGAGGTGTAAATCTACTGTACCACGAATCAACGTTTATGAACGACATGTTGGATAGGGCAGAAGAAACGTACCATACCACAGCTTTACAGGCCGGTGAAATTGCAGAAAGAGCTGAGGTAAAAGAACTCTTAATTGGGCATTTTTCAGCACGCTACCGCGATTTGAATCCACTTTTAGAAGAAGCAAGGCTAAAATTTGAGAATGTAGCTTTGGCTCTTGAGGGAAAAACCTTTGAGATTCTTTAGTTTTTTGAACTTTTGCCAAAAACCGAGAAATGTACGTAACGTTTTGGATGTGCCTTTAGATCAATCATTAATTGATCTAAGTTACCAGCAGCATTTGATAGATTATTGTACAGCGTTTTATCGTTGATCAATAAGCCAATTGATCCTTCACCCGAATTGATTTTAGCCAAAACGGTTTGCAAATCACTTACTGCTTTGTTGGCATTAGTTAAGGTCTGACCAACATTTGCATTTGCCGCCTCATTGCTTATTTTTTTCAAATTAGCAGACATCGACTCCAAATTAGCCAACATATCACCAATACGTTTACTCTGGGATCCAACCAAGCCATCTACTTTCTGACTGGTTTGTTCCAGGTTCTTCATTGTTTTGGCAATACTGGAAAGGCTTTGCTTAAAGTTTTGTTGGAATTCTGGATTTAAAGTTTGATTAACCGTATTTAAAATGGAATCCATACGCCCCGCAATTAAAGCAGCTTTTTGCTGAACCGGCTTTAAATCGTCCATTAAACCGGCTTTAACAACACCCGAAATCGTATCTCCGTCTTCAGCCAAGTCTTTGCTGTCACCTAGTTTAAACACTACCGCTTTCCCACCCAAAAGATCTGTATTTTCAAGCTCAGCTACACTGTTTTTCGGCACCTGGTAATCCGGATTTATTTGAAACTCTGCAATAATCTCTCCATTTGGGTTCAATGTAAGGTCAGAAACCCGTCCAACCTGAAAACCATTCACATATACTGGTCTGGAGACGGTCAATCCGTCAATTTTCGGATAAACAGCGTAGTAATTGTTGTCGGTAGAAAAAATATCAATTCCCTTCAGGAAACTATAACCAAGAATTAGAACGGTAATAGCCACTGTCGCTAAAATGCCAACTTTGGTTTCGTTTGAGATTTTCAAAATAGATGGAGTTTAGATTTTTTATTCAATTTCAACCTGTTTTTTATACGATTGAATTGCTTTTAAAATACAATTTACAATTTCGGTTTGCCCGTCTTCAGAATTCATGTAGGCTTCCTCATCCGGGTTAGAAATAAAGCCAATTTCTGTCAACACCGCAGGCATGGCAGCACGGGCTAAAACAGCCAGACTTTTTTCTTTAACCCCACGATCCAAACGTCCGGTTTTGGTAAATTCATTTTGCATAAAGGTAGCCAATTTTATGCTTTGTTCCCGGTAACCGTTTTTTAAGAAAGAGAACATGATAATACTTTCCGGATCTTTCGGGTCGTAGCCTTCGTAATTGTCTTTATAATCTTTCTCTAATAAAATAGAAGCATTTTCTCGAATCGCAATATCTTGTTCATCCAATCTGCCAAAACCCGATACAAAAGTTTCTGTGCCACTGGTGCTGGTGCTTTGCGAATAACTCGTTGAATACACCGGAACTTTCTTTCCATACCTGTTTCTGGTATAGCCAGTAATTACTCTTCTAGTAACTTTTGGCATTGAATTACAGTGGATGGATATAAACAGATCAGCTTTCACACGATTCGCAATTCCAATACGTTCATACAATGGAACGAAAACATCGCTTGTTCGAGTATACACTACTTTAACATCTTTCATGTTTTCTTCAATGGTTTTTCCCAAACGAAGAGCAGTTTGCAAGGCGATGTCTTTTTCTTTGGAAGTTAATCCACGGGTAGCGCTATCTTTCCCTCCATGGCCGGCATCAATAACTATTGTTTTGATGCGGTAGGGCGAAGGATTGTATCTTTTACTAAACGAGAATAGCGTGCTAAACAGCAAAAACGCTAATAAAGCGTAAATCGGTCTGATGAATGGGATTATTTTCATTAATTTTGATCGATTTTTTGTGATTAACTGTTACAAAAATAGTATTCATCGGCTAATTTGAAATTAATAAAATTCCATTTTAACATTTACAGACTAATCAGTGTACTTATGCTGGTGTCGTTTTCTGCGTTTTCACAACAGAATGTGGTGAAAAATGCAGATACTGTAAAAGTGGACACTGTCAAAAATCAGAGGCTCAAAGGCTCTGGTTTAAATAGTCAGGTTAAATACACTGCCGAAGATTCCATCAGAATTGATAAAAAGAACGGATTAATTTATCTCTACGGTAATGCAAGGGTGATTTATACCGATTTTGAACTTGATGCAGATTTCATCCGTTACGATCAAAAAAATAACCTCGTTTTTGCAAAAGGTGTATTCGATACCAAGCAAAACCGGTATTCAGGCAAACCAATTTTTAAACAAGGCCGTGAACAACCCATCACCACCGATTCTTTGTTATTCAATATCGAAACTAAAAAGGGGAAATCATTCGGTGTGTTTTCTGAGGTGGATGGTGGGTATTTAAGTGCTCGTCAGTTCAAAAAGAACGAATACAACGAAGGTTTCTTTAAAAATGGGATTTACTCTACTTGTAATTTAGAACATCCCCACTTTGGAATTTTCATTACCCGTGGTATTGTTACCGAAAATCAGATTGTAACCGGACCTGCTTTTTTAGAAATAGAAGATGTTCCATTACCTGCAGGTATTCCATTCGGGTTTTTCCCGAAACCAAATAAACGTGCTTCGGGTATTTTGTTTCCAACCTTTGGTGAAGATGGAGTCCGTGGGTTTTTCATGCGTGATTTTGGATATTACATTGGTTTAAACGATTACTGGGACATGACACTGAGAGGAAGCGTGTACAGTAAAGGCTCGTACGATATTAGTAGTGCTGCCCGTTATCAAAAAAAATACAAATACGACGGTACGATCAACTTGAGGTACGCATCAACCAGAACGGGTATTGAAGGTACACCGGGTTATAAACCGTTTAAAGATTTCAATATTCAATGGAGCCACAGTCAGCGGCCAGAGGCAAACCCAGGTACAACCTTTAGCGCCTCGGTTAATGTGGGTACTTCAAGTTATTTTACCAACACTGCTGCCGGCGGTTCTTACAATTTTGACCAGTTGACCCGAAATACGCTTTCCTCCAACATTAGTTATGGAAAAACCTTTGCAGATGGTTTGTTCAATTTTACGTCGAGTTTAAGTCATCGGCAAGATATGCAACAGAAAACCGTTTTTCTGGAGTTGCCAACTTTCAGTTTAAACATGAGTACCATTAACCCTTTCGATTCTAAGAAGAGAACCGGAGAGCAGAAGTGGTACCAGCGCCTCAATGTAGGTTACAGTTTAAGGGGAACAAATTCAATTGACACCAAGGAAAGCTTGTTGTTCAAGCCAGGTATGGCTAAAGACTTTAAAAACGGTTTCCAGCATAGTATTCCGGTCGGATTATCACTTAATGTGCTCAAGTACTTTAACCTTAGTTCTGGAATTAATTATACCGATAACTGGTATACCCAAACCATCCGAAAAATGTATTCTGCTCCTTTGAATAAAGTACTTACAGATACCATACCTGGATTTAGTCGTATCTACGAATACAGTTTAAGTACTGGCTTAACTACTAAATTTTACGGTCAGGTTAATTTTAAAAAGGGACGCTTGATGGCTTTAAGACACGTGGCTACTCCGTCTGTGAATTTCAGCTATCGCCCTGATTTTGGTGATCCGAAATTTGGTTTTTACGAAGAAATTCAACAGAATACACAAAACGACCGTTTGGTTTATTCTTTTTTTGAACAAGGTGTTTACGGTTATCCGGGTAGGGGAAAAGCTGCCGCAATCGGATTTAGTTTAGACAATAACATCGAAGCCAAAGTAAAATCAAAATCAGATACGACTGGTAAAGCTGAAAAAATTCCAATTTTACAGGGTTTATCTTTTTCGGGTAATTACAATTTTGCGGTCGATTCATTTAAACTTTCTACCATTTCCTTTGCAGGTAGAACCGCATTGTTCAAGCAAAAGTTAGGGATCAATTTCTACGGAAACCTGGATCCGTATCAACTCGATGCGAATGGCAAGAGAATTAATAAATACACTTTTACAAATGGCGATTTTGCCCGTTTAACCAATTTTGGTTTTGCGCTTGATTTTAATTTAAGTTCATCAGGCCTTAATAAGCAAAAAACTACACCACCGAATAGTTTAGGCAATCTGAACCCGATGCAGAATTCGCAGCTGGATATGATTAGCCGGGATCGAAATGCGTTTGTAGATTTCAACATACCTTGGTCATTCCGCTTTTCCTACAGCTTTAACTATTCAAAAACGGCATTCTTAGCAAATACCACAAATACATTAAATTTTGGTGGCGATTTTAGTTTAACACCGAAATGGAAATTTGTTTACAATTCGGGATGGGATTTCAGGCAAAAAACATTCAGCTTAACTCAAGTTTCTGTTTACAGAGATTTACACTGCTGGGATTTATCCTTTGGATGGATTCCGTTCGGAACTTACCGAAGCTATACCGTTGATTTGAGAGTGAAGGCCTCCATTTTACAGGATTTGAAATTAAGTAAACGAAGAGATTTTTTCAATAATTTTTAAGATGCAAGCAGAGATAATTACCATAGGGGATGAATTGTTAATTGGCCAAATTGTCGATACAAATTCGGCATGGATAGGTCAGAAGTTAAACGAAATTGGAATAAAAGTTAAACAGATAAGCTCTATCTCTGATGAACGCGAAGCCATTCTGGAAACCTTACATGCAACTATCCAACGTGCCAATTTGGTAATTATAACCGGAGGATTAGGCCCAACAAAGGACGATATTACCAAAAAAACCTTAGCAGAATTTTTTGAAGTTGGATTTAAGCAAGATGCAGGAACCTTGGCCCAAGTGAAAGAGATTTTTTCAAGATACAATGCTCCGCTACTTCCTGTAAATATTGCACAAGCCGATGTGCCCGAGAACTGTACGGTTTTGCCCAATAAAAACGGAACAGCTCCAGGAATGTGGTTTGAATTGGATGAACAGGTGATTGTTTCTTTACCCGGTGTACCTTTCGAGATGAAGTATTTAATGGAAGAAGAAGTGCTTCCCAAATTGAAGACCTATTTCAAATTACCGCACATTGTACACCACACCATGCTTACGGCAGGCATTGGCGAATCTTTTCTCGCTGAGAAAATTTCATCAGTTGAAGATATCTTACCAAATTATATCAAACTGGCTTATTTGCCCAAACTGGGTCAAGTTCGATTACGATTGAGTGCTTACGGTAACGACCGAAAAGCATTGGAATTAGAAGTGCAGAGCATCTCTAATCAAATCCAAAAACTAATTGGAGATTATTTTATTTGCGATAGCGACACCCCTCTAGAAAAAGTTATTCTTGACTTTATGGAAACCCGTAACCTAACCTTAGCAATCGCAGAAAGTTGCACCGGAGGCTACCTGGCACACCAATTTACCCAACATCCGGGTTGCAGTACAGTATTTTCCGGAAGTGCAGTTGCGTATTCATACGACATGAAAGAGAGTATGCTCGGAGTTAAACATGCCACCTTAACCGAACACGGTGCAGTGAGTTCCGAGGTAGTTGAAGAAATGGCCAGAGGAGCCATAGAGCGCTACGAGTCCGATTATTCCATTTCGATAAGTGGGATTGCTGGACCCGGGGGTGGAATGCCTGAAAAACCGGTGGGTACGGTATGGATCGCGGTAGCAAACAAAACCAAAACAATCAGTAAGAAATTCCAATTTGGCACTAAGCGAAAAGAAAATATTGAGCGATCAGCAGCTAATGCTTTGATGATGTTGCACAAATTGTTAAAAGAAGATTACGCGTAAGCTAAAAACCATTATTTTTGCCCCATACTTTCCAATTATACCTATGGCTGAATATCAATTAACTCTTCCTAAAATGGGCGAAAGTGTCGCTGAGGCTACCATCATCAAATGGTTAAAACAGCCCGGTGATACCATCAAGATGGACGAAACAATTCTTGAAATTGCTACGGATAAAGTAGACTCTGAAGTTCCATCGCCTGTGGCAGGTAAATTGGTTAAACAGCTGTTTGCTGAAAACGATGTTGCTCAAGTTGGTCAGGTAATTGCCATTATTGAAACCGACATGAATGCTTCAGTAGAGGCTTCCGCTCCAGCTCCTTCGGTTCAGGAAAGCAAACCGGCTGTTGAAACGCCTAAAGAAGCCGATATTCCTGGTGTTGAACAATTAACTCAACAACCAGAAACTATAAAAGCGCCAGCTGCTGATTTTAGTCAATCAGAACGATTTTATTCACCATTGGTAAAAAGTATTGCTGCTGAAGAAGGAATTTCATTAAGTGAGCTCGATACCATCAAAGGAAGTGGAGCCGAAGGTCGTGTAACCAAACAAGATATTTTAGATTACCTAGCTTCCAGAACCTCTGCTTCTCCAAAAGTAGATAAACAGGAAAGTCCGAAAGTAGAAACTGCACCTAAAGCCGCTCCGGCACCAGCACCTGCAGTTTCGGTTTCTGGTGGTGATGAAATTATAGAAATGGACAGAATGCGTAAACTGATCGCCGATCACATGGTGATGAGTAAACATACCTCTCCGCACGTAACTTCTTTTGTTGAAGCTGACGTAACCAATATTGTACAGTGGAGAGAACGCATTAAAAAGGGTTTTGAGAAACGTGAGAATGAAAAAATTACGTTTACGCCAATATTTATCGAGGCCGTTGCCAAAGCAATTAAAGATTTTCCGATGATCAATGTTTCCGTTAATGGTAATCAGATCATCAAGAAAAAAGATATCAATATTGGCATGGCTACGGCTTTGCCTTCAGGAAACTTAATTGTTCCAGTAATTAAAAATGCAGATCAGCTGAATTTGGTAGGTATTACCAAAGCGGTTAACGATTTAGCAAACCGTGCCCGTCAGAATAAATTACAACCCGATGAGGTACAAAACGGCACTTTTACGCTGACCAATGTTGGATCTTTTGGAAATGTAATGGGGACGCCAATTATCAATCAGCCTCAGGTCGCTATTTTGGCGGTTGGAGCCATTAAAAAGAAGCCGGCAGTGATTGAAACCGAACATGGAGACGTAATTGCTATTCGTCACATGATGTTCCTGTCGCTTTCTTACGATCACCGTGTGGTTGACGGTGCCTTGGGTGGATCATTTGTCCGTAAAGTAGCCGACTACCTCGAAGCTTGGGATACCAATCGCGAAGCTTAAGCCAAAGCTTGTTCCATATCGGCAATTAAATCGTCGATATGTTCTAAACCCACCGAAACACGTATGAGGTTTTTGGGTGTAAGGGTATTCGGTCCTTCAACGGATGCTCGGTGTTCAAGTAAACTTTCAACACCACCCAAGCTGGTAGCTTGTGTAAATATTTTCACTTTATTGCAAACCGTTTGAGCAGCTTTTTCGCCGTCTTTTACTAAAAACGAAAGCATTGCTCCAGGTCCGCAGAGCTGTTTTTTGATCACTTCGTATTGTGGATGACTTTCTAAGCCTGGATAATACACCTTTTCAACTTTAGGATGAGCCTCCAAGAATTTTGCTAAAGCTTTGGCATTTTCCATGTGACCTTTCATGCGATACGGCAGTGTTTTAATGCCACGAACGGTCATGTAACAATCGAAAGGAGCAGGAACGGCTCCAGCCAACTGCTGAATAGATCTAATTTTCTGCCAATAGGCATTATCTTCTTTACAAATTAATGCACCGCCCACTACATCGCTGTGGCCACCCAAATATTTGGTGGTAGAGTGCATTACAATATCCGCACCGTAAAAAATAGGTGCTTGTATAATTGGAGTAGCGAAGGTATTATCAACAGCTAAAAGTATATTTTTTGCTTTCGCGATAGCGGATATTTGTTTGATATCGCTGACTTTCAGTTGCGGATTGGAGGGTGTTTCTAACCAAATGAGCTTTGTATTGGATTTGATAGCAGACTGAATCTGATCGTGATTCGTCATGTCGATAAAATCAACCTCGAGAATTCCTTTAAAAACTTGAAGTAAAGAGTTACGCAAACCATGATACATATCATCAGGTGCCAACACATGGCTGCCCGGTTCCAAAGCTTGAAATACCGTAGTACCTGCAGCATTACCGGAAGAGAATGCACAAGCATCTGCTCCGCCTTCCAGTTTAGCCAACACGTTCTCCAAAGCTCTGCGGTTTGGATTATCTAAGCGGGAGTACATATATCCCTCTGGATACGAACCATCTTCAGCCCGTTGAAAAGTGCTCGACAGCGTAATCGGCTGAACTACCGCTTTTGTGTGTTCATCTAGGTGGTTCCCGGCATGTATAGCAATGGTTTCAAGTTTCATAATGCTGATCTATAATCTGTAAGTAAACTTACACGATTCCGATCTTTTCAACAATTATTACTCGGATTATTGTGTGTTGAATGCTTATTTTTGCAATTCTATGTCAATCAGTTCCGACAAAATTCAGTATTTGATCCAAGATCCCAATCTGGACTCCGATTTAAAAGCCATTGCTCAAAAAGTTATGCAGCAGGAGCGTATAACTTTTGACGAAGGTGTTTTGCTTTACGAAAAAGCTGAATTGTCTTATTTGGGCGTGTTGGCTAATTATATTCGTGAACAACGACATGGAAATAAAACGTATTTCAACCGTAATTTCCATATAGAACCCACCAATTTGTGTGTTTACGATTGCAAATTTTGTTCGTATTCCCGATTGATCAAGCAAAAAGAAGAGGGCTGGGCTTACACCATGGAGGAGATGATGGACATCGTGAAGCAATACGATGAGCAGCCTGTTACTGAGGTGCATATCGTAGGTGGAGTACTTCCGCAGTACGACCTCGATTTTTACGCGAATTTATTCACGAATATCAAGAAACACCGTCCGGAATTGCATGTAAAAGCACTCACTCCGGTAGAATACCATTACATCTTCAAAAAAGCTAAAATGGATTATGCTGAAGGGATGAAGCGGATGAAGGAAGCAGGACTGGAATCTATCCCCGGTGGCGGCGCTGAGATTTTTCATCCGGAAATCAGGGAGCAAATCGCCAAAGATAAGTGTACCGGAGAGCAATGGCTGGCTATTCACGAAGAATGGCACAAATTGGGTATGCGATCTAACGCTACCATGCTGTATGGCCACATCGAATATTTTTGGCATCGGGTAGATCATATGGAACAGTTACGCCAGTTGCAAGATCGCACAGGTGGTTTCCAAACTTTTATTCCATTGAAATTTAGAAATCAAGACAATCAAATGTCGAATGTGCCCGAAGTGAGTGTAATTGAGGATTTACGCAATTATGCCATTGCTCGTATCTATTTAGATAATTTTGATCACATTAAGTCATATTGGGCAATGATTGGTCGTAATACGGCTCAATTATCCTTAGCTTTTGGTGTAGATGATATTGACGGTACCATTGACGACACCACTAAGATCTACTCCATGGCCGGTTCTGAAGAGCAAAATCCAGCAATGAGTACCAAAGAACTTGTGGACTTAATTAAGCAAGTTGGACGTCATCCGATAGAACGTGATACCTTGTATAAGGTGATTCAGGATTATCAGGATTACGAATTCCCAGAGGAGAATAAGCCAATATATTACGCCCTGCCGGTGATTAATTCATGAAGAAAACACTCTACATCATTCGTCACGGAGAAACCGATTTAAACAGGCAAGGGATAATTCAGGGTCGTGGAATGAATACCGACCTGAATGAATGGGGACAGAAGCAAGCCGCAGCATTTTTTGAACATTACCAGCACACTCCATTCGATCTCATTTATACGTCTACATTAAAACGGACGCACCAAACTGTTACCCAATTTATTCAAAAGGATATTCCTTGGAAACAACACGAAGGTTTAGACGAATTGGCCTGGGGTATTTATGAGGGCAAACCTTCAGAAATTACGAAACCACACTTCGAAGAATTAACCGCTGCTTGGGCAAACGGCGAATTAGACAGAAAATTCGAATTGGGAGAGAGTCCGCTCGAAGTTCAGGCCAGACAACAAACCTTTCTAGAGGAGGTTAAAAGCCTGAATACGGTTGAAAACGTATTGGTTTGTATGCATGGAAGGGCTTTACGCTTATTGCTATGCACCATTAGCAGATTATCCTTATCGCAAATGGATCAATTCCCGCATTCCAATGTGAGTTTATACAAGATTTATTTTGATGGAAAGGATTTCGAAATTATTGATTTCAATAACCGAGATCACTTGATTGATTTATAAGTGCAACAGACATGATGGAGAAGATGAGAATTTCTGCAGTTTCTTATACAAATGCCAAGCCTTTCGTTTACGGCTTAACTCATGGATCCTTAAGCGATAAGATTGAATTGAGTTTAGATATTCCTTCAGATTGTGCAGATAAATTAATTAACAATCAGATAGATATAGGTTTAGTTCCGGTTGCAACTTTATTAAAACTCCCAAGCTACCAAATTGTATCTGATTACTGTATCGGCGCTTTTGGTGCAGTACATTCTGTATTTATTTTTAGCAATAAACCGATCACTGCAATCAGATCGATTCGTGCTGATCAGCAATCCCGGACATCCAATCTGTTGGCTAAAGTTTTGCTTAAAAACTATTGGAAAATAAATCCAAATTGGGTAGAAACAGAGGATGCCGATGCATTTGTCCTTATTGGCGACCGTACTTTTGGCAAGGTCAAGCAGTATGCTTATGCCTATGATTTGTCTTCTTACTGGCATGAAATGACCGATATGCCCTTCGTTTTTGCGGCTTGGGTAAGTAATAAGACTATTTCTGAGAATTTTATTTCAGAGTTTAATGAAACATTAAAGTTGGGTTTAGCCAATCGTCCGGCATTGATCAAAGAGCTAGATACCTTTCCAAATTTCGATATGGCCAAATACCTGAATGAGTATATCGATTACGATTTAGATGATTCTAAAAAAGCTGCACTCGCTCATTTTTTAGAGCTGGCCAAAGCGGTTTAAATTCGCTCCAATACTAATTTTATTGCGTTATCAACGACCTTCTGAGGGTTTTTGCTGAATTCCAATTTTACACGACTAGCTAGGATTGCGTTTACCGACAGGGCCTGATGCCCCAAAATAGATGCTAAAGCATAAATACCAGCGGTTTCCATTTCCAAATTGGTAATCTGCTGGTTTTCGTAGTTAAATTGATTCAGTTTTCCGATCATATTAGTGATTCGAGACGAATACCTCAAGGTTCGGCCCTGAGGTGCATAAAACCCAGGAGCAGTTACCGTAATTCCCTTTTGTAAACCCGCACCAATACGATCCAAGAGGCTTTTTTCAGCACTGGTAAAATAGGGATTTAGTTTTTTTAGTTCAGGTACTTGTGTATTCAAAGCCTCAACTAGTTCCTGTTCTCTAGCTGTATTCGAATACCCGTAGTACATCATTAGTGCATCTAGTCCTAAAGCATATTCAGACACTAAAATGGTATCGATGGGTATATGAGCTTGAATAGCGCCAGACGTGCCAATTCGAACGATAGTTAATGAATTCAACTGTTCTTTTACCTTTCGCGATGCCAAATCGATATTTACCAAGGCATCCAACTCATTCAAAACAATATCAACATTGTCTGTGCCAATACCTGTAGAAACTACACTAATTCGTTTACTTTCCAGATAACCCGTATGGGTAATAAACTCCCGTTTTCCTTTGCGCAACTCAATGGAATCAAAATGTTTGCTTACTTCGCTAACCCGATCTGGATCCCCAACGGTAATAACGGTAGGTGCAAGATCTTCCGGAAGTAGATTTAAATGGTAAACACTTCCATCGGCATTTAAAATCAAATCGGTTTCAGCGATAGTTCTCATAAGGTTTTCAGGTATTGAATACTCAAATTAGGTATTTTTTCGAATTGAGCGATGAGTTGATTAACAACCTTTTGTCGAATCTCAACAACCAATTCGCAGGAATTGTCCATCTGTTGGTTCACAATGGTCAACTGCTCGTCTTTGATCACTTTCATCACTTCATTGAGTTGCAGGTAGTCGAATTGTAAGTGATAGTGGTCATTGATGGTTTTTTCGATGATGTTTGCCGCGTTAATCGCTTCCTGGGCTGCAGTTTTGTAAGCATGAATTAATCCAGGTACACCCAATAAGGTGCCACCAAAGTAACGAACTACCACAACCAGCACTTGGGTGAGATCGTGCGATAAAAGTGTATTTAAAATAGGTCTTCCAGCAGTTCCCGATGGTTCACCATCATCATTGATGCGAAACATGGAGCGATCTGGACTTAAACGCATGGCCCAGCAGTGGTGTCGGGCTTTGGGATGTTCTGTCTTGAGACTATGAACAAGGCTTTTGATATCTTCTTCCGTTTGAATAGGATAGGCATAGCCTATAAATTTGCTTCCACGATCTCTGAATATTCCTTCGGCCGGTGATTGAATGGTTTTATAGATATCCTGGAAAAGCATATCAATTTAAGGCAATGATTAAAATAGCCAGAATTGCCAGTAAAATACCTGCATAATTCAATTTACTTAGCTTTTCCTTAAATAGGAGCAATCCAACTAATGAACCCAAAACAATTACGCCGATGTTCATTGCGGTAAATACAACAGATGGCTGAGTTTGAAGTGCCTGATGGGCTTTAAGGTAGAAATAGATATTTCCGAAATTGAACACACCTAAAATCAATCCACAAATTAGATTGATAATTGTTATGCGCATCTTTTTAATCACCACCAAATAGACCATACTGAGCGTAGATATGCCCAGTGCCAGTAAAAAGATGACAAAGAGTGCAGTTGTAAACGGCAGGTTTTTAAACGTAGCGATTTGTTTAAATAAGATATCGATGAGTCCAAATCCAAAAAAAACAGAACTTGGGAATAACCACGAATTCTTGTTGTTTGAAGCATTTTTATCCCACGAAATGGATAACAATACGGCAAGTAAACCCAAAGATATGGCCCCGGTTTTAAGTGTTGAGAATTGTTCGCCGAAGAAGAGATACGCTGCCAATAGCGGAATGAGCAAGGATAAACGCTGGGCAATATCCGTTCGTACAATACCTGCATGCCTGACAGAGAAGGCCATGACTACGAAAATTGTAGGCAATAAAAAGCCCAGGGTCATGTAAATAGATATGGGTGCACTGGAATCTAAAATTGTCAGATCAGGTTTAAAAAGCCAGTAACAAAGTAACGCGGCCGCGGCATAATTAAAACCAATGGCTTGATAGACGTTTATTTCGTAACGACGAGCCAATTTGAGTAAAATAGACACAATAACACTACAGCATACGCTTAATAAAACGTAAATCATACTTCTCGATAATAAATGGTTAATAGATCGGTATCGACTTTCTGTTCTTCGATTGCAGTTGCTGATAGGATAGGAGCTTTAATGCCTTTGCCCCAATATTGATTACCAGTAAAGACTCTGGCCTCATCCCATAAACCAGCTTGAATAAACTGATTGAGGGTTTTGACTCCACCTTCAACTAATACAGATTGCACATCAAGCAAGTACAGCTGATAGGCTATAGATTGTACCAACAAATTATCGAAATTCTCCAGTTCGATGTACTTTATGCGACCGCTTACATCTGTTTTCACTGCATTGAACACAATAGTTTCCTGGTCTTGATCAAATAAGTGAAGGTCTGGCGGCAATTCTAAATTACGATCAATCACAATCCGTTTTGGATTTCTGCCCGTCCATTCCCGCACATTGAGTTGAGGGTTATCAATTTTTGCAGTTTGAAAACCTACCAAAATCGCATCTTCCTCTGTTCGCCAGCGGTGGCTTAATTGTTTTGTCGATAAACCGGTAATCCATTTTTGCTCATCCTCATGTGGTGCGAAAAATCCGTCGGCAGTTTGAGCCCATTTCAGAATAATATAAGGTCGTTGTTTACCAATACAGGTAAAAAAGCGCTTATTCAGATTGAAACAGGCTTTTTCCAAAATTCCTTCCACTACTTCGACGCCGGCCTCACGTAATTTCGCTATTCCTTTGCCATTTACTTCTGCATAAGGGTCACGGCAGCCAATAACCACTTTCGGAATTTGATATTTGATGATCAGGTCTGAGCAGGGAGGAGTTTTTCCAAAATGTGCACAGGGCTCCAAACTCACGTAAATAGTCGATTTTTGGAGTAATGCTTCAGCATCAGGATAAATGGTTAAAACTTGACGAATGGCATTCACTTCTGCATGTGCCTCGCCGTAGCATTCGTGGTAACCTTCTCCGATGATTTTGTCATCAGCCACAACCACGGCTCCAACCATGGGGTTTGGACTTACCCGGCCTGCACCTAAAGCAGCCAGTTCCAAACAGCGTTGCATATACAGCTCATCAACAGACATGGTGCAAATTAATACATTTTAGCTGGTTTTTCGGCTATTTAATTACGTACTTTGTGGCCATGAATTGGTTGCAATTAGAGAAAAAATGGGTGAACGACTTGAAGGCTATTTATGCCGAACAAGAAGCTAAGAGTCTGTTTTTTATCTCCCTCAAGCACCATTTTGGATTCGATAAAACCCAGTATTTAATCCATCAACAAGAAGAAGTTTCTTCCGATCAAGTCCTGCAAATGGAGCGTATTTTAGCCGAATTGCAAACTGGAAAACCCATTCAGTACTGCCTTGGAGAAACAGAATTTATGGGTTTGGCATTTCAGGTCAATCCTGCGGTACTCATTCCACGCCCCGAAACGGAAGAACTGGTGCATTGGATTCTAGATGAGGTGGCTAATCACCAACTCCATGCGTCCCGTATTTTGGATATTGGAACCGGAAGTGGCTGTATTTCGGTCTCCCTTAAATCGAAATTGCCGGATGCAGACATCTGGGCTTTAGATAGTTCCTCAGAAGCTTTAGAGACAGCCAAATTAAATGCAATAAATAATGGGGTTGAGCTCAATTTTTTAGAAATAGATATTTTAAAGGATGATATTGATGAGTTCTTCGATATACTTGTCAGTAATCCGCCTTATGTAACTGAAACGGAGAAAGCGCAAATGCATAAAAATGTGCTTGATTTCGAACCTCATACCGCTTTATTTGTTCCTGATCAGGATCCCTTAATTTTCTATCATCGAATTTCCGATTTAGCACTTCAACACTTGAAGCCAGGCGGATTATTGTTTTTCGAGATCAATGAGCAATTGGGTAAGCAAACGCTGGAGCTTCTAGAAGCAAAAGGATTTCATTCGCTTGAGTTGAGAAAAGATTTTTTTGGTAAAGATCGGATGATTAAAGCCAGTATTTAGCTTCTGGGATGGTACTGCAGAATGGTGCTTCGTAAGTAATCGCGGTCTAAATGCGTATAAATTTCGGTTGTGGTTATGCTTTCGTGACCCAGCATTTCCTGTACCGCACGTAAATCGGCACCTCCTTCAATTAAATGCGTAGCAAAGGAATGACGGAACGTATGCGGACTAATTTTTTTCTTTAAGCCAATTTTAGTTGCCAACTCTTTGATGATTAAAAAAACCATAACTCTGGACAAGGGCGAACCTCTTCTGTTTAAGAAAACATAATCTTCTTTGCCCGGCTTGATTTCGAGGTGAACACGCAATTCTTGAAGCCAAATGTTGAGGTATTTTACAGCTTCTCCGCCAATTGGAACCAGGCGTTCTTTGTTTCCTTTTCCGATGATCTTAATCAAGTCGATATCTAGAAACAAATTAGAAATTTTTAAGCTCACCAATTCTGAAACCCGCAAACCACAACCGTATAGCATTTCGAGCATGGCTTTATTTCGCATACCTTCTGGCTTAGATAGATCAATGGCATCAATCAAACTATTAATTTCAGGTAAGCTTAAGGTATCCGGTAGTTTTCGACTCAATTTAGGGCTTTGGAGTAGGGAAGACGGATCTTTATTGATGAGTTCTTCCAATACCAAATAATTAAAGAATGCTTTAATGCCAGATAAGGTTCTGGCCTGAGTATGCGGGCTCATACCCTGCAGATTGATCCATTCTAAAAATGCTTTTAGATCATTACTATCAATATCCTTAACCTGCTTTTCTTGTCCCATTTCAACAAAAAAAGCTTCTAATTTGGAAACGTCCTGCAAATAAGAACTGATACTATTGGCAGACAAGGAACGCTCCAATCGTAAATACGCTTTAAAACCCTTTTGTAATGAAGCCCAGTTCAATGAATTCTCGAATTAAAATTTTATGTTTGAAACGATGAATATACACATCATAAACGGTCCAAATTTAAATTTACTCGGTATACGTGAGAAATCTGTATACGGCGAGCAAAGTTTTGATGCCTATTTGGCCGATCTTCAAAACAAATATTCCATTTTGGAAATCACGTATTTTCAAAGCAATGTGGAAGGCGAAATCATCAATAAACTTCACGAAATTGGCTTTTCAGCCGATGGTATTATTTTAAATGCTGGTGGTTATACGCATACCTCAGTTGCTATTGCCGATGCAATTGCGGCAATCCAAACTCCGGTGGTTGAAGTACATATTTCCAATGTATATGCCCGTGAAGAGTATCGCCATGTATCGCTTATGGCAAAAAATTGCAGGGGAGTAATTGCCGGGTTTGGCTTGGATAGCTATCGTTTGGCTTTAGAAAGCTTTTTGGCCTAAGCCGATAAGTCAGAAAATTTCTTTTTCTTCCGAATAAAATAGTCCCAAACAATACTGCGAGGATAAATGCCGTGTGTATTTCGGTCTGGATTAACCAGCTGACGTTTTGCTGAATTTGTTTTCCAGCTTTTCAAAAACGCTAGATGAGCTTTGCTGATGGCTGCGGCATTTTTAGGTTTACCTTCTACCAAAAACTTAAGTAAGGATACAAAATCTAAAAAAAAGCGAATAAAAACCTTAAAAAAAGCAGTTTTAGCAGGATAATTTTTATGGATCATCCATAAATTATTTCGGAAATTCAGAAAAGTCTTGAAAGGACTTTCAGCAGCAAGTGTTCCACCGCCAACATGGTAAACACTAGCTTCTGGGCAATACCAAATCTGATAGTCGCGATTTTTCAATCGCCAACACAAGTCAATTTCCTCCATGTGGGCGAAAAAGTCTTCATCAAACCCATTTATTTCATCCCAAGCTTTTTTCCGGATAAAGAATGCAGCACCACTAGCCCAGAAGATTTCACTAGCTTGATTATACTGACCTTCATCTTTTTCTAAGGTATCGAATATTCGACCACGACAAAATGGGTAGCCCAAATAATCGATAAAGCCACCTGCTGCACCGGCATATTCGAAAATGCTCTTATCGCGATAGCTGAGTAGTTTAGGTTGGGCAGCCGCAATTTGAGGATTACTTTCCAGTAATTCTATAACTGGATTGATCCAGTTTTTATCTACCTCAACATCCGAATTTAACAACACCACATATTCTGCATCAACTTGGGCTAGAACACGATTGTAGCCACCGGCAAAGCCGTAATTTTTATCGTTTTGAATCAGTCTAATTTGGGGATAGTGTTTTTTCAAAAACTGAACAGAATCATCTGTTGAGGCATTATCTCCAACACAAATTTCTAAATTAGGGTAGGAGCTAGCGACTACCGAAGGCAGAAATTGCTCTAGGTAATGACGTCCATTCCAGTTCAGGATAACAACCGCTACTTTGGGATTAGTTTTCATCGTTTTGCGGTGGTTTGTGTTTCCAGCGTTTGTGCGACCAAATCCAAAATTCGGGTTTAGCCTTAATGATTGATTCTAATTCCAAGTTATAACCCTTGGTTATTTCATTCTCTTCAGTTTCTTGAGGCTTATTGTACAGCATTTTAAAATGGGCTTCGTAAAATCCACGCTTAGGCCGGTCGATATGCATGTAAACGATGGGGTTGCCGGTTAATTTTCCGATCTTCTCCAATCCCTGAAAAACCGAAGTGGGTTGATTCAAAAAGTCGATAAAATAATTTTTCTCGTGACGTGTTGGCGTTTGATCGCTTACCAAAACAGCCATGTAGGTATCTGTTTGTTCGGCAATGGTACGAATGGTTTGTTTCATGGGCACTAAGTACACTCCAAACTGAGAACGAATACCGTTGATCACTTTTTCAACGTCCTGATTACTCAAAGGCTTGTAAACCCCTATAATTTTGCCCTTAAAAATGGACGAGATTCCAGGTGCGGCCCATTCCCAGTTACCGTAGTGGCTGGTGGCAAGCAGAACAGATTGATTTTGATTGAGCAGATTCTGCACAAAGCCGTGATTTACCAAAACAAATCGCTTATTGATACTTTCCCGACTCATACTGAGTAATTTCACATTCTCCATGATTAAGTCGGCCATGAATCGAAAATACGTTTTCTCAATTTTTACGATCTCAGTAGCTGATTTTTCAGGAAAAGAGTTCTCTAAATTGGTTCTCACCACCTTTCTACGGTATCCAATTAGATAGTACAAAATGAGGTACAAGCCATCGGACAGGATGTAGATTACCCGGAAAGGCAAAAGGGAAATGAGATAAACAACTGAGTAGGCAATCCAGAAAAATAGTTTTGACATCATTTCTTAATCAAGAATCAGGTTCAAATTCTTAGTTTTGGAACCAATTACAAACATAAGGCATCGCATGGATAAAGTCCTCATTTTACCCGCTTTTTATCTTCCCTCTATCGAATATTTTTCGGTTTTGAAAACAGCAAGCGATCCGATTTTAGTTGAAAAACACGAACATTTCCCAAAACAAACGTATAGAAACCGAGCAGAAATTCATTCAGCAAACGGTAAACTGGACTTGATTGTGCCCGTGGTAAAAGGATCGAAAGTGCATACCGCCATGAAAGATGTAAAGATCAGCTATGAGTTTGATTGGCAGCGCTTACATTGGTTAAGTTTGCAAACTTCGTACCGCAGTTCGGCTTATTTTGAGTTTTATGAGGATGAGCTGGCACCGTTTTACCACCAAAAATGGGACTACCTCTTAGACTTTAACGTTGAGATGCTGTCAGTTTTATTAAAACTACTAAAGCTAAATTCCACTTACTCATTTACAGAAAGCTATCATGCACCATCGTTAATAGAAACTGATTATAGAACGAGTATTCACCCTAAACGGGAGAGTGCCTATCGAACTAAGCCTTATTTCCAGGTATTTGAAGATCGAAATGGGTTTATTCCGAACCTGAGTTGCATTGATCTATTGTGTAGCCAGGGGCCTCAAAGTGCGGCTTATCTATAAAAAAAGCCTCTTCTAATAAGAAGAGGCTTTTTATGTTTAACTCGTAAATCTTATTTCTTTAAAACGATTTCTTTCGTTTGTCCATTAGCCGTTACAGTTGCTTTGTTATCACATTGTCCATCGCCATAATCCAGTATAAACTGAGGTCTGCCAGTTACATTAGTCTGATTTTTACCAGCAACTATAAATGCACAGTTCATTTTTTTAATAAGCGGACTTAATGTGGTTGAAGAGAAATTGCGACCTTGCGAATCTCGGCCACTTTCTGTACCTCTTATGGCATAAATATCATCCGCTTTGCTCGGAGTTAAGATACCCTGTCTCCATTCAATTAGATAAACAGAATTGTAGGTTCTGGTGGCTCCCGTTACTGAAGTTACGGTTTGGTTGATGCTTACGGTAAAGTTTAGATTTAAATTTTCATTTAAACCATTGATTACAATGCGCTTGGAGCCCGTAATTTTGTTATTGTTGACATAAAAATCGACAAAACTGGTTTCAATTACCGTTCCGGATTTTCTCATTGGGCCCGAAATAACGGATACAATTTTTCCTTTTCGAACGTTTCCGGCAGCACCGCAGCCACTTCCAAAATCGATGGTCATGGTTTTAGGAAAAACATTTCCGGTAGGGGTGATGGTAACCACTCGGCAACTCGAGTCTGCATTTGCTGCAAATTCTTGGTTATAAGATTGAGAATTTACAGACTGTGTGGGTGTCTCAAACAAGTTCAGATCAAGCATAGATGAGCCCATGATCTCAGTAAAATTATCAGTTACGGATTCATCCAATTGGCTGTTCTCGGCAAGAGTTACCAAATCTTTTGTTTCCTCATCTTCCTGAATTGATTTTTTACATGAACTTAGATTGACTATTCCGAAAGTGAAAAGTACAAAGGCAGATGTGTAAAGTATCTTTTTCATTTTAATTGAGTTTTCTGTTTAGATTAAATGTATATAAAAAGGTTTAAACATCTATATTTTATTTTTCTCCAATAAGCTTTAAAGCTTATTTTTATCACAAATAAAAACATATGAAATTCGGAACCAAAGCCATACATGCGGGCCAAGAGCCAGATCCAATAACCGGAGCAATCATGACTCCGATTTATCAAACCTCTACCTATTGGCAAGAATCGCCGGGCAAACACAAAGGCTATGCCTATGCTCGTGGTAAAAACCCTACCAGAACAGCCTTAGAAGATTGTTTAGCCGCCTTAGAGAATGCAAAATTTGGCTTAGCATTTTCAAGTGGAATGGGCGCAACCGATACCGTGATGAAGTTGTTAAAACCTGGCGACGAAGTGATTACCGGAAACGATTTGTACGGCGGTTCGTACCGTATGTTTACCAAGGTTTTTGAACCTTATGGGATTAAATTCCATTTCATCGATTTAGAAGATGCTGAAAATATTCAGAATTATATCAATTCCAATACCAAACTGATCTGGATAGAAACTCCAACCAATCCGACCATGCGAATTGTAGATATTGCAGCGGTATCTAAAATCGCGAAAGCTAAGCAATTGACTTTGGTGGTTGACAATACCTTTGCGTCACCGTATTTACAAAATCCAATTGATTTAGGTGCAGACATCGTGATGCATTCGGCAACTAAATATTTGGGCGGACACTCGGATGTAATAATGGGTGCCTTATTAACCAACGATAAAGAACTTTACGACCGTTTGGCCTTTATTCAAAATTCGTGTGGTGCAGTTCCAGGCCCGATGGATAGTTTTTTGGTTTTAAGAGGTTTAAAAACGCTGCATTTGCGCATGAAAGAGCATTGCGAAAACGGACGTAAGGTAGCCGAGTACTTAAAAGCTCACCCAAAAGTAGAATTGGTGTACTGGCCTGGTTTTACGGATCATCCTAATCATGAAATTGCTAAAAAACAAATGCGTGATTTTGGTGGAATGATCTCTTTCTCGACCAAGGGAGCCACTTTAGAAAGTACGTTTAAGCTGGCTTCTTCCTTTAAGGTATTTTCATTGGCTGAATCCTTGGGTGGGGTAGAATCTTTAATCAATCATCCGGCTACCATGACCCATGCATCTATTCCGAAAACTGAACGCGAAAAAGCGGGTGTAACCGATAATTTATTGCGATTAAGTGTGGGCGTAGAGGATAGTGAAGACCTGTTGGCCGATTTAGAACAAGCTTTAGCTAAGATCTAATCAATTTTGGATTTAAAGGCTTTTCTTGATGCTAAAGTTGTTCAATACAATCAGCCTGGTTTTATTGAAAACGATCCCATTGTTATTCCGCACAGCTTTAGTAGAAAGCAGGATATTGAAATTATGGGCTTTTGGGCTGCAATATTGGCCTGGGGGCAGCGTAAAACCATTATTGCTAAATGTAGAGAACTGATTAATTTGATGGATGGAAGTCCGTACGACTTTATTGTTAATCATCAGGAGTGCGATTTAAAACCTTTTTTAAATTTCAAACACCGGACGTTTAACGATACCGATACGCTCTATTTTTTATATTTTTTTAAGAAGCACTACCAGACTTACGACAGTTTAGAATCAGCATTCCTTCCAGAAATTCGTAAAGAACAGCCGCAAATCGAGCATATACTCAATCGGTTTAGAAGCTATTTCTTTTCAATTGGCGAAGATTTTCCTAGACGAACGCTGAAACACGTTTCAGCCCCATCGCAAAAATCAAGTTGTAAACGTTTAAACATGTTTTTAAAGTGGATGGTGCGAAAGGACAATCAGGGCGTTGATTTTGGGATTTGGGATAACATTAAACCTGCAGATTTAATTTGCCCCATCGATCTACATGTGGAACGCGTTGCTCGTAAATTGGGTTTAATTGAACGTAAACAGCTCGACTGGCAAACAGCCCTCGAATTGACCGAGAATCTGAAGCAGTTCGATCCAGATGATCCGGTTAAATATGACTTTGCGCTCTTTGGTCTTGGTATCGAAGAAAGCTTCTGACAGCTCTCTAAATAAGCGTATATTTGCAATCTCATGAAGGTTTCAACAGATACGATTGTGGCTTTGGCTACTCCCGGTGGGAGTGGAGCCATAGGGGTGATCCGTTTATCTGGACCTGAAGCCATTGCAATTACACAACAGGTTTTTAAAGGCAAAGATCTTAGTAAGCAAGCTTCCCATACCATTCATTTTGGAACCATTCGCGAAGGTGACCAAATTATCGACGAGGTTCTCGTGTCTTTGTTTATTGCTCCGCATTCGTACACCCGAGAGAATGTAGTGGAAATTTCTACCCACGGATCGGCTTATATACAAGAAAAAGTAATCAAATTACTCATTCAGCAAGGTGCTCGTGCAGCAAATCCCGGTGAATTTACCTTGCGGGCATTCCTCAACGGTCAATTAGACCTATCTCAGGCTGAAGCGGTTGCTGATTTAATTGCATCGCATTCACAAGCATCGCATCAACTGGCCATACAGCAAATGCGGGGAGGTTTCTCCAATCAATTGAAACAATTACGTGATGAATTGATTCATTTTGCTTCCATGATTGAACTGGAACTGGATTTTGCTGAGGAAGATGTAGAATTCGCGAATCGCGATGATTTGAAATCTCTGATTTACCAGATTAACCGCGTAATTCGCAGTTTAATTGATTCGTTCGAACAGGGAAATGTGCTTAAAAATGGGATTCCGGTAGTTATCGCCGGGCAGCCAAACGTAGGAAAATCTACCTTGTTAAATACCTTGTTAAATGAGGAAAGAGCTATTGTGTCTGATATTGCCGGTACGACACGAGATACCATTGAAGACGAGATTATTCTCAATGGAATCAATTTTCGCTTCATCGATACTGCAGGTATTCGTGAAACCCAGGATGTAATTGAAGCAAAAGGAGTGGAGCGTACCCTCGATAAGATGAAGCTGTCCAAACTGATCATTTATTTGTTTACCCCAGAACAGGATCAATATCAAATTGAGAAACAATTGAGTGAATTAGCAGCATTACAAATCCCATTTATTGGCTTAATGAACAAGGCCGATTTGTTAACAGATCAACAGAAATCAATACTGGAAACGTGGTCACTTCTTCCAATTTCTGCCCAACAAAAGTTGGGTATAGATGAACTCAAGTCGAGCTTAATCCAAAAAGTTAATCTGGCAAACATTACTACCGATGGCGTACTGGTAAGTAATATCCGCCATTTAGAAGCTTTACAAAAAACTGAAGAAGCCTTAAATCGGGTTTTAGTAAACCTCGATACTTCTGTGGCTTCCGACTTTCTGACCAGTGATATCAAACAAGCTTTACACTATTTGGGTGAAATTACCGGTATCGTCACTACCGACGATCTTTTAGAGAATATTTTCTCTAAATTCTGTATTGGTAAATAGTTTAGTCATAAATCCATTGATTTACTTGTGTCTTGCTTTAGTCAACATAAATCTCTTATTTGATACTATATATTTATATTAAATTCTTATAATTAATATTATGTTAAATAATGATTGTGCAACTATAAAAAAGCCCACTCTATTTTTGAGCGGGCTTTATCTTCTATAAAATCTTTACTTGTTATTATTGAATAGATTGAATGGTTTTATTGATCTCCTCAATCTTAGCTTGATTACGTTTAATGATGTAATACGTTTTCAAGTTTTCCCAGCCATTAACAGATTTTGGATTGATTTCGACTACTTTCTGTAAATAAGGCAAAGCCCGGTCCACTTCTATGTTCGCTTGTTTAATGGCAATGTCGTATTCCTTTTGCTTATTGGCAGGCAATTTATTTGCTGTATTGATTAAATCAATACCAACATTCAGAACCGTGCTGGCCAAATTGATGGCTGCATCTTCATATTTCGAATCAATTTCTAAAGCTTTTTTATAGGCTTCTTCTGCTTTTTTAGGATCTTTCAAGGCACTGTAAGCTATACCAGCGTAGAAATAATTGGTCTTATTCTTCGGATCCTGAGCAATTTGTTCATTGATTTTAGATACAATTTGCTTCTCTTTTCCACTCATTAAGCTCAATTCAATTTCTTGTGTAGCTAAAGCGGCATCGTGAAATTTGGCTGCGAAAGTACCTGCAACTTCTAGTGCTTTAACGGTATCCTTTTCTAAAGCATACAATTTCGATAAATCTAAAGCAATCTGATTATTTGCCGAATAATTGGTTTTTAGCAATTCAGCATAGTTTTTAATCGCTGCTTTATAGTTTTGAGCATTGATGGCCGATAATCCGGTATAATAGGTTAATGTGGTATCACCTGGCTTGTAACTTAAGGATTTATTAAAGGCTTGGTAAGCATCTTCAAATTTCTGCGTTTGGTAAGCCTTTACCCCTTTATTTAGTTCAAACTGAGCAAATAAATTTGATGCACGCTCTCTATTGGCTTTTCCTGCACCAGCTTGATCCAATTCAACAGCTTTTTTCAATGCAGCAGCAGCATCGTTCATTAAAAGCTCAGCTTTTGCTTCTTCAGCTTCGTTTAATGCTAAATCTGCATAAATCATAGCTTTGAAAGTCCAGGCTTCCTGCTCATTCATGGTTTTTTCATTTGCAACAGCTTTATCAATTGATGCTTTAGCTGAAGTAAGGCTGGTTAGCCCTAAAGCTGCAGAACCTGCATCTTTCAACTGCACAAATTTCTCATAATTGCTTTTTGCACTGTTCAATTCGCCTTTTTGAGCGAAAGTTGACACTGAAAATAATGTCAATGTCAGTACACTTAAAATGGTTTTAATTTTCATGATTTACGGTTTACTATTGATTATTCTTCTGTTGGTTCATCAGCAGCTGTTTCCTCACTACTGCTTTCTTGAATTTGTTCGGAAGCCTCATTGATCATTACATCCTCTTCTTCATCTTCATGATCTACTTTAGCAATTGAAGCAATTTCGTCATCCTCTTTTAAGGTAATTAATCGAACACCTTGTGTTGCCCGTCCCATAACTCTCAAATCAGCAACTCCGATGCGGATTACAATTCCCGATTTATTGATGATCATCAAGTCGTCTTGGTCAGTAACATCTTTAATCGCGACTAATTCGCCCGTTTTATCGGTAATATTGATGGTTTTTACACCTTTACCACCACGGTTAGTAACGCGGTAATCTTCAATATCGGTACGTTTACCATAGCCTTTTTCTGAAACTACCAACACCGTCACCTCCGGATTGTTTACACTGATCATGCCGATAACTTCATCTTTAGCATGTGCCAGCGTAACCCCACGAACACCAGTTGCGGTACGTCCCATTGGTCTAACGGTTGATTCGTTGAATCGAATGGCACGACCTGAACGTAAAGCCATCAGAATCTCACTATTACCATCGGTTAAGCAAGCTTCTAACAATTGATCGCCCTCATTGATATTGATGGCGTTGATACCGTTTGCACGCGGACGAGAATAGGCTTCTAACGAAGTTTTCTTGATGGTACCTTTCTTGGTACACATAATAATGAAGTTGTTTTCCAGATAATCCTGATCTTTAAGGTTTTTAACCTTGATAAAGGCCTTGATCTTCTCTTCTTTCGGAATATTGATAATATTCTGGATAGCTCTTCCTTTAGAAGTACGCGTTCCTTCAGGAATTTCAAAGGCTCTTAACCAGAAACAACGACCAGCTTCGGTAAAGAACAACATGTAATTATGTGCCGAAGCGGTAATGATGTGCTCAATAAAGTCCTCATCTCTAGATTGCGAGCCCATTGCTCCTTTTCCGCCCCTTCCCTGTCTGCGGTACTCGGTTAAAGGTGTACGTTTAATGTATCCTTCGTGAGATATGGTGATTACCACTTCCTCATCGGCAATAAAATCTTCCATACGAAGATCTTCGGCCGAGTGTACAATGCTTGATCTGCGCTCATCACCGTACTTCTCTCTAACCTCAATTAGTTCGTCTTTGATGATTTGCATACGTAAACCCTCATCTGCTAAAATAGATTTCAGGTATTCGATGGTTTTCATCAATTCTGCGTATTCTTCTTTGATTTTATCACGTTCCAGTCCTGTTAAACGACGTAAAGTCATATCCAGAATGGCACGCGATTGAATATCGGATAAACCAAATTTGTCCATTAAGCCGGTTCGGGCATCCTCTGGAGTATCTGAATTGCGGATTAACTTGATTACCTCATCTAAATGATCTAAGGCAATTAGTAAACCTTCCAAGATGTGAGCTCTTTTTTCAGCTTCAGCTAATTCAAACTTGGTACGACGAACTACCACTTCGTGTCGGTGTTCTACGAAATATTTGATCAGCTCTTTCAGGTTTAATAACATTGGTCGGCCATTAACCAAAGCAATGTTATTCACTGAAAATGAAGTTTGTAGAGCTGTGTACTTGTATAAATTGTTTAATACGATAGAGGCGTTTGCATCGCGTTTAATTTCATACACAATACGCATACCTTCGCGATCCGATTCGTCTCTGATTTCAGAAATACCTTCCAGCTTCTTCTCATTCACCAATTCGGCTGTACGCTCAATCATATTGGCTTTATTCACCTGGTAAGGAATCTCGGTTACGATAATACGTTCACGATCGTTGCCATAGGTCTCAATTTCCGCTTTAGCACGCATTACAATACGGCCACGACCGGTTTCAAAAGCTTCCTGTACGCCTGCATAACCGTAAATGATACCTCCGGTAGGAAAATCAGGGGCTTTAATGTGTTGCATCAACCCTGAAACCTCGATGGCATTATCATCGATATACGCAATGGTTGCATTCACAACCTCGGTAAGGTTATGTGGAGCCATATTGGTAGCCATACCTACGGCAATACCGGATGCACCATTAACCAATAAATTCGGGATTTTTGTAGGAAGAACAGTCGGCTCTTCTAAAGAATCGTCGAAGTTCAGCTGGTAATCAATCGTATCTTTATTGATATCGGCCAGCATTTCTTCGGCTATTTTCTTCAAACGAGCTTCGGTATAACGCATTGCTGCGGGACTATCACCATCAATGGAGCCAAAGTTTCCTTGTCCGTCAACCATTGGGTAACGCAAACTCCAATCTTGTGCCATACGCACCATGGTATCGTATACAGAGGCATCACCGTGTGGGTGGTACTTACCTAAAACGTCACCGACAATACGGGCAGATTTTTTATAAGGTTTACTACTGGTTACGCCCAAATCGAGCATACCAAACAATACCCGGCGGTGAACTGGCTTCAAGCCGTCACGTACATCGGGTAAAGCTCTGGAAACGATTACTGACATCGAATAATCGATGTAAGCAGATTTCATTTCCTCTTCAATATTTATAGGGATAATTCGGCCGGTGTTCGGGTCTAAACTTTCTTTTTCTGTTTCTTCAGCCATGTTCCGTTATGGTTCTGCAATTAAGTGTATAAAATCAATTTCAAGTGCGTAAAGGCACAATTGCGAAGTTACTAAATTGAATGCTTAAGCTTGTGGGATGTGGAAAAGTTTTAGCTTATTGAAAAAAAGGCTTTAAATGGCGTTTAAACCCAGTTAATTCCCTTTTTGAGTAGGTCTAGCGTTTGCTGTTCCAAACTTCCCTCTTTGGCCTGGTAATCGTAAACCCAATTGGCTTGTGGCGGTAGACTCATTAAGATCGATTCAATACGTCCATTGGTCTCTAAACCGAATTTGGTTCCGGCGTCGTAAACCAAATTAAACTCCGCATAGCGACTACGGCGTTGGTATTGCCAGTTTTTGTGCTGCTCGTTAAACTCTTTAATTCGATTGCGATTAACTAGTTCTGAGTAAACAGGCACGAATGAACGTCCCACAGCTTTGGAAAAGCTGAAAATTTCATCCCAAGATATGCCGGCAGACTCGGGAGTTAATCGGTCATAAAAAATACCACCAATGCCTCGGGTTTCTGCTCGGTGATTGATGAAAAAGTAATCGTCGGCCCAATTTTTGAACTTGCTGTAGAAATCTGCATTGAACTGATCGCAAACCAATTTCAAATACTGATGAAAGAACTGAGCATCTTCATGAATTACATAATGAGGAGTAAGATCTATTCCACCACCAAACCACCGCACTTGATCAGACATTTCGAAATAACGGATGTTCATGTGGATGATGGGCACCCAAGGATGATTCGGGTGTATTACAATCGAAACTCCGGTTGCAAAAAAGTCCTCCTCATCAACTTTAAATGCTTTTTTGACCGGTTCAGGCAATTTCCCCTCAACAGCTGAAAAATTAACTCCACCTTTCTCGAGCACATTACCTTGCTGAATTACCCGTGTGCGTCCTCCGCCTCCACCCTCACGTTCCCAAACTTCTTCTTGAAATTTACCTAGACCATCTACTTGTTCTAGGCCTACACAAATTTCATCTTGAATTTGACGGTAGTCAGCGGCGATCTGCTCTTTAGAAATCATACCCAAAATTGGAGTTTTTATTCGGGATTTTAAAGTTCAAATCGGCTTTCGGACATTAAAATGATCATAAACCGGTGCCGCCACTGGTTTCTACATAATCCAAATCTTTGCCATAGGTTTCATCCAACTGCCAAAGTGCCCAATACGCAATCACAACCGTCAAAGTTCCTACCACTAAAGCAGCGTTTATGATACCCAATTCTGCTCTAAAATAGGTAAAAAGTGAACTTACCAGGATGAGTGAACCACGTACAAAATTTGGAACCGTAGTGGTTACGGTTGCACGTAAATTGGTACCAAACTGCTCAGAAGCCATGGTTACAAACACAACCCAATAACCGGTTGTCAAACCAAAATACACACAGAGTGCGTAAAAGGCATCGGCTGAAAGCCCGTCAGAAAGGAGGAAAAAGAGTATTCCGGCGTAGGTGAATGTTAGAAAAGCAAAAACCACTTTTTTACGTGTTTTGAAAACCTGACTTAAGAAACCGGTGAGGAAATCACCTAAGGCAATACCGACGTAGGTAAACATAATACCCTTACCCGATTCGATAGGTTCCTGGATACCCAATGGTTTGGCAAAGTCGCTGGCTATGTTAACCAAGATTCCTACAACAAACCAAACCGGTACTGCAATTAAGATACTGAAGAGGTATTTTTTGAATCGAGCTTTATTAGTAAAAAGCATTAAGAAGTCACCTTTTCTAACCTCATGGGTTTTAATTTTTGCAAACATTCCGGATTCTATTACACCAATTCGCAATACCAATAGCAATAAACCGAGTCCTCCACCAACATAATAAGCAACCCGCCAATCAAAGCTGGCACCCACGAAATAAGCAGCAACTGCCCCCATTAAACCTACACCGGCAACTACCATGCTACCATAGCCCCTATTTTCTTTGCTCATTGTTTCGCTGATCAATGTAATACCGGCTCCTAATTCTCCAGCCAATCCTACACCGGCGATGAACCTGAGCAGGGCATACCAAGTGATATCTTGTATTGCTCCATTTGCCAAATTAGCGAGCGAATACATCAAAATTGATCCAAAAAGAACATATAAACGTCCTTTTTTATCGCCCAGAATACCCCAAATGATTCCGCCAATTAACAAACCAGCCATCTGCCAGTTTACCAAAGTTAAACTGGTGTTCGTCAAGTCCTCAGAGCTAACTCCCAGATCCATCAAACTCTTATTTTTAACGATCAGAAAAAGGAGCAAATCGTAGATATCAACAAAATAGCCAAGGGCAGCCACCATGACGAGCAAAAAGATATTTCTGGATGAATCAGCCTGTTTCATAGTCAAATTTTTGTCTTACAAACATGTACAACAGTTGGCAAAATATCAAATATGCCTTACGATTGTTTGAATTAATGCTTTTAAATTATTAGTTTTAAGACAAGTACACCAATCACTCCCGTTCAAACATGGAAAATTTTACCCGATACAACCCAACCAAACTGATTTTTGGCAAAGGGGTTGTTGATCATATTAGCGATGAGATTTCTCCTGTAGGAAATCGGGCACTTATCGTGATTGGAAAGGGTTCGGTCAAAGCGAGTGGTTTATACGCCAGATTGGTTTCTCTACTTAACATGTGCAGTATTGAGCATGTTACTTATGAAGGAATAAAGTCAAACCCGATTTACCAGGATGCTGACAATGCGGTTAAGTTGGCTAAAGATTTTGGTGCAGATATGATTGTTGCAGTTGGCGGTGGATCGGTAATTGATACAGCTAAAGCTATTGCAATGGGCTACTATGTAGAACATTCGGTTTGGGACTTTTACTTACAAAAAGCGAAACCCGAAAAGGCATTGCCCGTTTTTACCATTTTAACTTTAGCTGCCACTGGAACTGAAATGAATCCATTTACCGTGTTGCAGGATACAGAAAATGGTTCTAAACGTGGTTATGGCCATCCGCTGCTACATCCCAAAGCATCTTTTCTAGATCCAACTTTTACCACTACTGTTCCCGCCGATTATACTGCTTATGGTGTTTCGGATCTGATTGCACATTGTTTAGAGCAGTTTTTTGGTTCGGGTAACTCTCCCCTAACCGATTTACATACCGCAGCCGTAATTAAGCTAGCCGTTGAGTACGGATTAAAAGTGAAAGATTATCCAAATGATTACGATACACGGGCAAACATCATGTGGCTCGCTACCAATGCCTTGAATGGCTCACTTACTGCTGGAAAGAATTCCGGAGATTGGGCATGCCATGGGTTTGAGCATTCCTTGAGTGTCTTGTTTGATATTCCGCATGGGGCCGGCTTATCGATCGTTTTTCCGGCTTGGTTAAAATACCATCAGAAACAACTACAGCAAAAATTGTGTTTTTTGGCAAAACAGGTATTTGAAATTGAAACAGGAAAGCCAGAGCAAGATGCTTCCGCATTTATTGATCGTATCGAACTGTTTTTTCAGGAAATCAATACTCCAACACGTTTAAGCCAAGTAAACATCTTACCGAGCTCAAAAGCTGAAATTCTAGCTAATTTCAAGCTAAACAAGGTTAACGGACAAGTGTATAAGCTTACAGAACAAGATCACGAAGCAATTCTTGATTTTATGTGGTAACACTTTAGAAGTTCTGCTGTTTTTTCTGATATTCGTAAGATCATGCTACTTTCTGAAAACACCCTAAAATGGGTAATGCGCTTATATCCTCCCTTGTTTTTTCAACGTATTTGGGTAATACGATTCGATAAAGATTTCATGGGCGTTGAAGTGAAGATCAATCACAGTTTTTTAAACAAAAACTACAACAGGTCTATATTTGGCGGTACTATTTTCGCTGCTTCAGACCCATTCTACGCAATACTTTTTGATCAGGTTCTGCAACGACGCGGTTTTAAAACCAGGGTTTGGCTTAAAAGTGCTCAAATTCAATACCTAAAACCTGGCCGTAGCTCACTGTATTTTAAAATTACTATAGGTGATGATGATTTGGCTGAGGCTGAAGAGGCATTGCATACCGTAGGTAAATACGTCAAGTCTTTTCCCATGGAAATTTACACCAAACAAGGTGAATTATGCGCCAGGGTTCAGAACGAAATTTACATCAGAAATTTGCATAAAGGCGAAAAAGATATTGTAGCTTATTAAAGTATAAATACATGAATATTAAGTCTTTAATATTTAATGGTGAAGGTGTTACTTTAGATTTTAAGAAGACCATAACGAGCTGTGAGAAGATTGCTCGAACCATGGTTTCTTTTGCGAATAATCAAGGTGGGCGCTTATTAATTGGTGTGGCAGATGATGGACGGATTGTAGGAGTAAAATCTGAGGAAGAGGAAAAGTACATGATTACACAAGCCGCTCATTTATACTCTAGACCTGCTTTAGAGCCTATTTTTGAAGAAGTGTACATAGACGATAAAGTGGTATTGGTAGTTGAAATACCCGAAAGCGATACTAAACCACATTATGCTTTAGGAGACGATAAAAAATGGTGGGTTTATATCCGAGTAAACGATAAAAGCGTTCTGGCTAGTAAGATTGTGGTTGACGTGTTGAAACGCTCTAGTAGTGAGCATGGTGTTTTGCTGCAGTACTCTGATAAAGAACGTGAATTACTGCATTACCTAGCGAATAATGAACGAATTACAGCGAAAGAACACAGCAAACTATTCAAGTTATCGCGTAGAAATTCAAATCGTATTCTCGTAAACCTGATTTTAACGGGTGTAATTCAATTACATACTACAGAAAAAGAAGAATATTATACAGCTGCCTCCTGATTTGAAAAAACTTTACTCTACATACAAACCCCACTACCAAACCAATTTAAAACTGGCCATTCCGGTTGTGATTTCGCAATTGGGACATACACTGGTACATACAGCTGATAGCGTCATCATTGGTCATTTTGCCGGAACTATTCCATTGGCAGCGGTCTCTTTGGTGAATAGCTTGTTCACCTTGGTCCTGGTTATCGGTATAGGTATTTCGTATGGAATCACCCCTTTAATTGCCCAGGAAAACGGCCAAAAAAACTTTGCAGAGTGCGGTAAGTTGCTTTTCAATAGTTTAATTATTAGTGCCATCACCGGACTTGTACTCTTTATGGCCATCTATTTCGGTACTATGGCCGCTATTGACCATTTGAATCAAACACCGGAAGTAGTTGAACAAGCTAAACCCTTTTTGGCTTTATTGGGTATTTCTATCATCCCTTTAATGTTCTTCATGACCATTAAACAGTTTGCAGAAGGTTTAGGATTTACCAAACAAGCGATGTACATCTCCATTTGGGGCAATATCCTCAACATTGTTTTAGGAATAATTTTCGTTAAAGGCATGTTTGGAATTAGTCCAATGGGTGTTCGCGGTGTAGGTTTAGCCACACTAATAGATCGAACCGTTATGGCGATTGTGATGGCCGCTTATGTGTTTCGCTCCAAACATTTTATCGAGTACTTAAAAGATTTTGGCAGAGCGCATTTCAACAAATTACGCTGTCTTAAAATTTTGAAGATAGGAACGCCAGTTGCGCTGCAATATACCTTTGAGATAAGTGCGTTTAGTGGTGCAGCTATTCTAATGGGTACTTTAGGTGCTACTCAGCAAGCTGCCCATCAAGTAGCCATCAACATGGCTTCTATGACCTACATGATGGCTAGTGGAATTTCTGCTGCAGCTGCCATTAAAAGCGGGAATAATTTTGGTAAAAAGGATTATTTAGAATTACGTCTTTCAGCAATTTCCAGCTACCATATTGTTTTGGTCTTCATGACGTTAACAGCCATGCTATTCGTTGTATTCAACGCCTATTTGCCTTATTTATATACCGAAGATGTAAATGTAATTACCATTGCTTCTCAATTACTGATCATAGCCGGATTTTTTCAGCTGTTTGATGGAACTCAGGTAGTTGGTTTAGGCGTATTAAGAGGAATGGGAGATGTAAACATTCCCACGCTCTTTACTTTTGTTGCCTATTGGGTGGTTGGATTACCGGCAGCCTATTTTTTGGGGATTATCCAGCACCAAGGAGCAACAGGTATTTGGTATGGCTTAACTCTAGGCCTTTTGGTATCCTCTGCCCTGCTGTTTATGCGCTTTCAGTATTTTAGCCAGAAACTGCTAACGAATTAGGCAAATTACATTCGCTCAGGCACCTGAATGCCTAATAATCCCATACCTTTTTTAAGCACTGAAGCTGTAGCTGCAGAGAGCGCCAAACGGAAGTGTTTAATATGGGCATCTTCCGATTTCAGAATCGGTTCTTCGTGGTAAAACTTATTGTAAAGCTTGGCTAGCTCGTAAACATAATTGGCAATTAAAGCCGGACTGTGTTCTTGAGCTGCATTTTGTACCACAGTTGGATAATTTGCTAAAGAAACCAATAAATCTCGTTCTGTATCGGCTAGTTTGCCTGAAAATTGAAGTTCAGTTTGTTCGTTGTAAGCCGCTTTACTCAAAACGGAGCAAATACGGGCATGAGTGTATTGAATGAATGGTCCGGTGTTACCCTGGAAATCAATAGACTCATTCGGATCAAACAAGAGGCGTTTTTTGGGTTCGACCTTGAGTAAGAAATATTTCAAAGCCCCCATTCCAATCATCTGATAAAGCTTGGTTTTTTCTTCTTCAGAAAATCCATCCACTTTACCCAATTCTTCGGTGCGTTGTTTGGCGGTGGCCACCATTTCGTCAATCAGATCATCGGCATCAACTACAGTTCCCTCACGCGACTTCATTTTCCCGCTAGGTAAATCAACCATACCGTAAGAGAGGTGATACAAACCCTTAGCCCAGCTTTTGCCCAGTTTCTCTAAAATCAGGAATAAAACCTTGAAGTGGTAATCCTGCTCGTTACCCACCACATAAATAGACTCATCCATGCCGAAATCATCGTATTTGAGCTGTGCAGTACCTAAATCTTGGGTAATGTAAACAGATGTACCATCGGCACGTAAAATCAACTTTTCATCTAAGCCATCGGCAGTAAGATCAATCCAAACCGAACCATCTGGTTTTTTGAAGAAAACTCCTTTTGAAAGGCCTTCTTCAATAATATCCTTACCCAACAAATAGGTATCAGATTCGTAATAAAATTTCTTAAAATCGACTCCGAGTTTAGCATACGTTTGCTCAAAACCCGCATACACCCAGCCATTCATCTTCTTCCACAACTCAATTACATCGGTATCGCCAGCTTCCCAGGCTTGTAACATTTCCTGAGCTTCTAAAATTAGAGGAGCATTCTTTTTGGCTTCATCCTCAGTTTGCCCCTGAGCTTTTAAAAGATCTTGCTGTTTTTTGTACTCTTTATCGAAAATGACATAGTACTTCCCAACAAGGTGATCTCCCTTTAAGCCACTCGTTTCAGGTGTTTCACCGTTTCCGAATTTCTGCCAAGCCAACATCGATTTACAAATGTGGATACCACGATCGTTGACAAGATTCGCTTTGATTACCTCATTGCCATTTGCAGCCAGAATTTCTGCAACCGAAAATCCCAGTAAGTTGTTACGAATGTGACCTAAGTGCAGTGGCTTGTTGGTATTTGGCGATGAATATTCGACCATGACCTTGCGGCCATTGGTTTGAGCTATTCCAAAAGTTGGATTTAAATACCTTGATTGAAGTTGATTAAACCAGTATTCATCCGAAATGCAAAGATTCAGAAAGCCCTTAATCACATTAAACCCAACAATCTCAGAGATATGTTCTTGAAGATAAGCACCTAAATCTTCTCCAGTTTGCTCCGGTGATTTTTTAGATACTCGAGTAATCGGAAAGGTAACAACTGTAATTTGACCCTCAAATTCTTTACGAGTTTCTTGCAAATTGAACTGATTTTCGGCCATTTCGGCTTGATATAAGGAAGAAACAGCTTTAGGCAGTGCAGCAAGAATTTGGGCTTCTAAGGTCATCATGTGTTTAAATGGAGGGCAAATTTAATCGTTTAACAATGAATTTGTAGCCCTTACCAGAATTTCAAATGCATTTTCTGCCATTAAATTCTCTTTATCAAGCGTTGGATTAACTTCAACCATCTCAAAGCAACATACTTTTTCTGAGGTCATTAAGCGGGCAATTAAGTTACCCGCCTCCCGTTCAGTCATTCCGTTGGCAACAGGGGTTCCGGTGCCTTTGGAAATAGAAGAATCCATAGAATCAACATCGAAAGAAACGTAGATCAGATCGCAGTGATCTAAAACTTGTAAAGCCTCGATGGCAACACGTTCTACTCCACGCTTTCTAATTTCAGCGGTGGTAAAATTCTTTACTTTGTGTCTTTTAAGGAGAAAACTCTCTTGCGGTTCAAAATCTCTTACACCAATATAAACCAAATCGTTGTAGGTGATTTTAGGAACGATATTGCCCACATTTTTAAGCTGAAACCAATAATTTAAGGTTTCCTGATCCGGTTTATTCACTTTCGAATCCAAATTGTCTTCATCCAATACCATGGCTACGGTCATACCGTGCAAATTTCCGGATGGTGTGGTATAGGGTGAGTGGATGTCGGCGTGTGCATCGACCCAAATTACTCCTAGTTTTAATTTCGGGAAAGCCATACGAATACCCGAGATGGTTCCAACGGCCGTGCTGTGATCACCGGCTAAAACAAGCGGAAATTCGTTGTTTTTAAGTGTTTTAGAAACTTCTTCTGAAACACGTTCGGCCATGGTGAGCACACCCGAAATGCGTTTGGCATAGGCATTACCCGTTGATTCGAGTAACAGGTGATTTTCATTAGGTACCTCAACCGATTTATGCTTTTTAAAATAACGGCTTCCGAAGTCGAGTGCGGCAATTTTAATGGCATCAACACCCAAACTTGCCCCACGGGTTCCTGCCCCTATTTCCGATTTTACTTCAATTAACTTGATTTCTTTCATAGTATTTTTATGCTCCGTAAATTACTCAGCAAGCATTTAATTACAAATACTATACGCTTGATGCAATTTGCTTTTTTATCTTTGCCAAAATTAACAAAAAATGCAGAGCTACGCCGAATTTCTTGACCTCAGTGTAGGTTTCCCTCAAGAAGGTTTTCAGGTTATTGATGACGAGTTGTATTTCCATGAGCTAAATTTGATGGAAATGATTGAAACGTATGGCACTCCCCTGCGTTTTACTTACTTGCCCATCATCAGTAAAAAAATTCAGGAAGCGAAGCTGATGTTTCAAACCGCTATTGTAAAAAACAATTATCGCGGTAGCTATAAATACTGTTATTGCACCAAAAGCTCCCATTTTCGTCACATTGTTGAAGAAGCGTTAAAAAACGACATTCACCTTGAAACTTCTTCGGCTTTCGACATGCCGATGATCGATAGTTTGGAGAAAAAAGGCGTGTTGGATAAAAATATTACGGTGATTTGTAACGGCTTTAAAACAGCTCAATACAAACAATACATCATCGATATGTTTCACGATGGATTCCAAAATATTATCCCGGTTTTGGATAATAAAGAGGAATTCAATGTGTATGACGATGAGTTGGACATTCCATGCAGTTTGGGTATTCGAATTGCTTCTGAAGAGCAGCCCGATTCTCAATTCTACACGTCCAGATTAGGTATTCCTTTGGAAGATGTGATTGATTTTTACAAAACGAAAATTGCGTCGAACCCTAATTTCAAGGTTAAATTACTGCATTTCTTTATCAATTCCGGAATTTCGGATACGCCGTATTATTGGAATGAGTTGGAGAAATACGTAACGCTGTATTGCCGTTTCAAAAAAATAAATCCAGACCTAAATACCTTGGATATTGGTGGAGGTATGCCATTCAAGGATTCTTTGGTTTTCGATTTCGATTACGAATACATGGTGAATGAAATCGTAAAACGAATTAAAGAAATTTGTGCCGAGCACGAGGTTATGGAACCGGATATCATTACCGAATTCGGAAAATATACCGTTGCAGAGGCTTCCGGAATTCTTTATAAAGTTTTAGGTCGCAAGCAACAAAACGACCGCGAAAAATGGTTGATGCTGGATGGTTCGTTCATTACCAACTTACCAGACGTTTGGGCTTTGAACCAGAAATACATCTTATTGCCTATTAACAATTGGGATTCTGAATACGAACGCGTGAATTTAGGAGGTATAACTTGCGACGGGCAAGATTACTACAACCAGGAGGCGCACATGAATAACGTATTTATGCCAAAAACCCGTAAAGTGCAATACCTCGGATTTTTCCATACCGGTGCTTATCAGGAAGTTTTAAGCGGATATGGTGGAATTCACCATTGCTTGTTGCCTTCGCCAAAACACGTCATTATTCGCAGAAATCGGGATGAAAGCTTTAATTTCGAAGTATTTGGAGAAGAACAAAATTCGAAACAGGTACTCAAAATATTAGGTTATACTTCCTAATTATTTATCGAATTTTTCTAATAATTTCAGCAGCGTAGCGAAATCTTTTGGATAAGGTGCAGCAATGCAAACTTCAGTATCTGGATTTATTTTGAAGGTTACTTCCTTTGCATGTAAAGCAAAACGCTTCATAATGGGAAGCTCCTCTTGATCTTTACCCAAACGGTATCCCCGTTTAATTTCAGAAAGCATAACGGCTTGTCCTCCGTACATCACATCTCCAGCAATAGCTGCTCGCTGTGAAGCCAGGTGGATCCGAATTTGGTGCATTCTGCCTGTAACCGGTCTACACTCAACCAAGGTGTAATGTTTGAAATACATTAGCGATTGAAAATAGGTCTCTGCAGCTTTACCATCTTGCTTACTAATTGCCACATTTTTATTTCCCAGGTTCAGAATCGGTAAATCAACCAATAAATCATCAAACTGATGGGTGCCGCAAATAATGGCATGGTACACCTTTTTAACCTGACGGTGTTCAAATTGCATAGACACAAAGCGGTAGGCTTCCGGGTTTTTGGCAATAATAATGGCTCCTGAAGTTTCTTTGTCTAAACGATGGCAGATTTGAGCATCCGGCGAATAACTTTTGGCTAAGCGCAGCAAATTGAGCTCTCCACCATCCCGATCATCCAATGAACTTAGAAAAGGGGGTTTATTGACCACGATGAGGTCATCGTTCTCAAATAAAATAAGATCTTTAAATGCTGGAAATTTCAAAAGCCTACAGATTACTGAGCTGCAAAAATAAGAGGAAGTTCGGGATTTTAAGCCTCAAATTTGTAACCTACACCTTTTACTGTACCCACGTAGCTATCACCAAGCTTTTCGCGAAGTTTACGTACGTGTACATCAATGGTTCGGTTGGTTACAATAACGGATTCTTCCCAAACACTTTTCAGAATTTGTTCACGTGTAAACACCTTACCAGGACGGGAAGCTAAAAGGTACAAGAGTTCAAATTCTTTTTTTGCTAAAACTACTTTCTGTCCGTTTCGATACACCAAAAATGCTTCGGGATCAATAACCAAACCAGCAATTTCCAATTTTTTTAAGTCAGCTTGACCTTCTTGCTGATTGTTTCTCCGTAAAATAGCATTTATCCGACTTACCAATGCACGTGGTTTAATCGGTTTCGCAATGTAGTCGTCTGCACCGGCATTAAAACCTGCAATTTCAGAATACTCCTCATTCCTAGCCGTTAGAAACAGAATAAAGGTATTTTTAAACTCTGGCAAAGCTCGTAGTTGCCTACAAGCCTCAATCCCATCCATTTTAGGCATCATTACATCCAAAATAACGAGATCAGGACGTACTTTTTTGGCTACTGAAATTGCATCCATTCCATTTGAAGCCATGAAAACCTGATAACCTTCTTTTTGGAGATTGAATTCAATGAGTTCTAGGATATCTTGCTCATCGTCAACAATTAATATTTTAGGACTATCGGTGCTCATCATGTATTCTATATCAGCTAAACTAGTGACTTACACTGATGCGTTTATTAAGTTATTGTTAACAAATAGTTAATAAAAACCTATTTCAAGGTGTTGGCTAAAAAACTGTGCAGCGCTTCTCCTCTGAGATTTTTAGCGATGATTTTACCTTGTGGATCCAGTAAAAATGAGGCAGGAATACCTTCAACTTTATATAAATTTACGATGGGGCTATCCCAACGCTTTAATTCAGAAACATGGCTCCAGGTCAGTTTATCGTCTTTTATGGCTTTCAACCAATCGGCTTTGTCATCATCTAAAGAAACTCCTAAAATGGTGAAATTCTTGTTTTTGTATTGATTGAATACGTTGACAATATTTGGGTTTTCTTGTCGGCATGGGCCGCACCAGGATGCCCAAAAATCTACCAAAACATACTTACCCTTGAAATCGGTTAATCGAATTACCTTACCATCCGTAGATGACATTTCGAATGTTGGAGCGGGCTGACCGATTGAAACCGGCTTAACCGCTTCCATGCGTTTTAAAAACTGAGCAACGGCGGAATTTTTGTCGAATTTGCCCTTAATTTTTTTAGCATACGTAATCAATTCCTGCTCGTATTTAATTTGGTCCAGCGTTCCCATGGCATAAAAACCAGCCAGATTATCCATATTTTTTTGCCCAAAAGCGAGTGTTTCTTTAGAATAAAGGGCTAAATTTTGTTCGAAACGAGGCGTAAGTACTTTGTTTAAAGAGTCTTGTAAAGACGGATTTTCACTTACCTTTTTAACATACTCTTCCTGGATTTGCATAAAAATCTTGGTAAACTTAGAACTGATGTTATTGAAATCTTTCAATTTCTCACTGTCATCAGATCCGCTAACTTCATATGTCGACTCGGGAGATGGGGAATCAAACGTAAAAGCGATATCGTCTCCATTTTGGGCTATAAACGTAATGGATTTATCTCCCAAACTTAGGTTGAAGAAATCAGGATCGGTAGACACTCGCTTGAAGGTAAATTCATTGTTTTCATTCAAGAAAGCCGAATCAACCAATTCGTTATTTTGATACAGGAAGACTTTTTTCAAGTCGCCGGCGTTTTCAATCTTGCCTTCAACGGTAAACGAATCGTTGTTTTTACATGCACTTATCAATGCAATCAGACCGAGGATATAGAGGATTTTTTTCATTTAAGGATAAAAATAATACCATCCAAAGGTACTAAATCCGGCTTTAAATAGTTTATTAATCGAGAGTACTTAATTAGTTAGTATTTAAAAAAACTTAAACCGATGAAAAAATTAATAATTGTATCGATGTTTAGCTTAGGCATGTGGATTCATTCCAACCTAAGTGCACAAATTCAGGTAAACATCAACATCAGTTCGCAACCCCTTTGGGGGCCTGTTGGTTACGACCAAGCGGCGTATTATTACCTGCCGGATGTAGAAGCATATTACAACGTTTCTCGTGGTCAATTTATTTACCTAAACAACGGCAGGTGGATTTTTAGTTCTACCCTTCCGGCTAGGTATGCTCGATTTAATTTGTTTGATTGCTACAAGGTCGTGATCAATTCACCTACCCCTTATCTTCACTTTAAGGATGACCGGATAAAATATGCGAAATACAAAGGCTGGATGGGTAAACAAAAAGCGATTAAATACAGTAACGACCCAAAATATTTTGTTGTTAAGGGGCATCCTCACGGAAAGCCTCCCGGACAGGCTAAAAAAACAGCAATACCCGAACAAAATAACGGAAAAAATGATCGTCATCCCGGAAAGGGAAAACACTAAAACAAAAGCCCGAATATTTCGGGCTTTTATGTGTTAAATAAATGTTTTAGCTTTTTGGAGTGCCTGTGTTAAACCTGCGGCATTTTTACCACCCGCTGTAGCATAAAACGGTTGACCTCCGCCTCCGCCCTCAATCTCTTTCGCTAACTCACGGATTATATTTCCGGCATGCAATCCCTTGTCTTTAACCAGATTGTCTGAAATCATTACAGTTAGGTTGGGTTTACCGTCAATTTCGGCGGCAAGCACAAGAAATAAATCGCTAATGATGTCTTTTAAACTATAAGCCAGGGTTTTAACGGCCTCAGCGTTGGGTAGATTAACTTTTTGAGCAAGGAAATTGATGCCATTAATCTGCTGAACTTGTTTGGCTAATTCTGTTTTTAATCCCGAAGCTTTTTCTAAAATAGATTTTTCAAGTGCTTTGTTCAGTTGAGCATTCTCCTGAACTAAAGCTTCAACTGCAGCTAAAAGATCTTTAGGATTTTTCAATAAACCTTTAAGCTGTTGAATGACTTGTCCTTGCTCATGAATTACTTTTTCAGCCTCGATTCCAGTAATAGCTTCAATACGTCGAACACCGGCTGCCACAGCACTTTCGCTTATAATTTTGAAATAACCAATTTCTCCGGTAGCCTTTACGTGAATACCACCGCACAATTCTTTAGAAAATCGATCATTGAAAGTAATTACACGAACAAAATCTCCATATTTTTCGCCAAATAAAGCAGTAACACCCGAATCTAAAGCTTGCTGATACGGCACATTACGTTCTTCTTGAAGCGCAATATTTTCTCTAATCTTTTGATTTACGATGCTTTCTATTTGTGAAATTTCTTCATCGCTAACTTTAGCGAAGTGAGAAAAATCGAAACGTAAGTATTCTTCGTTAACCAATGAACCTTTCTGATTTACATGGCTACCTAAAACTTGTTTTAAAGCAGCATGTAGCAAATGTGTTGCCGAGTGATTGGCTGCGGTTTCGTTACGTTTTAAAGCATCAACCGAAGCCGTAAATTCAGCTTGTAGATTTGTGGGTAAAGTATCTGCAAAATGGACAATAAGTCCGTTTTCTTTTTTAGTATCGGTAATGATTAGTTCTTCATTTCCAGTAACTAAAACACCGGTATCACCCACTTGTCCACCGCTTTCGGCATAAAAAGGTGTTCTATCCAGTACCAATTGGAACTGCTCTTTACCCTTAGCACTTACCTTACGGTATTTTAGGATTTTGCTTTTAGCTTGAGTAGTATCATAACCTACAAACTCAACTTCTTCACCTTCATTCACCATCACCCAATCGCTGGTATCTATCGCGGTAGCGGCTCTTGAACGATCTTTTTGAACCGCTAAGGCTTTTTGGAAGCCATCCATATCTACCTTGAGGCCTTTTTCACGGGCCATCAATTCGGTCAAATCGATTGGGAAACCGTAAGTGTCGTACAATTCGAAAGCAAAATCTCCAGCTATAATTTGCTGATCTGCGGCATAACGTTCAAAACGCTGAACACCGGTAGCTAAGGTTCGCAAAAACGACATTTCTTCTTCCAAAACTACCTTTTGCACAAAATCTTGCTGAGCAATCAATTCAGGAAATACGCCATCAAACTGCTTGGCTAAAACCGGAATCAATTGATTTAAGAATGGTTCTTTAAATTCTAAATTGGTGTAGGCATAACGTACCGCACGGCGTAGAATACGGCGAATTACGTAACCTGCACCTGTATTGGATGGCAACTGACCATCGGCAATGGCAAAAGCTATGGCTCGAATGTGATCGGCCATAACCCGCATAGCTACATCTGTTCCCCAGTTAGCATCACCAGGTTCGGCATCTCCTTGATAGTTTTTTCCGCTTTTTTGCGCAATTAACTGAATAAGTGGCTGGAAAATATCGGTATCGTAGTTGGACGTTTTACCCTGCAAAATGCGCACCAAACGCTCTAATCCCATACCCGTATCAACGTGTTTGGCAGGCAAAGGCTGTAATGAACCGTCTTTTAAACGGTTGAATTGCATAAAAACGTTATTCCAAATTTCAATAACCTGTGGATGATCGGCATTTACTAAACTTTTACCATCAATTGCTTTCTTTTCAGCCTCTGTACGACAATCTGCATGAATTTCAGAACAAGGTCCGCAAGGGCCCGTATCCCCCATCTCCCAAAAATTATCTTTTTTACTACCCAAAAGAATGCGGTCTTCAGAAACGTGCTTTTTCCAGAAATCGTAAGCTTCTTGATCTTTTGGCAAACCCTCCTTTTCATCACCGCCAAAAATGGTAACGTATAAGTTTTCTTTGGGGATTTTGTAAACCTCAGTTAATAACTCCCACGACCAATCAATGGCTTCTTCTTTAAAGTAATCGCCAAAACTCCAATTACCCAACATTTCGAACATGGTGTGGTGATAGGTGTCAATTCCTACTTCTTCCAAGTCGTTGTGCTTACCTGAAACACGCAAACAACGTTGCGTATCGGCAACTCGAGGAAATTTGATGGCAGCCTCTCCCAAAAACAAATCTTTGAACTGGTTCATACCCGCATTGGTAAACATTAGCGTAGGGTCATTTTTAATAACCATAGGTGCTGATGGCACAATGTGGTGTCCTTTGCTCTTAAAAAAGTCTAAAAATCGGCTTCTAATTTCCTGGGCTGTCATCGTTGGTTGTATACAATCCTGCAAAGTTAATTTTTTAAGGGAATATTTTAAGGATTTGACCTTGGCTAAATAAAGAGATTAGGTGAAGCTTTTAATTAATTAACAATGAGGTATTAACTACGTAAAATATATTATTTTTGCTTATGCCTTATAAAGAAAAAGAAATCCAGAAATTGTATTATACCATGGGTGAAGTAACCGAATTATTTGGTGTAAATGCTTCACAAATACGATTTTATGAGAAAGAATTTGATATTCTTCAACCCAAAAAGAACAAGAAAGGCAATCGATTATTTAGTGCCGAAGATCTAGAAAACCTGAAAATTATTTTTCACCTCATCAAGGAAAAAGGATTTACCCTTCAAGGCGCCAAAGACCATTTAAAAGGAAATAAGGACGTGGTTAAAGAAAATCAACGTGTAATTGATTCTTTGGAGCGTTTAAAGCAATTCCTGTTGGAGGTAAAAGAACAGCTTTAATTTACCAGCTCAGTTTTTCCTTATTTAGGAAAGCAGCTATCCCCTTTTTGCAGTCGGCTGTACCTCGAGCTTCTGCATTAAGTTTTACCGCAAGATCCAAGCTCTCTTCTAGACTTAACTGTTGCACCTGGTGAATTAGGTTTTTGGTAGTTGAAACAGATTGAGCAGAAGTTTCAGTAGCTAGTGCAAGGGCATACTGCTCAACTTCATTAGCTATTTGACTCTTTTCAGTTACAAAATTGATTAAACCATAAGCTTTCGCAGTTTCGGCACTTATCAATTTTCCACTGAGCAGCAGTTCTTTGGTACGACCTTCGCCCAATTTCCTGACCAGGAAACAAGCTACTAAAGCCGGAATGAATCCGATTTTAACTTCCGTATAACCAAACTGAGCCTCAGGAACTGCAAATACAATATCACAAATACTGGCTAATCCGCAACCACCGGCAATGGCATGACCTTCAACTTGTGCAATTACAGTTTTAGGTAGGCTATAAATGGTGTAGAAGAGATTTTTTAGAGATTCGGAATCTTGGATATTGTCTTCAAAGCTATTGGTTTGCAATTGCTGAAGATAAGCCAAATCAGCTCCGGCACTAAACACTTCGCCTGCTGCTTTCAAAACAACGACCTTTACAGTTGTGTCTGCTTTTGCGTTTTCAAACGATTGAGTAAGTTCAGCTACCAGTTCTGGACTAAGCGCATTCCGCTTTTCAGCACGGTTTATCGTGATATAAGCTATGCGATTGCGAACTTCAAAACTTACCCAGTTCATTTTTTATGTTTAATAGGCCCTGGCGAACAACACCCGTTGCTTAGAAGGCTTTCCGGTTAAAATACATTTGCCCTCTTCCTGTTCATTATTCAATGGAATGCAACGAATGGTGGCTTTAGTCTCTTCTTTGATCTTCTGCTCAGTTTCTGGTGTACCATCCCAATGTGCAGCAATAAATCCAGGATTTTCGTCCAATAAGCGTTTAAAGTCTTCGTAATTATCTGCTTTACGGGTATTTTCCGTACGGAAATTCAAAGCCTTTTGGTAAATGTTGTTTTGAATATCGTTTAATAACTGCTCGATATACGCATCTAATCCAGCCTGAGTAATGGTTTGCTTCTCACCGGTATCACGACGAGCAATTTCAACCGTACCGTTTTCCAAATCACGGCCACCAATGGCAACCCGTACAGGCACACCTTTCAATTCGTATTCGGCAAATTTAAAACCCGGACGTTGTGTATCACGGTCGTCGTATTTTACCGAAATATTTAATTTTTTCAGCTTCGCTATTAAATCGTCAGCAATTGCTGAAATAGCCGAAAGCTCTTCTTCATTTTTATAAATAGGCACAATAACCACCTGAATAGGTGCCAGTTGAGGAGGCAATACCAAACCCTGATCATCTGAGTGTGCCATGATTAAGGCTCCAATCAAGCGAGTAGATACTCCCCAGGAAGTTGCCCAAACATAATCTTGCTTTCCTTCTTTGTTGGTAAACTTTACATCAAATGCCTTGGCAAAATTCTGACCTAAAAAGTGAGAAGTACCAGCTTGTAAAGCCTTTCCATCTTGCATCAAAGCCTCGATACAATAGGTATCTAAAGCACCGGCAAAACGTTCATTCGGGGTTTTTTTACCTCTTACCACCGGCAATGACATCCAATTTTCAGCAAAATCTGCATAAACTTCCAGCATACGTTCTGTTTCTTCAACAGCTTCTTCTGCGGTGGCATGTGCGGTATGACCTTCTTGCCACAAAAACTCAGCCGTACGCAAAAATAACCGGGTACGCATTTCCCAGCGTACTACGTTTGCCCATTGGTTAACCAGAATGGGTAAATCCCGGTAGGATTGAATCCAGCCTTTATAGGTATTCCAAATAATTGTTTCTGATGTAGGACGAACCACTAATTCTTCTTCCAGTTTGGCATTTTCATCCACTACAATATTACCATTACCATCATTTTTTAATCGATAATGCGTTACTACGGCACATTCTGTAGCAAACCCATCTACGTGCGAAGCTTCTTTTGAGAAATACGACTTCGGTATAAATAGAGGAAAGTAAGCATTGCTGTGACCGGTATCTTTAAACATCTTGTCTAAAACCGATTGCATTTTTTCCCAAATGGAGTAGCCATAAGGTTTTATTACCATACAGCCTCTTACGGAGGAGTGTTCGGCTAAATCGGCTTTGGTCACCAATTCGTTATACCATTGTGAATAATCTTCGCTTCTGCTTGTTAAACCTTTACTCATGGATGGAATCTCAGATATGTACTAATATTTGTAAATTTACGAGGGTAATAACTAGTGGCAAATTTAAAAATTTAAAGCTATTTGCAACCTTTTAGATTATAAAGCATCTAATGAGTATGAGAACGTCAATAAAGCACAGCTATATCATTTTTGTACTTTCTTTTACGGTGGCTTGTTCGAGCAACAAAATGGCTTTGAACAATCAGAACGAGGACAATGTTTACGTTTCAACTGCCAGAGCAAAAGAAGGTCAGCCCTACATCCGCCAAATTATTGAACAATCTCAACAAGCAATTGCTAGGGATGAAGTACGTGAAAATACTTATTCCGATGCTAATAGCTATACTGATCCCTATTTAGACGACATCAGTTATACCGCTCGAATAACACGATTTAGAAATTACAGCCCTTGGAGAAACTATTTTGACCCATGGTATGATTTTGGCTATGATCCATTTTTTTACAATTATTCCATTTATCAGGATCGCTTTTTGTGGCGAAATATGCCAAGCTGGTCGTTCAACCTGAACATTGGGCCATCCTATTTCTGGAATGATCCATTTTACAATCCCTGGTTATTTAGGTCTCCATTCTTAAGGTATAATTACTGGGATATGTATTCTTTTTATCGACCATTCCCATATCCACCTTATTATGGCGGTCAATTTGGTAATCCTTGGGGAGGACCCTTTTATCCGACAAATCCAAGGATAAATCGTCCAAGACCCGGTAGAGGATTTGAGAATATGAATCCTACAGGCAGTGAACGTATCCGTCATAGTGGATCTCGTGCAGATCGTTATGGGGATAGTAGTCCAAGTAGCAGAAGTAACCCGGGAACAGGTTCAAATGGAGCAAGACCAGCACGTACACAGGAAAATAATCCAACACCACGTCAAAACAGCGGAAATAGTTCAGGTGAGTCAAGGCCGACCAGAACTGAACGCTACAATCCACCATCTCCACCCGCAAGTTCATCTAGGGGCGGTGACTCTAGTGGTGAGTCAAAGGCAAGACCAAGCAGAGGCGGAGGAATTCGTTAACATAAAACCAAATGAAACTAAAATTTATTTTGACCACAGTGGCCATAGTGGCTAGCGTGTATACTTCAAAAGCTCAATATGCAGCCGATGCTTTGCGTTTTTCACAAACTTTAGCTGGCAGCAGTGCCAGATTTAAAGGTATTGGAAATGCACAAACCGCATTTGGCGGCGATATTAGCAGTTTGGGAGCCAATCCGGCTGGGCTAGGTTTTTTCACCAAATCCGATCTTGGTCTGACGCTAGAATACAACAATTACAATAGCATGGCCAAATATTTGAATCTTAACACAAATGGCACCAGAGATGCATTGAATCTAAACCAAGCTGGAGCTGTTTTCCATATCCCAACTTATCGGCCAAAAGGATCAGATTTAGAAAAAGGTTGGATTAGCTTTGATTTCGGTTTGGGCTACAACAGAAATGCTGATTTTGGGAATATGATGGTTTATTCAGGTACTAACCCAAGTAATTCCATTGCTGATTATTTTGCCGAATTGGCTTCAAAAAATTTTGGATCTCCAAACACATTAAGTCTGGGTTCGTTAGAACGAATGGCTTACGACGACTATTTGATCGGTTACGATAGTAATGGTGATTATTATTTTCCGGAAACCGATGTAAATAATGTCCAAACAAAAACTGACGAGCGTAGAGGCGGGCAAAGTCAAATCAACATGGCATTTGCTGGAAATTATAGCAATAAGCTTTACCTCGGATTAAACTTAGGCTTTGCCAGACTAAACTATATTTCTGAATCCAATTTCACCGAAAAGGGATACAATGTAACTGAAGCGAGTAATTATCAAACTTCTTATTTACAAGATCAAGATACCAAAGGCCGGGGTTTTAATGCCAAACTGGGTTTGATTTATCGCCCAATTCCGAATATTCGGCTAGGAGCTAGTTACGAAACGCCTACCTGGTATACCATCGACGACTCTTACACAGAAGTATTAAAAACCAAACATGTAAAAGCGGGGCTTGAAAACACAAATAGTCCGGAGAATTACTCATTTACGTATAAGCTAAGGACTCCTTCTAAATTGAGTTTGGGATTAGGAATAATCTTGGGCGATTTCGGTTTGCTATCAGCAGATGTGGATGCGGTTGATTATTCGAAGATTAACTTTAGAAGCATTGACAATAATGATTTAGGAATAATTTACGATAACAACTCAGATGTAATCGATAATTATAAAAAAGCATACAACTACCGGATCGGTGCTGAATTTAAACTAGACCAAATTATGATCCGTGGGGGATACGGAATTCAAGGAAATCCGTATAAAAATTTAGATGACAAACAATTTCAAACCAAAACCCTGAGCGGTGGTTTGGGCTATCGTTATAAAAATTATTACTTCGATCTCACCTATCAACAAAACTCATTTAATACGGACCTAAAACCTTATCAATTAGCTGATAATAGCGGACCTCGTGCCTTTGTTGAAACCACTAGAAACAACGTTTTTACAACTTTTGGTATTAAGTTTTAACAATCGTTAACACGTTTAAGCGCTAAATTTTAGTATTTTTGGTGAAATCTAAATACTAAGTCATGCCTGTAAGGATTATTCTTTTTCTAATCGGATTTTTTTATTCTGCAAGTTCATTTGCTGCCAGAATTGATTCTGTTGGTGTAGAAAATCTGGAAGGAAAACAACTTATTCTGCACAAAGTAGAGCCTAAAGAAAGTTATTACTCTTTGGGACGAAAATACGGAGTAAATCCGGCTGCAATTATTGATTTTAACAGAAACAAAGCCTTAACCATAGGCCTTTTAATTAAAGTTCCTACGCAACGCCCTTTTGTAGAATCAACAAATACAAACAGCCCTGCTCCTGCGGTTGCTGAAGTACAACAAGAAGAATTCACTACCTACAAGGTTAAGCCTAAAGAAACCTTATACAGCATCTCAAAGAAGTTTAATGTTACTATTGATGAGCTTAAACGTTGGAATAACTTGAGAGTAAGTGCACTTTCTGTTGGGCAAAACCTCAAGATAAGAAACAATGCAAGCCAAGCCAGTACTTCAGATAATCCTGTAATGGCAGAAGCAACAGTTCCTACCATTGCTCCCGCGGTCCAAAAAGATAGCACAGAAGTAGAAATTAGTTCGACAACTGAAGAGAGAAGATTACCTGCGTCAAGATATGGATTGAGAGAGATGAAAGAGAAGGGTGTTGCAACTTGGATTGAAGACGAAAGTTTGGATCCAACCAAGATGATTGCCTTGCATCAAACCGCTCCAATTGGCACTATAATCAAAATCACTAACCCAATGACTCAAAAAAGCACCTTTGCCAAGGTAGTGGGTAAATTTGCTGAAAATGAGTCGACTAAAGGAGTAATTATTCTACTCACCAAAACCGCTGCCGAATTATTAGGTGCATTAGATAAGCGATTTCAGGTTAATCTAGTTTACGGAGTTCCGGATGAGCAATAAGCCTTTTGTAATCGGGATCGCAGGGGGAAGCGGATCCGGTAAAACCTTTTTCTTGCACTGTTTTCTTAATCATTTTAATCCGAACGAAGTTTGTTTGGTCTCTCAAGACGATTATTATATCCCGGTAGGTGAAATGACGGCAGAGGAGAATAAACTTTACAATTTTGACCTACCCGCTACCATTGATGATGAATTGTTTTTGAAGGATATAAACCAATTGCTAGACGGTGGAATCGTTTACAAAAAGGAATACACCTTCAACAATCCAAATGCTACCCCAAAAATTTTAGAAATCCGTTCGGCCCCTATACTAATTGTTGAAGGCTTGTTTATTCTGCATTTTAAAGAGATCGCCGAGCGCTTAGACCTTAAAATTTTCATCGACACCGAGGAGGAAATAGCACTAAAACGTCGTTTAAAACGCGATTTAATAGAAAGAGGTTACTCAGAGGAAGATATTTTATACAAGTGGTTTAATCACGTAGTACCAGCTTATCAGGAATACCTTTTACCTTACAAAAACGATTGCCACAAAATTATAACGAACAATACCCACGTTGCCGAAGATATCATCAAAATTACCGAAGAAATATCGGAGGAATTACGAGCAGAAGTGCTGCCGAAAAGATTGGCTTAAACCACCATTTCAGGTATTTCCCCTTCAATAATCAGTTTTCCGGCCGTAGCTTGCTTAATTTGATCAACACTTACTCCCGGAGCTCTTTCTTCTAATTTAAATCCACCTTCTGGCAATACAGATAAAACGGCTAGTTCGGTAACGATTTTCTTTACACAACGTACTCCAGTTAGTGGCAAAGAACATGTTGGAAGTAATTTACTCTCCCCCGCTTTATTTACGTGCTGCATAGCCACAATAATGTTTTTGGCCGAAGCAACCAAATCCATTGCTCCACCCATTCCTTTTACCATTTTACCTGGGATTTTCCAATTGGCAATGTCGCCATTCTCAGAAACCTCCATGGCTCCTAAAATGGTCAGGTCTACCTTTTGAGCCCTAATCATACCAAAACTCATGGCCGAATCAAAAACAGCCGATCCCGGCAAGGTGGTGATGGTTTGTTTGCCGGCATTAATCAAGTCGGCATCTTCTTCTCCATCGTAAGGAAATGGCCCCATGCCCAACAATCCATTTTCCGATTGCAAGACCACATTGAAACCGGCGGGAATATAATTTGCAACAAGTGTCGGGATACCGATACCTAAGTTTACATAAGAACCGTCTTTAATTTCTTTCGCGATTCGTTTAGCAATTCCTTCTTTATCTAACATAACTTATCGATTACGTACGGTTCTTTGTTCAATTCGTTTCTCATAGTTTTTACCCTGAAAAATGCGGTGTACATAAATTCCGGGGGTATGGATATGATCTGGGTTTAATTCACCCGGTTCCACTAATTCTTCTACTTCGGCAATGGTAATTTTACCGGCCATGGCCATAATTGGGTTAAAATTGCGGGATGTAGATCTAAAAATAAGATTACCAGCTGTATCTCCCTTCCAGGCTTTTACGAGTGCGAAATCGGCGTCAAATGCCATTTCCATGAGGTAATCTTTGCCGTTGAAATTTCTAACCTCTTTGCCAATTGCAACTTCAGTGCCCACCCCTGCTGGTGTATAAATAGCAGGAATACCGTATCCGGCAGCTAAGCATCGAGTAGCCAAGGTGCCTTGAGGAATGAGTTCTACTTCTAACTCTCCGCTTAATAATTGACGCTCAAACTCCGCATTTTCACCTACGTAAGAAGAAATCATTTTCTTAACCTGACGTTGGTGCAGCATCAACCCGATACCAAAATCATCAACCCCTGCATTATTGGAAATACAGGTGAGGTTTTTAACCCCTTTTTTTACCAAAGCAGAAATGCAATTCTCCGGAATACCACAGAGTCCGAACCCACCAAACATGAGGGTCATACCATCGGCTATATCGCGGATAGCTTCTTCGGCATTACTTACCGTTTTATTAATCATAGTTTAGATTTTGGTTCGAAAATACGACAGATTTTGCAATAGTTAATTCAGATAAATGTAAGTAATTCCATCACCTCCACGATCAGGGTGTTCATCTTCCATACGTGAAACCTGCGAATATTTACGGAAATAATCTCGGATTAATTTACGGAGAATACCATCACCTTTACCATGGATTATTTTTAGGCTTGGATAACCGGATACAATAGCCCGATCAAGTAATTTTTCAATATCAGCCAAGGCTTCTTCTCCTCGTTTGCCACGTACATCAATTTCTGGACTAAATTGAGCAGTATCACTAATTGTTAAGGTAGTTGACTTTCTAACCGATTTGGGCACTTCAGCATTTTTTACTTTGCGAACCCGGTTCTTTTTAACGACTGATCGTAACTCGCCCATCGCCAAAATCAAATTGTCTTTGGCTAGCTCCATTACTTGTGCCAGAGTATCCGAATCCTCTAATTTTACCCAATCGCCCACTGCAATTTCTTGATTTATAGTAGGAGTGCTTTTGGAATTGAGTTTCGATTTGATTTCGTGTTTTTGCAGCTCTTGTGCTAAATCTTTACGGAGTGCTTGTGTTTTTGCTTTATCAGCCTTGGTGCTTTTAATGGCAGCAATGGTGTTTTCAACTAGTTTGTTGGCATTTTTAATAATCTGTTGGGCTTCCAGCTTAGCTTCCTTCAAAATAGTTCTCTTCTGTTCGTCAAAATAAGCTTTCAGCTGCCTATTCTCTTCTAATAAGGCTTTAACTTGGGCTTCCTGTTGAGCAAGCTTCGATTTCTGATCGATAAGCTCTTTTTTATCACGCTCCAGATCCACCAATAGCGTATCAACTTTTTTCTGCTGTGTACCTATTTTTTTCTTGGCCAGATCTAAAATAGTTGGATCTAGACCTATTTTTTGAGCGATTTCAAAAGCGTAAGAGCTTCCCGGTTTCCCAATTTCTAAGATGTAGAGCGGTTTCATTTGCCGATTATCGAACAACATTGAGGCATTTTCTAATCCTTCTGTTGCACCGGCAAAATTTTTCAGGTTGGAGTAGTGCGTAGTAACCACTCCCCTTACCTTTTTACGATTCAAATTTTCTAAAACAGCTTCAGCCATTGGCCCACCAAACTGCGGGTCGGTGCCAGTGCCAAACTCATCAATCAATACCAGGGTTTTGGCGTTTGCGAATTCTGTAAAATGTTTCATTTTAGACAGATGAGCACTATATGTACTCAAATCGCTCTCAATTGATTGATCATCACCTATGTCGGCAAAAAGTTGCTTAAAAATTCCGATACGGGAATTTGGATCTGCAGGAATAAGTAAGCCCGACTGAACCATCATTTGTAGCAATCCTACCGTTTTCATACAAACCGATTTACCTCCTGCATTTGGACCGGAAACCAGAATAATTCTACTTTTTTCATCAATTTGAATATTTAAAGGGATAACCGATTGGCCTTCTTCTTTCAAATTGAGATATAACAAAGGGTGACGAGCATTTCTTAAAGTGATACTTGATTCCGAAATTAATTCAGGCATTTCACCTTCAATATTTCGTGCAAATAAGGCCTTAGCTCTAACAAAATCGAGTTTAGTTAGCAGACCATGATACGAGAGCAATAAGGGTAGATATGGGCGGAGTTGATCTGTTAGCTCTGTTAAAATCCGAATCACCTCTCTTCTGCGGTCAAATTCTAAATCTCTAATCAGATTATTTAAATGAAAAACTTCCTCAGGTTCTATAAAAACCGTTTGTCCAGAGGCCGATTCATCGTGTATAAAGCCCTTCAGTTTTCGTTTATTTTCTGCCAGCAAAGGAATACACAAGCGTCCCTCCCGCACAGTCAAACTACCATCGGCAGTCCAGCCATTACTTTGGGCTAGTTTAAAAACTTGATCAATCTTTTTTCGGGCATCCTGTTCAGCTTTAACCAAACTGCCAGATAAATCAGCTAAAGCAGGCGAAGCATTGGGTTTAATCTTTCCCTTGGAATCAATTACCCGCTCTACTTGCTTAACGATTGATTTTTCAACAGGAAGGTGTTCAAAAAGAGCTTCCAGGTTGGGGTACAATTGTGCCCGCTCATTGAAATAACTAATTACCGAGAAAACGGTATTTAGTGATAGTAATACCTGAAAACACTCCTCCTCACTTAAAAAAGTACCTTCAATTTTTATCTTATCGGCAATTGATTTGATATCGAATAAATGTGTGATTTGAAGCGGAGTATCCGATTCCAAAATAGTTTTAAACTCGCTGGTTTGCCGAAGAAATTTATTGATTTGATCAAAATTACTTTGCATGGTCATCTTTTCAACCATGTGTTGACCCATAGGGCTCAAGCAATGAGTTTTAATCAACTCTTTGATTTCACTAAAACCTAATTTATCGCTGGCGTTCGATGGGTAAATCATCAGCAATTATTCAACAGGTTTAGTTTTTAAGGTGGGCTTTACTTGCTTTTCTAAAGCTCGGTATTCGGCAGCAATTTGACTGTACATCGAATCCAGCAAAATAGGCTGTTCCGAGTAATAGCGCAAACTCTTCTCAAACGTGCGGTAATCTGTTTGATGATTTTTAAAGATCTGTTTAAAGTAAATAGGCGCCACCTTTCCCATACTGTCTATTGGGAGGGTATTTAAATAGGCATTCGCCAAATGCATGTCTTTCAAAACAGATTTCATATCCTGCTCATTCAATACCCCTTCAGGACGAGGCGAACTGCAGGAAAAAATGAAAATCAACAGCGGAACAAGCTTTAATAATTGCTTCATTTAGTAACTTAGCCAAATATCTGTAAAAACGATCAAAAGTACTCATAAATGAGCATTGCAGCCAAGCTATCTTCACTCAAAAAAGAATTAGATCCGATAAAGGTAAAATTGATTGCCGTTTCCAAGACTAAACCCAACAGCGATATACTCGAAGCATATGCTGCCGGACAACGCATTTTTGGTGAAAATCACGTTCAAGAGCTGGTAAAGAAATACGAGGAACTACCAAAAGATATAGAATGGCACCTCATTGGTCATTTACAAACCAATAAAGTAAAATACATTGCCCCTTTTGTAAGCCTAATTCATGGGGTAGATAGTTTGAAATTATTGATTGAGGTCAATAAACAAGCCTTAAAAAACAATCGAATCATCGACTGCTTGCTACAAATTTACATTGCCGATGAGGAGAGTAAATTTGGTTTAGACTTTGCGGAGGCAGTTGAACTCTTACGCTCTGATGAGTTTAAAGAACTAAAAAATATTCGCATAAAGGGTTTGATGGGCATAGCCACGAATACTGAAAACATTAAAAAAATTGCAGAAGAATTTTACGAGTTAAGAACCCTTTTTAAAGGAATCAAAACCTCGTTTTTCAGAAACAATGATTATTTCACAGAATTATCGATGGGTATGTCTTCTGATTATAAAATTGCTATTGAACAAGGCAGTACTATGGTTAGATTAGGTAGCACTATTTTTGGCGAACGCAATTACACAAAGAATAACTAAACGCATGAATCAGGTTAGAATTAGAGTAGCAGAAGAAAAAGATTGCGAACGCTTACTCGAATTGATTAAAGAATTGGCTGAATACGAAAGAGCGCCCGAAGAAGTAACCGTTACACTAGCCGAATTTAAAGATGCGGGTTTTGGCAAAAAGCCCGTATGGAAAGCTTTTGTGGCTGAATTAGATGGAATTATTCAAGGTTTTGCCTTGTATTATGTGCGGTACTCAACTTGGAAAGGCTGTCGCTTATATTTGGAAGATTTTGTGGTAACCGAGGCTTTAAGAGGAAGAGGTATTGGCAAACTGTTATTCGAGACCATCATCCAGGAAGCTCAAGATTTGGGCTTTAATGGAATGACTTGGCAAGTGCTCGACTGGAATGAACCCGCTTTGAACTTTTACAGCAAATACGAAGCTAGCATTGAACCTGGCTGGTTAAATGGTTCTTTAAGTAAGGATCAGATCCGTAATTTTCAATAAACATAAAGTATTGGTAATGGCTCAAGTATTCAAATTTGGTGGTGCATCGGTAAAAGATGCAGAAGGCGTTCAGAACCTGGCACGAATTGTAAAGTTAAATCAGGATAAAGAACTGCTGATAGTTATTTCAGCGATGGGCAAAACCACCAATGCACTCGAACGCTTAAATCAGGCGCACCTCGAAGGAGCCACCACCATAGAGATCTTAAACGAAATTAAAGAAGCGCATTTCAACATTGTTAAAGCACTTTTTAATGATAAAAAGCATCCAATTTACGACGAAATAACCAACACTTTTGTAGAAATTGAATGGATTTTAGAAGACGAGCCTCATCCCGATCCGGATTTCAACTACGATCAACTAGTTTCAGTTGGTGAGTTACTATCTACCAAAATTGTTGCGGCTTACTTGAATGAAACCGGACTAAAAACCAAATGGCTCGATGCCCGCAGCTATATTCAAACCGATAATACCTACCGCGAAGGGCAGGTAAATTGGCAAAAAACGGAAGAACTCATTCAAAAATCGATTCCTCAGCTACTCAAAAATCAGTTTTGCGTAACGCAAGGCTTTATTGGCGGAACATCCGAAAACTTTACAACCACACTTGGTCGTGAAGGTTCTGATTATTCTGCTGCCATATTTGCCAAGGCATTGGCTGCCGAAAATGTCACCATTTGGAAAGACGTTCCAGGGGTGTTGAATGCCGATCCAAAATTGTTTCCTAATACCATAAAATTTGAGCAACTCAGTTATCTGGAGGCCATAGAAATGACGTATTACGGTGCGACCGTAATTCACCCTAAAACCATCAAACCATTACAAAATGCGGGAATTCCGCTATGGGTTAAACCCTTCGGCGATCCAGCAGCAAGTGGAACCATCATTTCGGATAAGCAACAAGAACAGCTTGTTCCCGCTGTGATTGTTAAAAAAGATCAGGTATTAATTTCTATATCAACTAAGGATTACTCTTTCATAACTGAAGATCATTTAAGCGAGATTTTTACCGCTTTCGCGGGATGTCATACCAAGATCAATATGATGCAGGTTTCTGCCTTGAGTTTTTCAGTCTGCATTGATCAAAACAGCAGACGATTCAAGCAACTTACCGAAATTCTGTCCAATTCATTCAAGATCAAATACAACGAAGGTTTAGAGCTGGTAACTATACGACATTTTACCAAACATTTATTAAACGAATTAAGTGCCGATAAACGCATTTTTATGGAACAGCTGAGTAGGAATACCGCTCAATTAGTTTTACAGTAAGTTGAATCCGAACATCCTAGTACCCGAAGTGCAGCAATTTATTCAGGAAAACCTGAATATGGATTTAACACGACTGGTATTAAGTAAAAGTCCCTTCCCCAACATCAGTTCAAAAGAACTGGCTGAGCAAATTGCGGGCAAAAAAATAGCCGAGAAAAAGCTACCTAGCTGGTTCAACTCCCCCTTTATCTATTATCCACAAAAGTTGGCCCTAGAACAATGCTCTTCTGAGCAAACTGCTGCCTATAAAAGCCGCCTCCTGCGAGGCAAAACGTTAGTGGATTTAACCGGCGGCATGGGGGTTGATACCTTTGCTTTTGCTCGAAAAGCTGAACAGGTGATTCATATTGAAAAACAGGCCCAACTATCTGAAATTGCTAGGCATAATGCACAGGCCTTGGGCTTAAAAAACGTTCAATTTGTAGTTTCTGATGCAGAAAACTGGATTGAGAATACTTCAGCTTACTATGAAACGGTCTACCTGGATCCATCAAGACGAGTTTCGGGGCAAAAAGTTTTTAGACTAAGCGACTGTGAACCCAACATCGTTCAATTACAAGAAAAAATATTTGAGTTTTGCCCCTATATTATCGTTAAAACCGCTCCCCTGCTTGATATTAAATCTGGCTTGACTGAGTTAAAGCAAGTAAGCGAGATTCACGTAATCAGTGTAAACAATGAAATGAAAGAAGTGCTCTGGGTATTAGATAAAGATTTTCAGGGTACAGAACCTACAATTTACTGTATTGGACTATCCAACTCAGAGGAATACAGCTATGCTTTCAGATTATCAGAAGAAAAAAACTATCAAATTGACCATTATGCTAAAGTTCAAGACTACCTCTACGAACCCGATGCCGCTTGGCTCAAAGCCGGGTGTTTTAAAACTATAACTCAGCGGTATAACATTGGTAAATTGCATGCACATACTCATTTATACACCTCAGATATAATGCTAAATGACTTTCCAGGACGAAAGTTCAAGGTGAATCGCTTGTATTCTTACAAAGAATTCTGTAAATCTGAAATGCCCAAGCAGGCCAATATCAGTTGCAGGAATTTTCCGCTAAATCCGACTGAAATCCAAGCTAAGCACAAAATAAAAGATGGCGGTTTACAGTATTTGTTTTTTTGCACCGACGAACAAAACGAACTCATCGTAGTAGAGACCCAAAAACTTTAAACTAAAAAAGCCCCGCTAAACGTAGCGAGGCTTAAACCATGGTTATATAAGGTATATTATACTTTCTTCACTTGTACAGCCTGTAAACCTTTACGACCTTCTTCTACTTCATACTCCACGTCATCATTGTCTTTTAAGGTACCATTACCACCCTCAACATCCTTAAAATGAACGAAGATATCGGTTCCATCTTCTTGAACGATAAAACCATAACCTTTTTGGGTGTTAAACCATTTTACTTTTCCAGTTTTCATAATAATTGGCATTAATAATTCGAAAACATTTTATGTCCATTGATTATTTAAAATAATTCGAATCAGTTATAAAAATTTATATTTAAAATGAAGATACTGAAAAGCTTATAGCTTTTACAAGTTTATTTTCATCTGAATGCAATAATTGGCAATCCTCACATTCAGAGTTACTTAGGAATTGTTTAGCGGTCAATAAAATCAGCGATAGATAAAACTTCTAATCCAAGCTGCTGGGCTTCTGTTAGGCTAGCTGAGCCAATGAATAAAACCTCAGCGGTGCTTAGCTGATTTTCGGATAAAACGGCAATTAAAGATTCATATTCCTCTGCAAAAAACACTTTAAGGTATTGGCCCAAGCCCTTCCATTCCACTTGTCTGATTTTATTCAACTGACCTTCAGGACTACCTTTCGTCCAGATGAAAATCTGTTTTCGGTCTACAACCAATTCCTGCAGCAAGCTCAAAACAGGAGGATGTAATTCTAGTTTTAAGGGCAATTGTGCGGTCAACAGTAATCGATCCAAATTTTCACGGTACTTTGCATCTAATCCGAAAGCCGCTACTGCCCGATCAAAAACCAGCTCCGGCCCGTGGTGCTCATACACCGTTTTCATGAAATCAGTCAAGTCTGTTGCCGGAGGTACCGTATCTACATATTCGATAAAATTGGCAAATAGGTAATAAATCTGCAGGTAAAAGTCCCGTTCAGGAAACAAAACTCCATCTAGTTCAAAAATAAAAACCTGCTTATCAGGATCTAAATCAGCGTAAGTTAACATCAATCACAAATAAATAAATGTATGTCGTGCTCATCATGCCAAAACAAACCATCACCACCTTTCTCCAATTTACGGCAAGCGGATGTCTGAAATGTCGGTATCCGAGTCGTATCCAGCTTATTCGGCATAATTAACTGAATCCCATACTCTTCAAATAAAAGTTTTGCATTCAATAAGGAAGTAACCTCCTTACGTCGAATGGGATAAACTTGGGTAATATCTTCTTCTAGGCAAAATTTAATTAAATCTGAAATGTAACTCACAGATGAAGGCGAAGGTAATACCCGCAAACTCGGCATGCGAGGCAAAGGTTCGTAGTCACCAAATACTAAGTTTTCCGTATTAAAAAGCGACTTGACCTTATAGGCAGCAGCAGAGGCTGCTCCGTTTACCAAAACAAAAGCCATGTCTTAACTTGTAAATTTCCCGTCATGCATCACCAAACATTGGTCTGCCATGGCCGCCAATTGCTCATTGTGGGTTACAATTACAAAGGTTTGGTTGAACTCGTCCCTTAATTTTAGGAAAAGTTCGTGCAAGGCTTGGGCATTTGCAGAATCTAGATTACCCGAAGGCTCATCAGCCAAAATTACTGAAGGTTTATTAATCAAAGCTCTTGCTACAGCTACACGTTGTTGTTCACCTCCCGATAGCGCATCTGGTTTGTGGTGCATTCGTTCTGAAAGACCAAGTAAATTCAACAATTCTTGAGCACGGGCTTCGGCTTCAGTTCGGCTCATACCTTTAATAAAGGCTGGAATACAGACATTTTCCAAGGCTGTAAACTCGGGTAGTAAATGATGAAATTGAAATACAAAACCAATATGTCGGTTACGAAATGCGTCCAATTGTTGAGCCGAAAGCCGATGAATTTGTTGATCGTTTAGACTGATTTCACCTGAATCAGGACGATCCAGAGTTCCTAAAATTTGTAGAAAAGTACTTTTCCCAGCACCAGAAGGACCTACAATCGCTACAATCTCCCCGGTTTTCACTTCGAGGTCCACTCCTTTTAAAATGGATAATTCTCCAAAAGATTTGTGAATTCCTTTAGCAATAAGCATGCCTGCAAGTTATTAATTAAAAGCAACAATTTAATGACCTATATCGTGACAATTAATTTTAAAAATGTGATCAAAATGTTAGTTTTGGGACAAATTTAAACCAAATGAATATACACGAATATCAGGGCAAGGAAATTCTTAAATCTTTCGGCGTTCGCGTACAGGAAGGCATTGTTGCCGAAACACCTGCACAAGCTGTGGAGGCTGCCAAAAAAATGAAAACTGATTACAATTCAGACTGGGTAGTGGTTAAAGCTCAAATTCATGCAGGTGGCCGCGGAAAAGGTGGTGGTGTGAAGCTGGCGAAGAACCTCGATGAAGTCAAAGAAAAATCAGAACAAATTATTGGCATGCAATTGGTAACCCCGCAAACCGGACCCGAAGGCAAGCTGGTAAGCAAAGTACTGATTGCTCAAGACGTGTATTATCCAGGCGAATCAGAAACGAAAGAGTTTTACATGAGCGTATTGTTAGATCGTGCCAAGGGCCGCAACATCATCATGTACTCTACCGAGGGCGGTATGGATATCGAAGAAGTTGCCGAGCACACTCCTCATTTAATTTTTAAAGAAGAAATTGATCCAAAAGTAGGTTTACAGGCTTTCCAAGCTCGTAAAATTGCCTTCAATTTGGGCCTTAGCGGCGATGCATTTAAAGACATGTGCAAATTCGTTGCAGCCTTGTATAAAGCATATGAGTCTACCGATTCGTCGATGTTTGAAATTAATCCGGTTTTAAAAACATCTGATAATAAAATCTTAGCGGTAGATGCGAAAGTGAATTTGGACGATAACGCTTTATACCGTCATGCCGACTATGCTGCCATGCGTGATGAGTCTGAAGAAGATCCAACTGAGGTTGAAGCAGGTAAATCTAACCTTAACTATGTGAAATTAGACGGTAACGTTGGTTGTATGGTAAACGGAGCAGGTTTAGCGATGGCTACCATGGACATTATCAAATTAGCTGGTGGAGATCCGGCCAACTTTTTGGATGTAGGCGGAACTGCAAATGCTGAAACTGTAAAAGCAGGTTTCAATATCATTTTGAAAGATCCGAATGTTAAAGCCATTTTGATCAATATTTTTGGTGGTATTGTACGTTGCGATCGTGTAGCGCAAGGTGTTATTGATGCCTATAAAGAAATCGGCAATATTCCTGTCCCAATCATTGTTCGTCTGCAAGGCACCAATGCTGCCGAAGCCAAGAAACTAATCGACGAGTCTGGTTTACAGGTTTACTCTGCCATTCAATTAAAAGAAGCAGCAGATTTAGTGACCAAAGTACTGGCCTCCTAATCTGAAGTGTTTTTACAAGATTGAGCCTCTCAACAAATTGGGAGGCTTTTTTTATCTTTGATTTTCCCAAAATCCATGAAATTAATTGAAATCCAACGTTTTCGCAGCCCTTGGCTTTGGAGTCTACTAATCCTAGTGAATATTCCTATTCAGGTATTCGGCCTTCGACAACTGATCTGGAACATCCCCTTTGGTAATAAACCAGCTCCGGATGTTTTAGTGTTTTTAATCATGCTCATCCCGATTTCTATCTTACTTCTTTTTGCTTTAACTTATTTAAAAGTTTCTTTTAATCGGGAGCAGTTGGTAGTTCAGTATTTTCCATTCCTAACCAAAAGTTTTAATTATACAGAAATTTTGGAACTAGAAATCGTTACCTACAGCCCATTTTTTGATTATGGTGGCTGGGGTATCCGATGGAACTTAGATGGGTGGGCGTATATCGTATCCGGAAATCAGGGTATTAGTTTAAAACTGAAGAATGGGAAGAAATACCTGATTGGAATTCAAAATGCCGCTATGTATCAAGAAATGATTGGGGATTTCAATCGTAGAGATTGACCTAGTTTCATCTTGAATCATAAAGGTTGACACAATAGGCTTAAAATTTAAACTTCAGTCCGGCATTAAATAAAAATCCATCTAGGGGTGCGTAAATGTCGCGGAATACAGGATTGGAAACTGTACCGGTATAAATGCTGCCGAAGCGGGTCTGTCTGGTATCAGTTAGATTCTCAAAATTTGAAAAAATAGATAATCGTTCCCAAAGCTTCTCGATCATTAAACCGGAAATCCAGTATGCAGAACCCTTTGTACCGTCACTCAGGTTTTGTGGGGAATAGTAATAAGCTTCCAAACCAACCTTCCACTTGTCTTCTACCTCATACATCAGCACATTGTTCAATCGATGCTTCGCCACAAGTGGTATTGTTTTGGTTTCGGTAAAATGTGATTTTACATCAGCATAAGTATAACCAACAAACAATTTAAAATCACCGTAAGTCAACTTGATGTTGGTTTCTAAACCTTGTGTATGAATAAATCCATCGGGTTGAGTGAACTCAAAGTTGCCATTTATCACAGGGCTTAATACCAAAGGATGATCGATCCGGGTGTAGAAAAACATTTGATTGATGCTAAAAGAAACTTGGTCACCAAACAAGGATGTCCGGTAATTTACATCCCAGTTTCCGCCATATGATCTTTCTGCCTCCCGACTAGCCACATCAATCGGCAGCACATTTCTAAATTGAATACGCTCCGCATCTTCGGTAAAAACATTCGGGGTTTTATAACCTAAACCACCACCAATACGTGAACTGAATTTCTGGTTAAATTTGAATAAAGCGGAAATTCTTGGTAAGAAGAAAAACCCGTATTCCGAATGAAAGTCACTGCGTAATCCACTTTCTAAGGTCAATATTTGATTTGCATTCCAAGTGTGTTGAGTAAAAATACCGAAAGTGTTTTCACGGTAATCCACGGGTATCGAATTGTTATATTCTTGTTGATTAAAACGATCGCTGATAAAATTGATACCCCCCAGCCATTCATGTCGTTTACTTTTATGATTCAGGTTCAGTTCAGAATAAGTAGCCAATTGTAATCCTGCGAATTTATAATCAGGAACTTCAATCGCCCGATCAAAGTAATTCAGGCTATTTTTGAAAACAAGCTTCGTAGATTCATTCAACTCCTGCTCCAGACTAAACTGAGTGCTGTATCTGTTAGTGGTATTTTGCTCAAAGTAAGCATTGGCTGCATTGGTTTCCCTTTTTATAAATGCCATGTCTCCACCTATGCGGTCTTCATAAGTAGCATTCAGTCCAATTACAGCTTTTGTTTTCTCATTAAGATTAAAAAAGAGCTTTGGATTGACAGTGAAGCGGTTAAACTGAGGAATAGCCGTTAAACCTATATTAGCTGGATCGTAAGGACTACCATAATGATAAGATGCAAAAATAGTCGTGCCAACTTTACGCAATTGCTTAGAATAAAAGGCACTGGCATCTAGCCCAAGTGCAGAAGTTCCATTAAATAATAACTTAAATTCTTGCTCAGGGCTTGGTGTTTTAGAAACCAAATTCACCAGACCGGCAATTGCACCGCCTCCATATAAAGTGGAGGCACTTCCTTTAATAACCTCCACTTGTTTCAAATCTAGAGGTACAATCTGCAATAAACCCAAACCTCCTGAAAATCCGGAATACAGCGGAAATCCATCCCTTATAATTTGAGTGTATTTTCCGTCCAAACCCTGGATTCTAATACTGGAATTATAGCTGGTAGCAGAAGTTTGCTGGGTTTGTATACCTGTACTTTCGTTAAGCATCATTCGAATGTCGCCGGGTTTCATATTTCCCTTTTCCTCCAGTTCTTCACCAGAGATGACTTCTACCCTAGTAGGAAGGTCTTCAATGGTTCTACTACTACGGGTAGCTGAAACAATCACTTCTTCCAGTTCATCTTCTCTCATTTTCAATAAAATGATCATTGGTTCGAGATTTTGCAACGGAAATTCAAGATTCAGAAAAAGGGTTTCATAACCTATATAACTGATGGATATAAGCTGTTTACCACCTGAAATATTTTTCAAAATCACCATCCCTGAAGTATCAGAGACTGTTTTAAAACCTTCCAAACCCTCTAATCTGCAAATAGCACCAAACAAAGGTGTACGGCTTTCACTATCCTGTACGATGGCCTTGAAGGTATTTTGGCCAAAAACATCACTCAAAAAAAAAGTGAAAAGAAAGATGAGCAGGATTTTTTTCATGTTTTAAAATTAGGTAAACAGAAACTAAGGAATCAACGAATAAAAAATAAAAACGGTGACCTGACAAAACCATAGATACTATTACTGTGTATAATCGAATTTGATAACATTTTAAAATACTCGAAGTTTTGTTAGAAAACATAGACCATTCTATTATTAGACTATTAGAACGTAAACTATACCAACAAAAAAAGCCTCTCCGATTGGAAAGGCTTTTCTGTTATCCTTGATTTCAGCTTATTTTACTGCATCAATAACTGCTTTGAAAGCTTCTGGATTGTTTAAAGCTAAATCAGCTAATACTTTACGGTTTAAACCGATTTCTTTTGCAGCCAATTTACCGATCAGCTGTGAGTACGAAATACCGTGCTGACGTGCACCAGCATTGATACGCTGGATCCATAATGCTCTGAATTCTCTTTTCTTGGTTTTACGGTCGCGGTAAGCGTATTGCAAACCTTTTTCTACCGTGTTTTTAGCAATGGTGTAAACCTTGCTGCGTGATCCCCAATAGCCTTTGGCTAATTTTAAGATCTTTTTTCTTCTTCTTCTCGAAGCTACTGCGTTAACCGAACGTGGCATAATTGTTTGTTTTTTGGTAAGCGGTGTTCTTGTTCAGAATCTTTAAACCGAGTACCTGGTTGAAAATTAATTAATTACTTGCCGATACAAAGCATGCGTTTCACATTGCCCATATCTGCGTCAGACACTAAGCTGGTCTGACCTAAAGCACGCTTACGTTTAGTGCTCATCTTGGTTAAGATGTGGCTCTTGTATGCGTTCTTTCTAGCGATTTTACCTGTTCCAGTAAGCGAAAAACGCTTTTTAGCACTGGAATTGGTTTTCATTTTTGGCATAACCTGTTATTTATTTGTTGTTTGATATTGCTAGTTTATTTTTTGCCAGTTTTTGGAGCAACGGTTAAAAACATCCGTTTACCTTCCAATTTTGGCAATTGCTCCACTTTTCCGTACTCCTCTAAGGCTTGAGCGAATTTTAACAATAAAATTTCACCCATTTCTTTATACACAATAGCTCTTCCTTTAAAATGAACGTAAGCTCTTACTTTCTCACCATTTTCTAAAAAGCTAATGGCATGCTTCAGCTTGAACTGGAAATCGTGATCGCTGGTGTTTGGCCCAAAACGGATCTCTTTAATCACCGTTTGTTTGGCATTCGCCTTGATTTCCTTCATTTTCTTTTTCTGTTCGTACAGGAATTTGTTGTAATCAACAACCTTACAAACAGGAGGAACTGCATTTGGAGAAATCTCCACTAAATCGAGCTCCAAATCATCGGCAATGGCCAGCGCTTGTTGTAACGAGTAAACACCTTGTTCAACATTTTCACCTACTAAACGAACTTCAGCGGCTCTGATGAACTCATTGATGTTATGCTCTGCCTCTTTCTTTTTGAAAGGTGGGCGGGGCCCTCTGTTAAATCCTGGTCTTCCTAATGCCAATGGTTATTTCTTAAATTTTAATTTCGTTAATCAGCTGGTTTTCAAATTCTTGTATCGTCATACTGCCCAAATCACCTGCACCATGTTTACGAACTGAAACCTTTCCTTCACTCATTTCTTTCTCTCCGATAATCAACATGTAAGGGATTTT
>Ga0078894_10000032_pt1 | contig 79593 bp, 69 predicted proteins | sample LauGreSu1BDMLBSD_2_FD_67506 | JGI IMG/M metagenome (GOLD analysis project Ga0078894, IMG submission 67506) | Freshwater lake microbial communities from Lake Michigan, USA - Su13.BD.MLB.SD (version 4) (version 4) | ecosystem: Environmental > Aquatic > Freshwater > Lake | place: Lake Michigan...
CTTCTATATATATTTTCATTTTCAAATTATTATAATATTATATATAATAAACTATTTAAACCTATTATATTTATTATATAAAAATGTCTCCTATAAGCGTATTGATTATCGAAAAAAATGGTGATATCAAGCAATTAAATATCAAAGAATATAAAGAAGATGAATTATTTAAAAAATGTGGTTTTAAAAAATCAGAGGGGTTCAATAAACAAACCGAATGGACGAATATAAAAATAGATGGAACTAAATATAACATTAGTTTGTATGCTAAGGAAGACGGTAAGGCAAATAGTGAGAACAAGTATGAATTTCCTCCACCTGTAGATAATAAACTATTTTTCGGATGTTGTGCATTGATATGTCATTCAAAGACTGATGGTAAAAAAAATATAACGAATTTGAATATTGAATTATGGAAAAAAATTTATGAGAAATTATTTGGTGGGTTTGAAGATTTGGCAGTTGGTTCTTTAAATGACGAATATGAAGAGGATGAATTGGTCAATATTTCAAAAGATAAGAAGACTAAAAAAGGTGGTTATTTAAAAGACGGATTTGTAGTTGATAGTGACGGAGACTGTGATGATGATGATTGTGAAAATGATGATTATTGTAGTAGCGATGATTGTTCTGATTATGAAACAACTAGTGGAAGCAGTGATATTGAGAAAGAAACCGGTTTGGTAATTGAAGACATTGGATCTGAGTTAAGTGAAGAACCATATGACTACAGCGATGACGATAAATAATGTGTATTATTATTATTATTATTATTATTATTAAATATTTTTGTATAGATCTTTAATCTTACTGATTGCGACTTGTTTTGCGACATTCTTTAAAACTTTCTCATATAATTTATCATCTTCTGCGTCGTTTTTACCGCCACTGCATTGTATAACTATTTGTAAATATTGATCATTTGTTTTAGACTCGCTGTCTTTATAATCTGGATGAGCATGTTTCCAATCAAATATCTTGCGTTGGTTCTTATCAGCAATTAACATCACAACCTTTTTCAACCTATCTTTATTATCTGTGTCTTTTTCCCATACATCATTTTCCGTTTTTAGATACATGGTTTCTCTCTTCAGGTCACTACAATGTATTGGTCTCTTTTCAACATCTAATTTTTTGAGACCATTAATGAATATATTAGAAATTCCTTCAACAAACCCTTCCTCTCCAACTCTTTCCAAATCATCAAATGATATCTGTAGTGAATTTACAAACTCTTTTATATTTATTGCGTCTTTACACGTCTCATTGAGAAAAACGTTGAGATTAAAATTGTTATTTATTTTATTATTACAAATATTTGTATTATTTGTGATTGTATTGCTTATCTTTGTCGTTGATAATTCAATAATCTGTTTATTTTGTTCCATAACAGACATTTGAAATTCATGATTTTGTTTATTTTGTTCCGATAGAAGGTCTTTGAATTCTTTGTTTTGCTTTAAAACTTCCATAAAGATCTCTTTATCAACAAGAATATTATTATCGACATTTTCATCTTCTACATTATGGTCTGAAATATTACTTCCCTTAATAAAATTATTCACTTGTTGACATTTCTTTTTATGTTTCCAATATCCATTATAAGATAAATACTTATTGCCACACCCTTGACACGAGAATTCCGTCTTATTTGTTTTTTCTCCTTTATCTAAAATATTTGTGACTGAAACATTATTTTCATTACAATCTTGACACGAGATTATCATGTTGCTACTTTTTTTACTTGATTTTTGACCAAAAATGTCCGTTTTTTTGTGACCATAATTGTCATTTTCCGAGTTATCTAAATTATCATGTGACGATGTTATCATTTTGCTACTTTTTTTGTTATTTTTGAGACCATAATTGTCATTTTCTGAGATGTCCGAATTGTCTTGTGACGATGTTATCATTTTATTACCTTTTGCTACTTTTGTATCACCAAAACTCTCCCAAAACTCTCCCAAAACTCTCCCACGGTGTTTCTCCGTCACAATATGTTTTTCATAATTAAATTTTTTAAACGATGTATAGTCACATAAATGACAATGGAAAACGTCTCCTACTTTTGCTACTTTTTGCATCACCTAAAGTAGGAGGACAAAAAAAATGTCCAAAAAATCCGAAAAAAATTTGTGACGATAACTTTTGAATTATTTTTTTTGTAGTCTTACCATAAAAAAAATTTATGGTCACATTTTGAGAATTTTCCGTAAAATCCTTGGCCTTTTGGATTTTGGACATTTTTTTTGTCCAGAAAAATGTCCATTTTTGAAAACCCAATTGACTCTTTGGAAAAAAATTGAAAAACTATATATTGGGTTTTATTTTTGGTTGTTGTTTTTGTGTAAATAAGATTTAAACCATACATCATAATAAATATACATTATATAATATTTTAACAAACCATAACAATGATCGAGTGGCAAGGGAGTACCCTGGGAGATTTCAATCAGTTTTGCTAAGTTCTTTATATTCATTTTTATAATATATATTTTTGAACTTAAAGACACCACATTCTTTATATCCATTTCTATAATATATATTTTTGAACTTAAAGACAACCACTTTTACATATAAAAATAAATTGACATCAATTGTTATCATATATGAATTATTATAACAACTATTTATAAATGAATTCTGACGAATTAGAAAAAATTATTGATGAAATGTCACAGAGTATCAAACAATTGAATAAAAGAATAAATGAGAAATTATATGATAACACTACATTTTATTCAAACCAAATAAAACTCGAATTAGAATATATAAAAATATGTAATAAACAATTAGATTACGACACAATCAATATATTGGAATTGAGAGAACAAAATGAAAGAGAGAAAAGAAAAAAAAAAGAAAATGAAATTTTATATTTAATAAAAAATTTGGGGCGTGAAAAGACCAAACCAAAATCTAATAAAAAATAAAATTGAAATAACGATATAAATATATATTGTTTTATCATAATATATATTTATAATGAACGAACGTAAGATTTCCAACCCAGAACAATTCAGAACCAATATTGTTGATAAAATAGACAAATTTTTAAATAACAAAAAAAACAGTATCAATCTTGAAAAAGGCGTCTTCAATTATTCCCTTAGAGAGGCAAATACTCGCAAAGTTGTAAAAAAATGGGAAAATCCATTTTTCGTAAGAATTTATTTAGACAAACTACGTAGTGTATATATCAATATTAAAGATAATAAATATATTTCTAATCTATTAGAAACTGGTGACATAAAACCACATCAAATCGCATTTATGACACATCAAGAAATGAAACCAGAAAAATGGGATGAACTAATCAAGGAGAAAATTAAAAGAGACAAAAATAAATTTGAAACCAACATTGAAGCAGCTACTGATACATTCACTTGTCGTAGATGTAAACAGAACAAATGTACTTATTATCAAATGCAAACTAGATCTGCCGATGAACCGATGACTACATTTGTAACCTGTTTAAACTGCGATAACCGCTGGAAATGTTAAAAATATTATATTATTTATTTGTTACCAATAAATATTCTTTATAATTACTGTAAATTATTATTGTAATTATAAATGTAATACAAAATGTGTTATATTATTATTTTTTATTTTTTCATGTGTTTAAACATATGGAGCAAATGTTCCGAATAAAGCAACTCTTCGACTAGTATCCCATATAGAATATTTACATAATGTTACAATCAATCTAACAGGAACTTCACCTTCAGTGACTGGGTTTACAAGTGTACCATTATAGTAAAATGTATATGGTTTGTAATTAGTAGTTGAACTTGTAGGAGCATAACCATTTGTTTTTGCTTGATTTACAGCAGCAAACAATAAGTTACCAAAAGCAGCAGCATAAATATTGGATGTAATTGATGAAGTTGGTGCCAAAAATGGTTTAATAGCAGTATAATAAGCACAACATTTACCCAATGTATTTGTTTCTGTATTTGTAATTGTAATTCCGTAAACACTACTTAGAACTGCTTGGGAAATAATTGTTGCTCCAAATATATCACTGGTATTAAATTGGTCAAGAGTAAGGTCTAATGCCCATGTAAAATTCACTGGATTAACCAATTGATAGGAAATAGGTGTTAATGATTGAGCAGCAGTAGAGTATGGATCTTGTCCTGCAGTGAAACCGTGATTAATCATATTACAATAATATGAGTAGTATGATACAAATGATGTTGGAACATCGTCTTGTGGAGCATCACGACCATCTAAATTAATTGTACCAGTTTGGTTTATCCATGTTCCAGTAATATTGGCAATTCTGTTAACAATCATTGTGACACCAGAATATGATGATACAACTGCTTCAAATGATGCGTTATTAACACCAATAACAATAACAGATTGACCAACCGAATAAGAAAGACCTGCTTGAACAGAAAAGGATGTTGAACCAGCGACAACAATATCAGCAGATGTGATAATTCCGGTTGTTGAATAATATTGAGCACCTGCACCAGTAGAACCAGTGGCACCGGTAAAACCTTGAGAACCTTGAACACCTTGTGCGCCTATAGTACCTTGAGAACCTTGAGAACCTTGAACACCTTGTGCTCCTTGAGAACCTTGTGCACCAACAGTACCTTGGGTTCCTTGAGCACCAGCAGTACCTTGAGAACCTTGTGCGCCAGCAGTACCTTGAGAACCTTGTGCGCCAGCAGTACCTTGTGCACCAGCATCACCTTGAGAACCTTGTGCACCAGCATCACCTTGAGAACCTTGTGCACCAACATCACCTTGTGCGCCAGCAGTACCTTGAGAACCTTGTGCACCAACATCACCTTGTGCACCAACATCACCTTGTGCACCAACATCACCTTGTGCACCAACATCACCTTGTGCACCAGCATCACCTTGTGCACCAGCATCACCCTGTGCACCAACATCACCTTGTGCACCAGCATCACCTTGTGCACCAGCATCACCTTGTGCACCAGCATCACCCTGTGCACCTACATCACCTTGTGCACCAGCATCACCTTGAGATCCTTGTGCGCCAACATCACCTTGTGCGCCTACCTCACCTTGAGAACCTTGAGAACCTTGTGCTCCCTGAGAACCTTGAACACCTTGGGCACCGGTAACACCACTTATTAATGTTACAATGTATGAATAGTCACCAGTTATAACTGATTTAGCATCAACCGTAGAAAAATATGTGCCAGAATTTACGCTTGTAATCATACCATAAAAATATTCACTAAAAGATCCTGTATCTACAAACTGATATGTAGAACCAACAGAAAGGGTGCCTGAAAACATAGTGAAAGATATAATATCACCTACAACAATTGTAGTACCAGTAATCGTATTTGTTTGTAAAGACATAATTATACAATCAATATATAAAAAAAATAATCTAAACTTTTTAATTTAAAATTTTAACAAAAAAATAAATAAAAAACAAAAAAATAATTAACAATACAAATATAATTATACTTTTATCTTTTTTTATTTCGGTTAAATAATTATTTTTACTAATTATATCACTCAATATATCATCAGGAAACGAAATATCTACCTTTCTCAAAAACATTAATAATTCATTTTTTTCTAAATTATCCTTAATATATTCAATTTCTTCACAAGAACCATATTTAAATACATATGGACTAGTTGGACTACTCATTTTTTCCCAATTCGTCAAATTTACACTTTTGTTTACTACTTTTTCTAAAGTCTTTTTCATTTTCAAAATCATAGCAAAAATACTTTCGTTTGCTAAACCTCCGCTACATATAACGTTAAATTCTTTGTTACAATAAACCAAATAATCAAAAACTAATTTAACATCTTCACGACAAATAATAAACCATGGATCATGACCTAAGCGCAAACTCTCCGGAAACAAACGCAAATTTGCTCGTCTATGATAATTTATATTCCACCAACATTGTTGCCATTTCATTATTGTCTTGTCAAAGTATTCAAAAAATATTTTTCTAAATTTTTCTGGAGAAACAATAGGAACACAACTGTCAGTTAGAAAAATGAACCATTTATTTTCACAATTATCATGACGATAAGCATGTTTTAAAAGGGAAATATATGCGCCAACAACGTGATAATAACTAGTTTCAACAATATTTTCTCTGGGAATACAATGTTTTTTAATCCACGGAGATTGTATTTTATCTAGATCTTTGTAATGAAAATAAATATTAGTAATATCTTTATTTGGTTCAATCCATTTACGCCATATGTTTTCTTTGTTAACCACGTGTTTATAACTTATTAAAAAACACAAAGCAACTTTCATAATTATACAAATATATAATTATATCTTTATATTTGTATAATCAAGTATTTCAAAGAGTATTGTAATAAACTAAAAATATAAACTCATTTGAATACCTTTAATTTCAAATCCATTAGATTTGTATACAGGACATACGTTTTCATTACAGTCTAATATAACTTTGTAACAGTTTTTTTCGCGTGCAAAATTTTTTAGTTTCTCCAAAATTGATTGTGAAATTTTTTTACCTCTATATGTAGATTTAACAACAATATCTTCTATATGACCTACTGATTTACCATTTCTAATAACTTTTGGTTCTATTATGATAGTTCCTGTTCCAACAAGTGTAATAGTATTATCAGTGTTATAATGATAAGCAATAATAATAGTACCAATTGAATTTATTTGTTTTAGATTTTCAAAAAAGATTTCATTAGAAATATTTTCGCATATAGAAAGTTCAGAAAGTAAATTTATATATTGATTTTTATAATCATCAAAACGTTCATTGTGATTAGTTATAAATAAATAAAAATCTTCATAATATATTTTTTCATTTTTGTCAGTCATTGTTATAATATAAGAAAGAATATTATATAACAATAATTTACGTGTAAAATAATTATACATATACATATAAATATAACCTAAAAGTGGTAGTAAAAAGACCAATTGTTATATGTTGCGTCTAAAAATATTGCTAAAATCATTGGGAATTGCCAAGTATTGAAAATATCACGATGGTGTTTTCCATTTAAAATGACTGTATTAAAAAAAATAATAAAACTACTAATTAATGCAATTAAGAGAGAGAAAATAAGGATTTTATGAATTATTTTGTTCATTGAATTAATATATGTCAGTATTATTATTATATAATGAAAATTCTAAAAATTAATTATTTCTAAATCCTTTAAACTCCAATATTCAGAACCTCCATTATGTAATGGTCTTTTAATAATGAAGGGAATTTTTTTCTGTTTTAATTCGAGTTCAGCAATTAAATAAGTATCAATTACATTTTCAGGTACTTCTATAAATGGTTTTGCTCCTGATTCTAATTGTTTTGCGCGTTGTCCAATTACTCTAGTTTTTTCATATTTTGTCAAGAATGGAAGTGTTCTATGAAATTGATCTATTATATTAAAATTAGAGTCTCTAAATACTTTTGTCATTTCTTTTATTTCTTCCATATTATGAAATACACTTTCTGGATGTGTTTCAGTAATATAGTTTTTATTTAATTCTGCATCAAATTTTTGTAAATAATATTCATCATCATCTTCTTCTTCATCCTCATCATCTTCCATTTCTTCATCATCTTTTTCACTAATATTTTTTTTTACGTCGACTTTTTCCTGTTGTTTTTTATTTGTTTTTATTGATTTTTCTAATTCTTTTGCTCCACCAGTTTGTTCATAATCATAATCATCCATATCATCATCATCATCATCTTCGTCGACATCATCATCATCGTTTATCATATATTCATTTACAACATCGTCATCATCATCTTGATTATTGTCATCATCATCTTCTTCGCTAATAACAAATTTTTTATTGACACCTAACCCACCATTTTTTTTGGTATTTTGTTGTGTATCAATTTCGTCATTTTCGTCATCAGTGTCGGACATAATACTTTCATCATCTTCATTGCTAAAATAATCTTCGTTATCGCTCATTATTATAATAGATATATATACTTTTAAATATATATATTATAATATTTTCAATTTTTTTTATAATTGACTAAAATACAAAAACAAACACAAAAAAAATAATAAATATGTAGAAGTAGATGAATATTTATACCCATGACAATAATATAGACAAACAATTTACGTATGACTATGACTATGACTATTTGTTATGGTCTTCAGTTTTCCAAATAGTATTACAAGTTGAACACATATAAACATACTTAATATTAATATTATCATAACGAATAGATAAGATTTCTCTAGGAGTATCCTTTTTATTTGTATCACAATTTTGATTAGGACATAAAATTTTATTTGTTCTAGGTAATGTAGGGTCTAATTTTGTGTATTTATTTACGATATGTTCGAATGTTTGTTCGTCTTTTTTAAGAGATGTTTTGCATACAACGGAGTTTTCGCTTAGCATCATATTATCTTCGTTACCACAATTACGACAATAATAAACTAAATTATTTGTATTATTAGAATCTATGCGAATATAATACATATTTTGACATTTTGAACAGAAATGCATATTTTATAAATATATTATAGTTGATATTATATATTTATATCATTATTATTAAAATATATTTCAATTTTATTTTTATTTCATATTTTTATTTAATATTTTTAACATTTTTTCCATCACCATTTTCATTGTGACTAATTTGATTGTAAAAAAGTTTATATTTTTCAAGCAAACTAGTATAATTTATTTCACATAACATAGAATTATAATACCGAACTTGCGCCTTGAATGGTTTACTATTTTCTTCTACTTTTTTTTCTAAAAATTCCAATATTTTCGCATGATTTTTCATAAAAATACTCTTCATATGAGGATAAAATTGTTCAAACCAAGGTAAAAATAATCCTTTTTCTTTTTTCATCATACGAATAATTGCTATATCAATATTTTTGTATTCTATTATTTTGTTGTATTCAACTATATCTGGATTTGAACCTGACACTCCTGGTTCATTCAGTAATGGGACTGAATTCAACAAAGTACACAATGTCAATAAAACAGTAGAAATGGTTTGACATGATGTCCATTGTTCACCATTCCACGTATTTAATAATGATACACATACTTTTCCGCAAACATATAAATTCGGATTAAATCTAATACTATCAGCATTTGTATAATATTTAACAGTTGGAGGACTATGAGGATAATCTTGTGGATAATTAAATTTGAAAAAATAAAAACCACCAAAATAGGGAGTATCTTCTGGTCCAACAATCATAGCATATCCCTCTAACATATTTTCTTCATTATGATAATAATAAATTCCATTGTCTTCTAATGGATTTTTTATTATTTCCTTTACGTCTTTCAATAGTCTCTGTATTGTTTCTTTTTTTAGTGTTACACTCACAGTAGTATCTGAATTAGAAATACTATTTATATTACTCATTTTAATTGTATATTTTTATAATCATTATATTTTTAAGTTGTTTTACAAACACATATTTTACACCATAGAGACCATAATTTATATTTAAAGTAATTAAACATTATTAATAACACATCATAATAGTGTTAAAAAATAAATAAAATATATTAAATAAATTATAAAAAAAATGAAATAAAAATAAAATTATATATAATATTAATATACAAAATGACTTCAATAAATAATAATAATTATACGGATTTCAAAGATTTCCTTATCAAACATGACCTAAGCAAAACGCCCGGGACTAGTAAAGACGCATTTACGCATACAAGGATGCCAGGTATAGAACATAATGTATATCCGGCAAGTTTTGCTATATCAGAAGATGAAGAAGATACGTTTTATAATCTGTATCATGAGCATATATTCATTAAAAAAAGAATGGAATATTTGACAGAAAGACAGATAGAAAACATTGGTCCTTTATTAGTTGATTTCGATTTTAGATATGAATATGATGTAAATACAAAACAACACAATCCGGAGCATATTCAGGATATTATTAATTTATTGTACTTAGAAGAACTTAAGCAATTCTTTATTTTTGAAGAAAATAAACCATTTGATATATTTGTTATGGAAAAACCACATGTAAATCGTGTAAAAGAAGATAATGTAACAAAAGACGGTATTCATTTTTATTTTGGAATTCAAATGGAACATACAATGCAGTTAATGCTGAGAGAAAAATTAATAGAAAAAATAGGTGATTATATTGATTTGCCAATTGTAAATACATGGGATAAAGTGTTAGATGAAGGAATAAGTTCTGGAAAGACTAATTGGACACTTTATGGGTCTAGAAAACCAGGTTGTGAAGCGTATGAGGTAACAAAACATTTTGTAATTACATATGATCCAACAGATGGAGAATTTATGATGAAAGAAAAATCTTTTAAAGAATTTGATATGAAAAATGATTTAAAGCGTTTATGTGCTCGTTATAAAAATAATGTTAAATTTGAAATAAACCCGAAAATAATAGATGAATATAATAAGAGGTTAGGAGATAATAAAAATGCTCGTATTAAAAAGACTGCAAGTAAAACAAAAATTGTATTATTAGATGATGAAACCGATCCATATATTGAAAATCATGGTCATATTTCTTTGAATGATATAACAAATGAAGAAATATTGAAAAAGGCAGTTGATAAAATAATGAGCAGTTTAAGATCTACAGAATATTTTATTAAAGAAACACATGAATATACACAAATATTACCAGCAAAATATTATGAACCAGGAAGTCATTTATTGAATAGAATGGTTGCTTTTGCTCTTAAAAGAACAGATGAACGTTTATTCTTGTCTTGGGTAATGTTGAGAAGTAAAGCAAGTGATTTTGATTATGGAACAATACCAGAATTGTATGTTAAATGGAAAAATCATTTTAATAAAAAAGGGCAAAAAGATGGTGATGGATTAACTAGAAAAACCATTATGTATTTTGCCAAACAAGATGCTTATGATGATTATTTGAAAGTGAAAAATAATACAATTGATTATTATATTGAAGAATCATTGAATACATTTACAGAATTTGATTTGGCAACAGTTTTATATAATATGTTTAAAGACAAATATGTATGTTGTAGTATTACAAATAAAAAATGGTATGTATTTAAAAATCATAGGTGGGAACCTGATGAGGGACATTCATTGAGATTAGCTATTTCTAAAGAATTGCATACTATATATCAAGAAAAAATGGATTATTATCAGAATGAACTTCATCAATTTGAACCTGATGATGACAGAAAAAAATATTCTTCTAAAAAAATAGGTTTAATAGCAGATATTTCAGTTAAACTCAAGAAAACGAATGACAAAAATAATATTATGAGAGAAGCGTGTGAATTGTTTTATGACAAAGATTTTATTAAAAATATGGATACTAATTTATATTTGATGTGTTTTTCGAACGGTGTTGTCGATTTCAAGAACAAAGTATTTAGAGACGGTAATCCAACTGATTATATTACGAAATGTACAAATATTCCTTATATTGAATATGATCCAAATGATAAAGAACAATTTGAAACAGGTGAAAATATTATAAAATTTATGGAGCAATTATTCCCAGTAGAAAGTTTAAATAAATATATGTGGGATCATTTATCGTCTTGTCTAATTGGTAAAAATCTTAATCAAACATTCAATATTTATCGTGGAAGTGGTAGTAATGGTAAATCGATGTTAACAGATTTAATGGGTTATGCTTTAGGAGAATATAAAGACACTGTTCCAATCACTCTTGTTACTGAAAAAAGAAATAATATTGGTGGAACTTCTCCTGAAGTAATTCGTTTAAAAGGAATTAGATATGCTGTAATGCAGGAACCATCTAAAGGTGCTACTATTAATGAAGGTGTAATGAAGGAATTAACTGGTGGTGATCCTATTATTGCAAGAGGTCTTTATTGTGATACAGAAACGTTTGTACCTCAATTTAAATTAGTAGTTTGTACAAATACGCTTTTTGAAATTAATAGCAATGATGATGGTACTTGGAGAAGAATTCGTATTTGTGATTATATGTCTAAATTTGCTGATCCAAATGAAATTCATACACATGATACTCAATATGTGTTTCCAAAAGATAAGGACTTGGGTGAAAAATTGAAAATTTGGGCAACAACATTTGCTGCAATGTTAGTAAAACGAGTTTTTGAAACAAATGGTATTGTCAGTGATTGTGATATTGTATTATCATCATCTAATAGATATAGACAAGGTCAAGATCATATTGCTGCGTTTATTAGTGAAATGGTTATTAAGACAGATATTCCAACTGACAGAATTAGAAAGACTGAATTATCTAATGAATTTAAGGTTTGGTTTCAAAATAATCAAGGAATGCGTAAAATGCCAAAAGGTACAGAATTATATGAATTTATGGAAAAAAGATATGGACCATGTAAAACAGTTGGTTGGCAAGGTCTTAAGATTAATTATCCAGTAAATGAGAATGAAATAGATACATTAAATGACGAGTAAAATGATAAAATAAAACCTATGTAAACTATAAAACCTATGTAACCTATAAAACAAAATAAAAATCTATTTTTTATTTACATTTTTATTTTGGACATTTACACCGACTAATCGTCAGAGAAAAATACTTTACTTTCTAATAATTTATCATAAACATAAAAGCATTTAGGTATAACACGAATGCCATAATTTCCGTTAATTAATTTTATATTTATTATTTTTAATGGTTCTGTAATATTTTCTCTACATAATTCTTTTATTTGAGAATTAGGCACATAACCAATCTTTTTATTATTATTTTTTATAGATATCGCTGATTTATCATATTCATTGTCTGGTTCTAACTCCATTATCAATTCTGTTTCATATGTTATATCTAAACAATTATCTTTATAAAAACTTATTCCTGATACTAAAAATGATTTTTCTGGGAAAATAATTTTGTTCCCATAATATTGTTGTGTATAATGACCATAAATAGACATATAATATTCTATAATATATTATATGTTAATATTAAACGGTGTTTTGAATATCCAAAGGTGTAAAATGACTATTTTATAAAAAAAATGATTTAATTATAATATAAATTATTACACTTAAATTAATTAAAATAATTAAAATAATGTCGTGTAACGGTAATGGAGAATGTATAGTTCAATGCTTTTGTGAATGTTATAATGAAGAAACAGAAGAATATTATGATGTATGTGTTTGTGGTCATAGAGATCATAATGGTAATTGTCCTTCTAATTGTTGTGTTCCTGTTGAATGTAGAAATTATAAATATTGTAATATGAAACTACCTAAATGGGTAACTGAATGTCATAATGGTATGTGTATGAATTGTGCTATTCAAATGGGAAAACATACATACACATCTCAAATAGAAAATTGTTGTGTATGTTTAGAAAATAAAGATATGGTAGTATTAAAATGTAATCATAAAATTTGTAATGATTGTTGGTATATTATTACAAAAGAATGTTTTAAGATTGATGATAGAAAATCATTATGTCCATTGTGTCGTAATTTAAATGATTGGAGTAAATAGTCTACGTTTTAGATGTACAATACTTCTCTGAAATTAGTAATTATTGTCAAGATATACATCTTTTGGCATCATTTTACTAGTTGTATTAAAAAGTTTTAAGAAAAAGAATAAAACACGATTTATCATAATTGGATATAAAATGATAATAATTGTTAGTACCAATGCCTTTACAATAGATATATTATTAGAAGGAACAAATAAATAAATGATTACAACAATCGCAAATATAAAATATATCCATCTAAATAAATGATACCAATCGTTCAATGATGATATACCTTGATCAGCGTAATAAGTTTTTCTGTCATTTGTTATTGTTTCACTCGTCATGTCTTTAACTTTTTTTTCAAGTATATTATTATCATGTACATATTCATTATAAAGTTCAATAACATGTTTTGAACTAATATAGTCGCTTTTATAAGTGTCATTTGTTTGGTTTGCCTTGTCAACAAGAGTATTAAATTCTTCTTCTAAAATATTGCCTATATTCTCAGCGCGTTCGGTTAGTTCTTTTTCGATCATGTCGTTATATCCGGCTTCTCCCTGAGTATATACATAATAGTTTTTTTTGGCATTTTCTAATTGTTCTGGGGCAGTGACTAAATTATTCTGAGCATCTAAATATTTTTGCTTAAGTGTTTCTTCTTTTTTCATTTTTTGACAGTCAGAACCACATATTATTTGTTCAGTTGCTTGGTCTAAAATTTTGTTAAATTTATTGTAATTAATAGTCATATTCTTATCCATATTTATTTCAATGTTATTATAATATGTTTATAAAATATTATAATAATCTCTTACAAAATTATAACAAAACTATTTATTTGTTTATTTGTTTTTTTTACTAACATATTCATATTTTCCAAACATGTTATCCAAATCAGATGGTTTCTCTCTTTCTCCCATTACATAATCTGGTTTAATTCCAGTATTACTTCCTGAAGATGCATATTTTGTAAAAACATCATTTGATAAATTTTCAAATCCTTCGCTAGAAGAATAATCGCCTAATTGTGTATTTAATATACATTTGTTCTGTTCTGTAACATAAGTAGTTCCATCAGAACAACATGCTTGCCCAATACAAGTTATATTAACTGCTTGCCATGGGTCAACACCTTCAACGTCAACAGTTATTATATCATTTGATGGTGCGTCTTTTACATTGAAAAACCAATTATATTCTTGGTAATTCATGTTATCTCTCGACATTATAGAAATAAATACATACCATATAAAGAATGCTCCAATAAATCCTACAATAACTACTAACACAAAATAAATATTACTTGGAAGAAAACCGTAGTTATATAAAACAGTAAAAATAAGTATTGGAACAAATATTGCTAATATAATCTTCATCAATTTTGTATGTTCATTATATCTTGATCCATAATAATCATTTATCTCAATTAAACGCAATTTATTTATATTATCTTGGTCTATTTCAGCAATTTTTTTCTTTGATTCATTTAATTGATTTTCGATGATCTCAATTGCCATTGTTTGTTCCTTCAATATGTCTGAATTATTCTCTAAATTTGTATGATATCTTGAAACAGTGGAGTTCAATGTTCTGTATAAATTCTCTCTTATATTCGAAATGCGATTTATCTCCATGATTATTTTATTCTTTTCATCTTGAGACGCATTATTATTTATACTTCTCTCTAAATCACTAAACAAATCCTTTTCGACTTGTTGTAATTGTTCAATATTTTTAATCAATTCTGTTTCTTTATTATTAGTATTCATTTAAATATAATATATATATTGTGTGTAGAATATATTTATTATTTCATTTTATTTCACATTTTATTTCACATTTTATTTCACATTTTTCTCTCATATTTTCTCTCATATTTTCTCTCTCATTTTCACTAATTACTTAATAAAATTTATTGTTAACGCTATTGTTGCCACACTCAAAATACTCCAAAATAAATACCTCTCATTCTCATATAACACAAGAATATCTGTGTCTTGAACCATATTTTCTAAATTGTCATTTGTCCTCTTTCTTGTTTCTTCTATATTCAAATATTCTTTTGCTGACACATCAAAATTCTGTTTATTTGTTTTTATTTGTTTATTTATTGTGTATGATTTGTCTTTTAATTCATTCGTTTTTTCTTGTATTTTCGAAGCTAAAACATTTAATTGATCTTCCATATCTTTCATCAAATTCTTTTGAAAATTATTGGTATAATCTATACCACATTTTTCTGTTGGTGTCATAGGATTATTACTCTTTTTATATTTTTCCCATTGTACACTGTCTATATTTACTAATTCTTTACTGCATGTCTTGTCATTTGTAATATTTGGACGTCTAACATAATAATCTACACCAGTCACATATGTTTTATCTTTTAAATTATTACTATTCTTTAAATAACAATTATTTACACCAGAACGACCGTCAAATTCATAACCTGAACAACTAGCGTTTGCGTCACATTCTTTTTTACAATTATCTAGACTAGTATTCAATATTGTATTCATTGTACCACTTGAAATACTTGTGTTTTCTATTTTTGTATATTCATACCCATATGACCCAGTCATACTGCTAGGATATTCTCTCAAAAACGAATTCTGATCAATAAAACCAACTTTGCCTAAATTTTGTGGAAATCCTAAATTTGCTGTTTTATATACTGCGTTTGCCATATCTCCACCATACATATAACTATCACTCTGTTTTTTACATTTATTTATTGGTTCGCCAGAATTAATTAGAGCAAGAATACCATTATCCTGCATAATCAAATAATACATTCCATTATCACTTCCAATCCATTCTCCTTTACTTAGATTTTCTCCTGCTTTTAAATAATTTCTTTTATATTTTCCGAGAGAAGATCTACGTTCAGGGTTCTCTCCAAATGTGTTATTATTATATGTATTTGAAGACCAAATTAACTTAGAAGTATTATCATCTGGATCACTTCCAGTATTTATAATTAAATCACCATTATCTTTTATAATTAAATAACAATCACCTCCAGATATTACTTTTAATGAACCAACTTTATCATTATAACTTATTTTAGAATTTGGTAAATTACTGAGAGAAGAATAATTACCAGAATTGAGAACAATAGATGGTTCTTTGGAAGAAATACCGAAGTTACCTTTAGTAAATAATTCGACACTTAAACCTGTTGGAATTATAATAGATCCCAATGAATCATTTGGGATACCTGCTTTTTCTATTGAAGAATATTCTCCAGGTCCAATTTCAGATTTTTTACCCTTAAATCCAGAGTCAACATATAATTTAACATTTTGATTATTTGATTTGTATATACTTTTATTTGCTGTATCAAACACTTCTATAAAACCATCATACGAGAGAACAGTATTGCTTCCATTATTTTCTGTATCCGATTTCCATATAACAGTATTTTGGTAAACTTTACTAACATCTCCATAACGTTGTACTTCATCTAAATTATTAGATACATAACAAATACCTAATCCTTCTTCGTTAACATTTTGTAAACCGAAATAACCATAATTATTATATTGTGCTGCAGTTTCACAACTTTTGTAATTCATTGGAACATCCGACATTAATTTCATTGTTCGACTTCCAGATACGTCACCATAGCAACCAATATATTCTGATTGATCTTTTGTATTAGATATTTTATTAACATAGACGTTTTTCCCCTCATTTCCACAACTCTGACCCTCTGAAAATTTATTTGTTGACGTGAGTAGACGAGGTATTGTGTCTAAAAAAGATCCAGGGTTTAAATATGATGGGTTCCAACTTATATCAATATTTACTGTCTGATCCTTTGCAGGACAACCATTTACTCCAAAAGACTTTTCATATATTTCTTTACTAGGATACCATTCAACATTTCCAGTCCCTGATACATAACCATAATTTTCTTCAATATTAATATTTTTATTTAAATATGGATCTGACTTACTACTAACACGTGTTATATAATCTTCTATTTCTTTTTTTGAGGTTTGTTTTGTTGTAGTATATTTATCTAAAACATAATTATATTGTTTCTTAAGTTCTTCTAATTCATTCTTTTGTTGTTCAGAATAAGAATTATCATTGTAAACTTGTTTTGATTGTTGAGAGAAATTGGTCGGTTCTTTATTAATTTTAGATGTGTCTATTTCTGACATAAATCCTTCAATTAAACTATAATTAAATCCAGAACCAGTTTTATAATTGTTTTTTTTCTTCATAAATTTTTCTCCTTGATTAATACTTTTCATATAATTACTTACTAATATAAATATATAAAATAAAATATAACAAAAGACGTGTTCAAATAATTACTTTTAGTGTTTTATTTTTTTATTTGTATACACGACATATCCTATTACACAAAATGCCCATAATAAATATAAATACACATTTTTCAATATAAATACTAATAAGAACAATAAAATTATTACTAAAAATTCCCTTTGAACATGTAATGATGAATATTTTCCACTACCACCGCCAACCATTTCTTTGCTGTTTTTATATAGAAGTTGTCCAATTGTTACTACTAAAACAATAATAACAATAACTAAAAACAAATGATATAATCTATATTCTCTATCTACTTCTAATGTACTATCAGTAATTCCTTGGTTTAACGTATTGTATTTTTGTATTCCAACATCAATATTCTTCTTATCATCCATTAACTTATTATATATTTCAACTAATTCTTTTGCCTTATTTTTATTTTCATTTGTTTTATCACTAATTATTGGTCTTAACTCATCAATTTCTCTCTGTATCTTTCTATTAATTTCGATTAATAGTTCATTTATTCCTTTCAATTCACTCATATAGTAATATATCTTATCTACAATTGCTGTATCATTTTCACCTCCTTTCATTATATTACCTTTTCCGCTCCTTAATAAACAGAGTTCTTGTCTGGAATTAAACAAAGCACCACTACATTTTTCATTTGCCATACATAATGCTTGACATTCATCGACACTTTTACTCGCTTTTTCGTCAATTCCTTTCTCTCCTAAAAAGGTTTTTCCATTGATTACAATAAAATTTCTCTCATTTGGTCTTCCAGAAGAAGCATCTATAGATAGACTTTCTAAATAGGATATATAGTCTTTATAAGTCTTGTCATAATTCATCATTACTAAATTAAATTCTTTTTCTAATAATTGTAATTTTAAACTGGGGTCTTCAGACGACATTATTATATAATTAATATATAGTAAGAATATATAATAAGAATATATATATATATTAATTATAATAAACAAGATTTTTGTTTTTCCCGTTCTGTTATAATCTCATCTATTTTTTTCTGAATAGATTTTTGTGTGCTAATCCGTATATATTCTTTCATTTCGGGTTTGATGCCTGAATTAAAATTTACTTTTAAAATGTAACTTGGATGTTTTTGAATTTGATTGTAAAAAAATGTTTCATTTATTATGTCTAAAAAATGCATGTTGTTAAATAAACTCATATTATTGAATAAGTTATATACTTATTATTTAAATAAAAATAAATATATTTGAACTAATCATAAACTTTATTTCTTTATTTCTTGTTTTCCCTTCAATGTTGACATTTGTATTAATCCTAACATTACAATTCCTAAAAAAATACCAATGTTAGTAATAAAACTTATTTTATACATTTCTTTATAATCATCGATTAATTCATTCGACCCCTGATTAGTATTATTAATTTGTCCCATTATTCGTTTGTATTTTTTATTACGTCTTTTTTCAATTTCTAAAGTTTTATTAACACCTATTACTGTTTTATTAATATTTTGTATTTCTCCATTAATTTCATTTGTCAATCTAAATAATTCTGAATATATCTTTTGAATTTGAGATTTCTTTTCTAAAAAAATATTTGTATATTCTTCATAATCTGGATTTTTATTATGAAAAACATAATATTTCTTGTAGTCTTCTATAACAGAAAAAAAAGCATCACTTAATGCTTTGATTTTACTTTTATATTCATAATATTTTATATCGTGAATTTCATTATTATTATTCTCTAAATTTGATTGTACAAATGGACTAAGAAAAGCAATATATTTATTTTCTAAAAATGATTTTATTGAGTCAAATACCATTTTTGTATATTAGTCTATTAGTATAGTAATAGATTAAAATTCATATATTTTTCTTTTTACACACAAATTCTGTAATAGTAACCTGTAATTGCGGTTTTACTGGGTCTTATTATTTCACAAACTTGACCAGGTCTAATACAAATTACTCTAGAAACAGGATCAAATCTTGAAATTTCGGCAAATTCTTCGTTTTTCATAATATTGTATTTCTTTTTAATTATTTCTACTTCTTTAGAGTTTAAAATTCTATGTGGAGGAACTAAACTATTTTCAAGAATATTGAATAATAAATTTTTTACGTTTTGCACAACAATGAAAATACCTTGTGTTTCCCAAATATGTTTTAATATTCCAACAAGTGTTTCATTCGGATCTGTTTTTGTAATAATATATAGAGTATCCGTTTTTGTTAATGTTTCGCTTAATTCAAATAAATCATCTATCATTTCTTGAATATTTTTAATTCCTAATGTTTTTCCTAAATAATATCTTACATATAGTTTATTTTTGTTACCACTTTCTGGGTCGATATTTCTTTTTTCTATAAGCATATCTAATTGGGAATTTTGTAACATTGAATTGACTTCATTGATTGAAAAATTTTTATAATCGTCTACATTATATTCTTGTTTTTCCATTAAATCTAAAAAGATTTTTCTAGATTTATAAATTGATGAAATTAAATTACTTGCGTTTGATTGCGACATTATGATTATAGTATACTATTATACAATTAGATTTTAATTCAATTTTTTATTAAAATATAATTTAATATTTTTATCAAATTATCATTCATACTAAATAGATATTTTTTTAACACCAGATGTACTGTTGTCATTATTTGTTTCTATATTAATATTCTTAGTTTCACCACTTTCTTCGTTTTTTTCTTTTGTATCTTCTTCTACTGGTTTTTCCTTTTCAACTTCTAGAATTTCTGTTGCAACTTTAGGTTCTGGCATCAACTCTGTTTTTTTCTTTTCTAATTCTTTCTTTTCTTTAAGCGATTTTACTTGTTTTAATATCATTATTCTGTCTCTTATAGGCATTGCTAAAATTTTTTCTTTATTAACTTTTGAAGTGTTCGCAAAAAATTTTACTAATACTTCTTCTTCAGGAGACAAAAGTTTATTTCCAAATATAAATTTGTATGTTTCTGGATTATCTATTATTACGTCAAATGACTGAGGTGATTGTGGAGGAGTTTGTGGTGATTGTGGTTTATATTGAGGTGATTCTGGATTATATTGAGGTGTTGCTGGAGACCCAGGATTAAATGGTGATGAATCATCAGGAGCAGAAGGAATAGACCCTTCATCAATAACATTTTCTTCTTGTTTTAAAATTTCAACAACTGCTTTATGTGTCTTATCAGAAAGTTCACTTACATTTTCACCTGGTCGACCAGTCTTAATATAATGAAGGTTCATGTTCAACGCAGTTTCTAATTTATTGACATCATCTTTTAATGAATTTTTATCAGTTATTTTGTTATAATTTACTATAACATTGTTATTTGTTATTCCCTCATTGAAGTTTAATTTTAAAGCATTGTCTGAGTATGATAAATTCATTAATTGATCAATATTATCCTCTGTAATAATTCGCATTTGAACATTCATTACCTGAAGTTCTTGTACCAATAATTTAAACGCATAAGGTATTCTAACAATACTAAATGAACGACCAAAACGTGTAACTGGATCAACATTCATTTTACCATCATTTGTTGTTATAAATTTTATTGGACCATCTGCCTGTGGACTGTAGAAAATATCGCGCGAACTATTATAAACCGCTATAAACCCAGTTTTGTTACAAACTGCCATGAAATATTCATCTCCTCTTATCATAAATGATTCATTCAAGAAATAAGACATACCATGTGATAAAATAGCATCTCGTTCCATTTCACCAACTCTTAAACCTCCATCATTTGCTCTTCCTTGAACTGTTTGACGTGTCAACATTGTTATTGGACCTCTTGCTCTATAATTAATTTTATCTTTAACCATATGTTTCAAACGCATATAATATGTAGGACCAATATAGATATTCGCCTCTAACTGTTCTCCAGTAAACCCATTGTATAATAATTGATTTCCACTTGAATGAAAACCTGCATTTGTCAAATTATGACCATAAACATTTGTGTTAGATCCTTGAATAACAAACGCAGTACAATCTCCTGCTCCTCCATAAGCAGCGCATACTTTTCCATATATACATTCTACTAACTGACCGATTGTCATACGAGACGGTATTGCGTGTGGATTAATAATCAAATCAGGTTTTACACCATCGGAAGTGAATGGCATATTTTCTTCAGGAATAATAAGACCAATCGTACCTTTTTGTCCACTTCTAGATGCCATTTTATCACCAATTCCAGGAATACGTTCTTCACGAACACGAATTTTAGCAATTTTTGTTCCTTCTTCACCTTCAGTAATAAAAGATTTATCAACAAACCCGATTTGACCTTTCTTTGGTTTTACTGAAGCATCAACGCCGATATTCGGTTGATTAACGGATGATGTGATTTGTCCAATTAAAATAGTCTTGTCATCTAATGGTGTATTTTCTTTAACCACACCATATTCGTCTAACTGACTATAATCAAATCCCTTTTTGATCCCAGTTATTTCTTTTCCAGAATTTAAAACATTTGCAAACAAAGAATTTGTACTAGATTTTGATATTTTTGAACTTTCTTCACGTGATTCATACATCGAATAATATGTTGTTCTAAAAATACCTCTATGGAGCGATCCTTCATTAATCAATATAGCATCCTCAACATTGTAACCAGTATATGTCATTATGGCAACAATTGCGTTTACACCATATGGTTGTTCTTCATTATTAATGTATTTCAAATATCTCGATTTCACTAATGGTGTTTCACCATAGTTTAATATAACACCCATTTTATCAATACGCATCTGGTAATTTGAATGATAAACTGATACTGCTTGTCTACTTTGACTGCATGAAAAAGCATCACGAGCATATGGATTATGTTCTGGATATATAACACTATTCCCCATAACACCTAATATGAGTGATGGATGTATTTCCAAATGAGTATAGTATTTGCTTTTATGTAGATCTTCATATGTTGTAGCAAAAAGAGCATTTTCTTCTTCAGCAACATCAATATAATCTATGACAGATCTATTTTTTTCCAATACTTTGTCCATTTCTTCCGTTGTTTTTAGGTCTTTCATATCAGGATATAATTCCAATAATTCATAAACTTTGTTATTTTTGATGGTAAAATTCTCATCAGACTTCTCTTTAAACCCACTTACAAATTGTGACCACGTTATTTTATCCCCTTCAGAAAATTTCTTTTCAACCAGTTCTCTTTCAAAACTAGGTACACTTTTATCAACATAATAAATAGGTCTAGTTAATCGACCGGAATCTGTATAAATATATATTTCTTCTCTCTTGTAATCAAAACTTATACTCATATGACAAGGGAAAACACCATTTCTTCTAAATAATTTCATTGTTTTCACTAGTTCAATCGGATGATCTATAACACCAATCCAGTTCCCGTTTACTATTATTTTTGTGTTGTTTGCTAAATATTTTGGACCGCATTCTTGTATTAATTTTAATGGGGTATTTGCTCTTAACCAATTTATTATAGGAAAACTAGAAAACCCACTTGTTACTTCTGTAGACAATGATAAATGTTTATGAAACCCAATGTTACCTCCATCAGGAGTATCAATAAAATCTAAATAACCATATTGAGAACCATTTAAATGACGTGGACCAACTACTTTAGCACTAGAATCCATTGGTAAATTTGTCTTTCTCAAATGAGAAATATGAGTAAACCAACTGAGACGATTTAAATCTTGTACAACACCTAAACGTTTAGTGTATGTTTCGGAACCCCAATTTCCCTTGAATGCCTTTCTGAAACCATCTTCTACAAGACGTTCTTTAAATATCTTTTCTTGATTATTCTCGATAAGTAATGAAAAGTTGTTTTTATATATTTCTTGTTTTTTTTGTGCGTCTGTTTCTTCGTCTTTATCCTTATATTTGGATTTACGCCAATAATATTCATTATCTATTTTTCTCTCTATATCACGTTTTTGTATTAAATAATATTCACGAAACAAATCATAAATAAGTGTCCCAGACAATTCAATCCTCTTGAAACGGTAATTATCACGGTCTGTTGAATTTTCAACACCTCTATATACTTTCAATAACTTAAAAGTCATGTAACCAAGAAAGTATGCCTTGTCTAAAAAATTCAATTCGCCAATATGTGGTAAAAAATAATTTGATAAAATTTCTAATACTCCTGGAATAGTCTCCCTCTTTGTAAAACTAGCAATAAATTCAAGTGCTATTTGTTGGTTGAATATTTTGTTTGCATCATGTATCGATGGTATAAATTCGTCTATGTATGATGAATTTTTATCTAAATCAAGCAAACAAGTTTCTATTATTTCTTTGTCAGAAACTACACCTAATGCTCTCATTACTATGAATAATGGGATCTCTTTACGGACATTTGGTATTTCTACAACTAACTGTCCATTTTGATACATTGATGTTGGAGCAACCATTCTAACAGCACTTGTACGCATTGGTTTAGAAGCATCTTCTGAAACAGATTTAATCTCAGAAGAAAAACTGAAATTATCGTCTTTGTTATTTTTTTTCACATAAAGCATATTGTTAGCAAACTTCTCTTGTGATATAATTACTTTTTCTTTTCCATCAATGATAAAATAACCACCATAATCGTTACGACATTCTCCCATATTGAAACGTACATTTGGTTCTAATGATTGTAAAATACATAATTTTGATTGAAGCATTATAGGAAAACGTCCAAGATATACTTTTTCTAGAGTTATTTCCTTTAGTTTTTTTACTCCATCTTGGTAATAAATAATGTCAACATCTACATCATAATGTATAGTTATTCCGTATGTCATATTACGAAGACGAGCGTCATTTGGATACATATAATGTACGCGTTCATCATCATAAATAATAGGTTTACCATAATATATTTTACTACCATCTTTTCCACCTAAATATAATAATATTTCATTTCTCTGAGATTTTTCTGGATTGGTTTTGTCTTCTTTTTCAATAAATCGGAATGGATTGTTTTCTCTGAAAATATTATTTATGCCATTGCTGAAAAAGTCGTTATAAGATTCTAGATGGTGAGCAACTAAATTATTTGGATTGTCTTTAAAATATGTATCTATTAATTTCCATGAAATAGTATCCATTTCAAATGTTATATATATATTATATCATTATAGTTTTTTAATATGTTATTAAAAATTTATATTATTTTTGTCTTTATAATTTTGTTTATTGAGAGAAAAAGTATTACAAATTTTGAAACATCTCTCATTTATCATCATTTTTTGAAATTATTTGCGTATTTTCTTTACATTTATCACAAAACCATAATGAATAACACACAATATTTTCTCCTATAGGTTCATTATTGTTACTACAGAGAGAACACATTTTTTCGTATAATTCTACATTGTTATTACTAGTTTTTACATACATTTCTCCTTTTCTTATTGAAAGACTTCTAGAAATAATATGAGGAATTTGTTCCATTATTTGATCTTTATTTAAACGCTCACGAACCATTCTCTCTACTTCTGAATTAATATATTGTTTCATTTTAGGATATATTCGACTATAATAATATAGTAATCACTTATTTATTATATTATTTTTAAAGAGATATAATAAATATGGAAATATCCAAAAAGGCAATGGACATACTTATAAATGTTCTTTTAGAACTTGTCAAAAAAGGGAAAAATTAAATAACATATTTCGTGATAACGAGAGAAAATTCCATTTATGCTTTATTCTTTTTTGTTTTACCCGTTTTAATTTTCTTTTTTATTGTTTTAATCGACTTTTTATGTGTCTTATATGAATCTGTTATTGTAAACAAAGTCCATGGTTGTTGCGGTCTATCCAGAAGATATGGTTCTAAATGTTTCCATTGTCGATGTTCATTACAGAAATCCTTAGCATAAAATGGTATACCACATGAATTACCCCAACGCATATAAAACGACATATTCATAGCAGATCGTGTGTCCATGACAGAACCATCTATTGCTCCTCTTGGTTGAAATGGTTTAGGTCTACTAGGATCACTCATAAATTCACGTCCATCTAAATCATAATGCGAACATACAGTTCTTGAACAAGGATTTTCTTTTGCTAAATACACATCATAATGGTCACCGATTATTCTTTTAGCAATTTCAATATTAATTTTTCCCTTATGTTCTTCCATTAAATCTGGAATACGTACTTGACGTGCTCCTTGATGTCTTCTTACATCACAATAACCACTATTAGCACATTCTAAATTACGGATTTGCGGATCAAACGCAACATTACAACCATAAAAATAACCATTTTTTGTTCGTTTTACATCATGATATTTTAAACCTAATTCTAATACCATAATTTCATTTGTATTTATATCACCAAATAACCAACTGTTAGCATAATCACCTGAATTATTTTTCAAAAGTATTTCAACATAATCATCCAAATTATTACCATATTGCATTGCTTGTCTAATTCTACAAGATATAGGGTCTTTATTTTCATATGGCAAAAATCCTCCAATGGTTGTTTCTGTTCCCATTATGCCTTTCTTTGTTATAAAAACGTCGGTACCACTCCATATACAACAAGGTGCTGTCTGCATAATAAATCTGTGACCTTTACTAGGATTTAAATCCAAAATAACATCATAAAATTGTCCGTCAGCATATTGAACAAAACTATTATGAGCAATTACGATTTTTCCGTCTTCAGTATAATCACCATTAGCAATGAACGCACTACAACGGTCTTTTGCTCCTCCTTCACCACCTGGTGGTCTAGCGCCACTTTCAGATGACATTGAATTTGGATACCAACAATCAAGTAATGTGATGTAGTTATTCCAAGCAATAATTTCATCAACAGTTGTTTTTGTTCCACCGGCATTACAACCAGCAGCAATACCTTCCATTTCTTCGTAAAATTCAGGGAAGTGTTCTTGGATTGTTGGTTTTAAATGTTCAGCACCTGCTTCTATAAAATAATCCCAGTCACGTCCGGTATCTTCATGTACAGTAAAATTAATTACTCTTTGTACTTCTTTGAACTCTTTTGCGCAAAAAAATCCATAAGCGTAACCTCTTTCTCTCGGAGTTCCTTTGACGGATATATATTTCCATCCATTCATTTCATAAAATATTCCGTTTTTAATTGATTTATGTTTTGGTGTCATTGATATTTAATAATTATATACTATATATAAATATTTTATTTACCTAACAAAACATAAATTAATTCAAGGTTTCAATACTTGCTTCAATTGTGTCTAATTGTTGTTCTTCTTCTGTTTTTTCAGCTTCTTCTTTTGTTTTACCAGTATTTTCATCATGTTTTTCAACTTCAATTCCTAATAAACGAGAGAAAACATGATTTACACTTATGACATAACCAATAAAAATTAAAACAAATGCCACAATATCGCTAAAACTAGGAATTTTTCCAAAGAAATATCTATTAGCTATTAAAACTAATGTGAACTGGACAAAAATAATCAAAAAAAGTATTTGTGTGTTAGATATTAATTTATATGTATGAACAATATGAAGAGCATATGTAAGAAATAACCAACTGATCCAAGAATATGGTATTGCCATTTTGTATGCTTCCCAAAAAGTTAAATTCTTATATGGTAATGAAATAAAAGCACCAATAGTTGTGAATGTTTGTGAAATAAAAAATAATGTTAAATACAATATTAAATAAAATAGTTTTGAATTATCCATGTATATTATATATTATATATACTATATATATACAATATATATAACAGATGAACAAAATATATAATTTATTAATGTGGGTAATACTTTCTACATTGGCGGGGATTTGTTCTTCTATAGGACTATTTTTACAAGGAACAGAATATTTAAAAAATGCTTCAATGACAGAAATATATATTACTAGTTTTTTTTGGGCTTCTTTACAGTGGGCATTCGCAATTCCTGGTTTAAGATTAGGACATTCAGTATTGGACGCAACTCTTCTATATTTAGCAGGTTATGTAATGAGTTTTATTTTTCAGATTTTTTCTAGTTTATTTATTTTTAAATCACCTGTTTTGCTTGATGACTATTTAACTATACCAATTATGATATTTGCTTTGTATGCTTCTAAAGCAAAATTATTTGGTTAATTTTTTATACATTCATAAATAATTAACAATTTGTAATTTATAATATTTATTGGTTAATCATAACAAGACCAATAATAACAAAAAGAAGAATAAAAGGTAAAAGAACCAAAAACCAGGCAATACCTTTTTGTCCATCACGGCAAATAAGATTTAAAATCCATGTCCAGAAAAGAACATAAATAACCTTAACAATAAATACTAATATTGTACTAGGGACACGACAAGAAAAACTGCCTACACTATACATACCATTATTACCAATGTTTTGTAAGAAAACAACCGCAAGTGAAATCATTGATAAAATAAAATAGACTGCTGCTGGGGTGCATAAATCTTTCAATCTTCGAGGAAAAGACATTATTATGAAATATGAAAAGAAAAAATATTTTATTCAAACAGTGAATTCATAAAAATCAATTATATTTAGAACCGAACTGATCTTTCCATGGAAGTGGATTAACAGGTGCTTTATATCCAGTTAACGCATTTGCTTCACTTTCTCCTTGATATAACATTGTTCTTCCTAAATTAACCAAATCTTGTGGAATTAAACCTCCTGCTCTTTTTCCTCTTTTTTGGGTTCTTCTGTGTTTATGTTTTCTTTTACCACCTCCTTGTGGATTTAATTTACCAATCATTCCAGTATACCAAGGTTGAGTGTTTCCTTCTGAACCCATAAATGTCTGTGGATCTACTTTATATGTATTCAACGCATAATGATTGAAATCTCCGGCTACATTGTTTGTTCCTGGCCAATTACCGTTTGGTGTCCATGGACTACCAGTTAAACCATCCGGATATTTTCCTGAACTTCCTCCACTTTGTACACCGCAACCGCAACCACCTCTTTGTACACTTCCACCTTTTTTCCATTTTCCACCTCCACAAACTGGACAAAACCCTCCTTGTTGTGGATTTATAAATCTATTTGGACCTTGTGGTGTTTCTGTCAAAACAGGATAAATCGAATTTGCGTCTCCACCTCCTACACTAACTTTTTGTCCAGTATATGCTAAATGAGGATTTGGAACAGAAAAAATAGGTTTACCAGTGTACGCTAGTTCTGAAGTGCTAAGTCCACCTTTCATTAGAGTACATTTTCCAGAATGTCTTTTTCCGCATTTAGAACAAAAATGCTTACGTTTATGAGAACAACCGATCATATTTTTTCTAGTTCTGTGTTTCTGTGTTTTTGGTCGTCTTTTATGACTATATTTTTTATGTGGCATTTATTATTATATATTATACAGACATAAAATTTATATAATATATAAGAAATTTGTAAAATTATTTAAACAATATCAACATGTGTTAACATTTTTGTTCTACAACACATACGATTTAATCCTAACTCATCTAAAACTTCTCCTTCTATTGTTTTATCAACGAATTCTTTTGTTAAATATGTGACTTTACTAGTATCTTCAATACCTTTGGATAATTTCTTTTCTCTCACTTTTTCATTATAGTATTTCCACTTATTGGCTAACACTTTACCACAATTAAAACATTTAACAGGAATTATCATTCTTTTATTATAACTATTTATAATTTTATTATATTGTTTTAGTTTTAATTCAATTTTTTTATTAATAAATTCTATATTAAACCCATTCTAACACAAATAATATTATTTCAAATAATCCAAACATTTATTACCATAACATTTGTTTTTGTAATAATAACTGTCTATCGCTATTTTTTCACCGTCTGAACTAGTCTTGAAAATAGGACCATCCGAGTTACCAGCACTACATTTTCCATTATTCACCCAAACACAACAATCCATATTTTTACAATTATTTGCTGTTAAAGCATTACACGCCTTTTCCATATCTTTAGCAGAATGTGATTGTGAATAACTCTGACAAAAACTCTTTTCTGGTGTAAAATCTAATTCGTCTAATAATTGTTTTTTCTCTGCAATTCCTTGAACATTATTATTTATATTTTCTAATGTTTCAATGGTAACTGTTTGGATAATATTATTAGAACGGGGAATTTGTAATTTCCAATTATTTATGTAAAAAACAAACGCTAAACTAGCAATAAATACTACTAATAATCCGATTGTTATTTTGTTTTCATCAAAATCTATATTAAAAATCACAGGCATATTTTATTATACTCTTAATAATATTGAATATTATATTTAGTGTATTTGAATATAATATTTATTTCGTTCATATTTTCTATATGTTTATAATTTCAATAGTTTTATTTTATCTATATAATTTATAATCAATTAAAATGGCAAAAAGAACTAGAACTCGTAAAAACATTTTAAAGAAAACTCTTAAAAGACTTGATAGAACAACAAAAAAACTTTTACCAAAGGTTGAAGTTGGTTTAGAAACAATTGGAAAAAAGGTAAGAACTGTTGCTAAACGTTCAGCGCCAATGGTTCGCAAAAGTCTCTCTGGAATGTATGGTTTTCTCAAGTCGACTGCTAAAAAGACTATGAGAAAAACAAGACGTCATAGAAAACATTAAGATATAAATTACACCTCAGTAATTTTATATCCTTTAGTTGTTTTCACCTTTTTATGAACCTTTTTAGTATTGTGCAACTCTTTATGACAATCTTCACATAATGTCATTAAATTTGCCTTATGATTTTTATTAAAGACACCCAAACTATTATCAATGTAATTTATATTATTTGTATCATCTGCTTTATTTTGATGAATTAAATGATGCACTTCTGTTCCCATATTTTTACCACATTTTTCACACATTGAAACGATTTGTTTGTTGTTATACTGGGATTGTTTTGAAGAGAGTAAACTTGATGATTCTGGATGATATTTCATTCTAATGTTATGTGCAGTATCTAAAAAATCCTGTGGTAAATTAAGCGATTTACACACTTCTAAACCATACATATTTGTTCCTGGACCATCTTTTAATTTTCTATCATATACTAGTGCGTCAATATCTTTATTATAAAATACAGTCATATGTTTAATACTTAAATGGTCTAAATTCTTGATTTCGTCATAATCCAATATTTCATGTAAATGTGTGGCAAAAATATAACTAGATTTAACATTGTTTAGTGATTGAATACCTGCTACAAAAATACTAGTTGCCGAGATACTTTCTGTTCCTGAACATAATTCATCACCCAAAATTAGACTTTTCTCATTAGATAAACGTAAAATTGTTCTCAATTCAGACATTTCAACAGCAAAACTGGATAATCCCTTGAAAATATTATCATTACCCAATATGCGTGTAAAAATATAAGAATATGGATTATAAACGAATTCTGACGCAGGAACATATAACCCTGCTTGTGCCATTATTACTGAAATTCCTAGTGCTCGTATTAAACTCGTTTTACCAACTGCGTTTGTACCATAAAGTAAAATACCATCGATCATTCCATCCCCTATATTTATATCATTTGTAACATATAATTCGTTCTGTTGTAAATGTTCTATAAGACAATGTCTTAATCCTTTAACATTGACAAATGATTTTTCAGAACTATTAATAATTGGTTTACAATAATTATAATTTTTAGCAATATATGCCTTAGAAATAATAATATCTATATTTGTTATAAAATTAATAATATATTCAATTTTGTCTTTATATTCTTCGAATGATTCGACAAATGTATTGTATACTTTGTTCAACACATCTTTTAATTGTATTTTAACAGAACTCACGTTCTTACATAATTCATTGATTTGTGGAGTGTATATAGAATTATTACTTGCTGTTTGTGTATGAAGTTCAAATGTTTTTTGATCGTAAATAAGATCGAATGATTTCTCAATATCTGTATAAGTAGATACAAATGATATATTTATCTTTGATTTGCTGATTTTGTTTAATTCATCTTTCAGCAATGTACAACGACGTTTTGTTCCAACTAGACTAAAACTGTTTTTCTCTGTTTCATGTATTTTGAAATATTCAGTTTCTACACTTTTACTACTCGATTTTGTTTCACATTTTGCCAAAATGTTATTGAAAAAAATTCTTATAGAATTTAGTTTGTCGGACGACTCCATTAATGTTTCCATTTTTTTGTCTAATTCCTCATCAACATACTTATTAATAAAATTTGTTTCAAAATTACTTATTTGATCAATGGTTGAACATATACTTATGTCTAAATTTTTTTCTATATAGTTTCTAATTTCTTCACAGTATATTTCTATCTGCTTCAGATTTTCTTTCAAATTTAATTTATCTTCTATATAAGTTAAAACATAATTGTCTTTTTTAATAAATTCATATAATTTCAATACAATTTCTAGATTTTTATGAAGTGTAAAAAAACAACTAGGACTGATTTTTTTTAGCATTACTTGTCTATTCCATTTTGCAATATCTTTCATTTCTCTCAAAGTTTCTCTTAATGAACCATAATCCTTGAAATTTTTTATAACATGTTCTGTAATATCATATTCTTTATTTAAATATTTAATATTTGTTGTCGGATTTAAAATGTTATATGAAAATTTCCTTTTTCCCATTGGAGTTATACAAGCATTTAATAAATTAATTACTGAAGAATATTTCCCATTATAAGAACCATCATTAATAATATTCAATTGTTTTAATGAATGGTTCGCAAGTACAAGACGACTATCGCAATTCTCGAAAATAGGTTCAGATATTTTTTTCACCAAATAAGGGTTGTGTTGATAAACAAAGTCAAGCAAAAAACAATATGATTGTGTAGCATATATTTTGCTCATAAAATTTTCAATAAAACTGTCATAATCATTAATAATAAAAAATCTATTTAAAATCTCTTTTTGGAATGTTTGTTTTTCACAATTAGAAACACGTTTTTTCATATCACTTGTGGAGGTGTTTATATTTGTCGTGTTAGTTGTATTTGTTGTATTAGTATATATCTTATGAACTAATTTTGCCTGTATCCCAACAAAATTTATCATACTATCTAATTGTGAACTACACATATTTGTTATTATAATAACCTCACTTGGGTTATGTATTGATATAAAACGTTCTAATTCATCAAAATTAGTTGGATTATTAGTATATGGTTCTGTAAATTCAAAAATAGATGATTTGCTTGTATAGATATCAATATTTGATATACCCACATTTACATATGTCCCCTTTGGAAGTCCGCCGATTAATGTTTTTCTCTCTTCTATTTCTACCCAAATACAAGAAATATTATTAGTTAAATTTTGTGTTTCATTTTGAAAATACGTTCCTGGAGAGAAAATACCGGCCAATGAACGTGTAGTATTTTTCACATTTTCGTTTTGAACATAAACAACTATTGTATAACCAGCGTCTTGTAATTTCTTAATTAATTTTTCGACAATACTTACTGTAACTCCCGCCATAACAACATTCGATTTGCCAACACAAACATTTTTTTCAGCAATGTTTAATTCGCAAATACGAGAGAACTCCTGTATCTTACTTCCAGTAATTTCCCTTGTATCTGGGTCAATAAGACCATAACACTCCATAAAACTTCCAACTTGCATCAACAACACTGTGTTCTCTCCATATTCATCTATATATTTTTTAGTTAACTCAAAATATTCTTTTACTAACGCCATAATATATATTAATTTAACTAATATATAATATATCATTCTCTCTTTAACTCATTTTGGATGACACTATTTTTTCCCAAACATATCCATTAATCTTTGTTCTGTAATATTATGGTCTTTATCAAGCACAACAAATTCGTCATCATGAAGACCAATAATAACACTCAATACCTTCTTTTTCAAATAAGAAAATGTGTCTTTGTCAAGTATATTAAATTTATAATATATTGATTTCAATAAATAGAGCAAAAAAGTTGCATAATAAGGTAAATTATATGTTTTGTCATGATGTTCTTTCAATATTTCTCTCTTATATTTCTCATTATAAACAGAAAATTCTATTGATATTTGTTTTTCTTCATTTTTATAGTTTATTTTATAACCACTAACCATGACACCATTTTGTAGTCTCCAAACAACTTTTTTAACTTTGGCATTTGGTATGTTTAAATAACTTTTCATTTTTGAAATAGTACTATATTCATTATCAGTAAACACATCTACATCAATATCACTCTTTCCAGGAAAAAAATCAACTCGTTGTATACTTCCAAAGTAAATAAATTTTGTATCTAAATATCTACTTAAGTTGTTGAGTATTTTTTCTTCTTCAGTAGACATTTTATTTTTTGTTTTAAACATAGTATTAATTTTATCTTCTGTGTTGTCTATATTTGTTTTATTCATTTTTCTCTCTTATTACATTATATAAAGATAAAATTATTGTTCACTTTTATCCTTCATAAAATTATGCATCAAAACATCAGAACTATTATTATTTATCTCTCCTGCCAACATTGAATATTCATATATTTTTCGAATAACATCATTTGGAGCATTACTTCCTATTTTAATTAAACCATGTCCGTGTAAATACGTCTTAACATCGCTTATAGGTTTCTTACGAAGTTCTCTCTGAGCATTTAATATGTTCTTGCGTGTATTTTTATCTTTTATTAACACACCAATTTTACCACCATATTTGCCGACTTTATATTTTCTTTTAATTGTTCGTTTTAATATATTACGTTTAAAAGGGGTTATATCCTTTTCTTCAAAAAGTTGGGTTGGTTGTGGATTATTAACAACAATATTATTGTTATTTATATTATAATTATCATTGCTAATAAGACTTTCATTAGCAGTAGCAGTAGAATTAGCAGTAGCAGTAGCAGTAGCAGTAGCAGTAGCAATCGTATTCATATCAGATGGAAACTCTAAATTCAGTTCTAAATTATTTATATTTTGTTGTGGTTTCATACTATTCAATATTGGTTTAGCAATACGATTTAACGCAACATTATTGTTAATTATATTCTGCGCCTCTTTTTGTGCGTTTAATAATGTCTGTTTTTGTTTTAATTTGTCTTTCAATTGATTTAACTTTTTCTCTCTTTCAGTTGTATTATTAACAAAATTAAGTTGAGGTTTAACAATAGTAAGTGTCTCACTTGGACTACTAATTTCATAATTTCGTTGTGTTTTATTTAACCCTTTGTATGTTGGTTTATACCCGCCTTTTAAACAACCATATGGAACATCCTTGTCTATTTTGTATTTTAAATTCATTGGTTCATCAAATGTAATTAAACTAGTATTTATTTTAATTGGTTCTCTCAATTCTTCAGGTAAATCTAAATTAACATGAGGTGCAGAAAAAGGATTTTTCAATGTTTTATTAAGTACATGTTCTCTCTTATTCTTATTATGATTTTCCTTTTCGGCACTAACTTTCTTTTGTTTTGACATTTTATTTAAATAATCCAATGAATCATAAAATTCATCACTAAAATCTGTTAAAGACGGTTTTATATAACTGTTCGTACCTGATGTATTATTACTACTTTCATTATCTATTTCTGTATTTTTATGTTCTTTAATCCTTTTAAGTAATTTATTTTTCAATGTGTTTGGCGAAATAAGAGGTTTTACACTCGGTAATTGTTTTTTTTCTTTGTTTTTCTTTGTTTTTGCTCCCATTCCAAACAAATCAGGATTAATTTTAATTGTTTTTCTCTCAGACATTTCTTGATATTATATAAATAACAAAAAACAATTTTGTTAAAGTAACTTATTGAAAAATAAAAAAATGGGTTATTCAAATTATTTTAATTTTATAAAAATTTATATCACATTATCCTAAACACATTATATATTTTTATTTTTATTTTCGTTATGGTAATATTATTTATTTTCTAGTTCTTTCATAGCAAATTTTAATAATTCTCCATCATTTTTTCTACATTCATCCGGTAAATCATAATTATTCCAAAATAAGTTATGATTTTTTGGTGGTTTTACTCCGTATGTTTTAATAATATTTAACATTTCTCTAAACTCATAATCAAAGTCATTATAACGACAATCATAATCAGGAGTTAATCCATTAGAAGTAAGCGTAGCGTGATGCCATGTGTCTTCAACATAATCCATTTTTTTTTTACTCAATTTTACTAATGGTACAAATGTAATGCCATAATCTTCTGGATTAACATTTAATCTGCATTCATCATTATTATTCATATTCATATTGTCTTTGTAATTTGTAGTTGTTTCTATATTATTTAACTCTTTATTAATTTCAATTTTTTCTGAATTATCTTCGTCTTCATCATCTTCACATTCGTGTTCGTCTTCATTATCTTCGTGTTCGTCTTCATCATATTCACTGTCTTCATCTTCGTCACCCTTTTTCATATTAAACATATAATAAATATTTTTACGCACTTCTTCAATAGAATCAAATGTTTTTTTTACAACTATATCAGAATGTTCACGGTTAAAATATTCTTCCATATAACACAAATGACCTAAAAATAATTTAGCATCTTTTCTACTAATAAAATCACTACATTCCCATCCTACTCCAGGCGCAAGTTCCAGGAAAACAACCTTACTTTCACAATCATATTCAAATATTCTTTTAAAATATTGATGTACACAACTACTTCTAATAATGAAGTTAAATAGATAATCCATAACTTTTAATTCCATTAACAACCAATTATATAAAATTTTGTGTAATTCATTGTATTCAATCTTTTCTTCATCGGTAATACATTTATCAACTATATACTTTTCTATACTATTTGTTGGAAGTCCAATATTATCAATATTTCCTTTATAATCATTAATAAATCTTGACATGCAGATTTTAGAAATATTCTCAATTTTTTTAACTATATGATTTTCGATAACAAATACAATATCTTTCAATAATTCAATATATTTATCAAACATAACTGTTATGGTATCATAATCATCATTACTATCATGTTTAAAATAATATATTTCTCTCAAAAAACGTTTACACAAATCAATAGTAAAAATATCATAATAATTAGAACCATTCGCAACTTCATCATCTATTTCAATATTATTTTTAGTAAGATAATTTCTAATACTAAGATAAATACGTTTTTGTGTAATGTCAGGATTACCTAATAAATGATGATCAACTCTTTCATAAAATTTTTCGTTCATAGTATCAAACTCAACACTGTCTATTGTCATATTCATATTCATATTCATATTCATTTGTATAATTATTGTATACTTTATGTTATTAAAGTTTTATATTGTTTCAATTTTTTTATATATATAAAGAACTCATACTATATTTCATGTTAGCATCTTCTTTTCTCTTCTTAACTTCTTCATTTGAACTAAATAATTCAAACCCCTTTATAAAGTCGGCATATGTAATTTTTCTCTTTTCTTCTTCTGACTTGCAAAATACACGACGACTATGACATATCTTAATTTTTGATAACAATGCTTCAATATCTCTACCAAAATATTTGAAATAAACTAAATTTTTTGTAAACCATTCAATATTCAATTTTTTCTTAGTATCTTCATCAGTATCATGTATATTCCATCCAATATCTCCTACTTTTTTCAAGAAAATATTATATAATTCTTCTCCTTTATAATCATCTATTTTAAACCTCCATGTAAACCTCGACTCCAATCCTTGATTATAACTAAAAAAACAATCCTTCAACTCACTTTCATAACCAGCAATAATAACCATCAATCTGCTTTTGTTATCACTTAATGCCTCACATAACGTATCTATACATTCCTTCGCAAAACTATCCCTCTTTTCTGGATTACCAAGAGCATATGCTTCATCAATAAACAAAACACCGTCTAATGCGTCCTTAATAACATCCGAAGTTTTAATGGCAGTTTGACCCAAATAACCTGCGACTAAATCAGTACGTGTTACCTTTTTGAATGTACCTTTTTTCAAAATACCGAGTTTACTAAAAATATGACCCATTATTTTAGCAACTTCTGTTTTACCAGTTCCAGGTGGTCCATATATTACTGTATGCATAAAATCATTTGGTTTACCATTCTCTCCATTAATATGCAAGTTCTGAATAAAATATAATAACTGATCAACTATGTTTTGTTTTAATTGCGGCATTCCTATAAGAGCATTAAGTTCACACAATGGTTCTTTAATTTTATGAAGTGCTTCTAAATTAATATTGTATTCAGTATCTTCACAAAATGGATTTTTGTTAATAATATCAATTAAGTCAGTAATAGATTTCACTTCTCCACATACAATATCAACTTTTTTTGTTGGTCGTTTTAAGATCTTTATTTCTTCTTCGCCATCGGACTTCTTTTTGTTCGGAGAATTTTTTTCGGATTTTTTTACTGTTTTTTTCGGTTTGACACATAAAAAGTCTTTTTCAACACTGTCTAATAAATCGTATAATGTAGTTTCTACTCGTTTAATCTGTCTTTTAAGAATTTTAGATTTGTATGTTGATATATTATTGTTATCATCATCTTCATAATTACAACAACCTTTGTCATTAACATTTTTGTGAGATTTTTCCATTTCCTCTAGTTTTTTTATTTCGTCATTCAAAAACTTTTTTAGTTCTTCATCTAAACCAACACTATTGTCAGTATTATTATTATTATTATTATTATTATTATTATTACTGTTTGATAATAAATTATAAATATCAATATCAATATCGTCGAATTTCATAAATAAATCATTATTATTGTCTTCATAAGAAACATATAAATTAGGGTCACAAGTATTTTTTTTGTAATATTTGTCAAATGTTTTACCATATATTTTTTCCAATCCATAATTCTCATAATTTGTTCGTATATTCCATAAAATATTATCCATTTCTTCTTTTGAATTTATTTCGATGAGAGAAATATTCTCTGATATCACTTTTTTCTCTCGATTATTAAAACAAGGACTATATATTTTATTTAAATTATCAAATAATTTATTGACTTTTGCCATATTTTATTATCTATTCTTGTAATTATGTTTTTAATTTGTTTTTACAAAAATTTTATATAAATATTATAATCCCAAAAATGATTGTGAGAGAAAAAGTATTTCACATTGTAAATAATACAATTAATTCAAATTATATTATAATAATTTTATAAGAAATATAATATACGAAATAAACAATATAAAAATAAATTGAATTACATTTTAGACAAAAATGGAGGAATATATAGTTAATACTGATTATAAGGATTTTAAAATGACAGCAACCAAATTTGAAAATATAGAAGAATTTGTAGAAATGTTTAATCTTGAAAAGGACAATTATATAGAAACTCCATGGCATATTATTGAATCTTATTTTGAAGGACAACATTTAGACAGATTAGTTAGACACCAATTAGAATCATATAATAACTTTGTTAGTTATCAAATAATTAAAACAATAGAAATGTTTAATCCAGTTCATATTGTGTCTGAAAAAGATTATGACACTAAATCTAAAAAGCATTCATTAGAAGTATATGTTACTTTCGAAAATTTTAATATTTATAGACCACAAATTCACGAAAATAATGGTGCTATTAAGTTGATGTTCCCACAAGAAGCGCGTCTTCGTAATTTCACATATGCTTCTAATATGACTATTGACATCAATATTAAATATATTATTCGAAATGGTGAAAATTTAGAAAACACTCAAATTGTTCATAAAATTCTGCCAAAAATTCACATTGGTAAATTACCTATTATGTTAAAATCGAACATTTGTGTGTTGTCTCAATATAAACATATTGAAAATATACATACTGGAGAGTGTAAATATGACGCTGGTGGATATTTTATTATTAATGGTTCTGAAAAGACTGTATTGGGTCAAGAAAGAGCTGCTGAGAATAAAGTATATTGCTTTAATATTTCTAAAAATAATCCATCATTTAGTTGGATGGCAGAAATTAAATCAGTGCCTGACTACAAATGTATATCACCAAAACAGATTAATATGCTAATTGTTTCAAAAGATAAAAATAATACAGAAAAAAACGACAAAGAAAAATCAGATACAAAGAATAAAGTAAAATTTTCGAAAAATACAATTATTGTACAATTACCTCGTGTTAAAAATCAAATCCCTTTATTCATATTATTTAGAGCATTAGGTGTCTTGTCTGATAAGGAAATTTGTGAAAAAATATTGTTAAATATTGAATCCTCTAAACATAAAATGATGTTAGAATTTCTGCAACAATCTATTATTGAATCGAATAAATATTTATCAAAACAAACTCAAGAAGAAGCAATCAAATATATTACTAAACACGTCATGTATACTCCAATTAATATGGATAAAGAAACCGGCGAGAAAAAGAAAACAGAATTTGCTAAGGAAATATTAACAAACGATTTATTTCCACATTGTCAGACTGAATGTCAAAAAATATATTTCCTTGGTTATATGGCAAATAAATTACTTCAAGCAAATTTTGAATGGATACAAGCAGATGATCGTGATTCATTTGTAAATAAACGTATCGACCTAACTGGTTCATTATTGAATAATTTGTTTCGAAACTATTTTAACAAATTAGTGAAAGATATGGAAAAACAAATAATCAAAGAAATTAATACAGGATCTTGGAAATCTACTGATGATTATGAAAATATTGTAAACCAAACGAATATTTACAAAATTATTAAATCTACAACAATAGAAAACGGTATTAAACGTGCTTTATCAACTGGTGATTTTGGAACTAAACACGCAAGTTCAAATAAAGTAGGTGTTGCTCAAGTGTTAAATCGTCTTAATTATGTTTCTGCTCTAAGTCATTTAAGAAGAATATCAACTCCAACCGATAAAAGTGGTAAATTAGTTCCTCCACGTAAACTTCATAACACTACATGGGGATTTTTATGTCCATCTGAAACTCCAGAGGGTCAATCAGTTGGTGTAGTAAAAAATCTTAGTTATATGTCACATATTACAATTCATTCAAATTCATTATCACTATACGAATATATTATGCCAAACGTCATTAATATTCAAGACTTAAAACCAAATGAAATGTTCGACAGAGTAAAAGTATTTATTAATGGAGCGTGGGTAGGAATAACCGATAAACCATATGAATTATTTATGATGCTTAAAGAGAAAAAACACAAGGGTATTATTAATATTTATACATCAGTTGTATTTGATTATAAATCACAAGAAATTCGTGTTTGTAATGATAGTGGAAGAATTACGAGACCATTAATGCGTGTTAAAAATAATAATATCCTAATTAATAAGGCAATTATTGAAAAATTGAAAACCAAAGAATTTACATGGGATCATTTATTAACTGACTGCAAATTGAGAGAAGCAGTTTTGGAATATATTGATCCAGAAGAACAAAATTTGTCATTAGTTGCCATGGAACCAAAAGATTTACTTGAAGCATCAAGAAATAAAGAAGAAATCAAAAGATATACCCATTGTGAAATTCATGCGTCAACTATATTCGGAATATTGGCATCTTGTATTCCTTTCCCTGAGCATAATCAATCACCAAGAGTTACATATCAATGTGCTCAAGGTAAACAAGCAATGAGTGTTTACGCTACAAATTTTGACAATCGTATGGATAAAACAGCGTATATTCTTAATTATCCAACAAGACCTTTAGTAGATACACGTATTATGAATTTAATAAAAATAAACGAAATACCTTCAGGTACAAATGTTGTTGTTGCAATTATGACACATACCGGTTATAATCAAGAGGATTCCATTTTAGTCAATAAAGGTTCACTTGATAGAGGAATGTTTTTAGCAACTATTTATCATACTGAAAAGGATGAAGACAAACAAAAAATAAACGGAGACGAAGAAATTAGATGTAAACCAGATCCAAGTAAGACAAAAGCAATGAAGATTGGTAATTATAATAAAGTAAATAATAAAGGTCTTGTTCCTGAAAATACATTAATCGAAAATCGTGATATAATTATTGCTAAAGTAACACCAATTAAAGAAAATAGAAATGATCCAACTAAGATTATTAAATATGAAGACCAAAGTAAAGTAATTAAAACATCAGAAGAAACTTATATTGACAAGAATTACGTAGATAGAAATGGTGATGGATATAATTTTGCTAAAGTAAGAATGAGAATTTTGAGAAAACCAGTTATTGGTGATAAGTTCTCGTCAAGACATGGGCAAAAAGGCACGGCAGGTAACATTATTCCTGAAGATGATATGCCATTTACAAGTAGTGGTATTCGTCCAGATATTATTATTAATCCTCACGCAATTCCATCTCGTATGACTATTGGACAATTAAAGGAGACCGTATTAGGTAAGGTATTAGTAGAATTGGGATTATTTGGAGATGGTACTAGTTTTGGAGATTTCGATTTGAAAGATATTTGTAAAATGCTTCAGAATTTAGGTTATGAATCACATGGTAATGAATTGCTTTATAATGGACTTACTGGTGAACAACATGAATGTAGTGTATTTATGGGACCGGTATTTTATCAAAGACTTAAACACATGGTAAATGATAAGGCACACAGTCGTTCTAGTGGTCCTATGGTTAATTTGACTAGACAACCTGCTGAAGGTAGATCACGTGATGGTGGTTTGAGATTTGGGGAGATGGAACGTGATTGCTGGCAAGCAGATACTCCAATATCATTATCAAATGGTTTAAGTGTAAAAATAGAAGATATGAAAATGACAGATAATATGAATGTTCTTGGTTGGTGTGAAAAGAAAAATGGAATGATACCATCAAGACAGGTAGCATTTTTAGATAAAGGTGAAAAAGAATGTGTTCAAATAACATTATGTGATGGAAGAAAATTAATTTGTACTGAAGATCACCCAATATTAGATAATAATAACAATTGGATTAATTCAAAGAACATGAAAAGTGGTATTACTAAATTAAAGTCTTCCATTAATTATCCAGTAATAAACATTACATCTGAAATAGAAGAATGTAATAACTGGATACTTGAAGTTGGAGATTTAATATTAAAAACAGATAATACCGAGAATTATTTCAAAACCTTAGCATTTATGAGAATATTGGGTTATTTAATAACTGATGGATATATATCTTATAATAAAGAAACAGATGAATTATGTGGTGGTATTTATTTAGGTCATATGATTGATGTAAAAAGTATGTTATCAGATTTAAGATTGTTTATTGATATAAAAGAAAAAAATTGGGAATTTAAAAATTTGTACAAAATTCATATCCCAAATAAATTATTGAGAAATATTATTAAATTAAAAGGAATTATAACAAATAAAAGATCTATACAGGAAGCAGTTCTTCCAGAATTTATATTAGACCTTAATTGCCCAAGACCAGTCATAAGAGAATTTTTAGCAGGATTATTTGGTGGTGATGGTCATACATGTATACTAGGAATGCATAGAGGAAAAAGAGATATATTGTCTTCTATTTCATTTTCACAAACTAAAACAATAGATTATCTAGATTCATTAAATAAAATGTTTGAAGACATACAAAAATTATTAAAAAAATGTGGAATAAACAAAACAACAATTCAAAAAATTAAAGAAACAACATCTTCAAAGAATAACAATACAAATAAAGGAATTAAAAGTTATCAATTAACATTACATTTAGATATGGAGGAGTTAATCCCATTTTCAGAAAAAATAGGTTTCAGATATTGTTGTCATAAATCACAGAGATTAGAAGCAGGTGTTACTTACAAGAGATTAAGAAGTGAAGTTATAAGACAACATAATTGGTTAGTAAACAGAGTTGATGAGATAACAAATTTTACAAAAATTAAAAAGGAAAATCCAAAAAAAATTGTTGGAACAAAAAAGGCAATTGAACAAGCAGTAAATGAATTAAAACTAAATGAAGCATTAGTTCATGAATACGCTATACCAAGTAATCACGACATAATAGATCACCTTTTGAAAGGAACTAATTTTAGTAAATTTAATTCTAATAAATTTCCAACTGCTGAAGAATTTTTAAGAGAAATAAATGCTATCGATTGGTTTTTAAATGAAACAGAAGAAAAAAGTGATTGTAATTCAGACGAAAATAATAATGATGAAAAAAGTAATAATTATATTAGTTATGGAGTAAACAGAATGTGTCAAGGACTTCCAACAATGAATTTGACGGTAATTGATATTAGACCAGTAGGAATGAAAAAGGTTTACGATATATCCGTTGAAGAAACTCATTCATTTTTAGCAAATGGTGTTGTATCACATAATTGCATGGTGTCACATGGTGCGTCAAGATTTACAAAAGGGAGAATGTATGATGCTTCTGATAAGTATAGTGTTTATTCTTGTAAGAAATGTGGGTTGATTGCTTCGTATAACGATAAATTACATATACATCATTGTAGAACTTGTGATAATAGGACAGATTTTGCTTATGTTGAAATACCTTATGCTTGTAAATTATTATTTCAAGAATTAACTACAATGAATGTTGTACCTCGTATAATGACGGAAAATTAGACAATATATTATTATATAAAAATATATGTATAAAAATATGTTTAAAAAAAAGATATAAAAATAATATTTATATAAAAGTAATAAATGGAAATAAAATCATCTAAAACAGTTTTAGAATATATATGGATTGGCGGACATGGTGAAATAAGATCAAAAACAAAAGTTCTGCCCTTTTTTTTACCAGAAGATATTGATAATATCCCTAATTGGAATTATGATGGTTCTTCAACATGGCAAGCAGATAGTAATGGAGACACTGAAATAAGATTGGTTCCACGCTATTTATTTAATGACCCTTTTAGAATTATGAATGATGTAGTATGTTATCTGATATTATGCGATACATACGATTCAAAAGAAAATCCATTGGAAACGAATAACAGACACAAGGCAGAAATAATATTTGATAAATTTTGTGAGGAACAACCATGGTTTGGATTAGAACAAGAATATTTTATTAATTTTAAACAACCATTAAATGATAATTCCGAAATAAAAAATGGACATCATTATTGCGGAAATTCTGGTAATTCTATAGAGAGAATAATTGTTGAACAGCATTTACAAATGTGTATTGACGCTGGTTTAAAAATTTCAGGTATAAATGCAGAAGTATCAAACAGACAATGGGAATTTCAAATAGGTCCTTGCGAAGGAATAGACGCATGTGATGAATTAATTATTGCTCGTTATTTATTAGAGAGAATTGCCGAAAGACATGACGCAACTATTTGTTACGACCCTAAACCTTATTCAGATATTAACGGTTCTGGTTGTCATATTAATTTCAGTACACTAAAAAGTAGAAGAATAAATGGAATAAAATATATAAATAAATATATTGAACGATTAGAAAAAAAACATAAAGAACATATTGATGTATATGGTGTCAATAATCATTTAAGACTAACAGGATTACACGAGACATCAAGTATTGATAAATTTTCATGGGGTATTGGAACTCGTAATACATCTATTAGAATACCAAATCAAACATTTAATGATACATGTGGTTATTTAGAAGATAGAAGACCGGCAGCAAATATAGATCCATATTTGGCAACTTCAATTATATGTAGTACTTGTTGTACTAATGATGAAGACGATGATGAATAAAATAATATATAAATGTTGTAGATGAAAATAATAAACCACCCCATAATGTGTCGATAAATACTGTTTGCCATTTCCAATTTTTCAATAATGCTTTTGTAGTTAGTTCATAAACACCATAAATAATTATACCGAGGATAAAAGCGTCAAATGAAGTCTTTTTTTCTAAAATAATAAAATAATATAATCCAGTAATCAATAATATATAACATAAAATAGCAGAAAGAATATTTAGTCTAATTGGTGAACCTTGTATTAGATTTATTTGTTTATCAAAAATAGGAGTTAATATATTTAATACAGTGATGTCTAAAACAAGCAAAATTATACTTAATATTAATATTTCTTTATAATTATATTTAAACATTCTATAATATACATAATTAATTTATTTTTTTGTTTTATTAATATATATAAATATGCCATCAATAGGATATACTAACCCAATTGCAGGAAGTGGAGGAATGACACCTAATCCTGGAATTCACGCCAGCCCTTTAGGTGGTGGTCTTCCTGGTTTTATTCCACAAGCAGTTAATGATACTAATAATTATGATGAATATGCCGTAACTCGTTTCACATTAAGACAAGCGTGGAACACAAAATATCCAAGTCAACTCAAGGTAAATAACGCTAAAAGAATTGTTACTCCATTTAGAGCAGTGAATAACGCAGGTGATATTTTATGTCGTGAAAATTATTCTTGTGGAGGACCTTGTCAAACATTTCAAAGCAGACCAGGTCTTAAAGGTTTGAGAACACATTTTGGTCACATTTCTGATAGTTGTTCACCAAATCCATTGTGGAGTCCTCTTCAAGTCAATTTAAATGTTCCACCATCATCATGTAATGGTAAATTTGTTTATGATAGTTCTGATTATATTACATATTTGAAACAAAAAGCAGTCAACAAGAATTATAATGATTTATCAAATGCTGGTAATAAATATAGTGGTGCTCAAAGTGCTTGGAGAGCAGTAAGAAGATATTAATAAAATAATAAAATTAGTTTATTTTGAATAATATATATATTTTATAAAGTGATTTAAACATATATATTGTAGTAATATAATTAATAAATAATGACAACAACAGAAAAGAAACCAAGAAAACCGCGTGTAACAAAAAAGGAAAAGGAAGAAGCAGAAAAGAAACTTGCTCTTGAAACACAAACACCAGTACCAGTACCCACACAACCGCAACAAGTGAATATACGTGTTCAACTTCAACCAACAGAAGCATCAGCAGAGAATTTTGTCGAACAATTTTTACCAAAGAACAATCAACAACCATATATGTTACAAACATCAACTGGTGAATTTATTGATATTCAAAAATTTAAGGATGAATTACGCGCTGAATTAAATCAGAAGGAAGTACAAGACAAAATTAGAGAAATTCAGAGGAGAGATGAAGAAAGAAGACGACAAGAAGAGGCGAGACAATTAGAAGAGGAAAGAAAGGAAAAAGAAAAATTAACACCTTCAAAAGTTACTGAATCCAGAATTGGAGAGAAAGATACGGAAGAGGAAATACGTATGAAAATTGTTAAAAAGATTGGATATCTTATTATTCAAGAGTTTCCTACCAATAATATTAGTTATGTAGTTGGTTATCGTCCTTATGGAAAAGTATGGTTTGATTATTTAGAAGTATTACAACAATATACTACTTTAATGGAAGAATGGCAGGCAGAATTTGATAATAATGAAATAAAGAGCAGTAAGAGACCACGTATTGTAAAGATTTTTATTATGGATGATGAAAATGTTGCTGGATCAGATTGTATCACTAATTACATGTATGAATCTGATGAATTTGGTACGGGAGAAAACCAAAATTTAGGAAGTGATGGTGAAGATAAATAAAAAACAAAGATAATAATAATATATATTATATTATAAAAGTATAATATATATCTATAACAAATGAGTACTCCATATGGAATTTCAACATCAATCGGTTCAATGGGATATAATAATTATGTTAATACACCTATTATGGGTCCATTAAGTACAAATCAATATCCAGCAACAATACCATATCACAGTTACGGAACATTACCAGGGGTTCATCCAAATCCTCCATTATTTTATCCTTCACAAGAACCAGTTGCTGCCGACCAATTTACAAACTCAAGACATCAATATTGGCGTACTGCTGAATCTGCCAAATCTTTAGCCATACAAAGAGAAAGAGCAATTAAATCTGCTACATCAATGTTTTATAATTATTCAACAGCAAGAGGTTATCCAATGTCAACACATACAAACTATATTCCTCCTAAGGAATCATCATTGCATACACAACGAATAAGAGCAAATGCTGTTGGTAAGTCCACTTACAAAATGGGGTTACCTGCTGATGCTCTATATAGCACAAAAAATTATTATCCAAGTGGTGTTAGAAGCACAATAAAACGTGCACGTTCTGGAGGATGTGTTGCTCCAAAAAAGAAGGGTTCTATTTATAATTATAGTTTGACAAACGGAGCTACTTGTGCTTGGGGGTCTCTTCCACGACAAAATTATTAATTTGTAAATATGGCAGTTATAAATATCTTTTGAATAATTATTTTTTCAATACTTATTGTATATAAATACGAAAATGAACAAGTATTTAGTTGAACTTTTAGGAACTGCTTTACTTTCTTTTGTTATTTTTGCTACAGGTAATTATTTAGCAATTGGCGCTGCTTTAGCAATTGCTGTTTTACTTGGTGGAAAAATTTCTGGTGGTGCTTTTAATCCTGCTATTGCTGTTGCTTTGATGATGGCAAACAAAATTGCTCGTAATGATTTAATACCATATGTTGTTGCTGAAATATTGGGCGCTGTTTTGGGTTATTATTTAGTTAAAAGATTTATTTAAATTTTATTAAGTAGTTGAATACTATGCGTATTATATATTATTTCTCTCAATATAATATATAAAATGACAAGAAGAATGAGAAAAAGTAAAAGAACTCGCAGAACTAGAAGAGGTGGAATGTGGCCTTTTAGTAGCGCACAAGAAAGTAGTGTTTCACCATCGTATAATTCATCATCGTATAGTTCACCATCGTCTTCCGGAAATATGTGGGATAGCATAACATCAAGTGCTTCCGGATTATGGAATAAGGCAAAACAAAGTGTATCATCATTGTCTTCTCAATCCCAACAACCATCATACAGTAGTAGTTCTATACCATCTTACAGTTCTACATCGTCTTACAGTTCTACACCGTCTTACAGTTCTACACCATCTTACGGTGGTCGTCACAAGGGTAGAAGACACAAGAGAGGAGGCACACGTGGATGGACACCACTTACTGGTATTGCTGCTCATGGTGCACCTTTTCATGGTTCTACTGCTAAACCACAAGTTTGGGTCGGTGGTAAATCACGTAGACGTCGTACAATTAACAGAAAAAAAGGCACTAGAAGACATTAAAAAAAAAGTAGAATATCAAAAAATTTATTACTATAAATGATTATAATAATAATTTGTAAATTTTTCAGTTTTCGTTTTTAATTTTATTGTATTGCTTTTGAACTTGTATTTTTCTATTGAATAATGGTCCATATGTTTTTGTCAAAAAATATTCTTTGCTATCAACAATATTATTGTTATTATTTTTATTATCTAATTCGTTTTTCTTATTATTTGCGTCGTCAATATTTCTGAATATTTTACAATTGTACTTTATTACAAAATCTTTATCAATTTCTTTTTCTTTAATTTTTGTAGCACTACATAAATAATATTTAGTTCTAAAATAGTCGTATATTTCCATAACTTCGAATTTTATTATATTAAATACTTTCATCGTCTTTAAGCATATGTATTTCAATAATATTTATTTATGTTTATTTGCAACTTTATATAATAAATAAATTCCCAATCCAGCTAAGGAAGCAAAATAGAATTGCGAGAGAAAATCTTCTGGCAATTCACTAATTTCATTTTCTTCATATCTTTCATCACTATAATTTTGAAATGTCTCTCTACATTTCTGATTTGTAACTGGATTTTTCTTATTTGGAAAAATACAAGGATCCATATTTTGTATATCAATTGTTGTCATATAATTTGTTTCACTTGAACGATTATTATTAATGTCAATTGTTTCCATTGTTACTTGTTGACATTCTGGATTGGATCCAGAGAGAAAACTCTGCATAATAGCAAATGGATTAATAACATTCAAATCACTCATAGTTCCTGGTATCAATCCCTTGAATTCTTTAAAATTAACACCCATACCACTACTAATAAAAGGAATATTACCAGTAGGAACATTATTGACATATATATATCTGTCAACTTCTTGATTAGTTTCTTTATCAGTACATTTTGCGCCAGTTTTCAAGAAAAATTTATTTCCTAAAGGGCGACCAGTCGACGACGCTTTTCCTCCTCCAGAAACAAGTAGTTCTACATAATTTATTAAACCATCAACATCCTTAGCAGTTGCTGAGAGAGAACCCTTTGTAGACATACCGATCTCTGTTGGGGTCTTAATATTTTTATAATAAGGATATGTCGGACCCAACATTCTCTCTTCAACCCCTTTTACATCGGTTAAAACTTCTTGAAATATATTTGACATTTATACTTAAATTATATAAATATAAAATAATTTAATCATTTACTATAAATTTATTGCTTATTTTGTGTTATTATATTTTTATTAGTAAGATGAATAATCAAGCAACTTCTGTTTCGGGTTCATATTTATAAAACCTTCTGTAACATCTTCATTGTTTGTTTCAACAATTTCAGTTTCTTCAGTTCCAGTAACTTCAATAGGTTGCCCACCATTTACATTTTTACTATATTCTGCTTGTTGTTCTAATATGGTATTAACTTGTGTTTCTAAACTAGAAACATTTAGACTAATATCATTTACTTGATTTTTCAATCCCAATACTTCATCAACACGACCTTTCAAGAAATCAATGTTCGCAGCATTTTTTTTCGAGAGAATTAAAGGATCGTCATCATTATAATTTTGGTATTGTGATGAATTACCAGAAGTATTTGTAGCAGGATTTGTACTATTATTTTCTAAACCTTCGACCAAATTACCTCCAAAGTTGGCTAAAAATATTTGTAAACCCATTAAAATTATGAAAAATATTATTAAAAAATTAATTAACTTTTTGAACATTTATATATAATATACTTTTTATTTTCTTTAATAATAATATATAAATGTCTACTGCTTTTTATCCAACAAATATGAGAAGTATGCCAGCAGGTGGTTACAACCATCTTAGCACATACCAAAATATTCCATATATTCCATGGAAAGGTACTGGTGTCTTTAGTACTCCAACTGGTGTTACTTCAACTAATATAAGACCACTAACTAATAATGATAGTGGTAATGTATTTCAAACTGGTTTCGGTCTTCCTCGTCCAATAAAACATTATAGAAAAGGTATAGTTATTCCTACACAATTAATTTCAAATCCTCAAAACGAATTAGAAATATCCCGTATTAACGCAAATTTAAACAGATCAGTGAAATCTTCTATGGGTGCTTCTCTCGGTGGTGGTGCTGGAGGTCGAGGTCTTACTACTCAAATGATTGATGCTCCAAGTAGTACTACAGTAAAACTTAATCCAACTGATGAAATTAATCAGACTACTCAAATGGATAAAGATTGTCAAACATGTAATGGCATAGGGTTTGTTGTTGATTATAAACCAAATTTGACTAACTTAACAGAAAATCCTGAGAGAAATACTACAACAGCGCCATTGTGTTGTAATCAACAAAGAAAGGCAATTAGAAGAACATTGCCAGCAAGCACTATTTTAAAAAAGAATTACTATACAACAACAACACAATACTTGCAAAATAGATGTCAAACATATCAACAAAAAATATTTAATTTCAAATCTGCTGTTGATTATGATTATTATAACGCAACAATGGAAAATAATCCTTACATAACAACTGACAAAATTATGGCAGCAAAACCAGGTAGTCCATTGGCAACAACTAATTTATATGTCGCAAATTGTCAACCAAACGCTGAATTAGAACGCGCTAGTGAAGAATCACTTATTTATGCTATGGCACAAATATTGATAAACGCTGGATATACAGATGAACAATTTTTGGTTCAAATCAAATTGCAAAAAATAAATACATTAGAAAAGTATTTGAACTATATTTTAAATCAACCAGAACCTCCAAGAAGTCAAGCAATTGAATTATATAATGCGTTTTTATCTAATCCTTACACTGGTATGCCTGCATCTGGTCCTTCATCTCCATATGGTTGTAAATTAGTTGTTTATAAACCAAATAACTATCAATACGCTACACAAGGTGCTGTATCATCAAGCACAAGAATATTAAAACTTAATGTTGATACTATTAGTACTAATGCTGCTGGATATAAGGCAGCACAAAAAGAGGGTGTCGGGTTCAACTCTACAAACCCAGGAAGTGTTCCAATTGCGCCATTCCTTTATAAATTTAAGGCAGAAACTTGTAAACCACAGAACTTAATTCATTTCCAAAATCATAAGAGTTGTTTCTCTCAATCAGCAACTGGAAAGGCATCACCAACACAACCACCTTTTGCTAGTAATAGAAATCGTCTTGGTTCAGAAATAATTACTAATCATCGTTAGATGTTGCACTTCTTTCCTCACAACTCTCACAATAAAATTGGTCATAACTAATACAAATATCAGTGTCTGTAATATTTTCATCTAAACATACAATTGGTTCAATATCAATGTTATCATTAATTATAATTTCCGATTTTTCGTCTATTAAGGTGTCAATGATACTTTCATTATCAATAATAATATCTTCTATGTTTGATTTTGAATTTGAATTCATAATTACATTTGTATTTTTATTAATATCTTTTTTATTTTGTGGTAAAAATATATTAAATAATTCGGGAAATTTATTACAAGGGATTTTATATTTTTCACACCATTGTATACATTTTTGTATATTATTTTTCTTTAAATTTTCCATTTTTTCATCACGATTTCTACACTTGTATATATTGATAATATTGTCATAACATTCTATTTGTTGCTGTCCAGTAATAATGTTAAATTCTTCTAATTTATTTATAAAATAATATTGATGTTCATTATTAATAAGTGATGTAATATTAATGTTTCCATAATTAGAACCATTAGTAATGACATCATTTTTTTGTATATTTTCAATAACATTATAAAAATTTATCATTTTCTCGATATTTTGAAATAAATAATTATTATTTGACATATTATCTATGTATTTTTTACAAACAAGATATTTTTCAGATGATAAATTATTTATAGTATTTGGTTTTATAATATATACTTTTTCATATAAATTACATAATATATACAATATGTCAACAATTGGTTTATAAAATACATCCCCAATCTTAATAATGGTTGAACCGTTTTTTTTCAATGTTAATACTATATTACATATTATTTTAAGTAATGTTATTGTGTATAAATTTATATTATTATAGTCAATATTTACATCATAAAAAGAAAAATCGACCATGCTCATCAATTCTCTATTATCAATTTCATATTTGAACTCTCGTTTTATTATTTTTACATCTTCTTTGTCTTCTCTTATTAAATCAATATAATCTACAATAGAATTATAATTTTTACTGAAAATAAGGCACTTTATATTCTGATCTTCATATATATCAAATAAATTAAGTATATTAGATATTTCCATGAAGTTATAAAAAATATTACTTTCAGTTTTCAACTTACTAACAGAATATTTACAACCAGGAACTTTATTAATAATATATTCATATGGATTTACAAGAGATAACAAATTATCATGATCACAATCAACCTGTAATTTTATTTTATTTAACTGAATATTTACTTCATCTAAATATTTTATTACAGAAAAAGAAATTATTGGATTAATATTTTTTAATTCTATTTTCGGTTCAAATTTTATTTTTGTATGTATTTTTGGTAATATATAATAACTCATTTATATGTTTTAATATATATCTTATATATTTATTTTCTGTTTAAGTAATAATTTTACAATTAAGATAATATTATTTTTTATTATTTTTACATCGTAATATCATCTTGTATTTTCATTTTCTTATTCCCTTTTTATTCCCTTAATAATTTAATCTTCATCAATAATAATTGTTTTTTTAACTTTTCTTTTTGTTGGTATCTTTTTACTAGTATCTAAGTTTTTTTCTTCTTTTTCTTCTTTTTCTTCTTTTATTGGAGATAAAATTAATTTTTCATTTAACTTAACTGCCTTTTTAACTGGTATTTTCTCTGTTTTTTTTACTTCCTTCTTAGCAACTTTCACAGCATGTTTTGTTTCCTTTTTATCTAAACCAATTTGTTCATCTGTTTCATCAATGTTTTCTAATTCTACTTTCAATGTATCTACATTTCTTATCTTTTTATACACAAAATAACGATTTAGAAATGAAACTCTCTTTTCAGAAGGTGTCATATACATTGCCTTACCATAATCATTTGCCTTATATTTATTTCTCTTTATTTCTTCTTCCATATGAACAAATAATTCACTAAACAAACCACTTCCTTCTGGTAAATGTATTTCTTTTGCTTCATCTCGTGTCAATAATTTAAAACCATAATTTTCCATTACACGATTTAAATAATCATAATTTACTAAAAATTCTGGTATCATTTGATTAATTGACTCCTGATAAACATCTATTTGATAATTCAATGATGATGAATCATTTAGAAATGTATCATTCTCATACATTTTTCTTATTTCCCATACTTTCACACCATCTTCAACAATTTCAACACTTTCACCTACTTTTTTATTTTTCAATAATTCAAATACTAATTTTCCGTCATAACTAGTTCCAATAAAGTATCCATTCAAAGCAGTAGTCTCTGCAACGTTTCGTACAAAATTCTGTAAAGTAGTTAGGGTCTCTGTAAAATAGTGGATAGCAAATTGACATTCAGAAACATTAAAACCGTCAACACCCTTTCCATATTGTCTAAAAACACCTTTACCCAATATTTTTTCATCTCTAGGACCTTGACCAAATACTGCTTTTGTTATTTGTATTGCTTTATCATTTTTCATTGCTGCTCCACTTTTAATATTGTATCTACTATCACCATTTACAAATAAAGCGTGAGGAACATTTTTAAATTCTCTACATTTCTTTAAATATCTTGCACAAGCGCCATCTAATTGGTTTTCTAAATTATCTTTAAATAAATCCACGCCAAATACAAATGAAAGACCTGCCTTTATCCAACGTGGTAAATCACCTGCCTTACCACAAGCATAATCGATCAATGTGTCACCTCTTTTTGATACACTCATAATAAGAGCATTTTTAACATATAATCTGTGAAAATCTCTCATTGCAACAGTTTTTGACGTTTCTCTTAAATCTTCATTGCGATTATAGTAAACATCTTCATCTAACATAGTTGGTATTCCTGCGCCAGTTCTAAGCATATCTGATGTAACTGGATTATGTATTGATTTCCAATTGTTATTAGCAGTTTCATAAGAGTTACCATAATTTGGTTTACCAATTCCTAAAAGACCTTGTTTTAATTCAGTTGTTTTATCATATCTAACACGAATTGGAACCCATCTCCAAGGTCCTTCACGTTTTAAATCATATTTGAATTCTACAATCGTATTATCTTCAAATACTTCGTTATCTTCTGTTGTCATTTGGAGAGAACCATTGAAATCTTCATTTAACATTATTTTACAAATACCTGCGTTTGGATCATATGGACTTGTTGGATAAAACTGAACAGGAACAGGAGAATATTTCTTTTTTGTTCCTTCTTCTTCAAATTCTGGAATATCATCATCAATAATACTTTGACAAGGATTTATAAACATATCACTTTTCTCATCAAACGCACATTTCAAACTAAGAGTTTTATATTGGTTTAATTGATTTACTTGCATTGTATTATTTCCATCTTCAAATATAGGAGTAACTAAATCTTGACCATTTGAACCCTTTTTTGTCGAAACAAGGAAATCGATTGTATTGAATTCAGCAGGTTTCCATTTAAATGAATATTTCCAAGTCTTTTTCTTATTAGGACCAGCGACACCTATTTTATCAGATCCAACACCATAAAGAGCATGTGTGAAAATGAGACCATCTGTGTTATATTCATATTCAATACCTTCGTCAATCTTTCTTAAAATATAATTACACGCACTAAATATGCTCATATCAGCGCTGTTTGGATAAAACTTTTTATAACTAATTGTTATTGGGCATTTAGTATTAGGTATGACAGATTTTGCCTCTATTTTCTTTATAAGATTTTTTAAAAGAATATATCTATATTTTGTTTTTGTTTTTTCTTTCTCTTTTTCCTTATCGTCTTTCGTCTCATATGGAACAAATTGAAAAGCGCGAATGTCTTCTTTGTTAACATAATAAAGATCAAATGCCAAATAAAGATTTATAAATTGTCCTAATTTGTTATGTAAAACCAGTTCACCATCAACAATTGTATTATATAATTCTCTTACTTCTGTAACTGCTCCAGTAAATATTACATTCATATTCATGTTGATTAAATATATTTTACCACCTTCAGCAATGAATAATAAACATCTTTGTCCATCTGCTTTATCAGTAACAACATAATTTTTTCTAATATTGAAGTTATTGTCAACATTATCACTCAATGGCATTATATTTTCAAGTTGAAGAGTTTGTGAACTAGGACCTACAAAATCACTGTTATTAATAAACTTTTCTGGATTATATTCTTTTCCACGAATAATTTTCATATAATTTGTAAGACAATCTTTTTGCTCTTTGTTTGACACAGGATAATTTGTATTTTGTAGACCACTCATAACATTTTTAATAGCAGTTCTCAAATTTTTTTCCAACAAGTCTTGTGCTGGTTTTTCATTATATTTATATTTATAATTATCTACTTCTATTTCAATTTCATAAACTTCTGGATTAGTAAACACACCAGATTCTTCTGTAGTATAAGTTTTTACTAATTTATTTCCTACGCGACTAGAACTTTTAATAATACTAATATCAATACGAATTTCTGGCATTTCAGGATGAACAAATGAAATACGATTAATGTATCTAAAAGATTTTTTTATTTTATTCCAGTTATTTATTATTTCACCAATATTAGCATTTTTCCTATACATGTTTGTTTCTGAATTAAGAGAAACTCTAAAATTGAAATCATCAAAATTTGCGCTTTCTACTTTTTTAAATGTATCATTTTCTTGTATAAAATAAGGTGTTTTTTTAAGAAATAATACTGATGATCCTCCATTCTCATTAATAATTTTAGAAATATTATTTGTTTTACAATATTCTTGTATAGAAGAAATTCCAGTAATTTCTGTTCTTACTTGAGAATCAATATATCTTCCCGTTTTTTTATCTAAAGTTTCGACAAATATACGCAACATATTTATACCATTTTGGTCAACGATTTGAAATCCTAATGATTTTAGTTTTTTAACAACATTGTCATAATCAATCTTTGTTAAAGGTTTTATTCCTCTAGTACCAAATTTAACTTCCAATTCAGGAGTTCCCTTCTCTGTTTTCATGTAATTATTTTTATACACATTGAGTATTTTATTAAAAATATCACTTGGAGTTTGATTATTTGTCATTATAATAATATATATTGATACATTATTTTTATATTCTTTGTTCAATTTTAAATTTTAATTTTATAAAAAATAACATGTAAAATTGAACATAATTTATATCTCAAAATATTGCACTAATGTCTCATACAATTCCTTTTTAATTTTGGGTTTATTTGTAACAGAATGTATTGTTTCTAATCCTATCTTTACGCATAAATTTTGTAAATCTTCTAATTTATAAGAACTTAACGCCTTTATTGGTTTACTTATATTTTCTAAAGAATAATATTTATCTCTATAATCAGAAATTTTGTTTTTCTGAATATTTATTTCACAACCATACAAAATAGTTCCATTATTATTTGATTTTGTCAGTATATATGGAGTTTCATCTTCAATACTTATAATTTCATAAAACATTTTTTTATAAATATACATCACATTAATGTTTTCTAATACACACAAACTAAGAAATGTATTGATATCTATTTTTTCTTCGTTAACAAGAAAATTTTCTAATTCATATAATGGACAAAATTTTTTGTTTTTAATAATACCTTTGTTTTTACGAATTTTTTCTACATATTCGATTTTTATTTTCTTCTCATTAATAATGTTGACTTCTCCTAGTTGTTTATAATTTTCTAGACCATTTTTCATTATATAAAAGCACCAGAATAATTGATCTTTTTCTTTTGGATAAAAAGTATATTGTTCATTATTTTGTATACTCTTTTGTGTTTTATTTCTTTCAAATTTTGTCATTTTATTGCGATTATATGATGTTTGTTCTTTTACTGAATTTATTTTTTTTTCTGTTATATTATTACATTTTAATGATGTATTAATTCTTTTACTTGTCAACATATATTCTTGAAGTGTTGATAATATGTCATTGTTATTTTGTAATTGTATTTTATTATTATCACTTGTGTTTGACACTACAGTGTCATCGTCATCACTGTTATTCATCATTATTATATTATATTGTATATTATATTATATAAATAATATGTCTTTATATAATAATTATTAAATTATTACCAAATTGTGACCAAAATTATCAATAAAATAATTTATTTATTGAAATATTTGTTTTTGTAATCTTCTTTTTCTTTTTCAATAGAACCGAGTGTTTTTTCTTGATCATTCACATATCTAATAAACTTTTGGATTTTTTCAATTGTCGAGGGTTTCACTCCACTCAAGTTGATATGTATACCATATTTATTTTCATTTAAAAAAATATCTTTGTCTTCGTTTAATATTCTTAGTATTTCTATTTGATTATACTTAGTCATGTTTTCAATATTGTTTCTTATTGTATTTAATTCTTTAATGTCAATATTGTTGTCAGAAATAATTTCTTCGTTTAAATTTTTACAGTCGTCATTATCACTTTCATAATCGATTTCTTGTTCTATCATTTATATTGATTTATAATCTTCTCTCTAAATATTATTTTGTGAAATATATAATAATTAAAACAATAATAATTATCTAAAAATATATAAATATAAATTTATAGAATCATATATTCAAAACATGGAAGACTATATTGAAAGAACTTCTTCACAACTTAAAAAGACCCATTCTACTGAAAAAAAGGCACCGATGTATATTTCGCTTTATGAAATCGACACAGAAAAAAATATTTATGATATATCTATTATTAGAAACGGCAAAACTTATAAATTTTTAATAAATGAAACAGATGATACTATAGTAAAAACACTTTTTGAATATAATATGTCAGGGATTTCTACACAAACATCTACATATAAATTGTCTGATTGATTTGTTTTGATTATTCATCATCATCTTCAATTATTATTTTCTGTTTTGGTTTCTTTACTTGATATTTTGTTTCATCTTTTGGTTTTACTAATTCACCAATTACTGAAATAAATTTATCATTTAACTCAAATCTTTGACCAATTACTCTCATTGTTATTTTGTCTCCTTCTTTGATTTCGGAAAAATATTCTTCTGAATAATGGTGATCACGAGCAATATATGCAACAATTGGAGAAGGTTTTTCTACAGCACTTTCTGCTCGTATACCTGCAAGAGTTATTTCCTTGGCAACACATGATATTTTCATTCCTTCTACTGGAAAACATACATCGCACTCAAAAACAACTTCAAACAAAACATTTTCTGCCTTTAAAATTCCACTAGAAGTAGTTATTATTTTTGTTGAACCTTGTTTAATAAATCCTTCAACAACACATTTTCCTTCAAAATTTTGTTTAATATATTTTTCAATAGTAGAAATCAAATTTTTACCAATAGATGTTATTGGTAAAATAATACTTCTTGTTATTAAACAACGACTATAAATACCAACCGATCTAAAACCCTTCTCTTTTTTCTTTTTTCCAGTTACAACTAATGGTTGTACAGTTTCTTGTTTCTTTTGTTCAATAATTTCTTGTTCTTGTTCAGGAGGAGGTTTATTAGGTTGTTTTGAAAGGTCAAAATTTGGTCTTTCTTTCGACTGTATATAATAGTGTAATTCTGATGGATGAGATGAATTTGTTAATTCTGCTTCTTCTTTTGTCTCGTCTTGTAAAATAGTTTGATTAATATTTTCCGTTTCAGACATTTTGTATTAATATATATATTGAGAATATTCTTTATATATTTATTTTCAATTTTTTTATAAATTATATCAATTCATATTTTCTAAAATCCATAATTTTTTGCTATTGACAAATCTAAGAAATATATTTTGTTATCCTTTTTAATCTTATTATAATAACGTAATGTAAATTCTTGAAGTGAACATAATTCTTCTTGTATAACTCCCTTTGTATTATCTTTTGTATATTTCTCTTCACCAACAATACGATTTAATAATGTTATTGTCTCTTTTTTACCAGCACCATCACATCTAGCACCAGTATGTCTCTTTTCTAACATATCTTTGACTTTAAAAACCATAAATTTTCCTGTTTTTACTTCGTAATCAATAAATCCTACTAAATTATTAATATTATTTGGTATTGGACGAGCATCTATTAGTTCATTTAATTCTCTTATATCTTCTGGTAAAGCATTGCTCCAATTTCTTGTTTTTTCGTTAAGAATTATATATTTGCGACTTTTGTCATCGTATAATTCTAATGCTATCATTTTTTTATGTCGAATAATTTTTTCGTTATAATAATTCAAAGAATATTCTTCAAAAGATTTGTCCTTAACGACTTTGAGAGAATACAAATAATTCAATACATCTATTTTATCTTTATAAACCAACATATCATTTATATGTTCTGTTAAAAATATTAATATGTCTTGTGGTGGTATTTTATCTTCTGTAATCATTTTACGCATTGTTATACCACAATGTTTATACCAAGAATTTTCATCTTTATCTCCTCTAGGAACAGATTTTTCTTTTGTATATTTAATTGCTAAATCATATTTATCTTTCATTTCTCTAAATATTTCATTACCTCTCTCTAAAGAAACATCTGGTTTTTTAACTTGAGGTTTTGAAATTATTTTTTCGTCTTCGTCTGTTTCTAAAGCAGAACTAGTCTCTGTTTTTTGTTCATCTTCATCTTCTTCATCTTCTTTTTCTTCTTCTTTTGTAATTATGTGTTTCTTCTTTGGTTCTGTATATGATTTAATGTCACCCTTTATTTGTAAATTAATCTTTTCTCTCTTGAAATCAATTGGTACACTTCTATCGAATATAGAAATATTTTTGTTATCTAATTCACTTGGTTGAAATAAATAATAATCTCCAACATTTATTAATCTACCTGTTCTACCATATTTGTCAACAATGTACTCATTTTCATCATCAATGAGTTGTGTTAAAGCAGCGTATATTTGAACTAATGGATATTTTTTTAGACTATTTATTTGATTTATTAAGTCAGTTTTAATGAAGAAAAACTTTCCTTCTTTTTTATCACCAAATAAATTTCTTATTTTTTGAAATATTTTTTCAGAATTCATCATAATATAAGTCTCATTATAAGTGTCTTGATTTAAGTCTTCTTCTTTAATATCTTTATTTGGTTGACATTTATACTCACATGTCTCCATATAATCACAAGCAGCCGTGTATGGTTGATCTCCTATTTTGAAATCTTTTATTACTTTTCCAGTAGATAGAATTTGCTCTACTTTTTCGTGTTTTTGTTTTAATATTTTTTCAAAATTTTTCTGTGTAAAATTATTTTGTTCGTAGTTTAATATACAATCAACAGATGTTTCCTTTAATAAACGTGTAATTTTTCCGATTTGTACTGCTTTTTGTTCAGCAACTCTATAAACATATATATCTGCTGCTTCTTCCTTTTTATCTTCTAAAAGTGTTCCATGTAAAAATACTTCGACATTTCTCTCTTTAAATGGTAATTCTTTATGACTGAAATTTCTTACAGCGCGTCCAACAATTTGTTCTATTCTATTCATGTTGTACCATGGTTCTAATATATGAACTTGACGAATAAATTTGAAATCAATACCCTCTGAACCTGCTTGTGAAATTAATATCACTTTTATTTTTTCTCCATTCATATTTTCATCTTGGGTAACACCAGTAACATCATAAGCATTATTTGGTGAAATTCTTGGATCACCTGTTATCATTATATAACGCGCTGGCATAAAATTTTTATCTCCCTTTATTTTTGGTTTCATTGTTCTTACATCAATTGCCTCAGATGGAGGAGTTGTAAATAAATTTTTAGCACCTTCACCATATCTAATAAAACCGAGTTCTTCTAAAGCAAGTGCCATTGGTATTAAACCTCCATCAATATATTGTGAATAAATTAATATAACACCCTTTGAAACCATAATAGTCTCTATAATACTTTTAATTTTACTGCTATATTTTCCTATGTTGTTACGAGAGAAAATTCTCAAATTAGCGTATTTTGGTTTATATGCAAATGAACCTTTTTCTAGAGGCGATATTGTGTCTACAAATGTCATAACACGTTCAAGACCTTTTTTTCCTACTAATTTAATAGGATCTATATTATATGTATCGCCACTGTCATTAATATTTTGTTGAGGAGATGATTTTGATGACGACGATGATAATATAATTGTCTTCTTTTTACCTCCTTTTAAATCACTATCTATTAATGTTTTTGTTTCTTCTAGTTGTTCTCTCAAAAGTTTATTTTCATTTCTTAACTCTTCCATTTTTTCATTACAATTTATTTCTGCTTCTTGAACCATTAAATCACAACGCATATTAGTGTCCAATGTAAAATCACTTTTCTTGAGAGAACTATTATTTGTTTTTGTTTCTTTTCTCTCTGGTTCAGGTTCAGCAATTGTTACAGACTTTCTTATTGAAACAGAAGGTTTATTCACTTCTCCCTTTTCTTCACCTTCATATAGTTCTTTTTCAGACATTTCATCAGCAACAGTTTCATAATCAACATTTGTAATTTTGGATGATATTTCTTCAATTACTTTTTCTGGAACTTTTCTCTCTTCAATAACTTCTACTTCTTCAATTGGCGTCGTAATTTTTTCAACAACATATTCTAAACCTTCATATGGATATACTATTATAAGTGCTTCTAATGGAGGTTGTAATATAGTATAACCAAATGACTCCATATTTTCAAACGAAGGCATTTCTCTCACAGCACCCTTTTTAGTAGTTATTTGCATTTTCCTTTTTCTTAAACTATCAATAATATATCTATATCCAAGGGATTGGTAATCGCCAATTTTAGTCAAATAAACGTCTAACATTTTAAGTCTCTCTTCTTTTTCTATATCTTTACCATTCATTTGAATAGAAGGAAAAGAAATATCACTTCCGAATGTATTTGCTGGAGAGAAAATCTTAGGATATACTTTATAAGGAAATGTAAACGGGTTCTCTCCTCTTACAAAAGAAACATATCCAGTTGCCTTTCTTATTAGTAAATCTCTTCCACCTTCTTTGAAATTGCCATTTTTGTCAAACACTTGTTTTACCTCTATTTTTGCTCTCCTGTCATTTTCATTCATCAAATTCAATAGAAAAATAATTTCCTTATAACTGTTATACATTGGAGTTGCCGAGAGAAACAATAAACGCAAATTATCGGCACATTCTACTAAACGAGACAAATAAATTGCTACTTTTTTGTTTTCATTATCATCTGTAATTCTTATATTATGAACTTCGTCAATAACTATTAAACGATTATTAAATTCATTATTCAATCTGTCTCTCTTTTTCCTATTCATTTCTTCAATAATTGTTTTCTTTTTCTTTTCACCTTTAATTTTGGTGAACATCTCAGGGTTTTCTCTCACACCTTCTTCAACCTTTTTGATATAATTGGCAAAACTTTCATATCCAAGAAACATATAAGAATTATTAATTAAGGTCTTTATTTTACTTATTACTTTGTCTCTACTTAATCCTTTCATATTCATTGGATTAATTTCTTTAATGAATTTGTTTCCTGTACACGAACGAATATTCCACATTCCATCAACTAATTTCAACTTCGTCTCATTAAATAATTGAAGTTTGAAACTATCTTGTACATTTGGACTTGCCACAATAATAATTCTCTTTGTTATACCCATTTGTTTTAAATAATCTCGCATTTCTTCACATACACCAATTGCCGAACATGTTTTACCTGATCCTAACCCATGATAAAGTAATAAACTATTATATGGTGTCTGAAATGACATAAAATTACGAACAAATGCCTGATGAGGCGCTAATTCAAAATCTGCCTTACTTAATACATCTGCTTGTTCTTCAACTGTCATATCAAGATCAACACTAGCATCATATTGAGTATCATTGAACTCTTTTTTTGTTGCAATTTTAACATTAAACAAAGGATCATTCAAATTCGGATATAGAAAACTATTTTCCTCTTCGTTATCTTTTAAGTAATTATGCTCTAATAATTCTTTTTTAAGTAGAAATTTATTATAATTCTTGTCATTGTTTAAATCAAAATCACCTGCGTCAATATTATGACCATCTTCAGACGCTTTTATTTTTGTTGTCAAATTTAAGTCGTCAGATAAGTTTTTCAATGATCCTGTTTTATCATTGTCACTATTATTACTCTCATCATTTTTATCAGTTTCTTCAATTGTTATATTTATACTTGAAAGACTTTTGTCACTAATTGTATTTTTTGTTCTACTTTTTGTAGACATTCTTCTTATATATTAGCAATATAATCTATATTCCTGTAATACTTTATTAATATTATTAATTAAATGTATTTTTTCTAAATTATATGGCCTTATTGACTTCAAACATTCATCTAGTGTTTTCCATTCTAATTTACTTGCTTCACTCTTCTGAAAAGTATCTATTTCTTTTGATTTATTTTCATTGTCATTATAATATGCCAAAAAATATTTGTATTTGTATGATTTATGATTTGAACCTATAAACATTTCTTCAAAAGGAACTAAATTTTCTATTATATTTATTTTATTTCTTGAACAACCAGTTTCTTCTTCAAATTCCCTAATAGCACATTCTAAATCCTTTTCCTGAAACCCTCTTTTTCCCTTTGGAAATTCCCATTCGGTTTCTTCCCATTGTGTATTACTTGAATTTATTAAATCATATAATGTAGTTTTTTGTTCATTTAAAACAATATTATTAAAATCAAAATTATTAACATCAGTATCACATGTCTTATCTTTATCCTTATTATTAAAATTTAATATTACACCATTTTTTATCAATTCGAATTTTTTTGATGATAAATTCTCCTCATTTTTAAATTGTCCATCACGATAATAATCACCCCACATTATTTTCCATAAGTCATCAAATTGAAAAGTAGATAATAATGTTTTTTCGTGTTGCGTCATTTCATTAATAAACCCCTGTATTTGGTCAATATTATATGGTGAATATTTACCTTTCATGAAATCACTAAACCCAAAAGAGTTTTTTCGTCGTATCATAAGATATTGTAGACCCTCACTACTTGGTCTAAATACAATTAGTCCATAACTTGTAATTGGCAATTTACATTGACTAAATGTATGTCCATGTTTTCCACAATTGTTACATAAATTATTATTTTTATTCATTAATTATGATGATATAACTATATTATATAGACGGTATTAGTTTTAAATATATTTAAACTCAAAATAATATTATATATGTTATTTCTCAAAGTAAACACATCATATATATTTAGAGCAAAGTTATATTTGTTCAATTCATAAACAAAAAATAAAACAGTTCTATATATGACAACAAAATTGGATGCAAAAATATGGGGTCCACATTATTGGTTTTTTATTGATACAATAGCAATGAGTTATCCTATTAAGGCAAATGATGTCATCAAAAAGAAATATTATGAATTAATACAAAATATGCGCTTATTTATTCCTGATTATGAAATGGGTAATGAATTTGGAAATTTAATTGATAAATATCCAGTTACACCATATTTAGATAAGAGAGAAGACTTTGTTAAATGGGTACATTTTCTTCATAATAAAATGAATGAAAAATTAGAAAAACCGCAAATAACTCTTGAGGAATTTTATAGAAGGTATTATGAATTATATAAACCAAAAGACCAACAAATGAGAGAATATATACGTACACGTTCTAAATTTGTATATTTTGGATTATTGGTTCTTTTAGGTGGTGGAATTTACTATTTTTATGACAAATAATAAAATATAAATTATATATAAGAGAGAAGTATAAATAAATGAATATAATAAAAAAGAAACTAGGTATTACTATTGGAGGAAAAGTAATCGGTTCAGGAGGTTATGGTTGTATATTTGACCCTCCATTAAAATGTATTAATAATAATGATAACGACCCAAATAATGGAATAAAATTAATATCTAAATTAATGACTAAATCACATGCGGAATCCGAATATAATGAAATAATTGAGTTCAAACCATATTTAGAAGAAATACCAAATTATAAAGATTATTTTTTGATTGACAATGTTTCTCTCTGTAGACCTAAAGAAATTTCACAAACTGATTTAGAAAATTATGGTACAAAATGTAAAACATTAAAAAAAGAGGACATCACAGTAAATAATATAAATAAAAAATTGGACAATTTATTGGCAGTAAATATGGAAAATGGTGGACTTGATTTGGGAGACTATTTCGAGAGAAATTATAGTTATTCTGATATGATTGAAATAAATACAAATCTAAGTAATCTAATGATGAAGGCAATTATTCCAATGAATAGAAACGGAATATATCATTGTGATATTAAAGAATCGAATATAATGGTTCAACGAGAAGAAGATGGAAAAAAATTCTATACAAGATTAATTGATTGGGGGTTAGCAGTCCATATTAAAGGAGATATAAGTAAAACAATTCCTAAAAATCTAAAAAGTAGACCATTTCAATATAACGTTCCCTTTTCTGTAATTATTTTGAGTGAAGATTTTTCAAAAATGTATGATGATTTTTTGAGTAAATGTCCCACACCAGAGTATTATGAAATACGAACATTTGTGATTGATTATATATTTTATTGGAACAACAAAAGGGGACAAGGACATCTAAAAGTGATTAATAGTATTTTTGGAAAGATGTTTTCAAGTGATATCAAATTTGTCGATACCAATGATAAACAATTAGTAATTGAAATGGAATATACTTACAATTACATAATTGAATATATTTCTCAAATACTTATGAAATATACACATAATGGTCGTTTTGATTTGATGACATATTTTAATAACATATTTTTGAAAATAGTTGATATTTGGGGATTATTAGTCAGTTATGAACCTATTTTTACATATTTTTGCAATAAATATAATGATTTGGAAAAAATAGAAATGGAAATATTTATTAGTTTGAGAGAATTGTTTATGAAATATTTATACGAACCAAGATTAGAACCAATAAAAATAAACGAATTAACAAACCGTTTAAAATCTTTAAACAAATTATTTGAAATTGCTGGAAAACAAGTTCAATCAAAAACTAGTTTAACAAAGAACAAAAAAATAACTGTTTCAACAGTTTCTCTCAAATCGAACTCGAGCACAAAGAAATCCAAAAAATCTTTAAAAAAAACTTCTAAATCTGTAACAAAAAAAAATACTAAAATAGATAAAATATATTTACCAAACTCGAGTATATCTGCTCAAAATAAGTCTACTAACATTATTGAAGAAGCAATGGGAAAATATACAAAATCATCTCCAAAATTTATTACATCTTCTAATTTAGTGAGAATTGACTGAACAATGTTTATTTTATTTCTCTCAATATAATAATATAACATAAATGAAAACAGAAATTATTGTATTAGGTATAACTGCATTTTTAGTTTATAATGCTTATCATGATGGAAAATATTGGAAACAAGTAATGTCATATAAAAAATATTATACAATGGGGTTTTATGCTGTTATAGGTATTAGTTTATATTTACTAATGAAACGAAACCCATCACAATGTAGAAATATGTTACTCCATGCGAATAATGTTGTTAAATATATGCCTATTGACCGTTCATCGTTAGACATGTTAAGTCCTATTTTAGATTTTACTACTGGAGGAAAAAATACAGATAATGATGAAAATAATTTTATGGAAGGTTATGATAATATTTATGATAATGGAGGGTTAAATCCTGCCAACACACCAGGAGTAAGGAGAATGATGAACTCAGGAAAGGCGGGAACAAAACGTTCTGTAAGTGAGACAAAGAAAAAATTTGTAGCGTCACAACAAAATTGGAGATGCGGTGATTGTCAAAAGCAATTAACTGCTTGGTTTGAAGTAGATCATAAGGTTAGGTTAGAATATGGAGGAAGTAATGAAGTAAATAATTTAGTTGCTTTATGTCGTGAATGTCATGGTAAGAAAACAGCAATGGAAAATATGTAGAACAATAAAAAGAATATTATAGATCTATTTTTTATTTACAACAATTTATTTTACATTTCGTCAATAAAATAAATTGTTGTAAATATATATATGAATACAAATATAAATACAAATACAAATAAATCAACCGATTATAATTATTTAAATATTTTTAATAAACCTGGTGGTAATCCTGAAGCATATATAAGAAGCAAAAGAAATTATTACATTTTTCTATTAATCGTATATGTATTGTTTCTTTTAGTAATAACTCTTGTAAATCCTTACGGATTAGTAGATAAATATGCTGGATTTGGTATTACAATAAGTATTTTATTAGGTTTAGTTTTAGTCGTTTTTTTAAGAACATATTCGCTTAATTTTAGTCCACAAGATGAAGCAAATTTAATGTCAGGAAAGACAACACCACCTGCTCTCCAATTATTACCAAGAATTTTTTTTATAATAGTAACATTGGGTATTTCAGCAGGGTTTATTTATTGGATTATAACAATATTTGGACCAGTAAAAGCAAATTCGTCAAGTATAATACGATTAATAGTAAATATTTTAATTATTCTTTTCCTTTTGACCTTAGTGTATAGAGTTTTCGATGTTAATAATTATTTTACTAATATTCCACTTGTAAAATTAATTATTAGTTCAATATTATATATACCATGTTTATTTTCTGGTTTGATAGATTTATTTGTAAGTCGTCCAGCAGGAACAGGTCCGCCAACTAAACAGGAAAAAATGGAAATAGGTTCTATTTATTTATTGTTTGGAACAATGTTATTATATGTTGTTTATTTTTCTCTCCCATACATATTGAACAGAGGTCTTTTACAAGGAGGTAAACAAATAATAGATGACCCTGTTTATATTGATAAGAAAACAGATATATCAACATACATAGAATTAAATAAAATAGATGAAACTGATACAGAAAATGATAATAAATATGAATATCAATATGGAATGTCTTTTTGGTTTTGGGTTGATGCAAGACCACCTAGTACTCGTCCGTCATATTCTAAATATACAACTATTTTGAATTATGGTAACAAACCTAAAATATCATATAATGGAAGTACTAATACATTAATGATTGTAGAAGAATTGAAAGATAATGTAAATTCAAAAAAATATGAATATGATGATGAAGGTCGTAGAATTATATATAAAATGAAAAATGTAAAACTACAAAAATGGAATAATATAATCATCAATTATTTTGGCGGAACTTTAGATATATTTTATAATGGTGAATTAGTAAATTCGTCACAAAATGTTGTTCCTTATATGACATATGACACCTTAAGTATCGGAGAAGATGATGGTATAAATGGTGCTGTTTGTAATGTAATATATTTTGATAAACCTCTAGACTATAATCAAGTATATAATATTTATAACAAAACATCAATAAAATCGGAACCTACATTATATAGTTCACGTAAACCTATAATATCTCAAATAAAAATGTGAATTGTAGGAGATAATTGAAGAAAATTTCTAAATGTATATATATTAATGTCTGTAGGATCAATACTTTTGACTATATTTGTTTTAATATTATTATATTTATTAATATCTTATGTTGTGAGAGACGCAAATAGATTGACTGGATTAATAAGCGGAAAAACAATGACTAGAATCGAGGCTAGTTCTTTAGCAACAGATTCAACAAACACAAACGCAAGTAATTTTACTTATTCTATTTGGTTTTATGTAGAAGATTGGAATTATAGATATGGTGAACCAAAGGTTGTTTTTGGCAGAATGGGTAGTGTATCTCCGGTTGGTGAAGGACCAATTGATGGATTGAGTGGATTAGATCCATGTCCTGCAGTTGTACTTGGTGCTGTTGAAAATAATTTAATTATTTCATTGGGATGTTATCCAGGTGCTGACCAAGCACCAGATCATCCTAGTGGAAAATCAATTGTTCATAACTGTAATATTACTAATGTTCCTATTCAAAAGTGGGTTAATTTATTGGTTAGTGTTTATGGAAGAACGATGGACGTATATTTAGATGGAAAACTTGTGAAAACTTGTATTTTACCTGGTGTTGCTAAAATCAATAAAGACGCACCTGTTTATGTTACACCAAAAGGTGGATTTTCTGGATGGACATCTAAATTCCAATATTGGCCACATGCAACTGATCCACAAGAAGCGTGGAACACATATGTTAAGGGATACGGAGCAAGTTGGTTAGGTAATATTTTTGGTCAATACAAAGTAGAAGTTACAGTTACAAAGAATGGAACTCCAATAAATAGCACAGAAGTATAAATTTTCTTATCTTATATATATAATAATATAAGATGAGTGATAATGGAACAACATTTAATCCTTTTGGAAAATCAAGTAGTAGTTCAGGAAGTAGTAGTAGTAGTTCTGGTGGAGATGGGTTTTTAGATTCAAACTCTTTAGTTGCACGTTTTGCCTTTTTACTATTAGTTATATTTGTTTTTGTTATTTTGTTACGTTTAGGAATAAACTTGATAGCATGGTTTTTATTACCTAGTTCTTCACCACATTTAATTGATGGAATGGTTGATGCAAAACAAATGTTAGTTTTCCCACAAGACCCAGGAAGTAGTGGTGCTGTTACAATAAGACGTTCTGTAAACGCAAATGATGGTGTTGAATTCACATGGTCTGTTTGGATTTATATCGATGACTTACAATACATGAAAGGTCAATATAGACACATTTTCCATAAAGGAAATAATAATGTTTATGAAAATGGTCTTAACTTCCCAAATAACGCACCTGGATTATATATTGCACCAAATACAAACGCATTAGTTGTCATGATGAATACTTATAATGTAATTAATGAAGAAATAGTTATTCCAGATATACCATTAAACAAGTGGGTCAACGTTATTATTCGTTGTGAAAACAAAAAACTTGATGTATATATTAATGGAACTATTACAAGAAGTATTAATTTAGTTGGTGTTCCAAAGCAAAATTATGGTGATGTATATGTTGCTATGAATGGAGGATTTTCTGGTAATATATCCAATTTATGGTATTATAACTATGCTCTTGGAACTGCTGAAATACATAATTTAGCAAGATCTGGTCCAAATCTGAAATTCACTGGTACTTCTGCTATGTTACAAAGAAATCCAGATTATTTGTCATTAAGATGGTATTTTTATGGCGCTGGTGATCAATTCAATCCAACACCAGAACCAGTACATCCAATATTGGCCAATAAATTGAAATAAATATTATTATTACAATAAAGTATTTAATTATTCTAATAATATAACAATGTCTTGTTTAGGGAAAAATTATAATCCAAATCCTCCTCGAGCATGGAGTCGTGTAGATTCTAGATGTCAATATGCTCCCACTGATTATAGTGATAATATTGTTTATTTTCCTTATCTAAATGAATATGTCAGACAAAGTAAAATACCATATTTGTTACAAATGTTATCAAAGGGAAATATTCTTCAATACAAATCAAACTCGTCAAATTTGACAAAACAGCAAAGATATTCAAAAATAGCAACAGGTATGTGGACTAATAGAAATACTACTTGGGCAACACAAACTCAAACATATACTAACCCAAATACAACTAGTTTAAAACGTGTTAATTATAAAAATATTACATTAGATGGTGCAGAGACAACATTACCATTAACATGTCCACAACCCTATATAAAACCGATATATAATGTCTTACCACCAATTTATGATTTAAGTTCTGTAGTTAATCCTCCTGTAATACCTCCACCACCAATTGTTCAACCATCGAGTAATCCACCGTCTATTCCAGATACATATGATGTTCCAACAGAAACACCAATTGTTATTCCAGATGGAGGCACATTTATATGTAATGTTGTTGAAAATATTTGCACTGGAGAAGTTCTTGACAGAAGTTATAATAAATATTGTTATCCAACAACAGATTCAAACGTACCTGGACCTATTACAGACTTATGTTGGAATAGTAAAATACAAACATGGTATCCTAGACAACAATATGTTATGCCAACAAGTGGCAACAAATTTCCTGAAGGTTACAAATTTTTCAAACCAGCGTAAATATATACATATTATAAATATTACACATATTATACTCACTTTATTTTTTTTATAACAACAAGACTGTTGTCTTGATTATTTACACTTGAAGGAATACAAATAAAAGTAAAAGACAAATCACTATATTTATTTCTCCATTCATTTAGTTTTTCTAACATTTTGTCTGTATCTCTAAAAGCAATATCCTCAATTATATAATAACCATCTTTTTTTAATCGATGTATACTATTTTCAAAGAAACATACATTTGCGTGATATTCATGTAAACCATCTTCAATAATTATATCAAATTCTTCTTGTAAATCATCATTATCCCACAATTCTTTAATGCTTGAAGGATTAGTTTGATCACAATAAAAAGTCTTTATTCTATCACTATCAAATAATATGCGTTTATCGATATCAGCGCCATAAATTGATGAATTCGGAAAATATTCACGCCACCCATATAATGAAGCACCTGGTGTCCCTCCATTTGTATGTTCACACATATTAGATTTTACATCAGGATTATTTGTACCTAATCCAAGTTCAAATACTCTTAATTTTTTTTGTCGAATTGGTTCAAAAATACTACTATAAAATGTAGTATAATTGTGCCAACAATTTGTAATATCAATGTGTCCTTTATCACTGTTATAACGTCCCATAATTTCACATAGTTCTGTTGGATTTTTGTAATCAAAAGTATATTCTGACATTCTATTTATTATATAAAATTATTTGTTTAAGTATAAATTATAAATTATAAATTATAAATTATAAATATTTTACATTCTCAAATTAGGATTTACACATATTTCTTGACTTGGAAAAATATTACCAGACATACACTTATCTTTCTCTCCAACTTGACCACATGTTCTCACACCATTTGCTTCCCCAATAAAACACCAACCACTTTTACCACCTCCTTGTATTGAACTATATGAATCATCTGCCTCATAACTTCCACGAGCATCTCTATTAGCACCACTTAAAGCAACACTTAGTTTATTTTTATCACTAGAATCATCTTCATTAAAACGAGTATTCACACCTTGAAGATTTGTATTTGTCATATCTTCTCCTTGTTCTTGTTTTCTTCTTGGTGGTAATATTTCAGCAGTTTTTTGAACACCTGTTACAACACCTTTTGCTGTTTGTGATGTAACATCAATTGCTCCCTTTGTTCCTTCACCTGATACTTCAACAATTTGTTTTGTTGTTATTCCAAAAAAACCCAATAACTTAGTAAGAACTTCACTTAAACTCTGTGTTCCTTTTGCTAAATAAGAAAAAATATTTATACCCAAAAATGCTAATATTAAAATAATAATAAGTATAATAAACCAATTACTGCTACTACTACTAGATCCATCAGAAGATGATGACAATGACGATAATTCAGGTGTTGGACTGTCCAATTTTGTAGAAATAATATCTGTCTTTACAATATCAGTAAATGTTGGCGTAATATTTTTCAATGTATTTTCCATTTATAATAAAAATAAATATATTAATTTTTGCTATAAATACACAAATTACGAGAGAAATTTATTTCAATGTTAACAAATACATAAATTTATTCAAATCTCCTAAAATTTCATCTCTTATATTAAATAAGTCTGTATTAGACATCGTTTGAAGTGCTTTTACTTTTTCTAGACCAACCAAATAACTCTTGAAAGTCATTACTTCTCTCTTCAATTGTTCTGGACTAGTTAAATCTAACAGTCTTATTTGTTTTTGTTTTGTCAAATTTGTTCTTTCTAAACTCTTTCCCATTAAAACTTCCATAAATTCGTCTATATGATCATTGAGTGAACTATATAATTCATCTGTTGCTTTATGTGTAGCATAACTATATGTCTTCCAATGATACAATTTAATCATTAGAAGTATTTCCATAAATTTAACAGTCGCTTCTTGTTGAAATTTTTCTAATGATGAAGCACTTGAACTACGGTTTTTTTTTGTTGCTCCAGCGCGATGAGCAAATTGACGGAAACGCATTTGACCCCCTTTACGATGACTTTTCGTATGTGTCATTTATAAAATATATATATAATACCTATATTTTAATCTTCCACACGTGGTATGAATGTCTCTCCTAAAGAATTCATTTTCTCCAATTTTTCTATTGTCTTTTCTAAATTTGTTGATTTCATTCCTTTAAATAAATAATCCATTTGTGGTGATCTCTCATTTTTCTTTATTTGTTTATAAACAAGGTCTATGTTTTTAACAACATTTGTAACTTTTCCTTTACTTTCTTGTTTCAAAATCTCTTCTGTAAAATAAACATTTTCCGTCAAAAGTGAAATAGCAAAATATATCAAATATTTGCGTTTTTTGAACGTTCCTCTCGAATATTTTAAACAAAAAAGCGTCAATAAACTTTTAATGGTTTTCTGAATAATATTCATTCGTGTCTCTGTTTCTTTCAATATTGCGTCCCATATCATCCAAACTATATCCATCTGACTTTTATCATCAACTGGCATCATACTTCGACGTTCACAAAAGCATTTTTCCTTTTTTTGTCTACAAATACATTCAAATTCCATTATCCACTCCATCCAATAACAAGCATTTATAGTATTTTTCCCATCAGCCGATATGTTATATATAAATTCATTAACAGCAATAAATAATTCTTTGGGGTCATCTTTTAGAAATATAATATCAGCGTAATGGACACTTGGTGCTTTGAATTTGTCTGTCATATGAGAAGTATCGAAATCTTCTTTTTTAAGACGGATATCGTCAAATGTATGTTTCCTCTTGGCATCACATAATACACATATTATTTCCGCAAATAGTCTTCTAATTTTTTCGTTATTTCGAAGTCGCAATTCCATTCCTGCAAAACCTCCTGTTACTAAATCTTTGAAGTTATTAATCCTCAATTCCAAATAATTTGCTATTTTAGGATTTCCTAAATGAATATGTTTACTATAAAAAAATAATATGGCGTCCCATAAATCACTAAAGTGACCCGAACATACCAATTCAGCACTCCAATAACAAGCAGGTTCTATCCTAGATTGAACAAGACTATTTAGTAATTCTTTTTTCACATCTGTTTTTTTGAATTCAGAAAAAGAAATGCCGCGAAAGTCCTTTTGTTCTCTCATATCATTAATCTCTGTATCTTCCATTTTAATTTATATATTCAAATTTATATAAAAAAAATAACAATAATACATATAGATGAAAAATTTAAATCCAGTTAAAATGATTACAAAAACTTATGAAAAAATGTCTACATGGGGTAAAATATTATTATTTATAGTATTATTTCTTATTGTTATTTCCATAATGAACTCATTTAGACGTGTTAAAGAAGGATTTCAACAAATTGATCAGTTTATTCTTAAATCTGGTAGTGACGTTTATGACGATTTCTACGCGGATGTTTATGACGAATTAGTATTTAATAATTTAAAGGATGAATATGAAGTTGGTGAAATAGTTAATAAAACTAGTCCAACAACAGAAAGTGTAATTGTAGATATTGGTTCTGGTACTGGACATCACGTCGCAAAATTATCTTCTCAAGGGTATAAAAATGTAATAGGTGTTGACAAATCAGACGCAATGGTAAATAAAGCAAAGGAAATGTATCCACAATTGAATTTCAAACAAGGAGACGCAACAGATGCTTCTATATTAAAACCTAATACAGCAACACATTTATTATGTTTATATTTTACTATTTATTATATTAAAGACAAATCACAATTTTTCAAAAACGCAATGAATTGGTTAATGCCTGGAGGATATTTAATTGTCCATATTGTTGACCGTGATATGTTTGATCCTATATTACCTCCAGGTAACCCATTAATATTAGTTTCGCCACAAAGATATGCTAAAAAACGTATTACTCATACTAAAATTACATTTGATGACATGGAATATGCGTCGGATTTTGAATTAGACGCAAGAAATAATATGGCATTATTCAAAGAGAGATTTAAATCTAAAGAAGATGGTAAAGTAAGAAAAAATGAACATGTAATGTATATGGATTCAGAAGCAGAAATAACAGCAATGGCACAAAATGAGGGGTTTATTCTTGCAGGAAAAGTCGATTTAATTAAATGTTATTATGAATATCAATATTTGTATATATTCCAAAAACCAGAATAAATGAATTACATACTATCATGTACACATATAATCATGTACACATATAATCATATATATTTTTATTTCACAAATAATTTCAAACATATATATGATTTACTCACTCTGATATTTTACTACAATTTACCCAATTAATACTTTTTACTTTTTCACATTCAATATTATATAACCGAATTATTTCATTATTTCCATTTTTATTTTGAAGTATTTTTACTTTATTATCTACATCAATCATAAATTCTGTTTTTTCTTCGAATTTCAAAAACTTTATTTCTTTATTATTGTGTTCTCCCTCTTTTCCCACAAATTCATTTTCTTCATTTAAATTTAAATATTTATTAACTGCTCTACCTAAAACACCACACGCTGTATAATCTAATTTTGATATGTATTCAATATTATTTTTTATATTGTAAACTATTTTTTCAATCGCGTTTAACATTATTTGTGATTTTGGTTCTACACCCATAAAACCATGTGTTAAGTTATGTGTACCTTCTTTAGGATTTTTATTTAAATCAACTGCCGATATAAATTTTGTTTCTTCACAAATAACTTTATCTAAACTATCGAAGCATATTGTATCAATATCAACATAAAAACCACCATTTACATAAAGAACACAATAACTCCATAAATCAGATTTAAACCCACCAGGAATTAATTTACAGTATGTTTCAAAAACGTCATTGTCAAATCTTTCCTTTATAAAATTTTCTCTATCCGATTTATCATGTAATATAATTTCGTATTCAGGATTATTTTTTTTCCATGTATCTAATAATTTAACAAAATTTGGTTCAAAATCTTTTGTTTCCCATGTTTGATATATTTTTTTCGGAATAAATCTATTTGCATCTAAACTCAACTTTTTAAATTGATTATTGTAATATAGTATATATTCATTCCTTTCTCTCTTAATCTTTGATAATTCTACATTATTATCAAGTATAATATCATCGTCGTTGTCAAAATCAAATTCTACTGCGTTTCTAAATTGGAAATAATTATTTGTTGTTCTAGATATAATTGGTTTACATAACGTAGAAAAAGAACTTTGAATACTTCCAGCACATTTATGTCCATCATTTTTCAATTCATTGTTATTATAATTAATCAAAACATAATTTGTGTTTTTTAATAAATTTATCATTTCTGTTGTGTTTAAATTTTCATACTTTCTTATAATTAATTCTTGATTACAATCGCCAAAATCTAATTTATTAACATCTCTACCTATTATATTTATAACTATTTTATAATCTGTAGATTTTGGTTTAAATCTATTCAAAATATTTGTACTCTTTGTATACTTACCATAAACAACATCACCAAAACCTATAATTGTAACTACTATTTCATTTTCTGAAACGTTTTTGTCACTTATATCAAAAATAGGATAACAAGGAATTATATATTTTAAATTAGATCCATTAAATTTTGCAATATTAAACACATTGTCAGAATTTTGGTTAAAAATATTTCTTCTCATCGACGATGTATGATTTAACACAATTACTTTATTACTAAACCATTCATCTTTAAATTTCTTATCATCATCTGTTGTAAGAAAAATAAGTCTATACTCTTTTTGACATTTATTATTGTCATACTCATCTACGTCTAAAATATTTATGTTATTGCCAAATTTGTCTTTATAATACTCTAACCAACCTAAGTCATTTTCTCTATTTGTAAAAACATCTACAACCAATTCGTTTAATGATGCGTAATGAAATATAAATCCAAACATTTCATGATGAAATGGAAAACTGTTATAGATACAAATTTTTTTCTTTCGATCGTTGTTATTATTTTCAATTTTCAATAATTCACACCATTTATCAAGACGTTTACGCCATGAACATGTAGAATTTATATATTTATATCCATTTTCTCTCAATTCATTTTTCCTTTTTTCATCAAACATAATATTTTTAATATCTTCAATCTCATTTCCATAACTTGTTTTAATTCCTTGTCCGTTCATTGTATCAATTAAACCAGCAAATGGATAGTATATGCATATAACTTTTGAAGCAAGCATCTCCATAGCAGTAATACAAGATGTTTCTGGCCAATTTGTTGGATAAAACCAATATTCAGCACTTCCGATTAATTCATATAATTGGGGTTTACTCAATTTACCCATATGTATTATGCTTTCTGGATATTTCTTCATAATCGTTTCTAATTCTTCTTCTTCTTTGTTTTTTGGAAATTTATTATACGAAGAAATATATAATTTGGCATCTGGCGCTAATTCAAGTATATTAGACCATAAATTCACAACTCTTTCAAGTCCACGTTCTGTACATGAAGTGTATACAAATTTGTTCTTCTGTTTTTCTATAGTGGAAATTTTTTCCAAAGGTATTCCATTATTAATTAATGTAATTTTATCTTTCATTTCAGGATATTTTTCACCAAATAATTGTTTATGCCATTCAGTAAGACAAATACAACCATTAATTCTTTCATTATGTTTCTTGACAATTTCTGTAGAAGACAATTCACAACCATAATGAATTAAATTTGTGTCATGTGCCCATACATAAGATCTGTAATAACACGCCATTTTAAACATCTCATAGAAAGCAACATATCGAGATACTATTATTGTGTTAAAACATTTTTCATTAAACAGTTTACCACCATTATACAAATGAACATATGTTACATTATCTACCTCCTCATTTTTTACGTCACCTAAAACATATACATTATAGTTTTTTGGAAAATTATGCGCAATTGAAATAACTGCTGTTTCTGAACCACCTAATGCGTTTTCAAGACTGTATGTGTAATTCCATTGTTCTGTAGAAAATCCAGAATAAATTAGGATATTATTTGATTTTTTACATTCTTCAATAGTGAATTTTTTGTTTGGTTCTAAATTAATTACTTGTGGTAAAGGTTTGTAACCGAGTTCTTCATATTTCTTCATTACTTCTTCTTTTTCCAAATCATATTTATACTTTCTAAGATGTTCAATATATCCAACAAATAAATTACTAAACTCTTGTTTCTCATCTGGTTGTATATGTTTTGTAAAAAATTGCATATTAAACAACAAATTACCTATCCACCATTTATCCACAACAAGAGGTTTTACATTAAAAATATGTTTATACATTTTTATACCTACTTGATGTTGACCAACTCGACTACATATAATTATCATGTAATAAGGAACTCTCAAATCAAACATCAGTCTGTCTATAAATAATTTCCAGTTAATACTAGAATGATTTTTCATGTACACATCTTCAAAGAATGTCTGAACAATTGTGTAATATTTAAAAGCAATATTATCCATATCATTACAACAATAATGAACTAATAAATGATATAAACACTCAACTCTTTCTCTATCATATTTGAAACCCTTTACTAAATAATAAATTCCTTCTTCTTCTCTATTCAATTCTCTCAAGTTTTCATATATTTTCAAGCAAGAATAATATTTCTCTTGTTCCCAATTATCGTGTTTCAAAACTTTTTTGTACCATTCGGT